>Ga0316217_10002080_pt1 | contig 24740 bp, 19 predicted proteins | sample 1anoAmetaG_FD_203633 | JGI IMG/M metagenome (GOLD analysis project Ga0316217, IMG submission 203633) | Freshwater microbial communities from Trout Bog Lake, Wisconsin, USA - 1anoA | ecosystem: Environmental > Aquatic > Freshwater > Lake > Hypolimnion/Profundal zone | place: USA: Wisconsin...
ACACTATAAAATGCCAGCCGTTTTTATCGAACGAATAGTACCGGTTTTTAAGTTTCAGTTCTTCAATGGCCCATAACTTGCCATAGTGTTTATCGCCCAAAATAGTAGCGTGCGGCATGGTCCAGCCCCACACATCGTGGTTGCCTATGCAGTGCACAACCTCCAGCGAGTTTTCATTTTTAAGCGTACTGTTCCACACCTCCCATTCTTTCACCACCTCATCGCGGTGGCGGCTGCTGGCATCCATAATACAATCGCCGGTGCTGAAAATCATATCGGGTTTATCGGCCAGGTTTTGCGCAGCATGCAGGGCCGCCGCAAAACCATGTGGCGCCGGCGACTGGGGCTGCACATGTATATCAGTAAGGTGCGCCACCCGCAATACCCGCTTGCGGTTAGGGGCTACAATACCCGAAGGTGAAGCCGGAGCCTTTAAAGTTACCGCCGCGCCCAAAGCCGCCAGCGAACCTGTTTGCAAAAACTTTTTACGCGAAAAACTCATAGGAAGGAATTTTGGTGTAAGATAAAGAGCTTCTGTTATTAAATAGTTAACAGGAAAATTACGCCGGCAGGTCAATAAAATATGAATACAAAAACGGTTGTCGCCAGTTAGCCGCTGCGGTTTTTAATGAAGCTACATTAGCCGGCGCAATGCTGCCGTATAAGTATGAACCCGCCCATCCCAAATTAATGAGGTTATCTATCAGCATACTTTGAATTACTTTGCCATAACCCTTGCCCCGGTAACCGGTAAACAAAAACTCTTCAATAACAGCCACCCCGAAACACGAATATTCAAACCCTTCGTCAACCGCCATAAAACCGGCATAATGGCCGTCAATACGTACCTCAAACAAAAACCTTGAAAAGGCCAGTTGGTCCAGGTATTTTCGGTCTTCCAGGTTTAGCTCACCGCGCAGGTATTCGTGCCCAAGTAAAAACGTGTCCAGTTCCTTGCTGTAAATGTTGTATTGCTCATCACTGATGGTCATGGGCAGCAACTCAACACGCCCGTTATTAAAACGGGCCGGCCTGTCTTCAGCAATAAGGCCCTTCACCCATATTTTATCTCTTGTAATTGACAAACTACCCGGTGTTGTAATATTTAACCCGGAGGTAAAATGAAACTTATGGACCGGTAAATGAGTGTAATAACTTTTAACCACAGCCAGCAGCGATAAAATATTTTCACCGGTTAGCTCGAATGTGCTAAACTCAATCATTATAAATGGCCGGACGGGATTCAGGGCAAAAAAACGTAAGGAGGCAACTACAAAATCCCCATCGGGCAGGTCAATTATTTTTGAGTTGTAATCGCTGGCGGTAGCACCTTGCAAGGGGCACAGGCGCTGAAAATTATGCGCAAACTTTTCGCTCTCGCATCGGGCCTTTAGGTCTTCCGTATAACGCTGTATGCTTTTTACAAAAGCGGTGCCATTAAAATGCTCCTGCATTTCAGCCATACACCGGTTTCGGGCAACAGTAAAAATAACATCGGTGTTGAGCATGGATGCTTTTGAGTAAAAAAATAGCCTCAAAGAAATGAATCTCTGAGGCTATGATATAAAAGTTTTCGCTCTTATTTAGCTATTACAACCTGTTTAGTTGTTTTGGTGCTTCCCTGGCTAAGTTCAACCAGGTAAACCCCTTCGGCAAAACCGCTCAAATCAACTTTGGTTTTAAGCGAGGTAACCACCGCTGTATAAACGCTTTGTCCCAACACATTCTGAATGCTTAAAGTAGTTTCTTTATTCAGTTGCGATACTTCGATAGTAAATGAAGTATTGGCCGGGTTAGGATAAATATTGAATGGTATATCGCCCTGCACCATGTTTACGCTGGTTAACTGGTTAACGATTACGGTATCAGTGCGCTCGCAACCGTTTTGGTCGGAAACAATAACGATATATGTGCCACCTGCCAGGTTGCTGATAGTATCGGTTATCTGCCCGTTCGACCAACGAACGTTGTAAGGCGAAACGCCACCGCTTACTGAAGTAACACTTGCCGTTCCGTTATCGCCGTTATTAGCGGTAGTTGAAGCGGTAGTAATTACAAGTTGTGTAGGCTGCGTAATACTCAGTGTATCTACAAAACTGCATAGGTTGGCGTCATTCAACGTTACCGTGTAAGTGCCGGCCGATAAACCGCTTGCTGTAGCAGTAGTAGCGCCGTTGCTCCAGTTGTAAGCATAAGGGGTTGTTCCGCCATTAACGCTCAACGTTGCTGCACCATCGGGACTGCCGAAACACGAATCGTTAACAACATTCAGATTACCCGAAAGGGCTTCCGGTTGCGAAAGCGTAAAGCTTGAAACCGCAGAGCAGCTATTGGCATCGCTAACGGTTACTGAGTAACTACCTGCAGCCAGGTTGGTAATAGTATCAGCACCGGAGCCGGTAGACCAAGCAATGGTATAAACCGGAGTTCCGCCTGTAGGACTAACACCAGCCATACCCGTTGTATTACCATTACAACGCGGTGATAAAGTATCCAGGTTTGCTACAATGGCCGTTGGTCCTCCAATAACAACCGTGTCAATACTTGCACAACTGTTGAAGTCGGTTACCGATACGATATAACTGCCGCTTATAACGTTGGTGATAGAAGTGCCGGTTGCACCGTTGCTCCACTGGTATACATAAGGTGTTGCACCACCGGTAGCAGTAACCGTAGCCCCGCCATTTGCATTACCGTAACAGCCGGTAGCAGCAGTTGTAGTAACAGTTGCCGTTGGCGCGTTATCGAAAGCAATATCAATGGTAGCTGATGCTGAGCATGCGTGCACATCGGTAATAGTTACGCCGTACGTTCCAACCCTTAATTGTGTTTCATTTTGGGTAGTGTCGCCGTTTGTCCAGATATAATGGTATGTTGGGGTGCCTCCCAGCGGCTGAATATAAACCTGCCCAAATGAGCCGTTACAAGGTATGTTAACCTGCGCTTCAATTTGCACGTTCATTTGTGCGGCCTGGTTTATTTCAAAATTCAACTGGTTTTGGCAACCTGCCGAATCATGCGCTGTGGCCACATAATACCCGCCTGCAAGTCCGCTAAAAGTATCTGATGGCTGGAAGGTAGTATCATTTAATGAGAAAGTATATGGATGAATACCACCCGACGCGGCTAATACAATGCTGCCGTCGGTATTGCCAAAGCATGAAGTATTGGTTTGGGTATCAATAGCCAGGTTAAATACATATGCATTGCCCAAGGATACAGTAGCTGTATCGGTACAAGCATTCGAGTCGGTTAATAAAATGAGATAGCTACCAGCCGCCAAACCGGTGAACGAATTACCCGGTTGATTTACGCCGGCATTAATTGCATACTGGTACGGTGTAACACCACCACTAGGGTTAACGGTTATACTTCCATTGGATAATCCTGAGCAATTAGGCCTGGATATTGAATCGGTGAAAAGTAGTAAGGCCGGCTGGTTAACTGTTACCGGGTTGTTAGCATATGCTGACGAGCAGTTATTAGTGTCTTTTACATACACGTTATAAGTGCCCTGGCTAAGGCCCGATAATACATTGCTGATAGAATAAAGACTTCCACCGTCTGAAGAATAAGCATATCCCGGAACACCACCGGAGGCGGTAACAGTAATTGTGCCTGTGCTTCCGCCGTTGCATAACACATTGCCAACGGTAACGTTGCTGATAGATGGAATAGAGTCAACTAAAACACGCACCACATTGCTCCAGGTAGCGCAAGGGCCCGAGGTAATTTGTAACTGGAAATAAGTGGTTGTGTTCAAAGCACCTATCGAGGTACCTGGTAAAGAGGCCGCATTGCCACCGGCAAAAGCAGTCCAACCCGGAAGCGGTATGGGTGCTGCACCGGTTTGTCCCTGGCTGCTGGTAGTTGAATAGTACCACTGGTAAGTATAAGTGCCGCCACCGCCACTTACTGAATATGAATTGATATTATTGGGCGTAAGACCTAATCCGCAAAGTACCTGGTTAGGATAAGAAGTTAAAGCCGTAAAAGGCGTATACCCGGGAACGTAAATATTAGCCGTTTCCTTCAGGATAGTACCGGCACTACCGGTATTGGTGCTTACGTTTCCATCAGTACCCGTACCAGGAGTTCCGGCGGTAGCCTCAATTTGAGCCGGGTTAAAAATGTTATCCGCACATGGGTCGTACACGTATTTAATTACGCCTCCGCCGCCTGCTGCACCACCTGCTGCATAATTATTGCAACTTCCATCGGTTGTATTACCGTGGCCGGCGCTTCCGCCGTTACCACCGTTAGCCTGCAAAGTTCCGGTTATGGTCATGCCACCGGTTGCCTGCAATTTAATACCGCCACCGCTTCCACCACCTGCACCACCACCGGCGCCACCGGGCCAGCTCCAGGTATAATAGGTACAAGCACCACAATCACTTGCGTTACGGCAATCGTTTGCACCGCCACCGTCGCTATTGCTGCAACTTTCGCAGTTCCAGTTGGCTGCGTTACCTGAGCGCACCCCGCCGTTTCCACCGGCTGCGCCTGCAGTTCCGTTAGCCAAAATAGATCCGCTTACAATTAAATTGCCTGAGGCATCGAGGTTAACGGTGCCACCACCATTACCACCTGCGCCGCCGCTTGTTCCATTGTTGAAACCGCCGCCGCCGCCGCCGCCACCGCCGCCGCCCGAGCCTGTAGGCAGGTCGGCTGTTGTTGCTGTATTGGCATAAGCTGCCGGACTATTATGACCTGCACCCCCACCACCGGCTACCGGTGTTGAGCCGCAATCTGAGTTAGAAGGTTCGTTCTCAAAACGGCCCTGGGCACCCGCTCCACCAGCACCACCGGCGGCTCCGAAAGCGCCACCTGCGCCACCTGCACCACCGCCACCGCCTGCCCGGTCGGCATCATTACCACCTACGCAAAAGGTACCGCAGTCTATACTGCAACCACCCGATGAACCTGAACCATTACCACCCGCAGCACCACCACCGGTGCCTGCGCCTGCAGCGCCGCCATTACCACCGCCCGATTGATTTCCACCACCGGCACCGCCCGAACTACTTCCACCGCTACCACCGGTTCCACCAACTCCACCTGCGCCGTTGGCGTTGATGGTTCCTAAAATGGTTATGTTGTTGGCTATAATGGTTAGGGGGCAGTTGCCGCTATAATTAACAGTAAGCGTAACGCCAGAATCAACCGTAAAATCGCCGTTGATGGTGTAGGTTCCTGCGTTCCAGCTGGTATTGCTGCTAATCACCTGGCTTGAACCATAAGGCGTATTGGGGCATTGCGCTAAAAGTGCGGCCGAAGAGGCCAATAACAGTAAAACAAGCGGGGTAAATTTCTTAAACATGGTATAACTTAAGTTTTTTATGAAATCAATAAATATCAGGCATTTACAGCGTTTGGCAAATATAATGGTACACAGGCAAAAAGTAAGGTAAAATCGGGTTTTATGTTGATGGAACTTCAAATTTAACGGTATGTGGACTTAAAAGACATGAGTTGCCACACACGCCAATGGTCGCGGGCTTTATTTCTTGCTTAAATGTGGGTAATAAATTACTATTGTAAATGCAGTTCATAAAGGGCTCATTTTAGTCAACTTTATCTCCATGGGCTTTCCGGCAAAAGTTATCTCCAAAATAAAACGGGTTGCTACCGAGCAGCTTGCAGGTTCATTTTTGGGCGGGCTTACGGCGAAATCCATCCATGGTAACTATATTTTGATGTATCACGGGGTGAATGCCGAAGGCGGTACCAGGTTTAACCGGCGGCATGCCTCGGTGGCCTGTTTTAAAAAACAAGTCAGCTATCTTAAAAGACATTGCTCCGTAATTAGCCTTAATGATTTTTATGAAGGAAAGTTTGATTCGAAAAAGCCAAACTTCGCGCTCACGTTCGACGATGGGTACCTGAATAATTATACCTATGCCCGCCCGGTTTTGGAGCAGTACCAGTGTCCCGCTACCTTTTTTATTACAGGTCTGAACGAAGCAGGAGATAATATACTTTGGGCTGATTTTGTAAATATTGCGAGCGTTTTAACCAGCGAAGACATAGAAATTGAAAGCGAATTATTTCAGAAACGCGGCAATACTTATTATTCTAAAGAAACGGGTAAGTCGCTTTATGAAGTAGTTAAGCATCAAAGGGCCGATTATGCGTATAAACTAAAAGTAAAGACAGCCTTTGCTAAACACGTCAATTTTGAAAACGAACCCGCGATTAAGGAATACTGGCAGCTTATGGACGACCGGCAAATTGCCGAAACATCAAAATCGGCTTTTGTAAAAATCGGCTCTCATGGATATTATCATAATAACCTGGGCAGTATTGCTATCGAAAGCGCCACGGATGAACTTCGTCAGTCGAAAAAGTACCTTGAAAATTTGGTGCAGTACAATATTACCCAGGTGGCTTATCCTGATGGTTCGTATACGCCCGGGTTGATAACCGCCGCCGCACAAATGGGCTTTAATGTTCAACTGGCGGCCGACCATTATTTATTCAACGAAAAGCCTGATAATCCCCTCATCAAAAAGCGGTTTGGCATTTATACTATCGACACGTGCCTTAACCAGCTTTTTACGGCAATTAAAAATGCCGATTAATTTTGACCCAAATCCAGTTCCATTGAACGATTCAGATACAGGCAGACTAAGGGTTTTATTAACGGCCAATACTATGACCCACGGCGGGGGCGCTGAGTCGCTGGTGTTTAATATTTTCAACGAACTAAAGCGCCGGCCCGAAATTCATGTTAAGCTGGTCACTTTTCAAAAGGCTTTCGACAGAAGTTTTAAGGACAGTACCCACCTGGAAGAAATATTATTAAAAGACCCTGATTTCTGCAATTGCGATTCGTACGTCAATTTATCGGTTACAAAACCCAACCAGGTAAACCTTACTCACTTTACACAAATAGTGAGTGATTTTAAGCCTCATATTATTCATTCCAACTTATTTATTGCAGAATTAATTACGCATGAAGTAATATTTCCGGGCATTAAATACTTTACACATTGCCATGATAATATGCCGCAATTGAGAAATTTTTCGTGGCAAACACTTACACAAAAAAACCTGTTGACAGATTTTTACGAAAAGCGGCATTTGGTTAAAAGATACCTGGCTTGTAATAACAGGTTCATTTCCATTTCAGCAGATACAACAAAGTATTTTAGCGAAGTATTGCCAAAGCGGCTGGTAAAGAATATTTATCCGCTTGACAATGCCATCGTAACCCAAAACTTTTATGGGGCCGGAAAGGAGCGCGATTTGAGTACTATCCGCATAGTAAATGTGGGCAGTTTTCTTACTAAAAAGAACCAGCAGTTTTTGGTGGATATAGCGCTGGCTCTTCAAAAACGAGGCTTGCGTTTCGAAATAATAATGTTAGGCGAGGGCAATGACTTTGAGAAGGTGAAAGCAAAGGTAAAGGCCAATCATTTGGAAGGAGTGATTAGTATGCCGGGTAACACAGTTAACGTAGCCGATTATTATGCTGCCGCCAATGTTTATGTGCACGTAGCAACTTATGAACCCTTTGGATTGGTTTTATTAGAAGCAATGGCCAGTGGATTGCCGGTAATAACCCTGGATGGCCAGGGTAACCGCGACTTAATAAAACCGGGCCAAAACGGATATATGATTTATACACAGAACGCCGAAGACTTTGCCGATGCTATCGAAAAAACAGTGGCAGTGAAAGAGGAATATAGCAGGATGTCGGATAACGCAGCAGCTTTTGCGGGCCGGTACGACATTAAGGAATATGTAGATAAGCTAATCAGGCTTTACCGGACGGGTTAAGGTTCAAAACGGCGCTGAGGAAATTTCTGTAATTTTTTTCTGCGCTGTAATTCTTCTGCCATATCGATACAGCATTTTCCCGAATTTTCCTTTTCTCCGACTCATTAAGCCGGTAAAATTTTATGATAGTATCGGCAACTTCGCGTGGAAGGCAGCTTGGTTTCAGTAAAAAACCGTTCTCACCTTCGCTAAGTATTTCGCCTACACCACCTACCAGCGTACCGATAACAGGAACACCAAACGAACCGGCCTCAATTATCGAAACAGGGATACCCTCAGTTTCACTGACATTAATAAAAAGGTCTACTTTATTATTTTTATAAAAACCGAGCATTTCTGTATTGCTAACCTGGCCTTCAAAAGCATACTTAATGTTAGGTAAGGCTGAAAGTTTAACGCTCGCAAGTTTTTTTAGCTCACTTTCAAGCGGGCCTTTTCCAAAATGCCTCCAGTCAATTTGAATGTCGGTTATAAAAGCGAGCGCCTCAATAATTAAGTGCACCCGCTTTAAAGGAATCAGATTTGAGCAGCTTACGATGCGTAACATGCCTTCATTGGAGCGGGCAATTATTTCATTGCGGTTAAAGGTCCCCAACCTGGAAATTGCAAGGTGGTGGTCATAACGGCCGTTAGTAAGTTTATGAAGATATCCATAGGCATCCTGCGAAATACAGAAAACCTTATCCAGCGCTTCAAGCATAAAATTGCGCAGGGGTAAATAAGGAGGAGTTTGTGTTTCAAAATAAACATCCCACCGGTGCACCCGGCAAATGGCGGTTACCTCCGGGTTTTTGCCTTTAAAAAGCGCAGTACCCGAGGTAATATCATTCATCCAGTAAGAATACAGGTACAAGCTCCGGATATCAATTTGGTAATTTGCTACCATTTTATTGAGCAAATCGTTTATCTCAAGCGCCTTGGCATAGCTGGCCAGCAAAACAGATAAAATCTCCTTGTTGGGTTGTAGCAAAAACTCTTTTTTTATATGGCTTAATTCCTGCTGAATGGTGGGTAAGAAATAACTTAAAACGGATAAAACCTTATACTTGAAAGCTGGTCTGTAAGGTATCCTGATTATTTCAATATTATCCGGTATGGTACGCGTTTTAGCATCTTTCTGATTATGCGTAATAATAAAAATCCTGTCAAATGTATCAACCAGGAACGGAAATTCATTTTCGATGAAAGTCTCAGCTGTTCCAAATGGGAAGTGGTCTGTCAGAAAAATTAAAGTCTTCGCGGCTTCAGGCATGCGCGGCAATTTATCTCAAAATCGCGGGATTTTATAAGGAATGTGAGGCTTTGTTTAGTTTTGAAACGAAAGTGATGGAATGGATATTTTTGCGATTGGGTTTGCTTAATTTGTTTTTCCAAAAACTATAATTTTCCAAAGTTATGACTTCCCATATCCGCGAAATTCTGAAAAATACCACATTTAAAGGTTTATACGCTTTGAATGTTCAAAAGTGGCTAAGAAATAATAAGCAGCGCGAAAACCGGGTTACTGTTTTGTGCCTGCATCGGGTATCAGATGACTATGACCATTTCTGGGACCCTATTAAGCCCGGTAACTTTGAACTACTGATTCAGTACCTCGTGAGGTATTATGAACTAATTCCGGTATCGCGGATAAACGAAAACCCGGGCAAAAAGCCGCGGGTAATTTTAAGCTTTGACGATGGTTACTATGATTTTTATACTAACGTTTTGCCAGTTTTAAAACACTACTCCCTGCCTTCTAACCACAACATTGTTACCAATATTGTAAACGGAAAGCAGGATATTATATGGACTGAAATGCTCAATTTCATGTTCAATTTTTTTAGGGAAAATCCGGTTGAGGATGCTATAACTTTAGGGGGGACTGAATACCGCTTAAAGGAGCAGCAAAACAATCTTGATAGGTTTTATATTACTGTGCTTAAAACCCTGTTTACCCTGGAGCAGGCTGAACGATTGGCAACTTTAAACGGTTGGTTAAGCAGGTATAGTTTGCAGGTAAGTCCTAAAAAAATGATGGGGTGGAAAGAAATCAAAGAGTGTGCAGCCCATGGTGTGGAGATAGGATCACATACACAAACACATCCCATTTTAACTACGATAAGGAAGGAAGACGAAATGAAAGCTGAACTGTTTGAATCGAAGGCGGAGATTGAAAAAAACCTGCGGGCGCCTGCAACTATACTGGCTCCTCCCAATGGCATGTGCAATGATTTGATTGTGAAGCAGGCTGCTTTAGCAGGTTATGAATACATACTCGGTATAGGCGAACATTCAGTGGTTCAAAAATCAAACGGGCCAACCTTTATGACCCGACTGAATTTAATTTCAGAACCGCATAATCAGATGGTGTTAAGAATTGAGGAGTTACAAAGTACTATGAAACATTTTTTGCGAAAAAACTAAGCCAGCGGTATTCGTTTTTGAATGCTGCTGATAATTTGATGATACGCAGATGTAAATTCGTCCACTGTTTTTCCATAAGGGTCAGCAATTTCTGCTTCGTCCATAAAAAACACCTTTTTCTCATCCACTCCCAGATTTTTCATATCGATAAAATTTTTGCGGTCCATCACAAAAACATAATCGGCCTCGGCCACTTTGGCTGGACTGTACGTCGAAGATAAAAAAGCGGATAAATCAACTCCCAGTTTTTCTGCAGCGGTTACTGCATTTGCCGGGCTCATCCTGTTCTCTGAATTGAAGCTGCCAAAAGAAAAGTACTGATGTTGCGGGTTAAATTTTCTGGCGAAATATTCGGCAAAAGGACTGCGGCAAATATTGCCATGGCAGGCAAAAGCAATAATACAATTTTTAGCAGCGGGCACCACGGTTTGATGCTTGCGCACTGACACATTGCGCACCTGTAAGATTTCAATGACACGCTTAGCATTACGCGCTAACACATCGTAATAACTGGATAAAACAAAACCCGGGTCGTCGAAAATATTATCCTCAATAATTTCATTGCTGTTGAGTGCTCCTTTAAAAGTTGCCAGCCATGTAAAAAAAGTTTTAAGGCTTCGTTGCTGAACTATGGCGCGGATATTATTCACTATTTCCTCCTTCAAATTTCTTACCCGCACATATTTAACAGGCAGCCCTTTAGGCACGTCTTTATTTAAATATTGCAACTCATATAATTGCACCGGGTAATTAAGTCCGCAACGCACCGACACTTCAATAGAGCCCCAAAATCTGCCATTAATTTCCATAATGTAGGCGTCGCTCTTGTCTATTCTGAACTCTACCATAGCTACCCCGTTCCAGTTAATTTTCTTTATCAGGGCATGCACTTTTTCCCGTAGCGGATATTCACTTACCTGCACCGATTCGCGATAAGTACTTTCACCTTCATATTCAAATATGCGGCGGTGTATGTATTCATTTAAAACCTCACCGTTTTTAGCAATAATGTTGTAGCCTATACCATACCCGGGAATAAGCTCCTGCACCAGGACATTTACATTGTTTATGTTCTCACGCACGTAATCAACCAGTTGTTCGTATTGCTTAATCCTCTTTACTTTAAAGTAATAAAGACGGTTATCCTTCAGCATGCTTGAACTGCCCGGTTTTATAATACAGGGGAAAGTAAACTCATTTCTTTTTGTTTCGAGGTCATGCAAACTGGCAATCAAACTGGTTTTGGGAGATGAAATACCTACTGTTTCGCACACTTTTATCAGTTCGTACTTGCTGTGAGCATATTCGTCGGTAAACGAGTTGTTGACGCCGATTATTTTTACCTGCGCCGAAATTTCACTGTAATAAAGTTTGCAGATTTCGAGGGCCTGGTCGTTAATGGGCAACAGGCAATCCATTTGGTTTAGCTTCAGGTAATTTATAAGCCCGCTTTTAAAAGTCGCTACATCCCGGTCGGGCGATTCTACGAGCAGGTATTTATGAATGTACTTTGAATGCTTAATAGGCAAATCGAGCCAGGCATAAATGTTAACTTCTACACCGTACCTGCTCAACTGTTTGGCGACATACATTGCTGATTTTGTGGAGGAACCAAGTATTAGTATGTTGGGCATGCCAGTAATATTTAACGCTTTAAACGCTGCTAATAACGCGCAATACTATAGCAATTTGGGCTTTCAGCCAAAACAACATAAATAGTGTGTTTTATAAACATGGGTTTCGTTTTTATATAACCATTGCACACTTTCGCTCCTTCAAAAGTTTTTTACATTAGCCGCCTTTCAGTAATTTCATCCATGAGGCTGCTCATTCTTGCTTATGATTTTCCCCCGCTTATATCTGTTGGTGGGTTACGACCTGCCAGTTGGTATAAGTATTTTGCTGGTTTTGGGATAGAAGTTACAGTAGTAACCTGGGACTGGGAATACGAACTGGCAAAAGGGAAGCGAAAAACTGTTACAAATCCTGTGCCGTCCATGGTAAAGGAGCAATCGGGCAACAAAACTTTGGTTAGGGTGCGTTTTGCCAGTGGCATAAAAGATACTATTTCCAGAAGACTACATGCTGATAACCATCGTAGGGTCAGGCAGGCTATAACCTATATCTTCAGTTTCCTGGAGCATATAAGTTTAAAAGCCGATCCCCAGGCACCCTTGTATTATGAAGCAGAAAAGCTTCTTCAAAACGAAAAGTTCGACTTTATCATTGCTACGGGCAAGCCTTTTATCTTGTTTAAATATGCCGCTCTGCTGTCAAAAAAATATCATACTCCATGGGTGGCCGATTACCGCGATAGCTGGACCTTAAACCATATACAAAGCGATTACAAGTTGGGCATATTGGCTTTCTTCCTCAACAGCTTTTACAAAATAATGGAAAGACGGTATGTTTCAACTGCACGTATAGTTACTACTGTGGCTCCCTCTTATATTGAATTTTTGCCTGCTTATGTGAGCCCCGACAAATACAAGATAATATATAATGGTTACGATGACGAAACCGAGGAAATGGTTAAAGATTTGCCTATGCCAGGTGAGAAATTCATTATTTCATACGCCGGCATTATTTATCCTATGCAAAACCTGGAATTGTTTTTAGACGCCGTTGCCATTTTTATCCGTGAGAACAATATAACCGAAAATGATTTTGAGATGAACTTTTGGGGTATTGATAACAATGCCTCTAACCGGTTGTTGAACTACAATGAAGAGCTAAAAAAGTATATCAGGGTGCATGACAAAGTAGCTTATAGCGAGGTAATGAAAAAACTAAGTTACTCGCACCTGCTATTAATCTTAACTACAGCCGCTGATGGATGGCTAAACGCCAAGTTGTTCGATTACCTGATGCTTAAACGACCGGTGTTGCTTATGGGCAGTAAAACCAATATTATGACCCGTATTTTGCTTGAAACAAACGCTGGTGTGACAGCGGAAAATCCGGGAGCGGCGGCCAGTTATATGACGCAGCTTTATGAGAATTACCATGCCGCTGTACCCAACAACACTGTTAATTATCGGCAATTTTCGAGAAAGCACCAGGTCGAAAGATTTTACAACATACTCAAAGGGTTGTAATGCCTTCTTTACCCAATCATCCATGTATGTTTTGAAATAAAGCCCATGTTTCTTTTTCCTATTATTGTACTATGAACAAATTTGCGCTGATTGGTGCTGCCGGGTACATTGCCCCGCGCCACTTGAAAGCTATTAAAGATACGGGTAACCAGCTGGTGGCAGCTTACGACCCTTTTGATAGTGTGGGTATTATGGATAGTTATTTTCCGGATGCCTCTTTTTTTGTGGAGTTTGAAAGGTTCGACCGGCACATTGATAAATTAAAGCGCAAAGGTATTGGCGTGGATTATGTTTCGGTATGTTCTCCTAATTACCTGCACGATTCTCATATCCGGTTTGGTTTAAAAAACGGAGCCAATGTTATTTGCGAAAAGCCATTGGTTCTCAATCCATGGAATGCGGAGGCTTTAATGGAGTTAGAGAAAGAAACTGGTCATAAAATCAATAATATTCTTCAGTTGCGCTTGCATCCCAATATTATTAAGCTCAAAGAAAAAATTGACAAAAGTGCAGCCGATAAAACCTACGATTTCGATCTGACTTATATCACTTCCCGCGGTAGCTGGTATTATACCAGTTGGAAAGGGGACGAAACCAAATCGGGGGGCATTGCCACCAATATCGGTATCCACTTTTTCGATATGCTGCAGTGGCTTTTTGGCGCCGTGAAAACAAATGTAGTACATGTGCATACACATGACAGGGCTGCCGGTTTTTTGGAGTTTGCAAAGGCCCGGGTAAGGTGGTTTTTAAGTATTGATGCTGATACATTACCCGAGGCCGCTAAGCAAAAAGGTATGCGCACTTATCGCTCCATGACCCTGGAAGGTGAGGAAATTGAGTTTAGCGACGGTTTTACCGATTTGCACACACGCAGTTATGAAGAAATTTTAAAAGGAAACGGTTTTGGTGTGGCTGAGGCTCTCCCCAGCATTCAAATTGCTTATGACATCAGGCGCCAAACCCCAGTTGGATTAACCTCCGACTATCATCCTTACGCCAAACTACAATCGGGTGGGCATCCATTCAGCAGGTAGTTGGCAATATCTTTTATCTTGGCTCTAATATCTATTATTTCATGTGCGGCATAGCAGGTTTTTATTCTAACAACGGACATTTTAGCGAGACGGACTTGCAGCAAATGACCAATGTAATGCTACACCGCGGTCCTGATGCAGCAGGCTTTTATACCAATCCTGCTAAAACCTGCGGTCTTGGCCACCGGCGCCTGAGTATTATAGATTTAAGCGCAGCTGCCAACCAACCCATGTTTTCCCAAAGTGGCCGGTACGTCATGGTTTTTAACGGCGAGGTTTACAACTTTCAGGAAATACAGGCTAAGCTGAACATACATCCCCGCACCACCAGCGATACTGAAATTATTCTGGAGGCTTTTGAGCAAAAAGGAGTGGAGTTTGTACATCTGCTAAACGGTATGTTTGCCATCGCTATTTATGATATTGCGGAACATGCGCTATACCTTTTTCGCGACCGGTTGGGTGTAAAGCCGGTTTACTATTACAACCAGGATGGAAACTTTGCTTTTGGCTCTGAAATAAAATCGCTGTTGCAACCAGCGCAGCTAAAAAAAAACCTGCATGTCTACAAGCCTGCTGTGCGAACCTTTTTGTACGCCGGCTACATTCCGGAGCCCCATACCATTTATGGGCAGATAAACCGGTTACCGGCAGGTAGTTATGCCATCATTAAAAACAATAAAACCGAAATTGGCAGTTATTGGAAACCCGGGAAAAAAATAAAGCCAATAGCTAATTCTGATTTCAACACGGCTAAAAAAGAATTAAAAGAATTGCTTACCACATCGGTACGTTACCGCATGATAAGCGATGTTCCTTTTGGTACCTTTTTGAGCGGGGGTATTGACAGCAGTGCGGTAACTGCCATTGCTCAAAGTATTTCAAACCAACCCGTAAAAACTTTTTCTATCGGCTTTAAGGAGGCTAAGTTTAACGAATCGGAGTATGCGCGCAAGGTGTCCGAACATCTCGGCACGCAACATCATGAATTTATTGTTACCGAAAACGATGCCCTGGAGTTGATTGATAAAATGATGACCGCTTATGATGAGCCTTATGCCGATTCATCGGCCATACCCACTATGCTGGTTTCGAAACTGGCCCGCAAGTATGTTACCATGACGCTTACCGGAGATGGTGGCGATGAATTGTTTTTGGGTTATGGTGCTTACGATTGGGCCAAGCGGCTCAATAGCCCCCTGTTTCAACTGTTGCGCAAGCCCATTGCTGCGGCACTATCTCAGGCAGGTAATAAATATAAACGCGGTGCAGGGGTGTTTAACTACAAAAACAGCGGGCGCAGGAAAAGTCACATTTTTTCGCAGGAGCAATACTTTTTTAGCGAATATGAACTGGATGAATTAGTGACAGCCGGTTATAAAGCTGAAATAATTTTTAATGAAGATTTTGAGCGCCCGGGCAGGCGACTTTCGGCTGCCGAAGAACAGGCCTTGTATGATATTAAGTATTACCTGAAAGACGATTTACTGGTAAAGGTAGATATCGCCACGATGCAGTTTTCGCTGGAGGCCCGTTCTCCTTTTCTCGACTATCGCATTGTTGAGTTTGCCCTCAATCTTTCGGAAGATTTGAAGAAGAAAGGAGATGTTTCGAAATACCTGTTGAAGGAGGTTTTGTATGACTATGTGCCCCGGCAGTTTTTTGACAGGCCCAAATGGGGTTTTTCCATCCCGTTAAGCAAGTGGCTGAAAACGGACTTGCATTATTTGATAGATAAATATCTGAGTGAAGAAAGAGTGATTCAATGCGGTGTAGTGAAACCCGAAAAAGTAAAACGGCTTTTAACCCGTTTTGCTGCCGGGGAGGACTTTTTGTATAACAGAATATGGGCGCTGGTGCTGCTCCATAAATGGATGAGCGAACATGCAGCCAATTAATATTCTATATATCAGTTACGACGGCATGACCGACCCCCTGGGCCAAAGCCAGGTAATACCTTATCTGCAGGGTTTATCGAATTTAGGATATGCTTACACGCTTATCAGTTTCGAAAAGCCTGGGCGGTATGAAAAAAACAAGGAGCACATAGGTGCGTTGCTGAAACAAAGTAATATTGATTGGCAGCCCTTGCCTTACACTAAAAAACCGCCCGTGCTTTCTACCCTTTGGGATGTATGGCAGTTAAAGAAAAAAGCTTATGCCCTGCACAGGCAAAAGCAGTTTAAGGTTATTCATTGCCGCAGCTATATTTCATCCATTGTTGGACTGCAGATGCAACAAGAGTTGGGGGTAAAATTCATTTTCGATATGCGCGGATTTTATGCCGACGAACGGGTGGATGGAGATATCTGGAAATTATCAAACCCGGTTTACAGGCAGGTATATAATTTCTTCAAAAAGAAAGAACAGCAGTTTCTTTCCATGGCTGATTACACCATCAGCCTGACAAAAAAAGGAAAAGAGATTATTCATACCTGGAAAAACATTAAAAACCAGCCTGTTCCCATACAGGTTATACCCTGCTGTGCCGACCTGGATTTGTTTTCGGAAAAAAGTGTTGATGCGGGTTCGTTGCAACAATTAAGACAACGGTTCAATTTAACCGGACAGGAGTATGTGTTGAGTTACCTGGGTAGTGTTGGCACCTGGTATATGCTGGATGAAATGCTCGATTTTTTTAAAGTGCTGCTCCGGTTTAAGCCCGGCGCCCGTTTTTTATTTATTACCGGCGAACCTGCCAGTGATATTTTAAGCAAAGCCCAAAGCAAAGGAATACCCCAAACCTGTTTTATTATAACCCCGGCGCCACATAGCCAGGTGCCCACTTATCTGGCATTATCAAACTGCGCTGTCTTTTTCATCAAGCCTGTTTTTTCCAAATCGGCCTCAAGTCCCACTAAACAGGGTGAAATTATGGGCATGGGGCTTCCGCATGTTTGCAACGCCGGCATAGGTGATGTGGATGATATTATTGACGAAAAGTCGGGCGTGCTCATTAAAACGCTGAATGAGGCGGGGTATGATAAAGCCATTCAAACCCTGCTAAACACGCAATTCGAAAAAAAATATATCCGCCAAAGGGCTGATGAAATCTACTCTTTGTCGGCCGGGGTGGAGAAATATCGCCAGGTTTATGCCAGTATTTGCCCACCCGGGCCAAAATAAGGGGTGAAAGTTCCGATTTTGGTCTTTTTTGATAGCGCTTTGATAGCTAAAACCTTACCAAATCCTGTATCGGCTTTATTTTTCCGACTTTTTACCTTTAATTTGCCGTCCTTTTAAAAAAACAGGTACATGGCAGTAATAGGTAAAATTCGTCAACGCTCAGGGTTGCTTATAGTATTGATAGGCACTTCAATTGTCGGCTTCCTTTTGATGGATGCCCTTAATTCGCAGGGCAGCTTGCTGAAGGGTGGTAGAAAAGATACACTTGGCAAAGTAAACGGTGATAAAATCACCTACAATGATTTTACCAAGAAATACGAGGAGAATATAAAGATTACCGAAGACCAGATGCGCGGTCAGCCTATGGGCGACCAACAACGCAACAGCATCCGTACCCAAACCTGGAACGAGATGGTAAGCAATATCATTTTCGATAAAATTTACCATAACCTGGGTATCAATGTTACCCCTGAAGAAATGAATGAACTGGCTACAGGCGAAAACGTTTCGCCCGCTATTGCCCAGGTGCCTGCTTTCAGAGATGAAAAGACCGGCCGTTTCGATCCAAACAGGGTGCGCATGTATTTAAGCTCACTCGACCGCGACCAGGAAGGACAGGAGCCCGGAACCAACCGCAAAAACTGGTTACGTTTTGAAACAGCTATGAAACAAGGCCAGTTTCAGCAAAAGTATAATGACCTTATTACCAAAGGATTTTATGTGCCAGGCTGGATGGGCGAAATGACTTATAACGACCAAAACAGGTTGGTAGATTTTAAATATGTTCAACTGCCATACAGTGAGGTAAACGATGCTGATGTGAAGGTTACAGATGACGACCTGCGCAAATACATGGACGACCATGCTGCCAAATACAAGCAGGATGAAGAGAGCCGCAAGATTGAGTATGTTACATTTGATATAGCCGCTTCTTCGATAGACTCGGCTAAAACGGTGGCTTACCTCGAACAAAAACGCGCTGATTTTACAGCCAACAAAACGGCCTCGGATGACTCCGTGTATGTAAAGTTATATTCTGAAACACCGTTCGATGACGTGTATTATGAGAAGGATAAAGTATCGGCCCCTGATGCCATAAAGGACTCGTTGTTTACCGTAAAAGTAGGAACCGTTGTTGGTCCTTATGTAGATGCTCTTTCGGCTGAAAACAGAGGCAGTGGCGCTTATAAACTTGCCAAGGTAAGTGACAGAAAACTGATTTCGGATTCAGTACATGTGCGTGATATTGTCTTCTCATTTGCAGGTGTTCAATCGCAGGAGGCGGCTAATGTTATTTTCAAACAAATTGACAGCGTTTACAAAGCCATTGATTCTTTGCATGGCGACTTCAAACAATTTGCCATGAGTTTTTCTGCAGACCCTGCTGCCAAGGTAAACGGCGGAGATTTGGGTTGGATTAAACAAGGCGAAAAGGATAAAGCTTATAATGACCTTATCTTCTACCACGCGCAAAAAGGCAAGCTTTACAAACTGCCTGTTCAAAACGAAAACGCTATACACATTATACAAGTGGTTGAAGACAGACCGAGCAAACCTGCCGTTTTGGTTAGCTACTTAACCAAGGAAATTGCTCCAAGTCCCGAGACTGAGAAATTGATTTATGGCACGGCTACCAGCTTTGCTTCCGATAACCAGGGAGAAGCCAAGTTTAAAGCAGCAGGCGCAAAGATGCAGATGAAAACTGTCAATGCACTGAGAAAAGATGCGTTTGATATTGACGGATTAGGCACTGCCCGCGACCTTATTAAATGGGTTTTCAATGCTAAAAAAGGCGATGTTTCTCCGGTTTATACGGTTGAAAAGAAACACGTAGTTGCTTTGCTTGACCTGGTCCGTCCGAAGGGATTGCCTGAGATTGACGCTTTGCGCGATGCCTTGAAAGCGGAAGTAGTGAAGAACAAAAAATTCGAACTATTATCTAAAAAAGTAGCTGATGCCAATGCAAACAACATTGATGCACTTGCAACAAAACTGAACAAGATGGTTGCTACTGCAGAAAAAGCATCTTTTGGTCGCCCGGCGGTAAACGGAGCGTTTGAACCTAAAGTTGTAGCTACGGCATTAACCAGTGCAGTGGGCAAAGTATCGCAGCCGGTTGAAGGCAACAGCGGTGTTTTTGTGGTTCAAACAGTAGCTGTGCAGGAACCGGTTAAAACTACCGACTACAGCATGTACACTTTCTCGCTGAAACAACAGTTGCAAAACAAATCGCGCTACGCGCAGGATGTAGAGAAGAAACTGGCTAAAATTGACGACAACCGTTTCGACTTCTTCTAAACGGCAGTATCTTAAAGATTTCAGGAACAGTTCCGTTTTACGGGACTGTTCTTGTTTTAGGCCAGTTCCATCCCGTCATCCGCATAGTAAGTAAACATAAGCTGTGCAATTCTTGTTTACCTTTGTAATTATGACGGATACAAAACCCCTTGTAAACAGGGTAGCACAAAAAGCCCTGATTACCCTCGACCTGGAAATGTATTTTCCAAAGGATGAGGAGATTGTTTTTATTGATTTGAAAGACTTTCTGTTTAAAGGACTTATTCTTCGCGAAGCGGATTTTAGAGAGACGGTTAAGAATACGGATTGGTCGCAGTACAAAGGCAAATACGTGGCCATTCACTGCACTACCGATGCCATTATCCCCATGTGGGCCTATATGGTTTTAAGTGCAGAGTTAGCGCCTTACGCGGTTGATATTGCACACGCCGGCCCAACACAGGCAGCCGGAATTTTTCTGCTGCACAACCTGTCTAAATTAGATATGGAAACATTTAAGGGGCAAAGAGTAGTGGTAAAGGGTTGTGGCGACCGGGTTGTACCCGAAGCTGCCTTTGTTCAGATAACCCGGCAATTAAGTAATATTGCGCGCGCTGTAATGTATGGCGAGCCATGTTCCACCGTTCCTGTTTTCAAAAAATCAGTCGATTAAATTATACCTATTGAAGCTCAGTAAAAAATACCGCATTATCCTCCTGGCAGTTTGTCTTTTACTGGGGGCCTCGGCGGCAATAATAGCAGGCGAAACGCTGTTAGTAAAGACCAATATTTTTTCGCAAACGAAGGGCGAGTGCCCCGGGGTAAAATGGATTAACCCGGTTGATACCAATAGCCTGAAATACCCCGTTGAAGTTACCGGTGACCTTTATTTTGCCGGTGAGCGTGTGCCGCTGGCGGACCCGGATGTGAAAGAGCGCCTGGAACGCGAGTTGCTTATCAATACCAACTGGCACTCAAATACTTTGTTGTGCATGAAAATGGCTAACCGCTATTTTCCCGATATAGAAAAGACCCTGGCTGATAGCGGGGTGCCTGATGATTTTAAATATATGGCGCTGATTGAAAGCACCTTTAGACTGGAAGCATCGCCGGCAGGGGCGGCGGGGTTTTGGCAGTTTGTAAAAGCCACTGCAGAGAAATATCACATGGAGGTAAACGATAATGTGGATGAGCGGTATAATATTGAAAAAGCTACCGCGGGCGCTTGTATATTTTTAAAAGATGCAAAAGATAAACTGGGCTCGTGGACTTTGGCGGCCGCCTCCTATAACATGGGTTTAGGGGGTATGATGTCGAGGGTGAGAGAGCAGCGGTTGAATAACTACTACGATATGTATTTTAACCCTGAAACCTCGCGCTACGTTTTCAGGATGCTGGCTATGAAAATTATTTTCAGCGACCCTAAAAAGGCCGGATATTTAGTGCAACCCGATGAATTATATGCCCCGTATAAATACAAGGTAGTAGAAGTAGATACCGGCATTGCCAACGTAGCTGATTTTGCAGCCCGGTTTGGTTTAAAGTATAAGCATATCAAAATCCTGAACCCATGGCTGCGCGATGCCATGCTGAATAACAAGAGTCACAAGTTATATCAGATTAAGATAATGGAACCCTGAAATCAATGATGGCTATGGTCACCGTGCTCATGTACGTGGCCATGTTCCAGTTCAACCGGGTTAGCTTCACGCACTTCCAGCACAACCCCGCTAAAGAACAAAGGTTTACCGGCAAACGGGTGGTTTAAGTCTATCACCACTTTGTCGCCCGTAATGTCAATTACACGGCCCTGGAAGGGGTTTCCGTGTTGGTCTTGCAAAGGCACTATGTTGCCTATAAACAACATATCATCCTGTACTACGCCATCAACAGCAAAAACAGATTTATCGAGATTAACCACGGCTTGTTCGTCGTATTCGCCATAGCCGTTTTCGGCTGAAAGTTCAAAGTTAAACTGGTTACCGGCAATCAGGCCTTCCAGGTTTTGTTCAAATCCTTCCAACACATTCTGGTGCCCGAAAAGGAATGAAAATGGATGCGTTTCATCAGCGGCGTCTTTTACATCGCCATTAGGTTCAGTACGTAGTTGGTAGGTTATCTTCACTACCGTGTTATTTGCGGCTTTCATTGTTTTAATTTTTGACAGGTGTTATGAATAATGACAGAGGAGAGAAGATTCCTGAGGACAAAAAATTCCTTGCTCTTACAGGGGCCAAAATTAAAATTAATCCGGAGAAATAAAGGCATTTTACCACCCACATTTATTCAATCAAGTTGAATTTCAATTTGCCTGTCCTTTATATCAATTTTAAAATCTGTAAAAGAAATCCGCTCCTTAATGCTCAGGTTGTTTGCAAACTTTATCAATGCATTTTCGCTCAACTTTAATAGCAGCCTATATTCTGTCTGGCCATGCTTGCCAATAAAAGCTTTTAACTCCGTTTTCCTGTTCTCATTTAAATATTTCAGCGAATAGTATGTATCAGGCTTTGACATCAAAACCCCATCGCACCAGAATCCTGAGGTTTCGTCGAAGTCAGAATCCCTCAAAGCCCGGCAAATTTCGTATTCAAGCAAATCGCAGAATGTCTGATCAACCATTTTCACCTTTTTTCTTACGAGCTTTAATTCAAGGGGCACAATTGCTCGCTCACCTTCCACAATTCCTGCTGCAATTGCCTGTCTTTGGCCCGGGCTGATTCCTCCTGCACCTTGCATTTGTTAAAGTATTTTCCGCTTACTCCATTTACAGCAGAGGAAGTAGCCAGGTAAACCGAAGTTTTAGCCCCGTTTTCAATGCTCATGCCACCAATGGCTGAGGCGAGTTTCCAAAACAATTTTACGTAACCGGGCATATCTTTGGCGCCAATACCGGTGCGCACCATGCTGCCGGGGTGTAAACTGTTAGCCGTAATACGGGTTCCTTTCAAACGTTCACACAACTCAGCGGTAAACAGCACATTGGCCAGTTTGCTTTGCTCATAGGCCGACAGAATAAAATAGCCCTTATCGGCTTTAAACGATTCGTAATTTATTTTACCCCGGTAATGCGAATCGGAGGCTACGTTTACAATGCGGGCGCTATCGGCTTTTTTAAGCAGGTCGAGCAATAAATTGGTGAGCAGAAAATAAGCAAAGTGGTTGGTGGCTATGGTCATTTCGAGGCCGTCAACACTCAATTCAAATTTTGAAAAAACACCACCGGCATTATTGATAAGCACATCCAGTTTTTTATAATCTTTTTTTACCTGCTCAGCCAGGGCCCGGATAGATTTTTGCGAGGAAAAATTAACTGTGTAGTATTTCAACTTGCTGTTACCGGTGGCTGCCTGAATGGTTGCTACAGCCTCTTTCAGTTTTTCTTCACTGCGGCCGGTTAAAATAATTTCGGCACCCATGCCTGCAATTACCTTCGCAGTTTCGAGCCCGATGCCTGAGCTGCTACCGGTTATCAGCACAATTTTGTCTTTCATATCCATGTTACAGGGGTTTACTTTTCTTCAATAAGGTTATGCAACAAACACACGTTTGTCTTGCTGGGCAATGATGCTTCCAATTTTATACAAAGACGTGTTGGGTGGTAAAGATATTTTTAAAAACTCATCTTCTTTAACTGCATCAACGGCAATAAGTAATCCCCCGCTGGTTTGCGGGTCGCAGAGGGTGAGGAGAGATTCGCCGCTGATGCCCTGCACCTTACTTTCGTAACCCTTCCAGTTGCGCATGGTGTTATCGGCATAAATAAATTTTGCGCTCAATTCCTTTACTCCCTGCATGAGCGGAACCTGCGCATAAACAACCTGTGCCGAGGTGCCTGAACCTTCGCACATTTCAATTAAGTGACCCAGTAATCCAAAGCCGGTAACATCGGTCAAGGCGTGCACATAATCATAGTGGCCCAGGGTTTCTCCCCATACATTGAGGGTGCACATAGAAGCAGTTGCCGGCTCCATTTCAGCTTCGGTAACCAGCCCTCTTTTTAGCGCGGTGGACAAAACACCGGTGCCTATAGGTTTGGTTAAGTACAGCACATCGCCTGCGCGGGCCGTGGAGTTTTTCTTCAGATTTTGAACAGGCACAAGCCCGTTTACCGACAAACCAAAAAATGGTTCGGGGCTATCAATGGTGTGCCCGCCTGCCAGCGAAACACCGGCTTCGGCACAAATGGCTTTGGCGCCGGCAATAATTTGCTGCGCAACCTCAGCCCCCAGTTTCTCCACCGGAAAACCAAGGATGGCAATGGCCAGAAAAGGTTTGCCGCCCATGGCATACACATCGCTTAAAGCGTTGGTGGCAGCAATTTTTCCGTAACTGAAAGGGTCGTTAACGATGGGCGTAAAAAAGTCGACGGTGCTTATCAACGCGGTACCGGTGCCCATATCATAAACGGCGGCATCGTCTTTGGTTTCGTTACCAACCAGCAACTGAGGAGATATAAACGAGGCACCGGTGCCCTTAAGTATTTCTTCCAAAACCGCCGGGGCAATTTTGCATCCGCAGCCTGAGCCGTGTGAGAATTGTGTGAGTTTAATTTCCATATTATAAGCCTTTCAGCAAGGCAGCGTTTATCAGTGTTTCAGCAATCATTTCCATTTCGCCGGTTTCGAAAGTAAACCTGAATATTTCTTTGGTTTCTTTCATACTCAGTCCTTTTTCATAGGCCTTGTCGTAATAGTGCAGGGTAATTTTGGCTGCGCCGGCAAAATCTTTTGCGCGCACGGCATCAATTGCGTTTTTCCATTGCTCGTTGCCCAGGCGGCGCTGTATATTAGTAATGGCCAGTTCAAGCCCCTCGGTTTGTTGTTCGCCGTAATCGCGCACCAGGCGTTGCAGTCGCACCTCCAACGGCAACTCAATAACAAACACCGGCGACTGGCGCATGTTATTCCATAAGTTCAAATCCAGAAAAACACGGCCTACGGTTTTGCTTTCATCCTCTATCCATACTCTTCTGCCCATATCAAAATGCTTTATTTCATGGGCCAGCATATTT
>Ga0316217_10002081_pt1 | contig 24737 bp, 18 predicted proteins | sample 1anoAmetaG_FD_203633 | JGI IMG/M metagenome (GOLD analysis project Ga0316217, IMG submission 203633) | Freshwater microbial communities from Trout Bog Lake, Wisconsin, USA - 1anoA | ecosystem: Environmental > Aquatic > Freshwater > Lake > Hypolimnion/Profundal zone | place: USA: Wisconsin...
AGTATCAAATCAATTGAATCATAGCCACACTTCAGCTCCATTCATAAATAGTCAGAAGCACAAATACGAATGATGTTAGCAAAGAATCAGGCTGTCCACGTGAGCTTTAGCTGTTTTGGGCTGGTAAAGATCAGAGCTTTCTGCTACTTTAAGCTTGCTAAGCTTCACTAAGTCTTCTTTTTCTTAAATTCTTCAAAAGATTTCCTTTGATATTAAACTTACAAAGTGAGTAGATATTATTTTATATCCTATCAATGCAGTTTTCTAGACTCTTCAGTTCTATCATCATCTTGGCTATCCTAACTTCTGTAAATGCCTTTTCTGAGTACTCTGTAGTACGTACTAAAGCAAACAGCACAGCAATTACACTTTAGCTTTCTTATACTGGAAAAAATACCTACTATATCAAGCCCACAAGTCCCATCATTCGCAATCTTTTGTTCACCTTTAGATCCTTGACCTACTCTGATTTCTAGTTCAAGATAACTGACCCAAATAACCAGCGATTCTAAATTCCCACCTCATCTCCTTTCCCCATAGACCCTCAAGGAACATTTTCCTTTCCCTTATCCCTTGCTTCCTTTGATATCACCTACACAGAAACTCCTTTTGATTTCAAAATTACAAGAAAGTCCAACGGAAATGTTCTCTTTTCAACCTATGAATCACTACTTATCTTTAGTGATTACTATATTGAGGTTGGAACTTAACTAGCAAGCTAAAACCTGTTTGGACTAGGGCAAAGATTGTCTCCAGGGTTCAAAGTAAAAAATGGTAGATGGACGATGTTCAACAGAGACAGGGGAGATTACATTGATACTGGCATTGGCTTGCAGACATATGGGCATTTCCCTTTCTATCTCATCAAAGAAAGTGATAATAATTTTCATATTGCTTATCACAGGACTTCTAGTGCTTTGGATGCGATAAAAGAGTAGAGGAACTAGAAGAATTACCTAACCTGGAAGCTTATAGGGGGAGTCATCGATTTTAGATTCTTCCTTGGAGACAGCAGTCCCTAAACCTCTTTGGAAAGGCTACACAGCTACTACGGAGGATCAACTATGCCTCCTTTTTGGGCAATGGGCTACCATCAAAGCCGTTGGGGGTACAAAGACATAGCATATTTGAAGAAAGTGATCTAAAATTTTGAGAAGAACGACCTCCCTTTAGACACACTTTGGAGTGATCTAGATTACATGATTGAGAACTAGGTCTTTACAATTGACTAAACTCGTTTTCCACCTGATGAAATGAAAGAAATTTTGAAAAAATACAGATGGATGCCTATCATTGATCCAGGAATCAAAAATACAGGCCCGATTTATTAAGCAGGACTGGCTAAAAACGCTTATATCTTGGATGCAAATACGAATCAGCCTTTTGTTGGTAGGATGCGAGTGGGTCGTACTGTTTATCCTGACTTTTTCCATCCTAATGCTAGTATTTACTGGACATAAATGCTATAAGCCTTATATCAAAAAGTACCTTACTCAGGGCTGTGGCTAGATTCAGATGAGTTTACAAGTTTTTGCTTAGGACGCTGTGAACCACCCTCCACTCCCTCAAAATTTGACTATGGGGTTGATTTACCTTATAGCCCAGGTGCCGATGAGCTGGAAGGAGATACAATATCACTCAACTCCACTCACTATGGAAATTTGATTGAAGCTGATGTGCATATTTTCAACGGTTTTCTTGAGACCAAGGTTTCTTATGACTTCTTAAAAAGCAAAAATATCCAACCCTTTATCTTGACCAGGAGTTCAGTTTTAGGTTCCAGCAAGTGGTCAATTCATTGGAGTGGTGATAACGTTGCCACCTTCTAGTTCCTACGAACATCTATCCCTGACAACTTTAATAGCCAGCTATTCGGTTTTCAAGTAACAGGAGCTGATATTTGTGGCTTTGACGAGAGCACAAATCCTTAGCTATGCGCAAGGTGGTATCAACTTGGTTCACTTTACCCCTTTTGCAGAAACCACAATCACCGAAGTGCAGTTGATCAAGAGCCTTATGCCTTAGGTTAGCCAACATTAACTGCAGCCAAAATTAATCTTAAACTGAGATATTCTCTTTTAAAGCATCTTTATAGCAATTTAGCGATGAAAAAAGGGAGAGGGGCACATTGGCGGCCTCTTTTCTTCAGCTTCCCCAATGACTCTAGCCTTTACTTAGATGAGATAATGGATACACAACTACTAATAGGGTAATAAATGTTAATTGCACCAATTTTGTAAGCAAACAAATCAACTAGAAACGTCTATTTCCCTCAAACCAATTGGTATAACTTCTACTCCGGCGACATCTACCTGAAAGGCAGTAACGTAACAATACAAAACCAGCCCAATGAGTTAGTTCCCATTTTCCTTCGGTAACAGTTCGGGCTATTGATTCAAGATTCAACCTCAGTAACTCAAACCAAGCAACTTGACAACAAATTCATCTTGGTGGCTGCTCTCCAGAAAGAATAGGTATCTAACGAGACTGATCAAATGTATACTGCAAATGCCTATACGCTTTCAATAGCTGACTATGAAAGCAGAGATAAATAGAGATTTATCGCTTAGGGTTGCATTTATAGGTTCGCAATCAGGCTAGAGGTAGGGACAGATTATCGAAATTTGAAACTGGATATAAAAGTATCTTAAACTTGTCCAGCTGACGAATTAATAATAAGCTAGGTGCGTCTGTTTACGTGTGATTTGAAAATAGGAAAGACTCTAAGCCAACAAGTGAGGATAAAGGGGGCTGGAAACATAACAATCGAGATTGGCTAAAAATCTAACCTGGTTGAAGTTGTTTGATAATTAAGGATAACTAAATTTGTAATTTGTGTTGTAAAGATAAAAACAAAGTAAGGCGAGTTAGAATATATTCTCTTTCTTGTATTTTACTACAGTTAATTTTTTTTAGTGTATGCCCACAAAGTTGCATGTACGGACTTATATTTAATTTGTATGATTATAGTGATAGATTCGGAGCAAGAGTTAGGGAGTGGCCGGGAGAAAGTACTGCCTCTGAAAGACAACCGGACCGCCTATTTCTATACCATAGTGATTTGCCTGTCCACCGCTTACTCAGGCTACTCTCTAACAGTGATAGCTTCCTCAAATCTGGAAATGCTCAAATCCTATTATGAAATATCTCTTTCTGACTCCTCAACGCTTTCTCTGCTGAATGGGATTTTGCCAGCGGGAGGCATACTCGGTTCCATTCTGGTGCCAACACTGCTTACTCATACGACAAAAAAGTACTTTGTTAATAATATATATATGGGTTATACTATCTTACACTGGGGTCACTTGTAATTTGCGGGGTCTCCGTAATCCCCAACTTGCTAGTGTTGACCTTTAGCCGTTTTCTGCTTGGAGTCTTCAACGGTTTTCAAATGTCTCTATCTAGTGCATATATTAAAGAAACATTCCCCCCGCATATTCGTAAGACATTGGGCGCCATTTATTCCTGCTCGAGGATTTTTGGCATGCTTCTTTGCTATCTCATCGCCATGATTTCACGGTATACTTCGAATTACACTGAACATGTTTTAGTGTTCATGGGGCCGGCCATTATTTCAGTAATACAGAGCTTCTTCTTATGGAGATTTGTCCCTGACGCGATCGTAGAAATGGTTGCTAAGAAGGAGGAAGAAAAAGCAAGGAGTGGCCTGCTGAAGCTGTATACTCCTCAGAATGCTGAGCTGAGATACATGTAAATCAAAAGATAAATCAATGATGCTATTAGTCGCTCTCAGTATTTGCTTCAAATGAAGATGATCAATGCTAAAAACATCTCTAGCTTGCATCTGGCACTCTTGCGTCAGTTTTCTGGCTAAACCTACATTGTTATCTACGCTCGGCAGATTATGCTTTATTTGGAATCGCCTTTTGCCAATGTGACTCCTGTTATTGTTAACGGAATTCAATTGATCGCCAGCTTGCTAGGAATCATCTTCGTTCAAAAGGTTGATAGATTCAACTTACTTCTCACAAGTTCTTTCCTTTTAGCCATTCTAAGCACCTTTATTGCAGTCACAGACTTTTTGAGCCTACCAGTTCTCTGCCTAATCACGATGGCGGCTTTTATGCTTCCGAACGGGGCTGGACTGAGTTCAGTTGCCTGGAGTTACCCTTCCGAACTGGCTCAACCAAGCCAAGGTAAATACGCCTCTTTGGTGAACTGGACTGCTTCTACTATTGTAGCAATGGTTCCTCCTTTTGTAACTAGGTCAATACCGGATAATAATGCCTACCCAATATTTTTCTTCTTTTCTCTCTACCTTTTCCTTTCAGTAGCTGTCACTTTGAAATATGTTCCTCAAGCTTAACAGAAAAAATCTTAGAAAAGCTTGCTCTAAACTTCTGATTTATGATAATAATGGCTATAATCATTTGAAAATGCAAAAATTTAACATATTTAAATAATAAAAATGAAAGAACAGGAATAATTGGCAATCTAAGACTTTTCTGGCCAACTCTAATTCGATATTCCAATAACCCATCTCGGCAGGGCTGTAGCATATACAAGTATTGTCAGCATATCAACTCTCTACTTTGGCTATGCCATCACTCTCATCTCAGGCTCCTCATTGACTCTTCTAATTTCCTACTACAATATCTCTGTCAGCAAAACGATTTGCGTCTCGTTGCTAAATGGTATAATGCCATTAGGAGGCATCCTTGGTTCGCTACTTGTGCCTTACATAATACCGCTTGCATCAAAAAAGTAAATAGACTCTCACAAAGACGAATACATTACTATTTGACCATCGCAACAGTCGTAATATGCGCTATTACAGTCATTCCTACATTCTAAACTATACTCATAGGCAGATTTTTGCTAGGAGCGCTAATTTCTCAGTATTTAAGCGTTTCAGCAGGCTACATCAAATAGACTTTTCCCTCTAAACTGAGAAAGTCACTGGGAGCCATCTATTCATGTGGCAGAGTTGTTGGCATTTTGATATGCTATTTGATTGCCTACATTTCAAACTACTCTGAAGATCAAACAGAACATATCATTTTGTTTTTCGGACCAGCCTATATCAGCATTGTTCAATCTTTGTTAGTTTGGAGGTTTCTGCCAGAGAGTATCATTGAAATGGTAAAGAAGGAGGATTATGAGGAAGCAAATAACACACTGAGTCTTTTGTATGAGGCTGAACTTGCGCAGAAGAGACTTAAACAAATTTAGAATGAAATCAAGGAGAGTAATCGTCGAACTATGCGTTATTAGTCATTGCAATTCTCTAATGCAAAAAATTTAACTTCCCTGCACTTAGCTGTCTTGCGACATTTCTGCGGCATGAGCTATATCATAGTCTACGCGGGTCAAGTAGTGGCGACTTTGGATGTTGTTGATTCAAAAATCACTCCTGTCATAATTAACGCTGTACAACTTGCCTCTAACATAGTTGGCATCTTTATTGTGCAAAAAAGATCGAGAACTTCCATGCTGGTGACAAGCTGCTGGCTGATGGGAGTGATAAATTTGGTGATAGGGGTTGTAGATATCTAGGAACAACCTATTTTATGTATAGTAATGATGGCACTGTTCATGATTCCTTGTGGAGGTGGTCTAAACGCGATAGTCTATACTTATCCTTCGGAGCTAGTTGCTGCCAATTTGGGCAAGTACACATCGGCTATGAGTTGGGTAGCATCAGCCTTGGTCACAATAGTTCCTCCTTATGTAGTAGCTGCGATGCCTGGAAATTTGGCCTATCCTATGTTCTTTTTCTTTGCGTTTTATCTCGCAATAGTCTCATTTATCAACCTTCGATTACTGCCGTAAGCCTAGGCGAAAAATAACAGAAAAGTAGTGGCTTTGAAATAAGTTATGATATGACTCAATTTTTTATTAAATTTGAACTAAAATTAAAACTTATTGGATACTAGGATTTAATTAGGCTTGTACTTCTAAAAAGACTGGCTTACTGGTTGGCTGATCTCAAAATTATCTGCATCAGCTTTTACCTATCAAAATTTGTTGGAAAGGTAAACTTATTACAATATCTTTTTTTGAATTCTTTGCACTGATTAAGCACTAAGAATGTTAATATTATAATAAAGACTGAACACAAAGTAAGCCAAAAGACTATTTATACACCTATTTCCGATGGATCATCTCAAATACTCAATCATTTTCATTCGTTCCTATTTTTTGTCATTCTTTCTTAAAATCACAAGTAATACAGATTGTATTGAGTGATGGTCTTGAAGTGCTCGAATGGCCATATAGGAATATCAATAGTGATTATTTCTGAAATCATTAAGAAGATTACTATGGTTTGCCCTATCTTACGAGATTTGATTTTTTTTATTTAGATTATAATAATCATGCAGTAAGCATAGTTCTAACTCCCTCCGAACATAACCAAAAATCTCAACGATAAGTACTAAATGTGGGACTTAGGAACTAGTAAAAACGTTAAACAGCTTGCAAAGATATCTAAACCATTGTCTCGAAGAATGCAGATCGCAAGCACCTTGGCCAAATTGAAAAGATTATTCAACTTTTCACTGAAAAGTATCTGAATAGCTACGATATCACCAAGAAGATATCGGGACTGGAGGTCATGCCTTCCATTATCAACGGGCTGAGCAACTTTCAGGAGGGTCTTTCTAAGTTTTAGATTCTCATAGTCACCTCTATACTTGATTGTCTCGGCGATGGATAGCACAAAATCAGACTCACAGCTCTAAAATCTCTTTATTACATTTCAAAGACTCTGGACGACCGGATGATAAAAATGTTCAACTTAATCTTCTAGAGATTAATTACTAAGATAAATGATATGGACGAAGTGGTTAAAAATGCAGCAACCTTCTTCGATAAATCTTTGCAGACTATTCTGACATCTGCTTTGAACTCTCCTGAGGGAAGGAAAGAATTCAACCTTCAGGGGTTTATGTAGATAGTTAAGCTTAAGCTAAAATCAAAGAATCCTGGAGTTAGATAGTATCTCATTAAATGGATTGCCAATCTTAATGAAGCCATGTCAATAGATTTACTGATTTACTTGCCAGATTTGCTAGAAGACTTGCAGTTTATGGTTGGTGATAAGGAAAAGAGTTTGAGAACCAGTGCTTAAGATTGTTTGAGAAGTTTTTAGAATGATATGAAGGAGAAATTTGAAGAAGGCAAGCTTTAGTTCTATTTAAGTGAATAGATAATCAATAAAATGATAGGAACCTTGCTGAAATTAGCCAAATAGAAAACACCAAGTTATACAAAACTCAATACTCTAGGCTGGTTCAAAATTCTGTTCTAATTTTTCAAAGCACAAGTAGAAAAAGGGAATGTAAGAGGGCAGAAAGGGTATTTCAAAAAGGTTATTGTTTAGCGATTTGACGAAATTCTTGAGCCGATTTTAGTATTGATGGGACATGAGTAATAAGACGTCCAAAAAGCTGCTCAAGCATCAAATGACAAGCTAATGGTAGCGATTCAAATGCTCGGGAAATAGCAAAGTGTAAATTTCGCAAAAGTGATGCCAAAGCTGAAAGAAATGCTAGCTTAAAAGAAATCTAGCCCCACATCCTAATCTGCACTTAAATGGATGAAATTTATGCTTTAGAATTACAATGACAAGATTTTACCTTAGATCAAAGAAATCATTTAAAAACTGGTCACGAAACTTTGTGACTCTAACGTTAAGAATGTTAATTCAATCATCGAAAATACAGCTGTCCGCTAAGAGTACTTCGAGCTATTGGTGCAGGAGATGTTATTTTTGCTGTTGAGAAAGAATCCTGGAGAAATCGTCGATCCTTAGTATCATCCATAGCAAATCTTGAGAAAGTTCTCAGTCATTCAGGAAGGAGATAAATTCTGTAGAAGCATATGTACTCAAATTGTAAAGAGTATTGACGATCGTCGATTTGTTGCAGACATTGTCGCCTATCTCAACGTCATCATAATAAATGACAAAAACATGCATAAAATGAGGAAGAAGCTACAAAATCTGCAATAACCCGACTACCAATAAAACTTTATGGTCCTTTTCCAAGCCTTCAAGTACAATCCATCTGCAACTACGTCATTATGCCTGCTATCTAACCAATACGAACTTGCATATCATATACTCTTGGCTTATGCTCAGTAATTGGAAATATGTCCGAAGTTTATGATAGACTTTTGCAAGTTGGCCACACTTTTGTAATCTCCCGGGTTTTTACGTAATCATTTTATAAAGCAGCATTGCGACTTAAGCTGTTGTAAAGAAACGATCCGTATCTCGTATAAGCTTTGGCTGCCCTCTTGATGATTCTTCCTCAAGGAAAAGTATTTAACATGCTAAAAGGGAGGCTTGAAGTAACCCGCCTATTAGGTGTTGCCCAATTGACTGGTAAGATGCCCACTTAAAATCCAATCAACATAGAAAATCTTCTTAAAGAGTTTAAATAGAGCCAACTAGCCTTTCAAAAGTTGCCGATTTGATGTCTAAATTTATACTATTTATATTATTTTGGAATCCGTTATGAAGTCAAAGCCTAAAAGAAGCTAAATCAAGTATGTCTTGAAATAGATTTCAAATCAGTCATATAACCATAAACTCAAAGAAGAAGATGCAATAGCTTTCCTGTAGAATAAGGTTGATCGCTTACAGATATAAAATAGAGTATTAGCCTAGCAATTATCTTAGTAAATCAAAAATAGGGAATGCTTAACTTTGGCATTGGCTGAGGAAAAAGAAAAGTGTGATAAGTTTATCAAGCTACTCAATAGATTCAATATCACGGAGGATGGCCAAGAGACTAAAATGGCTGCAAATTAGAGGCTTAAGTATTTAAAACGTTCCAATAGCAGTCGTAAACAATCTTTTAATTTGGAGAGCTAGGTTGAGAATAAGAAGCTAAAAGAAAAAATAGAAGATTTGACCAATGAAATTTAGTTTTTAAGGGGCAAGGGTTGTTAAGATTAATAAAAGTATAAAGCAGTGGTTGAATAGCTCCTATTCTCGAAATAGCATTTAAAGAGAGCCTAGTAGTAGAAAAATGAGCTAGAATAGTAGATGGAGTAAGGTAGGAACCAGATAATCTAAGCAAATCAACTAATGGCAAGGCAAAATTCATAAATTTTGAAGTTGAAGTTCGAAATCTAAAGATTAAAGCAGCCTGAGTTGGGAAACAACATTGAGGTCTCAGTAGTGTACCCAAATATACAAGATTTGGAAGACCTCAAGCATCAGCTCAAGGGCATCTTCTATCTAAACATCAAGGATAAGGAGTTAAGGCAATCAATTGAAAAATTAAGTATTGACGCAGTTCAATAAATCGAATTTGGTTGGGACTCTCTTAATAAAGTATCTTCATGATATATAAGTGTGTTTAAATCACTTTTTGCTCTAAATAGCCACAATTTTACCAATTTTATCTTTTAGAGATCTTAGCCGATTTGTCTCAGGCGCATCGCAGTATAGGAAAACACTTTGGTTTCTTCGACTTTTTTGTCCAAAATCTAGGCGAAGACAACCTGGAAGGCCATTGCAATTCCTGTTTGTTCGAGATACTTCTTAAACATCTAGGCTTGCTTTTTCTTTTTTGTTACTTCATCCATTCCCTAGATATTAATGCAATTTACCTCATCAAATTACTATTACTACTATTTGACCTAAGGTTCTTGCACAGGCGGGGGAGGGGGAGGAGCTTCTTTTACTGATTCTACTTTCTTTTCTTATTTCTTGGGACTTTCATCTTTTTTAGCTTTAGGATCCTACTTTTTCGCTTTTGGATCTTATTTTTTAGGTTATTATTTTTTCCCTTTTGGATCCTACTTTTTAGGCTATTCCTTTTTAGGCTCTTACTTTTTGGCTTTTGGATCTTACTTTTTGGGTTATTCTTTTTTTGGTTAGGGTGACTTTTTGGGTTCTTCCTTTGCAGGAGACTTCTTAAGATCTTACTTTTTAGGCTATTCCTTCTTCGGCTCTTATTTTTTCGCAGGAGGTGGTGGTGCAGGTGCTGCTTTGGGTGGCATTTCGGTTTTATATTTTAATTTTATTAAGATGTAAACACAAAAGTATAAAAATCATTGAAGCAACGATTCTTAACTTAGCTCCAAATCAAACGAAACGCTATTTATGGCATCTACAAGTTACCTGTTGTTGTTTACCATTTGCTTGAAATCAAAATCCTAGACTATTTCTTGAAGTTAGTTTAAAACCTCCATTATTGACTTTGAGCTCCGAATTAACAATTTGTTCTAACTGAACTCTTTTAGGATAAACAATAATGAGCTAAAAAATATTTTCGAGTGATTTTTTATATATTTAGGCCGGCATCCAGGCTAAAGATTGCTGATTGCGCTCAAGTAAGTTTCAGCCATTAGTTCTCTTAGTTTTAGAGGGATGTCTCTGTTCTTCATTTAATTGACAACGACTTCAACACAGGCTGCATAGCATAGAAGTTACAGTGGATGAGAAATATTTTAGAGCCTGCATCAATATTCACATTATAGATCAGAAACAGGCATCTTTCTGCTAATAGTTTTTGGTCGTTCGCAAACCTTAGCAAAAACTATAGGGCCTGGAATAGAGCGGATAAATTCCAGCTTTTGGAGACGTTTTATTACTTGCTTTAGTAAAGCACTTGAATCAGGATTTAACACATCTTTATTTTCTAGTCATTTGAATAAAAGATGAAGCCTAAAGCTTGAGCTAATCTCCAGCATAAATGATCATTAAGAATTTGTTCAGAAAATGCCTCATCAGTGCAATTTTTAACGATAAAGTTATAAAAATCTAGTGCCTATGGTGTAAACCTTTTGCTCTAATTTCTTAGAACTTCTTTAGCCTAAAAGAAGTACTTTTTATCTTGGTAGTTTGTTATTGCCTTTATTAATAGTCTAAGCAAGGATTACTTTTAGCTTATTTTCCAATTTATACTGAGTTATTTCAAAATCGCCCAAACCTAGTCAAATTTTTATTGCTAAATTTCACAGTACAGCATTACATAGCTCCCCATGGCTACAATGTGCCTAGGCTCAACGTTTTTCCTGTCGATATTTTTGAGCTAGGTATTGAAAAAAGGCAATAATTTACTGGCGACAGTTCGATGCCATCTTTGACTCCAGTTTTTATTATCGACTAGAATACTAACAACATCTTAAATGGTTGCTGGAAGAGAGTTAATGCATTTGATGATGTCTTCAGGAATGAGCGCCACTTCTCTCAGCTAATTAATTATTCTGCTTTTCTCCTAATGACGAATTCGCACCTGAAAAAGCTGCTTTTTCCTCTGCAGGTCAGAAATTACCGTCTAGTTATCATACTTTTCAGGCCTAAACATATACTTCAAATCTACTCAGACAAATCATTATAATGCTCATGATTAGTTTAGTTCAGTTCAATATTTGATTTCGATCATATTTACTTTATGGTCTCACTCTATACTTTTCTTGGGAAAGGATTATCGATGTTTTTGATAATTGTCCATTCGTCTAAGATTCGGCCTAAATGGACTGAAATGAATTGATACTTGAGTGTGTTTCCTTTTATTTGCATGCGGCCATACCCATATTTTTCCTGCCGATTTACTGACCACTCTGGAGCTGGTTTAACAAATTTCTAGCGGATCAAAGCTCCAGCTGTGCCCTGAACTACATAAACTGGAGCTTCAGGATCGACATAATGAGTGTAATTGGTGCCTTGCTTTACTGCTCTTCCTTTATAGATAGGCCAGGTCCTTTAGTAGTTGTGTAGGTGCCCAACTTGTACAATATCTACTTTGTATTTATACATGAGGTCTTCCAAATGTTTGCAGAGATTGGTTTGGTTCGAGTATTGGTCTAGATTTGAGGAGTAGAAAGCCCTATGAACGCCAACGACTATCCATTTGATATTCGGATTATCTCGAGCATGCATTAAGTCATGTTACAAAAAGTTGTATTGATCTGATCCTAGTTCGTAAGGGTGTTCTGAGGAAAAATGGACGAAATGTGCTTGTCCATAATCAAAAGAAAAGAAGAGGTTTGTTTGTCCAGGAAACTGCCTTGGCAAAACATATCTGTTAGAGTAAGCTGTATAGTTATAGTATGCTTAATGGTTACCTACACCTGGCATAAAGGCAGTATAGGCAGCAAATTTTTGAGTCAGTTCTCCGAATAAATCCCAAATAGGTTCACTTTCTCCTTTTTGTTGGCTATTCATTCCCGCATATGCAATGTCTCCTGTAAGACATACAAAATTGAATGGCTTTATAAAGTGATCTTTTGCTATTCTGTCAATCACTTGGTTCCCGAATGGAGCGAAAGTTCCCATGTCACCAAAAACAGCAATGTTTAACTATTCCAACGTTTGAGCTTTGAGAGGCGGGGCTGTGAAATATTTTATTTTTGAATAAGTTCTAGTTTAGAGATCACCAACTCTGTAAAAATACTTTTTGAGAGGTTATAGGTCCTTCATCACAGCAATGTAGATTCTTCCATGAAAGCCTCCAACTTTCCCGACATTATAAGTATGGTAAGATCCTCTAGAGATTTAATGAAGCTTTCCGGGAATATGACCATATTACACAATTGGCTGATTATAATGCTAAGGGTTAGAAATCCACATTACTTGCATCTAACCATCCTTCCCAGTTAGCCCTAAATGTATTTGTTTATGCCCTGGATTGTAGGTGACTTTTATTTTCGCGATTTTGATGAGCTATTAGAGAGTTACCTTTTCGTCAGCATTGGCATCGAAAAATTTGAAAATGGGCTAAGCATGCTCTTCTTTTAGGTCATGCTCAGGCTCGATAAATGTGAAGTAGTTGACAAAGTCTTGCAGATTTGCTTCCCCATTCTTATCAGTATCGTAAGTACTTTCCCAGAAAGACTTCAGGTTAGAATATGTCACCTAGCTAGCTGACGCCGGATAGATGACTAAAATAGTTGTCAAAAGGGCTAAGCAGCCGAGTACTCTCCTAGGCATGGCTTTTGTGTTTTTGGTTGAAAAAATTAATGAGATAGATTGAAGAATTTTTCAAAATGGTAGAATATTAATTATTTCAAAGCATCAAAAATATATCTTTTTAACTATCATTCTATATATAAGAAAAAAGTTTAGCAGAGCTCTTGATTTCTTATAATTTGGCGTAATTTCGTATTTCAAGTACAACCATACATATGACAATTTTAATTTACCATACTTATGATAATTTTTATTTTAAACTCCACAGATGTAAATTGTTCAATATCTCTCTCAATCGAGCAAGAATTTAATCTTTTTTAATACTGAGACTGATTAAAGAAGGTCATAAGTCTTCTAGTAGCAAATTAGGGAAAAATAGTAATAAATCAATGTTATGATCATTATCTTCGCTTAGGATATCTGTTTTTCTGAGGACTATTATCAGTCTGACTATTCTCTCTGCTTTTGGAGTATATTCTTTATTTAAAAGCCATCTCTTTTTAAGTATACTCAGTCCTTAACCTGGGCCAATTTTTAGGATTTTCCATCACGCCGGAAATAAATTGCTTCAGATTCGAGCTTCCATAGCCTCTCTTGAGCATTTTTTAATTTATAAACTTAATATCTTTTTCAGGAATAAAAAAGTTGGGGTGCTAAGAGACAAAGTTGCCAAAAAAGTTTTCAACGTGTTTATAAAGGTATTTGTGTTCGAAGTCAACTTTATCGCACACATTAAGAAGACAATAGACAGTTTGGATTGATCTTATCTTCTTCTTCTTAAAGAAAAGTTCAATTTGAGGTTCAATTTTGTCCAAAACTGAATGAACCAGTTGTTTTGGTTCTTTGGCGTTGTTCAAGTATCTTAAAAACAAGCTAATCGTTTAAGATTAAACAGTGTCTTTCGCTGAAAAATCATACTTAAGTAAGCTAGGCAGCTCTCCTTTCCTAAACTCTATTTCATGCCTGTCGATCTGATAGTAAATTTGTATGGCAGAGTTGATATTTCGACTTATAACTAGCTACTTATTGTCAGTTGTAGCACAGCTGAGAAGATACTGGATTATGTATTTCTTGATTTTTTATAGTTCTTTCTCATATTATACCTTTTGTTCAGGGCTTCCCGATTAGTTGGGCAGCTTATCTCTTAACACAAGCAGAATACTGTAAAAAAGTACTTCATTGGAGTGATTGAAGTTAGGGATGATATGTTTGAGATACGCCTCTCTGATAGGAACTTTTTATGAATCCGTTAACTGCTCTGAAAATTGGAGGAATAGCTTACTAAAACGAATTAGTTCATTTTATTCGACTTATTCTGCTTGAGTGAGTTCATTAACGCCCTTCAAAAAGTAATCTTTGAGGTAACCTTTCATTTATTATGAGATAAACTTGGGATTGGTTTTTTAGAATATTAAGCTGAATAAAACTCCTTTCGACAAGTTTTTGCTAGTGAAAATAATTTTGAATCTCTACATATTTCTAGTAATAAATTAGACAAGTTCGTTGCAGTTTACTCTTTGTTTACTACAATACTTGATAGTTTTCAGTATTAGGGGAACATGGAAATCAATACTTCCTTCATTTAAATGAACCCTCATAAGGTGGTTTTTCAAGGCTTCACTATACTTTCTTGAGCTTTAAGATTGATATTTGTATAGCTGCCTCAAAGTTACTAAAATCTTAAAGTTGTGCATCTTTGGTATATTTAATGTGAATGTTTAAAGCGCCAAATCAATTAATCTTTGAGGATAACTCTCCATAAATCTTGGAGTTGATATGACAGTGCCTGCAATATAGAGACGATTAGGATTGTTTACTTATTCCAACTTTTTTGTGACCAAATCTATCAAATGAGTGTAATCTCTCTAGTTTTTAATGAGGAAATGAGTATAATATGCAGCAAGTGCCCCGGTTTCGTCTTGTTTAACAATATTTCTCTAATCTAAATCCTTTATTTGACTAGAATCTAAAGTTCTTTTGCTTGTATTGATAAGAATATTCATTATATGTAATCTTTCTTGTAGAGTCCTACTTCCTTCGTTGAGAATTTTGACATATGAAAGTAACTTTGATGAGTAAAATAGGTCGAAAATTTACTGTCCACTCAATACTTGTAAATCGTTATTACTCTAAGAAAGGAGGATGCTTTTGGCTAAGGGTAAATCTTTTTATACAGCTGTTAGAGCCTTAAAAGCAATGATTTATTTTTTCAAAGTCTCAGAGGCCTTCAATCTAGCTGGGTTGCGAATGACATAAATTGGAATATGAATAAAAGGATATTCAGTGAGTGCTGATTGAAAATCAATAGCAGCCAACTAGGCATTTTCTTCGATAAGGATATTGTCCTCAGGAGTTAGGTCTTAAGTTGGAGGCTTGAGTTTGGGAGTATTTGTTGAGAACATAGCATTCGGGATGTAGCGAAGGGGTACTGTAAAGTTTGCTAATTCAAGATTGTTGGGTGCTTTTAGCTTGATTTGTCTGAATAAGCCTTTGATTATGTTTGTTGATATTTTTGCTATCATGAGTGATTTAGTTATGGCCTAAAATATAAATAGCGAATATGAATGAGAATGATTAATCAGTTAATTGTTAAAAAAGGATGAGAATCTTCAGTCTCCATCCCCTATAGAGTTGCCCTTAAATATTTCAACTTTTAGGTATTTTTTACTATACGATCGAGAAGCTCACGTTTTGTTTGAATTACTTCTTTTTACTGCGACATTTTTCTTAGCTATTAGAAGAAAATCTTTTTCTTACCTGAGTGCTATTCTTCTTCACGAATACGGTCATGAGTGACTCTATTTAGTGCATTCAATGTAGATTAACGCTAATATAAAGTCAAAGACATGCGTCTTTTTTCCTACCTGTTTCTTTCTCTAACAAACTTATCTTTTTGCATCTTTTGAACTCGAAATAACATTGCTTTTTCTTATCCAAATTTGTTGAACAGCTCGTTTTGCTTTAGATTATTTTTTACTTGTTCTTTTTGCTACACTTTTTGAGCCTATTCCACAGCTTGTCGTAGTAATTTGCGTTCAACTACAGCTTACAAACGATAGGCTTTTATCTTATTATCGAAGCCTTTCTTTAGATTTTACCTATACTTTTTCTAAAGTAGTCTCAAGTTGCCTTATAGTATTCTTAATCGCTGTTCATGGTCTTAGATTGATTCATAAGGAAATTCAACTTAGATCTATCTTTAGCTGGCCAATGGTTATGCAACTCGTGAGCTTGGGCCCTCAGCAGTTCGAGGTGTTGATTTAGTATTACGTATAATAAGCTCAAGTGGTTTTTTCATTATGATTATATAAAGAGTGAGTATTTTAGGTTGAACTGGCAATTAATTAAATAAGACTTCAAAATAGCAAATATTATATTGCTTAACATGAATCCGCAAGACAAATCAAAAAGAGATTTATTTGCCTAGCTTAATAATGCCTCCACAAATCATCCAACTCAACCCGCTAATCAGAATAGACCCTCTAACATGCTCTCCTAGCCCTCAAATTTTCAAAAAGGGCCGACCTCTTCTGGCGGCATAATTCATTACTTCCCCAAAGGCAAAAAAACAGCCAAAGGAAGAGGCAATAGTAATTTCTCCGAAAACACTATCGACCGTTTTTTCATAGATTTGCTAAATAGTATTAATTAGAGTCAAAAAGGTATTCGCACAAAATCAGAGGTTCTCAGTTCAAGCGAACTTATGAGATGGCTTCGTTAGGGGCTATAAGAATTTGTACCAAGTGTTGAAAAAAATCAAGAATATGAAAACCAATACAAAGGTAAGCCTTTCCTTAGATTGACTATTGAAGAAATCGGCTTCGGAAGGGCAACTCTATCTTCAAGCCATTACAACCAGAAAGTTGACCTTATTTTAGAAAACACTATTTAACTTTTGAGCAAATAGTTTGGCTCCAGTAAATGGCTGGTCACCAAATTACTGAGAAGATACCTCAGATAAGGAGTTTTCTATCCTAGCTTGTATCAAGCCTAATATAATAAAGCAATTTACAAAGCAAACACAAAAGTGATTGACAGATACTTCAAGTCTCCAGACTCCAATGTGATCAACTAGAAATCCAGATAGTACTAGTTATTACTGGTAAAATGCATAGAACTATACTAGAAGTAATATGAATCCTGCATTAACTGCATAGGCTAGTTTTTATCGTTTGAAACACAGAATATCCAAGATGGCGAAGGATTGCTTGCTCGTAGGACTGTTTAAAAGCCACTCGCTCTGGTTCTCTGGGAAAACTATTGTGAATTGTCTGATAATCTTTTGAATGTACCCTAAGTGCCTATAACAAACACGGCAGATTTGGAGTTAAAGAAGTCTAGGTAGAAGTGTAAGTGGATCATTTAATAAAAAAAGACAAAAATATTTCTGTCTTTAGCTCAATTATTCCAAATCATCGCAAATAAACATTAAAGAATTTAAAGAGATTTGGCCGAAAAGATTCGAGATTTTTCAGAAATGGCTATAAAAAGAATAGACGAGCATATCTGTAAAATCTAATCTTCAAATAAGATTAATTCACAGGTTGTTTTACTTTTGGTCAGACAACTTACTTAATTGATTCTCGCTATTTTCCCCTGGAAGACCGTTTAAGAATAGAAAAACAGCAACCTTTTTACAAAAATCAAGAATGTAGTATCTAAAACAGTGAGTAATCCCTTTAAACCTATTCGAATCGTCATTGAAGCCTAGCCTTAAAACGCTTAGGAAATCTTTATGAAAATTAGCTAATAAATCTAGAATGGAGAGTGGGCTATTCACAGCCACCAATGGAAGAGATGGCTGGGACTGTTCCTGAGTAAATTTAATAGAAAAATCGACCGTCTATCAAGATTTCCTATGGTTCTTAGGCATACTATTTGGCTTTGCAAATCAATAGTCAAGGCGTAGTGTGATTATTTTTGGTAGGAATAAGCAAAATATAAAAGAAGATAAATGCCTCAAACAAACTTAGTACAGGAAGAAGGTTTGCAACAAAATAGGGTTTATTTGGTTTAGATAATACGCTTTTTAGAAAAAGTCCTGTAAAACAATAGCAGTAGTTTCAAAGGTATTACTCTTAGTTAATGCTTCCCTATACTGACTTGTTCTCTTGGATATAGGCATAGAAGCCATATAAGCGATGCCCTTAGATTCATGAAATAGTCTAGCTTTGGAGCAATCAATATGCAGATAAAGCATCAAATAACTACATCTTTAAGCTTTTAATAGCGAGTTTTGGATAAGAATACTCGAATAGTGTACAGCCAAACCTAGAAATAAAGGAATATTTAGCAGTAGGTGAAGTTTTTATGCAGAGTTGTAGAAATAGGAACACAAGCATAGCTTTGTATCCTGGAATAGTATTTATTTGAATAGTTTCCAAGCTATACAGGTTTTCCTGTTGTTATTTTTTTAATCAAAATTTTTCAGAGACTTTCTCCTGAAACTATTCATGACATCAAATGTCTAAGATATACCATCAAAGCTCTTGATTCCATCTTTATTAATATTGAGACTAGGAAGCTTTTGCCTATCGCTTTGGGTGCAACTTAAGTTGGAAAATGGAGTTGCGGCAAAGTAATAAAGGCAATAGTTGACGTTTGTTCACAAACAAACGGAACCTCATAGATACTTCGTCAAGCCAAGAAGCTACGATAAACCTTCGGCGAGCATATAAACAATATTCTCAAAATAAGCAACTCTATTCATGAGTATTTTCCTTCTGGAAGTAGGCGGGAAGACGAGAAACTTTATTAAAGGTTAGAGCAATTGTTGAAAATTCAAGATTATCCTAGGATAAACCTTGATTTCATTTAGAGAAACGTACTTCCATTAAAATACGTTCCTTGGCTACATACTTTCTTAATGATACTATAATCCAACCATTTAACTGCAATCGATTTGTAGAACGTACACTTCCTGCTGTTGAAGATGAGAGTCTAAAGCTGTACGAATAAGTAGTTTACAAATATGTAGCTGATAGCTTAGATGATGAACAACGGCAATATCTAAGGCTTTATAGCCAGAATCCTAACCCCTACAATCATTACTAAGTCTCTTTCTAAAAAATATCTTTTTGGGTTGTCTAATAGTAAATTATAAAGCTATATTTCGTTGCCTGATGCTCTTGATAACATCTTCAAGACACAGAGCTCAAGTCAAACTAAGCTTTAGTAATACATTAATAAGGCACATTCGCGAAAAATGTATACAAAAAACTAGGGATAGTTAGCAAATGGCAGTAGTTTAACCGCTAAAGTCAAGTATTACAGTAAGCAGTATCGAACAAGTAAGCATGCTGAAAAAAAGCACAAAGAAGCTAGCTAAATTTACTGTGAGATCAGTAATAGTTTGCGAGTTATTTAGACTATTCTGCGACTTAGCTTCTAAGGCGAGTTTTAGATCGTGAAAAAGCTCAATTTGTACAAATGGGTGAAGATGAGTTTCTTTTAGAAAAGTCACTTCTTTTCTGTTCCCTTTACAGTGCAACTATAGAGTGCAAATAACTAAGCAGAAGCAGCTCAAACTAAAAACAAGCCAACCAAGCTTGTATCCCACGAATTGACCACAAATATCAATATTATCCATACAATTGCTAGTTTGTTGGACTTTTAAGCAAGGTTCCGAGTACCTGAGAGCTAGCATCCTACGCATAGAATGAAGTTGAACCGACATTATTACTATTAAGTTGGACATTTTAATGAGTCTCTGGATTCTCAGACTGTTGAAAGAGCACAGTTAAACCTGCTTGGTGATCCCTTGGTCAAAGACAACATCTCTATTTCAGTTTTGCAGATAATGCAGCACTTGATACACTTAAACTACTAAAACAAAGCTTACTATTGCTTGACTAATCGCATCTATCCCCAGAACAAGTCTATGTCAGATTCATCAACAGCTAGAAAGACTTTGGAATAATTTTACTTGACGATTATGAATATCTTGGTGAGAAAGACTATTTCTGTACGCACGAGATAAGTTTGTCTTTCTTTTCTTTGCAGCTGCATGAAAAGTAACAAGTTCTCAGAATACCTGCGTACCAGAGCTTTCAACTTCAAAGACCCTTTAACTGTAAGTCTGTCTTTTCTGTTGCAAGATGGAGGAATAGCAGTGATCTCCAAACTTCTCTTGTTTTTCAATTTGATGCTGTCAGATAAACCGCAAAATGAAGATATTCTGTTTGTGAAAAGCTGTCTCAACGAAGTAACTGGATTTGGAGATAGTTTGGCGAATTTTATTCAAGCAAAAATAAGAGAAGCGACTTCTGTGCCTATGAATTATAATCCTTATAGCGACTTCGCTTGGTCAAAAAGTGTACAATAGATTATTGCATGTAAAATGTCCTTATTGCTTTATATAGCCTTACTTTCTATTTTTATCAACACCTAGAGTCATTATCTAGTACCAAATATGATTTAATGGCTTCTACGTTAGTCAGAAATCTGCACTCAAGCTGTTGGCTCTATTTCTTTTAAAGATGCCGATATTTTGGAAATAAACGCAGTCAAAAAAATAGAGTAGACCTTCAGCAAAAGCAACGAAAAGGGCTATCTTGAGTTTACGAAAAATCTTCATGAATGGATTCTATTCGAGGGTCAAGGAAGCTTGGGTGAGGATTTCGTATGTCGAAGATGGCAAGCCTATCACAAGGCACTCGAAAAAGAGGATGCTTAGGCTATCTATTTCGCATTTCTCGCATTAAGGATAAACAATTAATACAGCTTACAAATGGTTCAAGAGGCTCTTTCCCAACTCTACTATACAGTTTTGTTAGGCCTATTCCAAAAAGGGAAGCATGGATACTATTTTATCTAAGGCCAACTTGAATATAATCAAAAGATGGCATTTTCAATAAGTCCGAAAGGAGAGCGTTCTCCCAACTGCATCTCAGGAACAGAGATGATCACTGATAGCCAAGAGAACATGCGAAAACTCTTTCTGATGATAAAAAATACGATAAGCTAAATTTGGAAGTAGAAATAGCAAAAAATCAGTCAAGTAAGTAAAAATAATGGGATTTTGCTGCTTTCTTAGATATTTAAAACCATAAACAGGTGTTATAGCTTGGAGCCTATAGCCTGGAGAATGTTCAACTCTGATACAATCAGAGTACTGAAGAAGATTGAATAGAATCTTTGGAGTAATCATGCCAAATTGGCTCATTAAAATGCTAATGTATGCCTATTGTAATCTATGCTGCAGCTAAGCAATAACATTTATGCCAAAGATTTGGTGACTGGAATACCGGAGTCAATCAAGAGTTATCTTACAATAATTTGTATACATTTTTAGAATTCACTGTAAAAAATGGCATTATAATCCATACTGAAGCTCGGTATCTTAGTACAATAGCTCTAAATAAGGATCTTGCTCTAGATTGAACCAAATAATAAAATATTCAGAAGCTATCTCAATTATCCTGAGCATAGCTACTTGATCTCACACATTAAAAGCTGTATGAAGGTCGCTCTGACTACCATATAAGATAAATCTGCCTCTGATGGAATAAGATCTTTGTCCATACTCATCTTTACTAAAGCAATCCAGATTTCCTCCCTTATTAAAGACTATGAGCCAGAATCTATCCATCGATAGTTTAGTCATAGATTGGGGACTAGGCTCTAAATAATGGCTGCTGACCAAGGTTAAGAGCAGATGCTAACAGAACTATTTGTGCTTTCATTCTTGGCTTAAGCAACAGCAAGTAATTCAAGTGAGTGGATGAGAATGGTTGTAAGAATACTTCGTGGGAATGGAGGGAAGTTAATCTCACGTGTAGGTACTTGTGGTTTGGCCCAATCGCTTTGGTATTTGGTTTAAAACAAGCTGATTTTGCACACTCTAGTCAACATCTCAAGTGCCTAGTAATGGATTAGCAAATAAATAGGTTCATTACTAACTGAATTCTTTCTATTGTTCCAGCAAAACATTCATAAGTTTTTGGTAAGTAGGGTCACGCCTGCCAATCAAATTTAGCACTAAATTGCAAGCAGAATCATCTTTAGAGGAGACACCTATGAAAAGACTAACTATTATGGATCTATATTTGCCATATTAGTTGAATTGAGAATGCATGAAAATATACGCTACTTTATGTTGTTTATGCTCTCTGCTTTCATCAATTGCCCTTTGATTGCTGAATTTTGCTAGAAGACCATTACACTGGGTCAACTTGAAGAGCACACATGGTAGAGGATAAAACTTACTTTCGAGCATATTTCGGACTTTATTGCTAAGTTTTTGCAAAGTTTGATCTAATTCAGCCAAGAACTAGTTGATGTAAGTGTTTCAGTCAGTACTGAAAGTTCATTTGCAAGTATACCCCTCCGCGCATTCTTTGAAACTTTCTAGACTGAAAGAGAGTTGATTGAAGACTCGATTTAAACGATCATCGTTTTTGCAGAGTGTGTGTGCACTTTCGTTGGAATTTGGAAATCTTACGACTGGAAGAGCAGACTTGATTGGAAAGCCTCGAGAATCGCATTTTTATCAAAATCCATAAATATGGTCAGCAAATGGAAATAGATTTCAAAGAAGGCTGATAGTGAGCAGGTCATCAAAGAGAAGCTGTAAAAAATGAGTTTTCTGTTGAATGATTGCCATGATGCTGAATGATTTAACTTGCGATATTTCATATGATTGATCATATAATTCATAGTTTTTTATAATTGCCGATGATACCCCTTGCAGACATATACAGCGAACTCATTCTCTAATTCGCTTCTGCCTTGAAGTAGAGAAGTTCTGTGGATAAAAACTTCATCGATAATGAGACGATCAAATCGGTCATCTACGTACTTTTGGTTGGATGAAGGAAATGCGGGACAATTTGTAAAACAAAGATGATCTGCTTAATAAGCTGAGATTCAGGGAGAAAAAAATCATGCCGAACTATATTTCATCGGGGGTAGTGCTACAAATATTTAGAGCTAATAGAGCTAAGACGAGTTGTAGATGCCAGCAAATAAAACTGGAGACGGAGAGAAAGAGGAAGAAGACTAGAATCAAGAAAAGAAGGCAAGTTAAAAAGAGATAGAGTAGGAGAGAAAGCGATTAAAATGGCTGAAAAGAAAAAAGGACAGATAATGGAGACAATAGTACAAGAAGTAAAAGAAGCTGACTGATAACGTAAGATTCTAATCTCAGAAATCAGCAACTCTGCATATTTCGGCGACTTACAACATCAAAACGAAAAAGTATATCTCCTCCAAAGACCAAGAACAAATTACTATGCCCTTCTTTATAATAAAATCAGAGAAAGACTAACAACTTTTTACAGGAGTAAGCACAAAAATTACCAAAGGCGATAAAAATGAAGCTTTACAGCTGTGCTTGAAGTAGGAGAAGTCTAAACCAGTAGAAAAATACACAGAGCGTCAGCTAAAGGCCATTGGTTAATAAATTCTTAGCTATATGGGAATAAAACCGTGATAACATATCTTTTGATACCCATATTAAACAAGCTGGCCTTCTGATGTCATATGTTTGTTGTCTAATTAGTTGAGCATCTTATAGGTTAAGGTTTATTAGAAAAGGGATGTGGGATCAGTAGCGGTAATACCTGCGCCAGAAATCTGCCTACAGTTCAGCCTGAACTCTTGATCTCCTAACGGCTGATTCAGTGGCAATCTCTGCTTCAATTCGAGAACGTCTTATGGCTTCCTCTCTTGCTAATCGTGAAGCGGCCAGCTCGGCTTCAATTCTTGATCTTCTCAAAGCTTCCTCTTTCACTGCAGTTTCAGCTTCGATTTTGGAAATTCTTAAGGCTTCCTCTCTTGCTGCTCTCTCAGCTGCCAACTCAACCTAGATCCTTGATCTTCTTAGAGCTTATTATCTCGCGAGCCTATCAGCTGCAAGATCGGCTTAGATTTGTGACCTCCTGACTAACTCTTACTTGGCTAACCTTTAAGCTTCCAACTCTGCTTCAAGCCTCGACTTTCTCTATTCCGCGATCTTGTTGGCTTCCTCTTCCTACAATTGTGCTCTGATTTAGGCTCTTCTATTAGCTTATTCTCTGGCAGCTCTCTCCGCCTCAATTTAGCCTTAAACCCGAGCTCTCTTTTCAGCCGCGATTCTTTAGGCTTCCCTGGCTTCATATTCTTGCTGTGCACGGAGCTTGGCTCTCAACTATTATCTTGTCTTGGATTCGATTTGTACCTCTTCTTAGAAACGGGATCTTCGGAGAGCTGCCACTTGAGCGGACTACTCGGCCTGGACTCTTGATCTTCGGAGAACCTCATTTTTGTAGGCTTTCTCTGCATTAGCTTAAGCTTCGATTCGCGACAGTAGGACAGCTTCTGTGGCTGCCCGACTGGCTGCGATCTCAGCCTATACTCTGGACCTTCGGAGGGCGTTTTCTGTCTCAAGAGCGGCAAGATACCTGGATTAGTTAAAGATTTACCTGTAGTAGGGGTACATAAATAAAAAATATAGAATACGCGATAAAACTTATTGATTTGCATATCAATTTCTATAAAATTATTAGGCCTCATACAAATTCAATAAAAAATAAGCTCTGCCGACTACCACATCGCTCAAAAGTATAAACAACAATTGCATGCAAGGACTATTTGGCGGAAAGTCATGAATTGTTTGATTTGCCATAAAATAACAAATCTCATTCTGATTTGCTATCTCCCTTCTTATTGCAAAATTATGCTGCAATAATAGCAGGTCTGTTTTGAGTTGAGATTCATATTTGTTAGGAAAATGTTTGGGTAGATGCTAAATAAGTCAAGTTGGGTTATTTTATCAAGCTAAAATTTAATCATTCACCTAATTAAATACTGAACTTGGTATTTGCTTTTGCTTTGGGGTTTCTTTTCATAATACTTCTGCTATTCG
>Ga0316217_10002082_pt1 | contig 24734 bp, 30 predicted proteins | sample 1anoAmetaG_FD_203633 | JGI IMG/M metagenome (GOLD analysis project Ga0316217, IMG submission 203633) | Freshwater microbial communities from Trout Bog Lake, Wisconsin, USA - 1anoA | ecosystem: Environmental > Aquatic > Freshwater > Lake > Hypolimnion/Profundal zone | place: USA: Wisconsin...
ATAGTCTGGTCAAGTCCAAACTCATCCACCTCTTCAACGCACGCAAGGATTCGGACGAGTTCTGGGACGAGGCCAGCAAATATGAGTGCGACTATGTGGACACAGCATAGGCTACCCAGCGCACCCTCTGCAGCCACTTCGCTCAGCTGTAGCTGCAGCTCAAAGAAGAAGTCCAGAGAAACTTGGTATTTGATTAGGACAGGTTCACCCACCCCTGCTCCTACGTCCTCATGAACTCAGTTTTCTACGACGAGAGGGTGCAGGATGCCAGCAACATCTAGTTCAGGGCCAGGAACTTCTTCTTCTTTGTTGAGAAACAAAACCCAAACCGCTCGTACATTGCGGATACAAATGCTTAGTAGTAATAACCAGAAGAATTTTCAAATATCACAGTGTTCGCCAGGCTGGGCTTGAAAAACCCCGCGGAGGAATTCATTGTCCTTACTGACATTATAGGTAAACTGATGTCACTGCTCAAGCTTAACAAAAATCTGACTATCCCTATCGCCTACCTCCTTAGAGCAGCTGAGATCTAGTTTTCTGGCAAAGACAGAGGAAACAGTTTGCTGAATCTCACGATTATGCTGACTTTCAGCCGAGACTATTCCAAACTCCTCATTGAAATGCTCGAAATACTGCTGAAATCTTACAAACCCCAAGAGCTGAAAGCCCAGCTGCTGAAACACTGCAGTCAATCTAAACTAAAACACAAACCCTCTGATAAAAGACCTCAAATACTCAAACGCACTTTGGAGGCCTTATTAAAATGCGTAATCGCCGTAATTGGCTAAACCTTCTCGATCCGCAACTCCAAAGTGTTCTAGAAGGGATACATAAAGGCGAGTCAGTAGATGTTCAAGAAGCTGGACGAGCTGATGGATCTGAATAGCTCATTCGCCAAGAAGTACAAACTCAAGTACAAGTTGCACATTCCTGCTCAAACCAGTGCGGAGCTGAAGTTGGTTGAACTCTTTATCAATAGTAACCTCAGCAGTGAAGAGGAACTTCTGCGCAGGTATATACAGCAGACTGGTGGGTTATTTGACTACGTGGCAGTGGCAACCTTCTGTGAGCAGCTGCTGAAGTAGGCCGGCAGCAACAAGAAGGAAGTTAGCAAAATCATCAGCTATCTTGCCTACGGCTTGCTCCAACACTTTGGCGAAGATATTGAAAATCTAGAAGAAGATGTTAAAATTGAAGTGGTCAGAAAGAGTAAAATGATAGCGAATGGCTATCCTGAGTTGGCCAATTTGCTGCCCCTCCAGCTATTCCCTGCCCTCTTTAAGCAATAAGAAGCAGACTAAAACAATAGGATGTAGAAGTTTTAAGAGTTTTTTGACTCCATAGAGAAAGCTCATTAGGACCCTTGCTAACTCAAGTCTGACCAGATCGATAATTTTACAATATCTTTAAGCCTCTACTTCCGAAAATTCATCCTGAATTACTTCGACAACTACCTAGGTGATCATCACTAGGATGATGAATAATACAGCTACCCTCATGAGATCTTTAAAAGCCAATACACTCTTTATTAGAAGCTGATGAGAATATAGCGGCCTACGAGGGTGGGCTATCTATTCAAAAACGAGTTTCTGAAAGCCTACCTCTAAACCTACATCGAGATCATTTTCTAAGAGAGGATCCCGAACCAAGAAGAAAGATAGGTGCTAGTCGAAATCAACAGCAAATTGTCCACCAACAAGAACCTTTTTATCACCCATCTGAAGATTTATCTGTTCAAGTACATACACCACAAATTCAACGACTTGCAGTTTTAAGAGATAGTTGATAAGATCAGGCAGAAAGCAGGCGAGAAGTTGTATGCCTGGATGTAGTTCTGCGTGTAGTGCTGCGACAAAAACAAAGACAAAACCTACTATCTCCCCTTCAACATCTTCGATAGCAACTAACCCTTCTTGAAACGCTTCAAAGCAGTTTAGGAAGCCAAGTTCCAAAGCTAGTAAGTGACCGCATTGATCAAGTAAGGCTTAACAACGCCCCAAAACACCTATTATTTGCTGACCTTCTTCGCCACTTTGTTTTACACCTAATAGATCAAAGACGCACATCGCAAAACCTTTACTAATGTGGTTAATAGCCTGAAATAGCTGCAGTTGCCACAAAACAAGTTAGTGAAGACCTTCATCCTGCTCTACCTCAAAGGATGCCTCATCGCCAAATAGCTGTAATTCAACAGAGAAGAGTTTGCGGAGTACTCACGTCGTTTGCCTATGCTGAACTTCCTGAACCTTGTGATCAGCTACAGGATGGTAGATAACTGCTATATCGAGATGTTTTTCAACAAAGGACTTCCGATCAAGAATATTGCGTAGGAATTCAAAGAGAAGTTCATTTTCGGAGTCCTGAGCAATCCTGAGCTCATCAGGTGTATGGAGTTAGCTAATAATTACTAGGAAAAGCCAAAGAGCAAAATTTACATAAAGTGTTTGTAGAAAACTTGTGAGTATGTGTTTGAACTGGAGGTCAAGTTTACAGGTTTAAAAGACTCACTGAATGAGAGTTTTAGCTAAGGCAACGATAGATCTCATTATTACAGTAAAAGCCTGAACATATTCTAATCTAAGACTTTCGTCGAGAACTGTCCGCTCTGTTTAAGCTAGCCTCCCGAAAGCGGTCAGCCATTGAAGGCCATCTAACATATAGACTTAATCTAGCACCTGTAAAAACTCAAAGCCAAGCACACAGTTAAATAACTCAAGGAAGCGGATAATAATTTTTATGCCTTGAAAGGATTCCAGCTCAAAAACAGCAAGCAAGATATCTTTAAGTACAATTTAGTCAGGCGAAATTTAGAAGGACTACTGTCTTTATATTAATAAACACTGTAATAGAAAGATTTTTCGCTAATGGCTAACAATATCTTAGAACTGGTCATGTATTTTGTTTGGTGGGTCTTTTCTTCAGTTAAGTAACTTGACACTTCACTCCTCAAAACCTACCAATCTTCAAATCAGCTGAAGTAAATTTGGTTGACCTATGAAGCTTAGTTATAGAAAAGCATACCCAAAGCACAAACCAACATTTACCTTTATGGTATATGCAAATTTCTTAAAAAGCAAATTAGCCAATCATACGAGCAAAACGCAAAAAGGAGCACTTTGTTGGACCAAACTGCCAAAATCCGGTTCAGTGGCGAGCTGTAGAAAAGCTTGGCTTTATCCTTGGGCCAAAATGTATAGAACTTCATCAAAGAAAACGTTTACCCGCGATATTCTACCATAGAGGACCTTATTAAGTAAGAGGGGTTGGTTTAGTTGCACAAAAACTAATACAAATAAATTGAGCTATTCCGAACCTACGAATACACCGAAAACTACAAGCTTCAAGAGTTTAACCGGGTCTATTTGAATAGCCTACAGCATAGCTATCCTGCACTCTACTCGATGCTTTACAACATATAAAAAGTATAGCAGATTTACAAGCATTTGAAGACCATTTACTCGTTTGTGTACCGAATCTTGACGAATTATAACTTCGCGCTCAAGAGGGATTGCTAGAAGAAACCCATAGACTAAATTATCAACAACAAGATCCTCCAGAAAGATGCGAATTTAAAGAAGAAGATGGAGAATGAGCTTTTGGAATTTTATCAATCTTGGAACTACTTCGCTGTTGAACTGAAGCTCAAACTAGGAACAAACAGATATTTGACCCAGTACCAAGGCATTCATTTCCCCTTGTCGCATTTCATCATTGATAGGAACAAGACCAAGTAATAGTCAGAAATGCTGAGCTTTATCACCAAGACTTCGTAGGACTATAACTCTTTTTGCCATTCTATGTAGGAAAAGATACAGAAGCACTGCTTTAACAACAAGCAAAGGAGAGTGTTGAATGCAGTCGTAGTCAACCCCACTTTCTTGACTTCATCCACGTAGTTTTGGACAATCACATCCAAGACCATCAATAAGCACATTAAGAAAGCCAGTCATTACGGTGTAGTCTATGGCAATAGCAAATGCTAGTTTTAATTCGAACAGCTCCAAACTTCACTCATTAAAGAACTTTACTCCACTCATTATCTGGCCAATCCTTCCAAATTCAAGCTTTTTTACTTCATTGATAGTGATCCAATGCAGGACATCACATAGCTTGCCAGCTACAGGGAAAAGCTGACTACTGAAGACTAACATAAGATAGGTAGTCTCCAAAGGCAGAATAGGAACATATAAGCCCAGTTTTATTAATCTTTGAGGCAATCCTTGTAAAAAATACTCTACTACCTCAAATATTTCAAGCAGGATCCAACCCAGTGTATCGGAGAGTTCCTTAAGAAGCAGCAAAAAGGCTACAGAGATTCCGTGACTATGAGTAATATCTAGGCTGATGTTGAACAGAATACGACACATCCCTTCAGAGAAATCGATGTGCTGTTTACCAGAGATCCAATCGCATCATTGCCTTTGGCCAAACTTTTCTCTTTGTTTGAACACATCAAAGATCTCCAAACTAAATCAACAACGAAATCTGTTCCTAAAGGTAACTCAAGTGTTTCAATTACTAAAAACACAAGACCGCGCAAAAAGAAAGGGTCAGACTCTGATTGATTTCTAAAACTGTTGACAAAATATTAACAGCTACCCAGAATAATCACCATTCCTCGATTTCTTGAAATTTCAAGACACTTTATAAATAATTCAATATAGGTTTAAGATTTTTAAATAGGACTATACTCAGATTTAGTTTTCTTTCTGATAAAAATAAAACTTCGCAATGTCGAGCAAAGTACATGAGTGACTATTTAGTAAGCGATAAAGACAAACTCAAAGAAAGACCAAGCCATCAACGAGCAGCGCAAGAAGTTGGAAGAACGTAGTCTTTGAGTTATTCAGTTCGCCTCCAAACCGAATCCGAAAACACCAAGCTGCTCAAGATACAGCAGAAGGAGAGAGAAGTTGAAGCACAGTACCTCAATGAGAAGAAAAATATGGAGGAGACTTTGGCGAAGTTGGCACTATAACAGGAGAAGTTTATGAACAAGCAAATTCAAACAACTGAGGAGTTTTAAAAACAGAAGGAGCAGATATTTGCTAACGACCGCAAAAAATAATCATATAACAAGCAGAAAGAGGAGCTGGAGATCAGGAATGCCCAAAGGAGGGTGGAGATAAAGGAGAAGGAGGAGAAACTAAGGGTCAAGAAAACGCAGTTGGAAGAAATAAGGGCAAACATCAAAAAGTATATGGTTTACGAATAGTTCCTCAAAGAAGTGAGGAATCTAACTGACGATTTCGGACCATCAGACACAGACGAATTCAGTGTTATGAGCATTCTGTAACGCTTTCGAACCATGTAAAAGAAGAAGGCAGAGCTGGCAGAGGTGCATCGCAGAATTGGAATCTAAAAGTAAAACAGAACCAAGGCTATCCAAGAGTTGAGGAAGGACAAAGAGCAAGACATTTACAAATTTACCCATAAAAGCAAACTCCTGAAGGCTAAAATTGATGAGTACAATGAGCTCAACATTCAGCTCTAGTCATAGTTAGAGGGCCAGCTGAACTAAAACGGAGAGAGGCAGAGATAGCTCGGGCAAGTGATTTTTAGCATTAGAGGGTTGTACCTGAGCATCGTGGGAGAGTAGAAGCAATCGAAGACGACAGTGTAGATGCTGGAAGTTATTAGAGAGTAGAGGAGGAAACTGAGAGAGTATCTCGATTTGTTTCAGCACAAAGTTGAGGAGGGCAAAAAGGCGACCGAAAAAAAAGATACTCAATGATGTTTTATTCATTTCATTCTCGTAGCTTGCATCGTTAATTCTTTTATTATCACCCATCCATAAAAAAAAACTCAAAATAAGAGCAATTTTATCAAAGCAAACAAAAAACTGAGATATGTTTAAGACGAACTTACATAATCAAATAGTCCTTCCAAAAAATAAGACAGTAGATCTCCAATGGTTTTATGTTTTAGTGGGATTGGTCTGCTTTGTATCTTTCAGGTAGACATTAAACCTATTCTTGTCTCTATAGGAGATAGTCCCACACTTGCTTGCATCCAGGTTGAGCATTTCCTTGAGCGTCTCAAACGCTACATCAAAAGTTTATATATTTTTTCGTTGTTCTATATCCCCTCCCCACATGTCCAGTCCTCCTACCATGTAGTAGTCGAAGTTGTGAGAATGCTTATTCCCTTAATTTAGCACTAAGATAGGTAGATAGCTACTTTTTGAGAGCATCCTCCTGCCATAAAAAATGTTGGTGCATCGCCAACAATCCTTGTTATTGATAGAAGGATTGGTTTTGGTCTTGACTTTGATGTAGATAGTGAAGGTTTAGTTGTCCTGTTTGGAAATGGTGCCACAAATGTTGTCATCGTAGTTGATCCTTCTCTTGACCTCAATAATGGCCTCATCTAAGCTTCCATAACCCTTGTAGGATTAAATATCTCCACCTGTCAGGTCGAAGCCTGTCACTGCGAAGTACCCATGCTCGATTTTCAGGTTTGCCACACCTCCTTACATTCTGTTATATAAGATATTAAGTATGTAGTTAGTTTATTATCAAATGGTCAGAATATGCTCAACCAATAAACTTATAAATGTCCATTTTTATGGTGATTAGGTACTGAATCTATAAAATCAATATGAAGGATCAAGTGCGATAACTACTGCTCAATTGATACTTTTTGCTGAGAGCGCCTCTACTTTTGCAGGAAAGCGGCTTACCCCACTCCCTCAACTTACTGGTGACCATTTTGGAGGCAATATTGATGGAGTACTTCTCCTTGGATAGCTCCTTCTTTGCCAAATTGCAGACATCTTCGATTTCCAGCTTATTTTCGCTCGAACTTGCAAATACTTTCTTCTCTCTGTCAGATGCCAGTCCTGAATAACTCAATGATTACTTGGAAGAGCTTGTTTGCTTTCACGCTCAGCTTCGTTTAGAAGGACGATTTTCTTTAATGCTGGGGTATTGAGATTCGATTTTGAAAGATAGGATTGGCAGGAAACTAGAAGAATCTACAGAACGCCGTTTTGCTACTATTTTGTCCACTCCTTCGGATTTTTCTTTCTTACCTCAGCCAGCTAGAGAGGAATCAAACTGCTATTATCTTCTTTTGGCTCATTGCTTGTCAACTGAGTAAAGCTCTGCAATAGAGAGTTATAGAGTTCGTTTTTGATGCGCTGGGAAGTTTACCACTTTAGAGTTATTTCCTCTTTTTCACGCTGCAACAGCTCGTATCTTGACTGAAGTTCAGCGTTTCTTTTCTCAGCCCTCTCCAGCTCTTTATCTATGGCCTGAGCCATCAATTTCTCAGGTTTTTCGGTGCTTTGCCTTTTGCTCAACACTGAGTCTTCTCCTGAAAGCGAACTTGCCTGTTCTTTAGTCTTAATGAGCTCTGCTTCCAACTCTTCAACCCTCGCATGCAGCTTTTTGATGATACCCTTAGAAAAGTGAGATCTTTTGGCGAGTTACTCTTAAACCTGTTTGTGGATATCCAATTATTGCTTGAGTTTAGTTATAGTTTTCTCAAGGTCCTCGTTTTTGAAGACTATCTTTTCAGTTTGCTTGCTTTGGTATTCCAGTTCTGTTGTAAGCTGATGGTTTTGAAGCATGGTGAGTCTGGTGGTGGTTTAGAGTTCTTCCTTTTTAAGGCTGAGCAGGTTCTGCCTCATTTATCGGATTTTGTTGCCCATTTCTGCATAAAAACAGTCGTACCATCTCTAATTTTGTCGGTAGCTTGAACCTTTTCCCTCTCCTTATCTGCAACCTCTCTGATCCTGTTGGCAACTTCAATCTACCTGGCCTAAATCAGCTCATTGATCTCCTTCTGCCTGGAATCTCTCTCAGACATGTAAAGTTTGTAGTCGTTGAGCATGTTCTCATATTTGGCGATCTAGAAAGTGTAGTTTTTTCTCATTTAGTCATACTCCTTGACCTTTTAGGCTCTTTCATCATCTAAATCGATGCCAAGTTACTCATGTTCTTCTAAAGAAGGCCAATAGCGTTGGACAGTTTTTTGTTTTAGACCTCAGAGTTGGTGAGATCATTGCGCATCGTGATAAGTCTCTTCTCATTGGTTTCGTTTTTGATGGACTACATAGCAATGACCTTACTAGTTCCTCAATCTTTTCGTTGAGGAGGTTGAACTGATTCTGGCGTTACTACTCAAGTCGATAGTTTTCATGCGTCCTGAATAACACTCAATGTTACAATAGATTTAATCTTTACTGCAGCTTTTTAATGGTGAAATTGGCGTCAATCAAATCCCTCTTTTGGTCCTAAAACTATTTCTAGAGTCTAATTATGGTAGAGGTACTGTTCGTAGTTATCCGGCTTTTTGTCCTTGGGCTTAGGTTTAGACATTTGATAGAAAATACAAATCGAATATCAATAATTTCTTTATAGTAAAATGAATTGAGAGCCAAATAATCCATTAAAGGTACAAACAGTTGCCAAATACTAATCTTTTGGCTAAACTGAAGTCTAAAACGAAATGTTCTCTTCCAAAGAAGAGAGTGTTAAGCTTTCTTTCTTTCTCTTCAAAAGGTTGGTCTTTTGTTTGTGCTTTGCCTCGGCATCTATCAATAATTCTTTGGTCTGTTTCATTTCTGGATTGTATTATTATATCAGACTACGTTAATAATTTGAATCGATGTAAGACCCGACAACAAAAAAGAAAAACTAGCAAAAGATAAACATCCTAAACAAATACCAATAGATCTTCGAGAGCAACATCTAATGGGGCAAGGTCTAGTACCGCCTGCAGCTAGCCTACGCCAACGTCTCCATCACCCTCAAGAAGATATACTCCATAGGTATCTCCCACTTAACGCAGTCAACTCAGTCAACTAGACAAAGTTCATGAGCAAGCATGAGGAGAAGGTTCTGCTTGATTTTATCGTCAATTAGTCGCAGCTCAAGTCGCCTGAGGATTTTACTTCCGTCTGTGAGAAGGGGTTCCATGATATCATGAATCTTACCTATGGGCATCTTGAGCTGTAGAAACTGGTCAAGGAAAACGATGACTACTATGAAGTTATGATTTGCAGAGCAGCCATCGGCAAAACCTACATCTTTCCCAGCAAAAACGTGACCTAATCAATCCCTCTGCACGAAAAACCAGACCAGATGACCAACGAGTTCGATTCCCTCTACATCTACGACGAGCACTTGGTGACCAAAGAGTTCAAGCAGAACTACCTCATTTACAAGTCCAGCTAGAACATCCTACCTCTCTATATTGTCCACTTCACCATCAACGAGTCGAAGTATAGGGAGCTGAGGGAGGTAAGCCGTCCGATACGTAGAAAATAACCTGCGAACTCTGCTAGGACAACATCGCCAGGAAATATTGCGAGACGGAAGATGCCTACCTTTGTATCTCTTGCGATCAATCGCACCACTACAACAGACTTGTGCATAAGCACAAAAGGACAGAACTTGCAGACAAACCCAAAGTCATCAGCAACTGCCTTATCCACCCCAGCATCAAACTCGAACTCTTCTGCCTTGAGTGCAACCGACCCATTTGCGTGAACTGCAAGATCAAGGGCGACCACAGCTCGGGAGAAATGTTGATGCACACTTTGATTAGAGTGACCTAGAAGTACAACTAGACTGCCAAATTCCTAAAAGAAGTGGACCCTTCCCTGGACAAGAAGAAGAAAAACCTGGTTTCTTTGGTGACGGTGGCTGAGACCAAGCTCAAGGATATCAACAGGAAGAGCAGCGAGGTGTAGGAGATGCTTTATGAGATCATGCAGAGGGCCTTGAAGATGTTGGAGACCATCACCAAGCATAAGATGAGTTTGCTTATGAGTGACCACATTGAGCTCAAGAGGCAGCTTGATTAAATCCAGTGGATGGAGAAGTTCATCAAATATGAATTCTAGGTGCTGTCGCCCAATGACTTTCTGCTGTCTTGGGAGAGACACATGGTTTTTAGGAAGCTGGCCATTTCCAACAACTACACAACCAACAAGATCCTCCCTGACATGAAAATAGAGGGCTACTTGAACGTGACGACGGAGTAGGAAAGCAGGAAGGGAGATATAGACAAACTGCAGCGCAGCGAAGAGGAGTCATAGAAGATAAAGTCCAACATCTTCCGAAAGAGTGAGTAAAAGACCAGTTACCTGCTCAAGAGTAAGCTCACTTACGACGAGAAGGACCAAGAGCCTACCAACGTCAAGAGTAAAAACAATTTCTTAAATCTCTCCATTCTCAAGCACATTTGATCACCTTACTTTGTTCTACACAATACTTATTGTTGTACGAGAATTGACTGTTTTTGGTTGCTAGGAGGTGGAAACTATTAATATTAATTATGAGTCTTAAAAAGTCCGAACTTAAGTAGATCGAAAAATAGAGGACTAGGTTTATCAAAATAATGGATATCACACTGTAAAAGATCGCAAAAATGAGGTTTTAGAAATTCATGAACATTCTCAAAGAGTGCCCTGATTCTCAATGCGCCCATGAATGCATGGAAGCGTATAATTAAGTCAACAACTAAGTCGACAAATTTTTAAACGGAATCAGTCATGAAATAAACTAATGCGTGCGAATCTAGAAAGAGATCAAACCGGCAGGGATTATCAACTGTTTCAGCAAATTTGAATACCTACTCAGATACGAAGTCTCCAAACTTAACCTAGAGTGAGAGTCCACCCAAAAATGATCGTAATTTGCAAATAACTCATCATATTAATCGCAAGTGATAAACCTCAACCCCAATCAAAGGTGTTGTTGGACCTATAAATAGCATATTCTACTGGCCAGACATTAATACGATTTAGTGAACAACTCCTGAGATGGAAGTAGAAGACATCATCCTTTTGCTGATGGGGACTTTGATTGTGATTGGCTATGGCTACTCTCTGGATATGCCTCAAGCTTTGGAAGTGCCCCTCAGGTAGGAACCTTACAATCTCACCTCCATTTAGTTCAACTGGCTGTACATCTCTTGCAATCTGCCCATCATCTTCACAGATATACCCCTGGGACTCATCTTGGATCGCTTCCCTCTCCAAAAGACAGTTATCGTAATCGCCGTGACCAGCTTCACAGCCTAGCTCCTCACCGCAATTCTGTTCGATCTGAAACCTGAAGGGTTCATCTACATGGTATATGTTTTGAGAGCGATTGTAGGCATGGCTGGTTCTTCGGCCTTCACTATGCAAGGATTCGTAATGGCGCGGTATGGTGCAGAGTATTTTGAGATACTGATTGGCTTTGGATTGTGTGTGCCTTATATCGTAGATTCAATCAATGTAATGGTGACTCCGATTATCTATTAGTCTACCAAATCTATTTCTCTGCCTTGGTACATCGCCAGCTTTGTGGACTTCTTCGCAATAATAGCCGCCTTAGTCATCTCCTATATCGTGAGAAGGAAGTAGAAGCGCAGAAAAGACGAACTAGCTCTAAAGCTCAACTAAGAAGAATAGTAATAATAGGAGTAATTTAAGGTAAGTTACTTGCTGCAAATGCCTCGGCTATTTTGGTTGGTCAATTTGGCCATTCTTGGCAACTAGATCGTTATGAATTTGTATACTAATCTAAATGATCTCATCGTCAATCGCTTTAACATCGACTATGTGACTACTGGCAAGTTGCTTCTCATTCCCTACACTCTTGGCTCTTTGTTTTCGCTCATCTTTGGCAGAATTCTGTCCTTAAGGCCTACTGCCCGAAGAATAATGATCTTTGCCAATTCCTTCCTCATCTCTAGCGCCATGATACTTCTCTATTTCCTACCCAATGTCAATCAAAAAGAAGACGTGGATACTTACAGGTTTGTTGTGGTTGTGATCTTTCTTGTGATGTTCAGCATGTTCTCAGGGTCTATCTACACAGTTCTTACAAGTTCCGTTTCTCTGCTGGCTGACAAGAAGAGGCTGGGGACTGCCTGGGGAGTAGTTGGAACAGCCTTAGGCCTGGGACAGGCTGTCAGTCCTCTAATAAATGGATTAGTTGAGGGGAATGATAACCTCAAAGAATCCTACAAAGATCTATCCCTCGTTTACATCTTTTTGACGCTAATCCCCGTAGTTATGAGCTGTGTTATTTTCTTCGGACCTTACAGCATTCTGGAAAATACCTTTGACGGTGTGCACAGTAAGAAATCTTAGTAGCCTCTGAAGTAGGACAGTCAGTCCGTGATTACAGATAAATAGTGATAGAATTGGCGTTAACTTAACTAATCATTTCAGTTGTTTTTATCTATAAAAATTAAAAAAATCTTCGGTCTGTTATAAACTTGTTCTCAGTTTGATACTCAGTTCTTTTAAGCTTGTTATAGATAAATGATAAATATCAAAAACGAGGACGATTGGGGAAAAGACTTTAGAACCTCTACACGAAAACAGCAGTATTTTTATTGATTTCTTCTTGCGTAAGAGGACAATCCTATTGAAACACAACCTTCCACGCCCTAAAATAGACATTCTTGAACCGAATAGTCGAAGCCAAGGACTACTCCAGAAGAATCCTCATCCGAAAAAAGATATGCCTCCTATCCTCCTCAATAGCATAGCGATTATTGATGATTTTGTTCTCTATTTCGCAGAGTTTGCTGTATAAGCTGACTATCGGACGCAGTAAGCTGTTGGCCAAGTAGGCTAGGATGTAGAGCGTTATGCCGTAGAGGTGCTTGCTTAGGCCCACATCTATGGCTGGCCACTCGAAATGTGATATGTACTTTTCGAAGGTTTAAGGATTCACTTGGTTTTGGTAGGGGAAATCTATCTTCAAGAACTTGATGGCATTCTCTGCGATGAGGTGCTTGATAGGCACCCATCTGTAATCCACCATTTCCGATAAATTCAAAGTTACCTGGATTTCTCTATCGACGAAAAAGACGTATGCGTAGATATGCTGGTTTACTTTACCATGCTGGTAGGCTAGGAACGGTTTGTTTACTACTCCTAGCAGCTGATCTTCTTTCAGATCTATGTTTGTTTCCTACTTCGCTTATCTCAGCGCTGTCTGGAGGGGAGTTTCTCCGTGGTCCTTTTTGCCGCCTGGTAGGCAGACATCGCCGGAGAAAGGTTTGTTGTTTATTACTCTTTGCAGCAGAAGTATTTAGGTTTAGAGAAAGTAGTTAATCTGTTCCTCCAAAACTTCAAATTTGTAATTGCTGCGAGGTTGCTGATGCATACAGTTTTTGAGAATAACGACAACTGCGCTTTAGCTATTACTATTGGATTAGGGCTAAAGGTTTGCGTTCAAAAGTGTGGATCTGATGATTCTCAAGAGCGATAATTTAGGATTCATAAATATCATATGCCAACTAAATTGCAAAAAAATCATTGGATTTTAGTAAGAATATTGTATAGAGAATAATAAAAGCAATTGAAAGGTAAAATTTGTTGCTTAATAATTGAGAACACTTTACATTTGGCTAGCTCCAAAGAGCAAGAATGTTGATCTATGAAAAATAGATTTACAACTTTTCTGGTCAAAAATTACAGACTACAGGATATAAAAATCGATGCTGAAATTACAAAAACCATAAAGGCTCATACAGCAAATAATCAATAGAGATAAAGGCAGGCACGATAATTAGACAAATTAACGAGTTTTGCAAAAACGTAAAGAGTTTAAAATTCAAAGTTAAAAATGAATATGATAACTTATCTTAAAGTTTAATCATATGATTTATTCTATCTACTCCCTCTTGACTCAAATAACCTGATTTCTCTAAAATTTTTTTAACAAAAGAGTAAAAATAAATCAGTTTTGATAATTCAAACTTAAGCTGTAATCAATTAATAAGGTTATTCAATCACTAAGTATCAACTTACTAGAGCTGTTATGCCCTTACCTTGAATTCAAACACAGTTCTCGCAAACTGTATCCTTACTGGTTTATTGGGAGTTAAATTGAACTCTTCTTCGAGTTTCACAAGAGTGCCGAATTTGGCTTTAGTATCAGCTATATAGAAATCTCCTTCCTTCAGAATAATCTCAGCATGCTTCCTGGAGACGGAGATATCAGTGACCCTGATCTAGCATTCGTGGCCTCTGCCAATTTTAATAGAATTGTGCTCCTCCGTAGAGATGAGATGAAGGCATCTCTATTCTTTGTTCTACTGCTTATTGTTGATGCTTTCCAAAATGATGTAAGGTTTTGCAGGTTTTGTGATAGTCATCATTTCGACATCCTTTTCGTTGTAGCGCACGATTTGAGGGAAGGGGCATTTGCAGATTTAGCATTCGAATTTGGTGAAGTTGTAGCTTTGGGCGATCCCCTTGATCTCTTTTTTGACTTTGCTGTTGATCCATGTTTTGAGGCATCCTACATGGATCATTCTGCAGCTTCCCTTGCAATCACAGGGGGAAATCAGAGGGTCTGTCTCTGTTTCTTAGTTGCACAAACAGACCTTGCAGTTATTCTCTCCCTCTTCTAAAGCCTTTTGATGCTAGGCCTTCAGTTTTTAAACCTGGAAAACTCCTTTGGTTTCTTCAAAGTGGTTAGTGTTTCTGAGCGTAAAGGTGCTATTTTAGTTTTTAGATTCAATCACCATGTATTAAACCCTTCCGAGTTTGATCACATTTCCTGGGCCTAGGTTTGGGAGAAATGTACGTAGAGGATAGCCTACATTGACGCCATTTTTGCAAAAATCTCTGACAACCAAATAGGGAGTTCTATACAAGTTGGATTCCTGTTCGGGTTCGTTCTCCTTCTTGAGGTTGTTCTTGAGCTTGAACTCAGGCACCCCTTTGGACTTGTCGACTACCACTTCGACCACGAAGGAATTGTTGGCGTTATCCTGGTGTTTTCCATTGACGTCGAAGATCTTCATGACTTAAATCTTTACTGTGTCTGACTTGTGGTTGTCCCTGTAGACCTTGCAGCTGTTCTTGATGTAGTAGGTCTCCTTGCGGTAGGCTTACTATTGCGCTTAGTAGTCATACAGTCCATGCGAATCTTTGGTCCAGGTTGAGATGTTCACTTAGACGCTTGGTTACAGAAAAAGTACTAGGGACCCTTAGGGGGTGTCTTGGTCGTAACTTTGCTCATCAGACTATCTCTCAGGCTCTTCAATATTATTGAAATATAGAATGAATTTTTAAAAGTTGCGATTTATTTGTGTATGCAGTCTGTTGTCAACTTTATTTGCTGCATTATTTATCAAAACTGGGTGTGGGTTGGCAAAAACAGCCCACAGAAGGATAAAGGTATCTTATTTTTGGGTAAATAGTTTATTTGGAGAGTCGAGCTTACGCAAGAAAGCAGCTCGATTCTGATAAAAATTAAACATACATAAGTTTTTTTTGATAGATGACCACTTTTTTGGCCCTTTTTCCAACATATTCTAACTCTTTCAAGGGCAAAATCCTCTTAAATAAAGAACTAAGCTCACATTAAAAAAGATTTCTAACACTCATTTCTAATCAAATCTATAGGGGAGTGATATTCTAGTGAGCCCAATTTCAATAATCAAAATCAAGACTATCATTCCATGCATTTGCTGCATTAAAACTTTCAAAAAGATGTCTTTGTCGATGTTAGGCTCTAATTCAATATTTGAACCACTTTACTCAAATTTCATACAATTTCTCTTTGATTCTAATGACTCATAGTTAGGATTGCTTTTCCTGTTTCATTAATCGCCGTATCCAAGTTTCTCCGAGTACCAGCATCAAATGAGAAGCATCTAGCTTTTGTCTGAATTCCCAATTTACTTGTCTCTCAAGTATATTCTGCTTCTTGATTTACTGCAGTCACATTTTGACAGATGGAACAGCTTTAGGCCGCATTCTTGTAAAAATTTTGCTTAATTTGATTTTAGCCTTGCTCTGGTGTTTAAAACCGAAGTTGCTTCTTTCTACAATAAGCTTTAATTCCTGTTCTAAGTAGCATCTATTAGCCCCCTTTTTGCACAACTCATCATTCTTTTCTATTGGCTTATCTCCTGAATACTTTATTAGTCATTGCAGAAGTTAATACTTGTCAACATATATTAAGAATACTACTGATACGCAGAGCTTCAATGGGTAGTTCTTGAAATAGTTGAAGTCTTTGGACATCATGCCCTTAGCTCAAAATAAAAGCCATCTCGCAAGGCATGTCCTACATCCATATGAAGTCTTAACTAGATTGCTAATTGAGATTATAAGCTGTAATCAGTACAATACTTATTTTATGAACCCGTAGCTCAGCGTTTTTCCAGTACCAACTAGGGCGAAAACCCTGGCAAAATTTCGGCAGGATCATGGCAAGTAAAATGTTGATTATGAAGCGAATTTATCCCGGTCGTAGTGCTCTTCACTAAGGAAAGGACTTGGAACGATTTCAAGCAATACATGCTTATAGCTACTCCCCCGCAGCAGACTCTCTTCCAGTTTTTCAAGACTTTGGAGTTGAAGCTAGTGTGGCTGGGGTATCTCGAGTAAAATAAAACAAGCTTCTTCATGTCGGTCGACCGAAAGCAGCTGAATCTCTCGAGTAAGTCGAAAAGTATGTAGGTGAGAGTATGCTGAAAGTATACGAGGTGCATGGGCAACCAGACGGCTGGCTGGAGATAGATATTCATAGGAAGGTTAGCTCATTTTGATGTCTAGTATTTTTCTGGTTGCTTTGTATGTCTGCTGAATTCAAAATTTGCACTTGCTACACTTGAAATGTCTCTTTTTTAGATAGATTTAAGTAGCCTAACCTATGCACTACTCTCTTTGGAGTTGATCATTCATACATTTAGAGATTGAGAAGAAGTAACAGTGGATTTCGAAACATCTCTCTTGTTTTCAGCCCTCTTGTTGAATACCCAGAACTGAGACTGCTTGCCTCCTTCTTGCCGCTACTGCCTGAGTATGGTTAAAGAAGTAAATAATTAAAAGAAGATCAAAGAAAGTCGGGGTTGGCCACCAGTCCGCTGCTTGTAGCGATTGGGTCTTTGGTGACAGAAGTGGATTGTGAAAATATGTATCCTGATTTTTACCAATCAGCAGCATTCCTTTCGACCATTTGTTTTATCTACTTTTTAGAAACTCCCTTGGTTTAGATCATCTTCTTGAAGAAGTAGACTAGCGAAAGCGCAGAGCAGCCGAAGAAGATAAAGAACATCATGGAGATATCCATCTCCTCGATCAAGAAGTCAGTGGTGAAGGTAAACAGGATCATCATCCCCCAGTACACAGCTATCACCATCGTCATGTTCGAAAAGGTCTCAATCGCATACATCATGAACAGAGGGCCCAGCGAGATCGAGTACCCCAGAGTGTACAGGAAGATCGCCAGGGTGATGATTACTTCATGCTTTTCGACGGTCATCGTGATCAGTCCGCAGAAGAGCAGCGAGACGACGACTATGGCCTGGCCGATGAGCATCATTGGCCGTCTGCCGTAACGGTTGATGAGGAACCCACTCACGAAGGTTACCACCACCTGGAAAAAGCCGAGGAAGATGACAACTGTATCGGCTGTGGCGTAGCCCTCGATTCTCTCGAACAGTTGCTTGGAGTATTAGAAAATGGCGATGAGGCCGGAAGCGTGGTTGGCGATTGCCAGCATGAAAGCCATTTTGGTGTTCTTGAAGCTGGAGCACTTCAGGTTTTGCGTTAGCTTCTTCTTGAGGTGAGCTATTCTTTCGTCCATGGAGATTTAGTCCTTTTGTTTTTCGGATTATTTGGGTTACTCCTCATTCTCCTGACCCTATCTGGCCTCCTTAATGCTTTTGATCTCCTCCGGCAGCATCTTGAACTTCCTGATCTCCTTCTCGAACTTCTTCCAGTTGGGCCCATAGATAGTCTTCATATAGGTGATCACCTCCGTGTTGTGTCTCTGCTGAATGAGCCTCTAGATGTTGTCGAACCCGAAGAACCTCAGCCCGAACAAGTGCACGAAGCTGAACATGATGGGCAGCCCGATGAAGATCTTCACCCGGATCTATTCGTTGCCTATGCCGTTTTAGAGAAACTGCCCCATGAAGTAGGCCTCGGCCATGCCGATGGTGATGGCGAGTTGGTTGAAGGTGCCGAAAATGCCGCTCTTGTAGCTGGGGGCCATGGAGATGATCCAGGAGGGGATCAGTCCCGTCGTAATTCCGCAGTACAGTCCCATCAGCAACCTAGCCACGCATACCACATAGATATTGAGGCTGACTAAGTGCAGGCAGACGGCACCAATGGCCAGGAAGTCCATGATCTTCATCGACAGTTTTTCTCCAAAGCGGTCTACGAAGCGATTGTAGAACAAGGCGCCTGCATAGAAGCATGATTACTTATGAAGGCGCCCACGGGGAGAGAGGCGGTCATGAGAGTGAAGTATAGCTCTGATTACTACTGACTGTAGTCGTTGTAGGCTGCGATTTGTTCTTAGAGCATGGTGAGGTAGACGATGAAGTAGCCCAGCACCATCGAGGCCAGGCTGCCGAAGATGGGGATCACTGAGAACACGAATTTGTGGAGTTTGGGGATTTGTTTCATTATTATATTATAGGCAGCAACTAAATTGGCGTTACTTAAGAGTGGAGAATGATTCAGGTCAAGGGTTGGGCCTGGTGATGCTGGTGGCCTGGGGTGCTGTTTGGGATAGTATTTGGAGGGAAAGGTGGGTGGGTTGACGCAGGTGAAATGGTGCGGCTGACCATTTATGATGTGATTGGAGTTATTAATATTTGGTAATAGAAGATAATAGGATGATAGGATAGCATTCGGTATGGCCTGCCTTTGCCATAAATAGATGGCTTCTGTTCTAGTTTGAGTTGTTTGGTCATCTTGTTTCGGTATTATGGCAGATGCAGTTGTTTCAAATCATCACCAACCACTCTCAGCAGAACCAAATCTAAGGAAATAAGGGGCACTTGCAGTTGCAACTGTTACGATCAACCCACGCCAACAACGACTTATTTATATTGAATGTATACTAATTTCGTATCATCTGTTAGTTTGTCTTGGCTAAGCTGGACGCAACCAGGATACCAAGCACCCTTATCGGAAGCAGATTGAATCAAACAGGACAATCCATTAACCATATTGCTGTGATTGAGGTCATGCCTGGTTGATAATAGATAGCAATTATAATGGACTGGCAGCCTCTCCAGATCTTGCTCAAGGCCCCCAAGAAGAAGTATATCAAGAAGCTGGTCGAGTACGCCGCTCTGCTCATGCACTGCAAGGGAGCCGTCCCCCAATAGGCCATAAGCCCCGTGGGCCAACAGTTCGCCACCGACCTCGAGCTCACTTCAGAGTAGGCACACAAACTCATAAATACGCTGATGGGAGTGTTGACGTTGTCGCAGTCACTGGACTACAACCCCGTGCCTCTCAAAGACTAGCTCAGCAAACACATCGACGAGTCCCTCACCGACATCCTGGTCGAAATAATCTAAAAACTGGGCGAAGGTAGAGAATCCATTATTGAGACCTCAAGGCGCATGCGAACGGGATAGTGGGGCAGACCAGCAGGCTGCTCAGCTTCGACTGGCAGCTGGACATGGAGGTGGCCACCGAGAAGGGCAAGTGCAGCATCCCGGTGGTAGGGTTGGAGCTGACTGCGGCCAGGGACAGCCAGCTCGAGAACACCAGGATACAGATGAGGGCGGCGGAGTTTACTGTGTTCTTCAAAAATCTGACCAAGATCAAGGAGCAGCTCAGCGAACTGGTGGCCGAGAAGCAGTCAGCATGATGGTATCGCAATGTGGGTATTGTAGTATTATGGCAATTGATTGAGGTATTCACTCAGCAAGTTATACTGACCAGATGAACTATTGATCAATACAATATCTTTTACTAAAGCTATGTGCCAGTGTGTCTGTTTGTGAGGTTGGTTTGACTTTGCTCTTTAATTGGGTCAAATTGGGCCTTAATTGACCAAATTGGGTCCTAATTGATCCAAATTGGATGCAGGGCGGTGTTGGTATTGAGGAGTGAGTGGGTTGGGAGGGGCTGTTATAGATTACTAAAATGTTAGTAGTTATTATTTTTGAATTATCGACTTCCTTTAAAAATGGAGAAACTCTAAGAGTCGTTCGACGGCAGTTTCAGCGACAACATCCGTTCGGCGGCCTACAAGAACCAGTTCACGGCCAAAAAGCACAAAATGGTGATCAACGTGGCGGGTAGCAGATATGTTAGTCAGAGACCCAGTACGCAGTGGTGAAGCATGTGTCCAAGAAGAACAAGTGGTACATGCAGACGGACCCCGTCCAGAGCCTCAACTTCGACCTCTGCTGGACCGACAACCACGTCAAGCCTGAACTCTTCGCGCGCATGCAGACTCACCAGAAGATCAACCACTTCCCAGGTAACGCTCGTGGCATGCAGGAATGGCCATACTCTCGCGCAAGAACAATCTGGGCATGGGACTCATGCAGTTTAGGAAGCAGTTCCCGGGGGAGTATGAGTTCTTCCCCATCACTTGGAGTCTGCCCAACGACTACCCCGACCTCATAGCCTACCACGAGTGCAGGCAGCAGGGCAAGGCGCAGACCTTCATCGTGAAGCCTGAAGCCAGCTGCCAGGGACGCGGAATCTTCATGACTCGCAACATCGACAGTATCTCATCTATAACGCAGAGCTAAGGAACGAGCGTTGCGTGGTGCAGCGATACCTCCACAAGCCGTACCTGATCGACGGCCTCAAGTTCGACATGCGCATCTACGTGCTGATCAGCGGCATCGACCCTTTGAGGATCTTCGTCTACGAGGAGGGACTGGCCCGCTTCGCCACGGAGGAGTACAGGCCGCCCAGGTCCGAAAACCTGGACAACAAGTTCATGCACCTCACCAACTACGCCATCAACAAGGACAACCCCAAGTTCATCTTCAACGAGTCAGTCGAGAACATGCACGTCGGCCACAAGAGGTCACTCACCTCCGTTTTCAAGCACATGGCCGACCAAGGCGAAGACGTGCACTCCCTCAAGGAGAAGATCTACGACATCATCATCAAGACCATCATCACGGGCTACCCAACTCTCAGCGCCTCGGTTTCCTCCGTCCACCCTTAGAACTTCGCCAACGACATGTGCTTCTAGGTGCTGGGGTTTGACGTGATGGTCGACCACAAGCTCAACCCCTACCTGCTGGAAATCAACTACACTCCCAGCTTCACCGCAGACACCCCCTTGGACCGGCACATCAAGAAGAACCTCATCAACGATACGCTCAACTTGGTCAACGCCACCTAGAAGTGGAAGAAGGACATGAAGGCCAAGCGGGACAAGGAGATCCAGGAACGCATGATGTCCGGCAAGCGCAGGAAGTACACTCCCGAGGAAAAGGTAGCCATGGCCCTCGAGTAGTCCAGGAAGAGAGATGAGCATTAGAGGGAGAATCTGGGCAGATACACCAAAATCTTCATCCTCAGCGAGGCACAGTTCAACTAGTACAAGAAGTTCTATGACTTCTCCATGGAGATGTTCAACGCCAGCTCCAAATCGTAGTCCAACCTTTCGATGGTGAGGGTGAACTGCAAGGAGGGGCCGGCCTACAACAACTACTTCGAGCCCAAGCCCAGGGAGAAGGCCAAGAAGCACGAGAAGGAGAATATCAAGAACAACTCCAGAACCATCAACTAGTCCAAGTAAAACTAGCTCATGAGTCGCTCCGGACAGAACCACATGAGCTTGGCCAACTCAAGTCTGAACAAAAGGGTGAGTTCTGCCAAGAGCAGACAGTAGAGAAAGGAGCGGAAGGTAGTGTACGACCGAGTGTCATCGAAGAAATCGTTGAAGAACGAAGAGTACGGGAAAAACAACCAAGAGATGGAGGGTGAGGTGTGCGAGAACCCAAGCATCTTCACCAACAAGAACATCCAGCAGCTAATATTGAAGCAAAGGCAAAGCGAACACCCCCTGGATCATCAAGAAGAGTCCTTCTAGAATGATTTCAATTGATCAGCTTACTTTGCATGCCTACCTACCCACCTGACCTGACCTGCATTGTTGTACCCACTTGCACTTATGGTACCCACCTGTACTTCATTCTACCCATTTGCACTTTGTTGTAAAGACTTGTACTTTGTTGTGCCCACTTGGACCTTATGGCAGAAAGGCTCGTGCATTTGGACTGATTAATACTGAGCTTTGGTTTATAATCAATTAGCTATAATAACTCAACAACTGAGAACAAAGCTAGGATCTCTGGATTTATCCAATCGACAGGTACAAGTATTGGAGGACAAAAGCAGAGAGGGAAGTCTGCATTTCTGCAGAGTTGAGGGGTGATTTGTATAATCAGTTATTTGAGAATTAGATGTCAATAATTTCATCGAAATCTAATCGCTAGAAGTAGGGGTTCACGCCGTACCAGTCGGACCAAGACCTGAACTAGAAGTAGATATCCCTGCTGTCCAAACTTAACCTCAACGACCACGTGTCCAAGTACCAGCCCAAGCTCGAGTACCTCTCGGACAAGCACTCCTGCGACCTGGGCAGTGTGGCCTCCAAGAAGAGGAAGCTCTCCGAGGAGATCATCCACATCAAGGAGTCCAAGCTGGGTAACCTGTTTGTAACTGCAGGCGATCGGACCTTTCTCAATCGCTCGCTCATCGGCCAAAGCTCGATCGACCGCTAGTTCATCAACCTCCTCGAGTTCGGAGACAGCCACGACGCCATCAAGAAGTAGCTCTCCTAAAACAGCTGCCCCCTGCCGCTCAACCCAGACAAACCAGACTTCAAGTACTACGAACCCATGGACCCTGAGCTCGACAAACCCCGCTTCACCAAAACCAAGAACCTCCTCCGCAACCTCAGCAACTACATGCACAAGTTCCTGCTCTACAATCCGCGGGCCGAGGCCTGGCTGCGCAAGTGCTTCAGGAACCAACTTGCCCAGAGGAACAGGAGGAAGGAGTCGGAGTCTGTGTCTGCGTCCAACAGGAGTTCCGACCTCAGCTGCTTCCAGGAAATGTGCCGCATTGAGGATACCCCCAAAATCGAGGCCAGCATGATGCAGTACATCCAACCCTCCAGGGATGAGTCCGACCACCTCAACATCAGCACCCCCAAAGGCAGTCTGGAACTGGAGGAGAGGGGCTCGATGATTCGAGATGAGAAGATGGAGGAAATGGAAGTGAAGATGGAGGAGGCTCTACTAGAGTAGCAAATAAAGGCCGAAATAAAATAGTTCCAGAGCTGGGTGATGTAGCTTACGATCGCCAACTTCAGCGACTACGAAAGCGTCTGGACCAAGCCTCACAAATACAGAGGAGTCTACCGCCTGATGTGCTACAAGTACTACCGGACTGAGGCCGTGTGCGACATCTACCGCTCGCGGCTGACCACCAAGACCATCTCTGTCAACTTCCTGCACCAGTTCATCGAAGGCTTGCTCCAGCCCACCCAGTTTTATAGGTTCAAATGATCTATCATTATTAAATATGTTTCGCAATAGCACTCTTTTGAGATTCGGCTGCAAGAGCTTCAGAAACCATATGGATATGCAGCATAATCTCACCCTTCGAGGGCTCATCCGTAGAGCCACTAGAAAATATCCCAAAACCTACAGAGTTATCAAAACGGGGCTGATTGGGGTTGGCCTTTATACAGCAGTCCTCCTTCTGATCCCTGGATGCGAGATACCGCTCCAACAGACCATCAAAATAAGTTCATACAGGCTGTACCTCTCACAGTACTCAGCGCAGCCCTGCTGTTCAGGATGTGGGACTACAACATCTTCACGCCCGAGCCGCAGAACTATGTGATCAGACTCAGCGAACTGGTTCTGCTTGCCATGGACAGTCAGATCTACAGCGAGGGCTTTATGGAGGATGTGCATAGAGAGATTAGGGGGGTCGTTGAGGAGAATAAGAAGGGGATGAAGAGTGGTGATTATTTGGATCTTCTGCTCTACTCTTAAATTTAGCTGCAGAATATTATCAGGTTCTCCAATAAGTTGCTGCTGAGCCCTCTGGTCTACTAGCACTATCTGTGGATCTATGAGATCTTGGTCCAAAAACTAGCCAAGGCTCAGATAAGTTTATAGCAAGACAAGCAGGTAAAGCTCTTTTATACTTTGGTTCAGTATTTGCTGAATTTCGGTCAAAAGTAGCAGCCTGCAAAGGTTCTCTCTTCTTTTCAAGGGTTGATTAGCCTATTGCCGGAGTAGGAAGCACAACTAAAACAAGCAAATGGTCAGCAGAGATAATTTAGGTTTTGGGTGGCGAAAAGGGCATTTGAAGAGAAAGGTTTCCTTCAGAACCTCAAAAAAATGTACATCTAAACCGAAAATGCCGACCTGCGGACAATAATCCTCAAAATATTTGAGCATTTGGACAGAATTCATACTCAGTTTAATCTTCACTGATTATTTATGCCAATACATGTGTGTTATCGATCCAACGCCCAATAGAACTACTAAGTGCCGTTTTAGAGTTTTGCATCATTAGTCCATCAACTTTGCATGCCATATTACTGATGAATCAAGTGGCAACATGAAACAACAATCATAAGTTTCATAGCTCACCTCTCGAAACTAAAAGATTCGTTGTCTTTAATATAGTTTAGCTATCAGTTTTTTTAAATCCATCATCAGCTGAAATATTCCGTTGGGTCTCCAAACATCTCCCTTTGCTTAGTCTCTGCTGCTTTTGGGCAAATGGCAGCAAAAAGAGGCTGTTTTGGTGTCAGGCGATAAGTTACACTTTCATCTTTATTTTTAAATCTCTTACATTAATCCATCAAAAATTTGAAAATGGGTTGTGAACAATCAGATGTAATGCCTTTCATCAACTCCCTCAACGATGATTCAGAACACAGTCAGCAGAGAAGGGGACAGCAGCCCCAGCCTCAGCAGCCAACTTACTCCCAACCTCAGCAGCC
>Ga0316217_10002083_pt1 | contig 24729 bp, 31 predicted proteins | sample 1anoAmetaG_FD_203633 | JGI IMG/M metagenome (GOLD analysis project Ga0316217, IMG submission 203633) | Freshwater microbial communities from Trout Bog Lake, Wisconsin, USA - 1anoA | ecosystem: Environmental > Aquatic > Freshwater > Lake > Hypolimnion/Profundal zone | place: USA: Wisconsin...
ATAGTTTCGATTATTTGGCGAGCTAGGGATTCGCTGCTTCTGCCCTCATAGATAAAAGCTGATTAATTAAAAATTATATATGAACGTCACTTCAACCAAATAAGGCAACGCCTACAACAACCATTCAACATTCGCAAAAACATTTACATTACCCATTAAAGTTATAGATTTTGCTTAAGTTGCATCAGACTCTATCTTGATTCCTTACAGACTTCTCAAAGCTACTATTATCAATTATAAAATGAGGGGATTTATACTCATAGTAATCCTAGCCACAATCACAACAGTCCAATGCTTCAAAGATTGCAAATTCTCTCAGTTCGATTTCTTCAGTACTTACTCTCTAGGCCGTCGAGACGAACTCAACCGCACTTTCTAGGTTCTCAACAAGAAGGTCAACCCGCTTTCCGATGTCACCTACAACAACTCGGTCTTCACCTATGTCATCAGCCAAACCAAGTCGTCTTTCTTTTACCTTGATAGCAAGCAGAACGCCTCTATTGTTGATCAGGATACGGTGGTGATTGGAGGGGGAGTGGTGGATGCAACTTTGTCTTTCAACTGGGCCAAGAATGCGACCAAGGGGACTGGGACTGCGACTTGCAGAAGCACACCACTAGCCTTCGCTAAACTTCTCGAGCTATCTCAAGGCTTCTTGACATACAAATTAGTGGACTACACAAATGTGTCTTTCTTCCGATCGGTATGCAGTGTGGGCAGGGTGAATCCTTAGTTGGAGGAGTCAGATCTCACCATTTTGAACAACATGATAAACTATAATAACAACAGTAACGTCAAGACCAAGCTTGAGCAGGAAATCGCGATATACTATGGCTAGACATTGTCTCAGAGTTTGTATGACGAACGGCAGTTTATAAATAACCAATCGCAGTATGTGTGGAATGATCCTGCTCCTGGCAAGAAGAACATGACGATCAACTATACTCTTTTGCCTGTTGGTGCACACTTGCAGTAATCTGGACTTTCACTCAACTTCATTACTGAGATAACTGATGACGATAACTGGAAATGCGGCGATGCAGTGCCCTCCCAGCCCAAAGACCCAAAGTACCTTTCGATCTACTTAGAACATACGGAGGCGTGCAGGAGTATCTCTCGCTTTCCATCCTTGAGAACACAGTGCGCTACGCAGTAGAGAAGGGACAGTTGGACGCAACCCTCAATAAGTAGAATTGGGAGTCAAAGGTGTTTCAATTCTTCGCAGGCGATCTCTATGAGATAATACCCATCATCGCTACCAAGTTCTATGCGGCTACGCCTGTGGCCGGAGAGTGCAAGGCTTCAACCACCAACCTCAAACTTATAAGAAACTCAAATACCACGCTCTTGCTTTCTATTCACTACTCCTGTCAGCTTCGCATCCAAAGAGAGGTGATCAGTTAGTTCGAACTGGATCCAAACTTTGTTATTCAGGTCATCCCACAGCAGACCTATCTCGATTTCTACGTGACTCAGGTGAGTAAGTTCGCATACTTCAAAGATGTGGGAGAGTACATTATTCATGACCTCGATATTGCGAATTTGTTCATCACAAGGTCTTTATAGCGACTCTTCGAGGATAAAGTTTTCGGGTCGGGCTGGAGGACCTATGCGAGAGACTATCCTGCAGTGGAGTTTTATGAAGGACTGATGTTCATGTATGACATGGCAAATGTGGGCTGATCTCCTTTTTAATTCTGAACAATCTTAGCTCTAAGTATTTAATTCTGCTTTCTTCCAAACAACCAAAGATTATGAGTAAATGGCATAATTTTGCTTTTTTAAGGTAATAGACCAGCCTACTTTAAGCTGACTTTTGATTTTATTCAATAACAAATTAAACCTTATCTTTTTTGGCATCTCTTGCTACTCTTGCTTGGGTTTGGCTTCTTTTATCATTCCTCATAATATAGGATGAGGACATGATTTATTGTTGGTAGAATAAGTTAAAGTATCTTTAGAGAGTTGCGGAAAGTGATAAAATAATCCAAATTTCTCAGCTTTGGGCTTTTCCTCTATGGTGTCATCTAATTGGCTTGTTGCTACCAAACCATAATAGGGCTCTAAGCTTTTTATTAGAAAACTTCAAATGACCTTAAAAACAAGATCTTTGTATAATCTTATACTTTGCTATTCAAGGAAACTTTCAAAATATATTTTGGCAGGTTCAAAGGTAAAATTATGAAAAAACTTCGGCATAAAATAAAATTTCGAGATACATTTTAAGGCGATTTATGAGTCAAAATGAAAGCTGAGGCAAATACTTCGAAGGCTTTTGTGTGAGTGTGCTAGGCATTCAGCTTTTAATTAAAATAAAAATCTGGTTCGATCTTAGATTATAAAAAGATTCGTTGCTTACAATTTAGATAATTATTTGTCAACAAATTTGAAGATGAAGCTAAAACAGCTCCACGTGAAGATGGGCCTCTGCAGCCTCAACAACGACCCTCTGGACTTCAAAAACAACTACAGAAGAATCCACCAAAGTATAGAAGAGTGCAGAAAACTAAATTGTTCTATCAGAGTTGGAGGGGAGCTAGAAATCACTGGCTACTCCTGTGAGGACCACTTCTTAGAGTATGACACCACCTTCCACTCCTGGGATGTCATCAAGGATTTGCTTGTGTCTGGAGTCACCAACGGCATCGTGGCTGAGGTAGGATGCCCAGTTCTTCACAAGGCAGCACTCTATAACGGAAGGGTGGTGCTTTTTAACTCTAAGATTGTTGGTATCAGAGTCAAAATGATTCTAGCTGACGGAGGAAACTACTTTGAGACCAGGTACTTCTCTTACTGGAGGCACCCCAGAAAAGTCGACTAGTTTATGCTCCCTCAGATGATTCAAGAGGTCACAGGGCAAAAGATTGTCCCTATTGGCTCATTTATCATGAATTTCAATGATACTAACGTTGCCTATGAAATCTGCTAAGAGGCTTGGATCTCCAATAATCCCATGATTGATGCTGCCTTGGATGGTGCTGAAATTTTCATCAATGTTTCAGGTTCTGAGGTCGAAAGAGGAAAGTTGAAAAGAAAGATGCAAATGTTGTAAGAATTCACTGAAAGACATGGTGGAGCCTACGTCTATGTGAACATTAAGGGAGGTGTGGGTTCAAACAACTACTATGACGGATGTTGCTTCTTCACCGAAAACGGCAAAGTTAAAGAACTCTCTGAGCCTTTCCATTTGGGCGATGTTCAAGTAACCCCAGTGATCATCAACCTCAACGCCATTCGCACTCAAAGAATCAACAACAAATCTTTCCAGAAAGAATCCCATGGTGTGTCTGTCATTCCTCGCATCAAAGTTGACTTCAACGTGGCTGTGGACTCAGAAAAGTACATCTACGACAGCTCAGTCCACAAGCAAGAACTCGCCAGGAAAAGATCCCTCTATGAGTTCGAGTACGCAAGCTACGAACCTTCAGTTTACCTATGGGACCTGCTGCGTAAGACAAAAGGAGCAAGAGGCTTCTATCTGACTCTTTCTGGAGGCATAAATGACACCACAGTTTCTCTTATCATCTATAATATGTGTTTCTTGCTTTTCGACCAAATCAAAAACAGCGCGCAATCTGAATAGATCTTGAAGGAGCTGAGGAAAGTTGTAGGGGAAAAAGATTACACACCAAAAAACCCACAAGACATGTGCAATCGGATATTCTATACCTCTTACTTCTCTACTGAAAACTCAAGGCCTGAGAATAAGCAGATTGCTTAGAAGTTATCACTTGCTTTCGGAAACAAGCACAGAGCCATCAACTATGAGGAAATCTACAACACATATCAGAACATTTCAAAGAAAGAGCTCAACTTCTAGCCCAAATTCAAAACCGAAGGAGGCACAAGCAGAACAGATGAGGCACTTACTGGGATCCAATCAAGGACTCGTATGGTGCTGACTTACTTCTTGGCAGCTCTTGAGCTGGAAAAGGAAGACATTAACGGACATTTGATTGTTCTAGGGTCATCTAATCTTGATGAAGCTTTGAGAGGCAACTTCACTAAGTACGGCAGCAACTCTGCAGATATTAATCCCATCGGATCCTTCTCAAGACTCAGGCTGCAAGAAATCCTGGCCTACTTCCACTAAGTCCATCACTTCGATGTGCTAGAATAGGTTTTGAATGCCAGCTCTATTGCCTAACTACGTCCAATCAAATAAGGAGGACCTGCGATAAATGAGGAAAAAGATATGGGATTGACCTACGCAGAACTTTGTACTTTTGGTCGTCTCCGTAAAGTCTAAAGGTTGGGTCCAGTTTCGATGTTCGATAGGATGTATTATAAAGAGCTTTATGAGGATCTTGAAGTTCTGGCTGACAAAATAAAGAAATTTTTCACTTTCTATGCAGATAACCGCCACAAATGCACCATTTTGCCTCCGGCCTTCCATTACGAACCTGAAAGTTGCGAAGACAAAAGGTTCGATATGAGACCTTGGGTCTATGCCACTGATTGGGCTTACCAGTTCGATATAATTGACGAAAGAGTAAGAGAGCTCAAGAAGCCTATTGAAGAAAACGTGTTCGGCGGCTTTGGATTCTCAGTAAAGAAGCCAGATGCCAAGAAGAAAGAGGCAGAGCAGAAAAAGCCTGAATCTTCTCACACAAACTTCCTTTCAGTTTCAGTGTTGCCTCCCCGCCGCAAAAAGAGCTAAGTCCTCGAAGAGATATTTAATTCATGATTGTAGCTTTAAACATTTACAATACATAGACTAAAAATTTGTTTATTCAGGTGTCTCAAAGAACCTAAATTAAACTTTTATTGCATGTTGCTTGTTTATGTCTTAGGTTTTGACAGTTTTAAGGTCATTCTGCTCATATCTAATGGTTCCTTGCTGAATTATGGCATATCTAATAAAGCATCATTCAAACGGTGGGGTATTCTTTGGTGACGACTTCTACAAACTCCTCAAAGCTGATCCTTCCGTCTCTGTCTTTGTCGGCGTACTCAATCATTTGTTCGATCTCAACAGAGGAAAACCTTTCTCCCACGCTTTCACAAATTTCAGCAAACTCTTCAACCCCGAAGGAACCCACTCCGTTTTTGTCAAAAACCTAGAAGAGTTGCTTCAGATTGGAGGTGGATTGGTTATCTCCGTTGAATCCGAATATTTTCAAAAAAGCCTAGAAATCCATTTCTGACTCTGAGGACTGGAAATGCAAAATTTGGAGCACTTTTCCAGCTTATTTCTACAGACCCAGTGCTTTTATGGCAGTCAGCAACTATTCGCTTGAAACATTGCCACTTTTATCGTAGTCGAAGATATCGAAACACTACTTCAGTTTGACTACGTCGTCGTAGGGCAAGTTTTTAGTGACGTAGACACTTGGATCAAAGGCAGGAGGCTTTAACGGCATGGAGGATACCTATAAATTAGGCGATTTTTACTGAACGAAGTGGTGACTTGGTAGACATTTAACTGACAAAATTAAACTCTTTATAATCTCAAACTATAAGTGTTGTAATGAATGTGATAAATAAGATAAAAAGCAAGCGCAATAAATAGCAATGTTCCCAAATCGAAAAGCAAGAGCAAGCCTAGTAAAAGCAACCCAATAAAACTTAGTAGACTCAGAGCATCTTTAAATAAAAACATAGCAAACTACCGAGTCAGATTTAACCTCAGTTGAGACAAGAATAAAAATCTTCTTCCTTTAGAGAAGACATAGACTAGCTTAACATTAATTAGTACTATACAAGAAAGGACAGGAAGATAAAACTTATGAATCGTATTTAGAGTGGTGATACGTTTAAGTAGTAAAATTTGAAGTCAGCTGCTTTTTGTTTCAACATCAAAAAAAGCAGCACATTCGGCGATATTTGCGTATTTTAAGGAGAAATCATCAACCAGAAGCATGGGAAGTAGGTGTACCGCAAGAAGGTCAAGCTTTCCTGCAGCCTTGACACCATCCCCTTCCCATAAACGATTTCAAAGATACTTCTTGAAGGAGTTACTATGATAAACAATTAATAAGGTCTCTTTATAGCCGAGAAGATAGAGAAGATTATAGAGAAGGGCAATCAGAGAAAATGAAAGATTCGCAGGCTATATTATTGATATCAAAAAAAACATTATTTTGAGTAATACCCATCCGACTTCGTAGAAGCTTGATGGTTTTTACCTCTCCGTTTTTTATTTTTTTCTACTCTGTTTTACTCACTTTTATTGTTGGATTCAACCTGTTTTCTGTTGGTTTCCTGCTTTTGGAAGGACACTTTTGGGCTTTTTTGCAGACTGTTTGAATCCACTCTACCAGCAAAACGCAAATAAATAGAGGCAACTATCATACTTATCACTATACAAATCGCTACATTGATTAAGATGAGAGTCATTTGTGAAAAAAGAGGGGTTGTAGATTGCATTTACTTTAGTTGCTTCTTCAAACTTTCGAACTCTCTTCGGATTTCTTAGTTTTGTAGGGAATCTTTCTGTAACTCGAGCAGCCTAAAAAAGGACTAGGTTTTTTGTTTTGTTTTATTTGGTTGTTTCTGACTGACCTCTGGGTTAGCTAACAATTATTCTCCATTTATGGGGGATTAGCATTGTCTTTAATAAATCTATTTATAGTAAATCCAATCTTTTTACTAAAGCAAAGCCTATTTTCCGCTAATATTCTTATTTGACTACTAATGCGGGGTTTTATCATTTTTGAATGCTTATTCAGTCTTGTTCTAAAGCTGTTTGATTTTGAGAGTGAGATTGTTGAGGTATAGAATCTGATGCTCTTAAATTTTGGTAAGTTTTTGCAGCTACTGGAAAAAATAAGTGATCAGATTGTTCTGCGGGATGGTTTTATTCCCCTCTCTGGCAAGCAAGATCATCTTTTTGAGATCTTAGTAAAGATGCATGCCCGTTGTATCTATGCCGGGTTACAGGTTGTACTCGTTATTAACAGATTGGTAGTTGGTCATAGCTTCTGCGTAGACACTACTCCCGTAAACCTTGAATTGGGTTATAGTGAAATACTTCCAATCACCATGGGCGCTGATTACTTTTAGCTTCAGGTAGCGGACTACCTTTTTGATTGTGCGATATTATTGTTAAGTTGCTTCATTTTTGGCTTTTGCCTATACCAACTTCGACCAATTATCTTAGTCGTTTTCTTAGTTGTTAAGAGCGATGGCACCATAAACTATGAATTCGTTCATGATTGATGAGTAAATCTCGCTACTTTTAATAACTATTCTTTAAATACTTACTTATTATTTTAAGGCGATGACAATTTCCAATGGTAAAACCTCATCAGTATAGAGGTATCTATCTGAATTATACTCCAAAATAGATTGAGCAGCTTTTATCTTGTTGGAAGATAGTCTCAAAATCATTGCTCCTCCATCTAGACTAGCAAAATTGTCAGAATACTAAATTGAAGGTGAATCGATCTTCTACAGAGCGAACTACTAAAGAATATCATCGACTATTGCAGCAAACAAAAACATTAATTCCTCCAGTATTATTTCTGTAACTTGACTAAAAGTTAAAGGCTATTAATGTTTGTTATTGGTCTGCAGAGAAGGTTTCTTCTTGGCTTTGATCTCCATGATGAGGTAGTTAGTTGGCGGACGTGAGAAGTTCTTATAGGTTTACAGTGGACACTTCTAGTCCTACTTGTGGCATTGGCTATTTTTACCAAAACTCATGTTTGCTTATCTCAGCATTTAACAGTATTTTTGGGAAAAGGAGGGGTCGCATTCGAAGGATTACAATGATTCTAACAGAAACAACAATGTCACTGCTTTTATAATGCATGAAATACTGAGCTTCATACACACGTCAATAGAGTTTGATTATAAAGACAAATTTTATGAATTTTAAACTTATACCCATTTCTGTGAGTTTGGCAAAAATAAAGCTATTTGTTTGTACATAATTCATGAGACTAACCAGTTATTTTAAAAACTGCTCAGTTGAATTTTTAAGGAGAAAGGTGTTGAATATTAGTTTGGAATGAAGAAACCCTTTACATTCATAAGGTTTTATAATATCTAAAATGAATCATTTGCTTTTCGTAATCAAAATGGCTCAAAATCTTCTTCAGTTTGCTGGTGTTAGCTGTACAATAGCTTCATCTCCTCGTAAAAGGAAGGATCCCAATCTTGGTTTTCATCCAAAACGAAAGTTCCTTGATTCTTTTAAGTCTAACAAAAGGCTCCAGGGTTCAGACTCACAAAGATTTCAACTGGGGTGACGATTTCTGGTTCTAAAATCACTTCTAAAGGATTCTCTTTTTCTGGTTCCGACATAAGATCTTTTGTTAAAGTATTATAAATAAAAGGGTAGGAAACCCGAAATTAGTAGCTCTTGTTTGTGTCTAGAGAAACCTAAAAGTGTTTATTTTCGTGTGATTATTCTTGATTTAGTGGTGATAAAGATATCTAAATCACTCAATAAAATAAGATTTTTCCTACTTTCTCCATTATAGTACTCGATTGGGAGGCCTGTTGGTTGTTAGAAGAAAAGATTGGTAATATTTTATCTATTGCAAAAAAGACATCATTAACTCGAAATCTTTCTCTTTTTCCACGGCAGCACATAAACCCACCAGTTTCTGCTTTTTTTATTTGTCCTCTGCCCTCACTTTGAGCCAAACTGAACAATCAATCTTTTACTTCTTTGGCTTCTTTTAAAAGCTGTTTTCTTAAAGGCTCCTCATTATTAAGTACGGTTAGTTATGCAGTATTAGAGTGCTGACCATCATTTTGCAGAACTTGGGTGAAGAGAAAATGCCTTTTTTGACAAGTTCCATCTAAATCAAGTAAATTCCCTCATCTATTCTGTTTAAAAGCTTGTAGTTCTTTACCTTTTGGTTCCATAGCTCCAAGCGAAAGAAAGATTCCATTAGCTAAAATACAGTTAACTCAGTTTTCAACAGTAGATTTGCCTTGATGATTTTTTTGTCTTTTTGGAGGATTCTGCCTTCAGGAAAAGTTTAGAAAAGTTTGAAGCTTTAATCGGATTAAAGGTATTACAACTGTTCTTAGTCTAAAGGCAGCTTCAGATGCAAAGGTTACTGCTTTTAGATTACTATTGGGTCTGATTACAAAACAGTATGAAATTCTTCACCTCTTTCGATTTCGGAGTTTAAAGCCTTTTAGTACTATCTTTGTTACTAGATTGTTTACGGCTAATGTGAAGGGATTTAGTTAGCAAGCAACAATGCTTAGGCCTATCTTTATCTGATTTCCTTCTACCTATCCTAACTGTAACTGGCCTTTTAAAACTATAACTTCAGCTTTTATTCTTTGTTCGTGGAAACCTACTTTGTTTATTTATAGGCAGTACTAAATTGACTTTGCTTTAGCGTTTTCTTGATGCCAGAGATCAACTAACATGCGGCTTGAACATTGGCTTGATTGTCCCCTCCAACCAGAAATCTTTTCTTTGAATGCATCTCCAAAGCAAAGCACAGTTTGCCGTCGATAGTCGTGCATCTCTTCGAGACTTTTGTTGAGTACAGGTTTATTGCTTCGTCTATCGTACGTTTATCCTTGTGATAGATGGTTAGCGTAAACTATAGGTTGGGAAGGTATACTATGGCTACATACTTATCTTTCCATGTGGGAAAGAAGGACGACTCGCTTTTGATTGCTGCTTAGAATTCAATCGACTGTTTCTCGTTTTTTTAGGAGTATTCTTCGGAGGCGAATGAGTTTTGTGGGGAGGATTCAGTCATCCCAATCACTCAATTAATTAGCTAAATGCGATATAATGACTTTTCGAGTAAAAACAAACCTCTTCGCTGTTTCAACTCAAATCTCGTGATTCCCTCAAACTTCCATAAAATTCATAAACGCTCATTCAGTCATCAATATTTTTTTATTACTGTGTGCCAAAAACTGATTCTTTGTTGCTTTGTTGCTTTGTAGTTTGTGTTTCGTGCTTTTGTGACTCTTTATGAGGTTTATTCTTTTAAGCTTGTTTTAGAATATTGAGAAGAGCGATTTAGAATAAGTGTTTGTAAGCAAAAATTATTATCTTTCAAAAACGCACAGAGTGCACTAAAAAACGCCAACTTCCAACAAAAAGGATTAAAATTCGTTCAATTGATTATATTTACTCATCGAATGTCAAAATACTAGACTAAAATTCATATTTTGATAAGTCTTTGATTGCCAAAAAGAGAAACCTTTTCAAGAAACGGTCAATTTGTAGAGCTGACATTCTGGCAACGGCTCAACTTGGAGCAAAAGTCCATATTTTAAAGATTGTCTCCTTTAACGAAACATCAGTAATGATCAGTCCAGAGATTTAAGAATTAAAGCAGTGTGCTACACTTCATAAATTATGTAAGCGAACTTGGCTAAATCATTAGCCTAGCAGCTTCTGCCGCGGCAGAAGAACAGAGCTCCCACCAAACTCTTGCATTCGTATAAAACCAGCTTTTTCTCAAACATCTTTGAGATAAAGCTGAAGAAGGAGAACCTAACTCTTTACCAATACAGCCTAGAAACCAATCCAAAGATCTTGGCGGATAGTGATGGCCTAATCCAAAAGATTAAAAAGGTCATTGCTTATGAACTCAAAACAAGCATAGGATACATATGTTCAAAAGGTATGATGATCTGGGGTTGGAAGGATGCTAAAATCGCTCAAACACTCAAAGCTTAGTTCTAGAGGGATCAACAAAAATATAGTTATGAGGTGCTAGTCAAGCCAGTTTCCAGATTAGACTTAGAAACATTTGTGAATGAACACATAGAGAATATTCCCTCGATTCTACAAGCACTGAATATCAACGTTAAAGAACTGTTAAGACACTTAGGCATGGTTGAATTGAATCCTGGCAGCTACTATCAAAACTAGGAATCTAACATCAACAGTGTATAAGGAAAGCTTAAAGTTTGGGGAGGTCATAAGATTACAGTGACTACTTACAATAAAAAGTTGTACCTTCAAATTGATCCTTGCTCAAGGGTCTTAAGGCTAGAATCTTTTTTGGAAACAATTGACTTTTAGAGAAAGAGGTTAAATCTTCAAGAAATTAACCTAAAGTACAAAGGAAGCCCAGTGCTAAGGAGATACGGAAGCCCAAGAATCTACAGAGTTGACTAAATTGATTACAACTTATCTCCAAAAAGCTTATTCTTCTATTCCAAGGAAGGAAAAGAGGTGAGCTACCTCTATTACTATAGTAAGGAGTACAATGTTACTATCAAAAATCCCAACCAGCCTTTGCTCAAAGCTAGATAGGCGAAAAAGAGGAGATTCAAAAGCGAAGGATTCCATGAATTCATCTATCTTGTTCCTGAACTCGTTCATTTGACGGGGTTAACTGAAGACCAGAGATCGAATTTCAGACTGATGAAGTCTTTAGGTTAGTATACTATACTTAGTGCTCAAGAAAGAATGAGGTCAACTCAATAGATGGCGGGTAGGCTTTCAAACTCAGGAGAACTGATATTTTAGATCAGGCAAAAGGAACAACCTTTGAATGGTTTTATTATGGACTAGCCTAGAGTTCTGTTACATCAAAACAAGTAGAAAAGAGGTGCAATTAAACAAGGGTCAATAAATTTGAGATAGAAGATCTTGGAGCCCTTCAACTTCTAAAACATCGTTTACTGCTATTCGTTTGGTGAGAACAAAGGACAAGACCAAGATGATGCTGACTATGCTTACGATTTGCTGAAGGAAGCAGGCAGGAGTTACGGTATCAGTGTATATAAGGAGCCAATCTATCTCTAAGTCAAAGATGGATACAATGTGAAAGACTGGGAGTAGGTGCTACTGAGCTACAAGAAAAACGTAGATATCGTTTTGCTGCTGATGAAACCCAACGAAATCAAATTCTACCCTCAGTTGAAAGAGTTCATCACATCTAAGTTGAATGTGCCTTCCCAGTTCGTCAAAAAAACTAACCTTTCCAGTTCTAACAAAAACAGCCTATCGATCGCTGCAAAAGTCATCCTGCAGATGAATGCCAAAATGGGACATAGCCTCTGGTGCATTGCCAACTCTCATAGCATCTGGAGAGACGAGGTGGTTGCGGTGTGCGGAATCGCGAGTTCCAACGCAAAGAAAGGTGAATGCCTTGCCCTAACAGGAAGCATAAGCCGAGATCTTACAAACTACTTCTCTGAGTGCAAGTTGATCCAGAAAAAAGAAGAAAACTGTGCTGCGTTATTTTAAACCTTCTTCAAACAGTGGATGCGAAGTTGGTTCAATAAAAATGGAAACAAGTTGCCCTCTGTGCTAGTAATCTACAGAGAAGGGATGAACTAAGTGCAGGCCAAGCTCCAAGCCGAAATTTAAATAAACGGTCTGCTTTAGGCCATCAGGACGGTCAAAAACCATTGCCCAAACTTCAACCCAACTATTGTTTACCTCCTCGTCAACAAGAAGCCCAACTCCAGAATCTTCGAGAAGTAGAGAGAGACGTTTAAGAATCCCACCCCCGGGAGCATAATCTTTGAGGAGTTGTCAGATGGACTAAAGGAATTCCACTTGGCCAGTGTGTTTGTGAGGAACGGATCCTGTACCCCAGTGTCTTTCAAAGTGTGCTACGAGAACCGGCCCGAATTCCCCTTTGAAGCCATTGCAGAGCTGACCTACAACCAAACTTACTCTTACTTCAACTGGCTTGGCTCAGTGAGAGTGCCAGCAGCCCTGCAGTATGCCAATAAGTTAGCCAAGCAGTACTCTGAAATCGGAGATTCGCTGAAGCTCGAAAAGAACTCAGATCTGAAGACTAAACTCTTCTATCTGTGATGATAGATTCCCCCCAGTAAACCTTGTGCCTAAAAAACACACAATTATCACTATTAAAATCTCATTTGGATTATCCAATTTGACTTATTAAGGTTATGGCAATCTTTTGTTCTGATTGCTTACCTTTTGCTTATTCTGATTGCTTACATTTTGGTTATAATAATTGCTTACCCTTTGCTTGCTTCAAAGAGAAGAGAATGCCCTTTTGGGATGTTTTGACTGCGTTAGCTGCCTCAGTGACTGAGCACTTTAAGTTGGCCTCACTTTTCTTCCAAGTCTCAACCTAAGTCTGGTATTCTGCGACAAGCTAGAAATAACTCATATAAGGGCTATCACTCGAGATCACGCATAAACTTGGCAAAGTGGGTGATAAAGTCGAGCCTGAAGTTGAACTTAGTATGCGTCATATTCTCGACAACCTTCAGCCTGCAGTAGGACTGGCACCGGGACAGCAGCTGCAGCGAATGCTGGTACGGCACCAGCGCATCCTTCTCGCCATGGATGATGAGCAGAGGACAGGTGATCTGCCTGCAAATCTCCTCGTTGTCAAAAGCCTCCTTGATCATGGCCTCAGCACAGCTGCCGTACATGTCCCTGGCTATCTTCTTGAGGGAGATGAAGGGACTCAGCAGGACTGCGCTATGGGTTGAGTACTTCTTGGTGACTGCCAGGGCGATGGCACAGCCGATGGATCTGCCCGACAGAATCAGCTGGCTACTGGTCAGGTGGTTGGCCTGTAAAAATTGGACCACTCGGCAGGCGTCGGTTTCGATGTTCTGGGGGGTGCTTTCTCCTTGGTAGAGGCTGTAGCCCCTGTACTCCATGGCGAGGATAGGATACTTGGTTTAGTGGTTGAGCAGTTTGAGGAAGTCGTAGGCAGAAGTCAGATCCTCGCCGTTGGCGTGAAAGAAGAGGATGAGTTTGTGCCTTTCCCCGCCCAGGAACAAACAGGGCACGTAGTCCTCACTTGAAACCTTCTCCTTGATGTTCCAGCTGCCCTAGATTACACCTGTGTCCTACTTGTCGTCCTCGGTTTTGGTGCCCGACTTCGACAGCACTTTCTATCTTTTGGGCAGAGTGGGTTAGGAGGCTGAGATGAGGTAGTCTTCGAAGAGATCAGGGTTGCGGAAGGACAGTTATGCGGATGGGCAGTACAAAGCGTGGCGGTTGTTGTGCGAGGCGCGCGGGATGAGTACTATGTCGTGCTGGGTTAGGGGAGACGGACTTGGATGGACTGTAGATTGTAGTGTTTGGGCGAGGGGAAGACCAAGCAGTTAGCTTACATGCCACCTATAATATACCTTTAGTTAATACTGCACCTGTCACCCGACTTGCCTGCTCCTAATTCATCCCTCAGCCACCTTGAACTACTTGCCGCCTGCACCCACCCTCTTAATGTAATGCCTATTAATGCCAAACCCTCTTTATGTATTAATAATGGGCAGTAACAAGTTATACGATCAGGCAGTACCAAGTTATATGATCAGCGGCAGTCGAGCCGATACTTCTCGATGAAGCAGACGCGGATTCTTTACAGGGCCTTGGGGTTGAGGTCGGGAGGGCTGCAGTTTTTGAGGGCACTCACTGCGGCCAGGAAGAGGTAGGAGATGCCTTCTCTGAGGAAGGCAGTGACGAAGTAGGTGTAGTCCTCCTTGCTGCGGAACAGCAGCTGGAAGAACCCCACAATGCACTCCGCATAGAACCACTCGCCCAAAGACTGCCCCTTGCCCTCCCTCTGCATCCACTCCTACAGTGTATCTGCAGCCTACAGTGCCATGTAGTGGTAGAAGACGTCGATGATCCTCCGGCCTTGCTTCTCGAGCTGCGCGTAGCCTGATACCTTGTGCAGGTGGAGACTGAGGAGCGGGTGGAGTTCGTTGGGGAAGGTGGTCTGCTGGAAGAGCGGGTCCGCCAGGTAGCAGTACGGCGAGTCCAGGATCAGCGGGTAGAGCAGCATCGCCCGGTACGGGTCATTCAGGGCACCCACGAACTCTTTGGCCAGGCCCAGTGCCTACCCCTATCCGTCCAACGACTGGATGGACGGAGACAGCGACAAGGACGGCGTGTTTTGGGCCTTGAGCATGAAAGAGAGCGACTCGATGTTGGTCCTGAGCGACTCGTTGAGGCCAAAACTTTTGCGGTGGTTCCTGTTGCTCGAGTATACCTTCATTTTATTATTAAATTTAACACTCACCCCACCATTATAGCGCATTCCTGAATTCCACTTGGCAACACAGGAAACATCAAATCTACCCACCTACTCCACTCCCACCCCCACACCCATGTCTATCATATCCAAGTCTGAGGCTGCCATCTTTGGGTTGGTTTTGAATTGGAGAGTTTCCTACGAGGTTGTGTCTATTTTGATTATGAATAGATACACCAGCGGGGTATGCGACTGCTCAGCTTCCAAAAGCTCCCATTTCCACCCCTATCCCTATGTTTTGCCTCAGAGCTTAACCCTCCAAGTTAGGGTTCTCTCTAGCTTTGCCATGTTTATCAAACTAGATGTTTTTTGCAGGCGATACTCAGGCCGGTCGAGGTTTGGTTAGCTCCAATCTCATCAACTGTTTTCCAGCCATCCTGCCAGGTTTAGGCCTTTGCTGGTGAGTCTTAAAAAGAGCTTATAATAACATTTTTTCAGCACTGATAACAACACTCTAGGCTACAACTGCACACAGTCCATGGCTATGGCCTACCAAAGCTGTTTAATGCCTAACTGCCTAGCTCCGATGAGAAATCTGAGAATATTTGAGGTTTATAATGAATGCTGCTGGATGGCGATTCTTACGGTGTGTAATTTATAAGCAGAGCAGTAGAAGGTGCTAGGTGGGTATTTGAGGGGCGGCCCTGCAGAGCCTGGCGTTTTGTATATTGGGCAGGTAGAGTAGGGTTAGATTATAATTTTATTTGGGGAAGATGGCAGCAAAATCAAACTACAACCTCCAGCGCAAAAAGTACACGCAGATTTCGGTGAAGGTACTTTGTTAATTACCAAGAAGCGTAAGCTCCTGGTCCAGCTGGTCCTCGAGCAGGGCAAATCGCTGAGCGACGCCGGCAGGAAAATGCATGTCAACCCCTCAACCGTCCGCCTCATCATCAAGAAGTACCAAGAAACCGGCACCTTCTTCATGAAGAAGCTCAGGAACTCCCCCAAAAACCACCCCCCGCACCCCCCGCCCGCCCAGAACCAGACAACCCCCCCCACCACACTCCAGCATGCTCAACAAAGCCCCGGCAGGGTTTAGAGCGAGGAGAAGCGGGAGGCGAATGTGGAGAAGGGAGTGAAAGTGGAGGAGGGGAAGGAGAGCTCACTGGAATGGTACTACCCGTTCCTGCAATATGGGTATCAATATTGATCACCATAACCTTATTACCTTAACAAAGCAGATATTAAAGTGCACCCATCTCCTGCAATCCTCCAGCCACAGCTAAATGGGGGATGTAGCGGGAGGGATCGTGGTGGGCTGGGTTGCTATTTTGCTTTCCAACGGCTTTCCCACTATATGATTGTATCGCTGTATCATCATTAATCCATAAATGATCAAGTAAAAACACAGGAGAGCAACAGTTCGCAAAAACAGGCCAAAGGGCACACCACTCTGCTCTACAACTCCCCACCCCCGCCCAACCTTGTTTTTCGGCACACTCTCCCCACAAACTGCTGCTTTGTTGCTTTCTTCCTCCCAACCTAGAAATATTAGAAAAATGGCTGCCCTCCTAAACAAGGTTGGAACGGCACAAGCTGAGCCCGTTGGGCCAGAAATAAGGGTTGTTTCGACGTGGTTAGAGTTAGAGGTTTGTTTTATTGGGATGGAATGGAATTTGCTAAAGGCAATAAAGATTATTTATATGAGGGTTGAGAGTTGAGAGGCGGCTGATGGGCAGGTTGGAGTGGCTGTGGTTCTAAAATAGATTAGATATCCAACAATTTTCAGAAGACCATATAAAAATGAGTTGTGGGCTATTCAGTTTGGGCTATACCAGAATTGCCAAGTTATTGATGGCAAATTTGCCTTGTTTATCCCCTTTGATGCCATTCTATTCGTCCTGATTCAAGAAGGCTTGAAGACTGCATCCAATCGCACGCAAACAATGCGCCATACCAGAGGACAGATAAGATATAACAAGCAAGCGGCAACAATCAACCCTGGTTATGCCTGCCGAAACTAAAAACAATAGGGTCAAAGGAAGCAGGAGGTGCATGTGGCAAGTGGGAGTTTATAACCCAATAAGTGGGGGTATAATGTTAGTAATGATAACATACCAAAATCAGTAACCAGTGATGGTGGGTGACTACTGGAATCAGTGGTGGTGAGGTTGGGTTGGGTGGTGTCAGATGAGGCAGAAGCGCTTCTGCAGGATTTATAGTTCTCTGCCGATCCTCATGCACTTGAGTTTGGTTTTGGACAGTTTGGAGGCGGTGGAATGAAACCTCCCCTTCTCGATGTACACGCTGCAGGCCTTTTCGACGATGTCTGAAGCCTTGATGGTGGGTTTGCTCTCGACCTTCTCGCGTTTCTTGTGCTGGTTGTCCTTCCCCTTGATCATATTATTATACGTTTTTTAGATAGAAGAATAGCTCTGCCTGCTCACTATCTACCCTAATAAAGTATCATAATAATCTGACTATCATAATAAATGGCACTCTCATTGGTTGCAAGTGTTGCTAGGGCCGGGCTGTGGCTGCTGCTTCCTCAACCCTAAACCAATAGTTCCAAATAGATATCTAGTTGTGAGTTTGCCAAGCTGGTTGAGGGTTTGGATGGGCCAATAGGTTGAGTATGTAAAATTTGGTTATATGCTATTCGCGCTATGTTATAGATATATAACCCAGCCTCTATTCCTATGAAGGATAGTTCCTTCGAAATGCGAATCAAGACAAATAACCATGCGAATGAAAAGAGTTCGGAACAATCAAGAGTGGTTGGGCTGACCATCACTATCTCAGCTTGGGCATCACTATCTCAGCTTGCGGATCAGCTTCAGCTTTTACTCATAGTCGCTCTTGATCTTTTTGTTGTGGTTGCGTTACTTCTACAGTTTGGCCGCCAGCAGCTTCAGCAGCTTGTTCTGGTACTCCACCTGGCCCTTCAGCCCTCTGATCTACTCATCCTTCAACCTTCGGCTCTACTCTTCCTTCAACCTTCGGGCCTACTCATCCTTTAGCTTGCCTGGAGTGCTCTTTTAGTTAACTACTAGGCTCTACTTGACTCTCTAAATGATGCTTTTTTGGGCGATTTCGGTGCATGATTGCAGGTGATCTGTTTTGCTGTTGGCCAGAATGGCTTTGTTTTATTTGTAGACCGAGGCCGAGTTGGTTTTGCTCATCGAGGGCTGGACCTAGCTTTTGGGCCTCCTTAGTTGCGAGTGAACCTTAGTCAGGCGATAGGGCAGCTGACTGGTACTCTTTTTGGTCAACAGCACAGTACTTTTGGTGACTGTCTTGCGAGTGAGCATGGATTCCTCAGGCGCGTGGATGACAAACTCGACGTCGTGCTGGTAGTTGGGGTGGCACCTATCGCCGCAGGCCTTACAGAGGGCGCCTTTCCTGCATTTGGTGAGGGCAGGTTTGCCTCTGCAGAGGTCGCAGAAAGAGTTCATTCAAATGATTATAAGCTTCAAACGATTATAAGCAGTTAGCCGAACACAATCACTCACTCAGTCAGCCGAGACACGCACTCCTTGGTCAGCTGCTTCATGACAGCTCCGTCCAGTTCGAATGGTGGCAGCAGTTTGAGGGTGGCATGCTGGATTTCAGTCACCAAGGGCTTGGTCGGTTTGTAGACTCTCATTTAGTAGTGCAGTCTGATTTCTCCTGCGACTGCCTTTTCCTCGACCACGTTATTTCGGCCGAATGATCCTGAAAGTGTGCACTCTTACAGCAGTTTCCAACTTCCAAAGAAGTTCTTGTCGAAGATTTTGATGGTGATCACAGGCCTATCACCTTTCATGAGATCTGCCATCTCTTTGGCAGGCAGCTTGATGATCGTCTTGACTGCCCCTTGAGGACCATTCTTCACCTTAACCCAAAACCTCTCGTTCTGGCTCTGCCCGGCGTATATTTTGAGGTAGAACTAGCCCTTCAGACCTTCAATGTAGGTGATGTTGACCTCCACTTCGTTGTTATCTAGATGGGTGTTTAGGTCGAGGTTATACCTTTCTACCTTCTCCTGAGTGACTATCGGGAAAGGGACTAACTGCTTCCCTGGCCAGTTTTTCAAGCTGGCGATGTTTTCCTAGCACTGGGCTATCTCTTTCCTCGTGTTCTCTAAGTTCTGAGGGTTGGTTGCTTTCTTGATCTTAGTGGAGTAGTCTTTCAAAGCTGCGATTTCCTGCGCAAAGGCTGCACTTAAAGACTCAGCTTCTAAATAATCTTTTGAGTACTTTTCTTCAAAGCAGGCAAGTTGCCAGCATAGAAGATCTCGGAATCAATCGGTGGGAAGACCTGCTAAGCAAAGTTGAAAACATCAAACTATTTGTCTTTACTGATTAGAACGATGGCTTGGAAGGCTTCTTTCTTCTTTTTCTTGAGGTAGGTCTAAATATGGGGATTTTCTTTGGGGCTGAGCTTGTGAGCAGTGTAGTAGGCAACTAGACTTTAGTAGGGCGCCATCCTTTTAGCCAGATACTAAGCCTTCTACTCTGCTGGCAGACCGTTGATCTTCTTCATCAAGGGGTTCTCCTGCATAGGATACACTTTACGGGCAGTTTGAGCTCAGGGGGCTGCTGTAGTAGCTGCTTCTTGAGACTTTAGAACCAGGCCTACTCGTTGTCTTTGAATTTGGAGGCAAGAGCTTGCAGTTCCTCCTGGATGGTGCTTTTCAAAAACTCGCTGAATAGTGAGAGTGGTACTTGTCGGTCTTGACGAAGGCCGCCTTGTTGATTTCTTTGTACTTGCTGGGGATGAGTTTGCCCAAGTTGACCACCTAGATCAGCTTCTATCTCTTGGCGCAGAGTTACTTGTAGTACACTATGTCTGATGTCCTTAAGCAGGATTCGAACAGCCTGGCTACAGCAGTAAAGCTGATTACTTAGATCATGATTGGCTTTTACTTGATCTCTTGTCCTTTTTGAACTGCCACCTCTTCCTTTTGAGTCTGAGGCTGCTCTTTGGGGATTTGGGCTCCTTTGCTTTTAAGTTTTTGGTATTTTTCCTGCTGCTCCTCGAAGTTAAACCCAGCTTCGTTGATTAAGCTCTAGAACCATTCGTTTACATTTCCTGAGCACATGTCTTTCAGGTCAAAGAGATCCATTTCTACGCACTCCTTCAGTTTTGCACTAAAGTAGCCAAATCAGTACTTGTTTGAAGATTTTATGGATTTCTATTGCAGTACCTTATACTTTTCAGCATCGATTTGACCTTTTTGCATCATCCCGAAAATGGCCTGCTTCCTCTCGAAGCACTGACAAAAAATTTAAGCATTCCCTTAATTTTCACTCATGATCTAATCCAAAGCCTTCAAGCTGAAAAACTCGGAGTACTCATTAGATCCACTCTGCTTCTAAGTCAGTGGCTCCTTCTTCACAGCCGAACTAGCCACTTCTTTTTTGAGCGCAGGTTTGGTGGGTTCAGGTTTGACCTAAATGAGCTAATCGTCATCGTCCGGAAGGTCGACATCTTCGTCTTATCCATTCAGGAATTTCATGTCAATTTCATCTTCACTTTCGTTTTTCTTCTTTGCCAGCTTCTTGCCCTACTGCAGCTGCTTCAGTCCCTATTACTGCACTTAGAGCTAGAGCTAGGCGTTGGAAATTATGTCTTTGAACCATTAGCTGAGGTTATTGTCGTGGAACTCGCTGAGTTAGCTAAGCTCCCATCCCATGGATTCCTTGTATAATGGACTGCATACAAGAAAAGGTACTTTTTGGCTTAGGCTATGCTTTTGAGTAGCAATCTTTTGTATTTCTCAGCATTTAGTTCTCCTCTTTTGGCAAGTTACATAAATTTCTTTTTTTTCTCCAACACCTCTCTGTAGTTATTCTTATTGTCGCACTGTTGTTCCAAAACTTAGTCAAAAACCTTAAAAGAGTTGATTTAAGCAATGTCAAAAGATGCAATTGGTTGTTTCTGTTTTGTTGCTTACAAGCTGGTTGACTGCCTTGCAGGCTGCGGTGGGGACGGTTTCTTCTAAGCCACTTCCTGCTTTTTGGGCTGCCCTCCTTTTAGAAGTTTGTTCAGCTTCTAAGTTTGGCTCTAAAAGTTGTCTTTTGTTTACTCGATTATTTCCTTAAACCATTCTGCTACATTCCCGTTATGGAATTCTTCGATTCCGTACAACTAAAACTGATAGTCGTTTTCTATCTGAGTCCTAAGTGAGAAAATTGGTACCCCTTCAGACGCTTGCAGGATAGCTATAGATTGGCTTTGTATTTCTAGGCAGTCAGCTCTTTTTTGACCAGCAAGTCCCACAGCTTCTTCTTACTGTCGTACCATCTTTGGTACCTTTCAGGCTTTTCTTACTCGTCCATCAAATCATCCAAGTATTTGAAACTCACTATTTCTACCTTTTCGGGATCATACTCCTGTGGTTTTTGAGGCGAAACTACAGATTTTTGAGCAATAGACTGTGCTGGAGCATTAGGCGGAGGTTGAGGATTGCTTTGTGGGGGCTGTGGCTTTTGGGGAGCATTTGGCACAACATTAGTTGGTGGTGATATCTGTGCCTGATAGTGTTTATACAACTTTTGCTGCTTTTAGTAATTGGTGCCTGTGGTTTAGATCATTAGCTTAAACCAGGCTTCCACTTATTTGGGGTCTTTCGCATTTTTGATTTTCTGCATATCCTCCTCCGCACAGGCTTTGACGATCCCAGACTCTTCCTTATAGGCATTGGCTATAATCTTCTTATACTTATTGGCATCGATCTTGCCGTCTTGGAGAAGGTTGATGATGCTCTCCTTTTGCTCGAAGATGGGCATGAAGGTAGCGGGATTGGCCTTGTGTTCGGAGATGAGTTTGTCGAGTGCGCTGAGGACGAATATGGTTTTGGGGTTGAGGTTCGCCATATCTAATGCTAATACGATAATTTAAACAATATGCAAAGCTAAGCTAGAGTGCTAACAGTAAGCCCCACGGAAGGCAGCATCTGGCATTTGGATGGGAGGGCATGAAGGAACAACAGCTGATGAGCTAAGTAAGAAAGAGATGAGATAGAGATCAGCTGACTTTATATGTCGTTTTCTTCAACCTAAATGGCTTTCTCTTCTTTTTTTATTCATTCTACCACTCAGCTTTAAAACTTATGGTCTCATTCAATGTCTAGTGGTTTGCCACCCAAGGCTACACTCTTTACAGGGTTCTTTACTTCTCGACTACCACTGTCACATTGGTTTTGCTTTAGCTAAAGATACTTTTTGAATGTTTTTTGAGAAAGATTGCGTTTTTTAAGTTTCTTTCTATGCCAGTCTTGGAGGAAGCCAAGTTTACCAATTAGGCTTGGGAAAAGAAGAGCTTTTATTTCTCAAAAATTTGGTTTAAAGAGCTTTTATTAGAATTCTACTAACTGTGTATCCTTTTATTGAGCTTTTTATACGATGTTCCGGGATTGAGTTACTGCTTGGAGTGGAAGCTCAAAACGAAAGTCCTCTTTTTAGAGGGCTTTTGAGATTGTTTCCTTTGCTATAGAGACTGTACTTGGTTTGTTTTTGTTTCAGGGCTGTTGAGGCATGAAAAACTTCCTTGGATTATTTGAGCATTAAAACCGAAAAGGTCAGTACTTCTCTTCTTCTTCTCCTGCTGTTTGAAAAACACGAAGCTGAGTGACTGGCAGTGGAGTTTGTAGGGAGAGTACTTATTTATGAAGCTGCCTCGCATCTGTGATTAAGTTATATAACTCTGTTAGTTTGAATGGGCAAGGAAAAGTAAAAGAACGAGTTCGAGAAGCTCAAAGACATGTACTCCGACTGGGAGGAGTTCATGTCCAGGAGCAAGATAAAAATGAGGAAGAAGATGAAGAAAGGTACTCTTACTTGCATCTAGACAAGCAGGAATACTATGACTTTGATTATACCCGAGGGCAATACTACTATAACTATCCCGAAAATCACATCAACTTCGCACCACCTGATCTCCAAAAGAAGTTCTTTAAGCAGTTTCTACAAAACGAAGCCCAGGTACAACTTTGCCTACTCAGGATTTCTCTCAGACCATTCTGCATAAAATGCTTGACGACAATCCGGTTGAATAAGATCTTAAGCCTCTTTAGCTATACTAGTTCCTCAAAAAATACCACAAGAGGCTCCAGGAAATGATCACCTCTTTGAGGATCCGCAAGACTTTTTACATCAGGGAAAATCTTTAGGAAAAGAAGTACATCGAACTAATGGAATCTGAAATTCGTTCTTTGGTTTATCGCCACAACAAAGTCGAGAACATTTTTTTCAAGTTTTCTAAGCCTCTCAAGGAAAGGATAGAGGGCAAAGTCAACTCACTAAGTACTTGATTCCAGAGTTAGAGCTGAAGAACTTCGATGAGATGCATTTCGCTGAGGTAGACAAAAGCGACTTCGTTGTGTACCTCAGAATGGAGAACGTTAGGCAGCGGGTTTGTTACCCTTTTGATAAGTTACTGCATTAGGTGAAACTGAATTTGCTTCAGAGACGGGCAGATATTGAGAGTCGTTGCTACGAAGAGAGGTGTAGGCAGATAAAAGCTTTGGAAAGGAAGTATGGGGAGAAGTTCATTGAGCGGAGGACAGCCATTGAGCTCTACTTCATGGAGAACAACCCTGAGTTTCTGGAAAACGAGGACAACCTAAGAAAGATAGAGGAGTATCTCAACAGTCTCAACTTCGTAACCCAATATCTCAAAAGCAGAAATGAGAATACTAGGATCTACTTCAACGCCTCAAAGAGTCTTTGTGAGCTGAACTATGTTCCGGGAACTGAGACTGAGATCAAAGAGAAATTGTTTGCCATTTGCAAGGTCTACTTCCCGGAAGACATGGTGCAGACTCTATACGAACACAAAAGATAGCACCTTTGCTACAGACTCAACTATTTTGCTGCAATTATGCTCAGAGCCATCTCCGAGAGCTACAACTTCTTAGTCTAAATCAAAGAAAAAGAGTTGCATCAGTGCAGAAACACTATGCATCGCGAACTCTAAACTATTTTCACCAATGAAGTTGATAGACTGTTCTCATTGCCCGAACATGAAATCATTGTTTTGGTTGACGAAGGGGACTATCATCTGCAGGACTTTCCGCCTCCCCTGCCGCAATAAACCCAAACAGTCTTTGAGTAGTATTTTAAAATGCACAGTCTTGTCGAGCCGACTTCAAAGTCCATCATTGAGCTATTAGAGAGCAAAAGTGAAAAGGTCATACGCTAAGTTGCTGAGACTTACGCCAAGCAAGTAGTGTAAAGAGCTCCACAGAAATTAAGATTCCTTTCCTTGTATTATCGTAATCTGCACACTGACTAAAAATCACATTTAATCAGTCTGCTAAACGAAAAACTCTTTTTCGGAGGTTTGCGCGAAAACATTCTGTCTTCCAAAATCGATCAAATCTTTCAGCTGGGCCAACTGAATGCAAACCTACTCCAAACTGTTTATATTTTACTGTTGGTACACTCCATTCAGCTCAAGACTTAGCTCGACAATGTGCTTTGTGCTCAAATATCTTTAATGTATGAGCTGAAGTATCGCATCAAACTGCTACAGTACAAGCATAGTGTGCCGTTTGAAATGTCTGAGGAGTTTCTCACTCGCTTCACTGAAACCAACAAAAGCGGGCAGCCATTTTAGTTCGCCGGGAAAAGCTAACAGTCAAACGATGAGCCTTACCCTGACCCACAGAACTGCGATAAGATCGTGAGAAGAAAGGTGTACGGGGAGACTAAGATCGAAGTAAGGAGAATGATGCCTGAAAGTACCTCGATTGTTATATAGACCCCTTGTTTTAAGGCAAAAAGATCCTATATCGAGAGGCAGCCCAATAGTCACTCCTTCTGCTCGAAAAAATACATAAAACTTGTGCCTACTTGGTCGAGCGCAGAGAAAACTACCT
>Ga0316217_10002086_pt1 | contig 24707 bp, 15 predicted proteins | sample 1anoAmetaG_FD_203633 | JGI IMG/M metagenome (GOLD analysis project Ga0316217, IMG submission 203633) | Freshwater microbial communities from Trout Bog Lake, Wisconsin, USA - 1anoA | ecosystem: Environmental > Aquatic > Freshwater > Lake > Hypolimnion/Profundal zone | place: USA: Wisconsin...
ACCGCACCGCTCAAATATCAATGGTTCCGCAACGGCAGCCCGGTGAGCGGCGCCACCGCTGACTCGCTGATTTATACGGCCATTTCCTCGAGCCAGGCGGGAAATTTTTCGGTGCAGATCACCAACAACTACGGCGCGGTTACCAGCCAGCTCGCCACCCTGACGGTGGCCACCCGCCCTCTGATCAATGAAGCCCCGCAGGGAACCACGAATAGTGTGGGCGAAACCGCCAGCTTCCGGGTGGACGCCATCGGTTCAAACCCGCTGGCCTACCTCTGGAAAAAGAATGGCACCACGCTCACCGGCATGACCAATGCACTGCTCACCTTGTCCAATCTCAAAACGAACGACTCGGGTAATTACACCGTTACCATCAACAATGGGAGCGGTTCCACGAACAGCCTGCCGGCCATTTTGTTCGTGATTATGCCCCCGGTCATCACGCAACCGCCGCAGAGCCTCACCAATTACTTCGGGACGACAGTGAATTTCAGCGTTTCAGTCACCGGCACGGATCCGTTTAGCTATCAATGGACCAAGGATGGAATCACCCTGACGAATGACAGTCGTTACAGCGGTGTGGACACCAATACCTTGACGATAACCAGCATCCAGCCGGGGGATGTCGGCAATTATCAGGTGGTGGTGGCAAACGCTTCCGGCAGTGTCACCAGCACGCCCCCGGCCATCTTGTCATTGTATGACACCTTCCCGCCGACCTTGGCCATTACCAGCCACGGCGATTGGCAAGCGGTTTCCACGGCGGCCATCACCCTGGCCGGCACCGCCTCGGATGCCGGATACGGCGACAGCGGAATTGCTTCGGTGACGGTTAATGGCGTCCGGGCCACCAACGACACCGCCAGCGGCCCCGACACGGCCGATTGGAGCCGGGGGCTGAATCTTCTGCTTGGCACCAACACGATCATCGCGATCGCCACCGATACCCACACCAATTCTGCGACCAATATCGTCCACATTATTTTAGACACCAACAAGCCGGCCATTACCATCGTAACACCGACAGCCGGCCAGCGCTGGAGCAATGCGATGTTTACGGCCGCAGGAACGGCGAGCGACAACCGGGCGGTGGCGGCGGTGTTTTATTCGCTCAATGGCGGCCCGGTGACCAACGCGGTCTCCGCCAATCGTTGGACCAACTGGACGGCCAGCCTGGCCCTCGTGCCGGGAACGAATGTGGTGCTCGCCTATGCGGAGGATCTGGCTGGGAATGTCTCCACCAATGTCACGCGCAGTTTTCAATATGTGGTCACCAATCAATTGCAATTATCCCTCGCCGGCAAAGGAACGATCAGCCCAAATTACAGCAACGCCTGGCTGGAAATTGGCCGCCATTACAGCATGACCTCGGCGCCGGCGGCGGGATTCCGGTTCACCAACTGGACCGGCAGCCTGACCACCAACACGGCCGCACTGAGCTTCAACATGGCCTCCAACCTTTGGTTCAGGGCCAATTTCATTGACACCAACAAGCCAACCCTGACCATCACCGCCCCCACGGCGGGGCAAAGAATGACCAATGCACTGGCCGCCCTCAAAGGCACCGCCAGCGACAATTGGGGCGTGGCGGGGGTCTGGTATCAGTTAAATGCCAGCGCTTGGAATCTGGCTGGCACCACCAACAACAACTACACGAATTGGTCAGCCACTCTGACTTTGGTGGCCGGCACCAACACCATCAAAGCCTACGCCTTGGACTGGGGTGGAAATTATTCGCTGACCAACACGGTGAACATCATTTCCAGCAACAGTTTTAAACTGCTCTTGAATTTCTCCAACGCACAGCCGTTGAAAGCCAGCGGCTTTACCTTTAATCTGCAACTCGCCACTGGACTAAAAGGGCGCATCCAGGTTTCGAGCAACCTGAACGACTGGGTGACGCTGACGAATTTCGTTGGCACTAATACCACCATCACCATCCGTGATCCATCCGCCACCAACGCTCCGCGACGGTATTATCGCGCGGAGGTGCCGTAAGCAACGCCTGCGCGTTCGGGCACCGTCCCGGGGCCCGTTTCCTGAACTGGCGGCGGGACGCCGCCAGCACCCGCAGCCGGGCCACCTGCGCTACGAACGCGCCGGTTCATGGTCCCAATGCCTCGGACGACAATTAAACTTCACGGCAGTGAAGAATTGACGTTGACAGGGCAGTTGAATGTTGAATGTTTTTTCCGGTTAATGGGTTTAATGTTTGAATTCAATCGCGGAAAGTTGTCAGGGTTGATTTAGACCTGCTCACGGCCCATGAAACGCGCAAGCGGAGCGCCGGCCTCCGGTACGGCTCGACGGTGGCCATTTCCAACGAGCCGGGCCTGGAGGCCGGCGCTCCGGTTCTTGGGAAGACCTGAGAGCGGTCAGTTGCATTTTTCCGCTTTGGACATAAGCTATCCGCATTATGGATCAGCACCCGGCTTCCACGCCGCATTTGTTTTCACCGCTCACGGTTCGTTCCGTGACGCTGCGCAACCGTATTGGCGTGTCGCCGATGTGCCAGTATTCGGCCTCAGATGGGCTGGCCAACGACTGGCATTTTGTCCATTTGGGCTCGCGCGCGGTGGGCGGCGCCGCGCTCGTTATTGTCGAGGCGACGGCGGTCGCGCCGGAGGGCCGCATCACGCCGGGCTGCCTTGGATTGTGGACGGACCAGCAGGCCGGGCTGCTGGCGCGCCTTGCCGCCTTCCTGAAACAGCACGGGGCCGTGCCGGTCATTCAGATTGCGCATGCGGGCCGCAAGGCTTCGGCGGCGGTGCCGTGGCGCGGCGGTGCGCACTTGTCCGAGAGGGAAGGCGGCTGGCCAACGATCGCGCCCAGCGCGCTCGCTTTCGGCGGCGATTTGCCGAAAGTTCCCCGTGCCATGACGGAGGCCGACTTGGAGCGTGTTGAGAATAATTTTGTGGCGGCCGCCAAGCGCGCCCTGGCGGCGGGTTTTGAATGGCTCGAGCTGCACGCGGCGCACGGCTATCTGTTCAGTGAATTTCTTTCACCCCTCGCCAACCACCGCACGGACCAGTATGGCGGCAGTTTTGAGAATCGTATCCGCTTCCTACTCGACACGACGCGCGCGGTGCGCCGGGTATGGCCGGAGAAATTGCCGCTGGCGGTGCGCCTCTCGGCCATTGACTGGAAGGAGGGCGGCTGGGATCTCGAACAGACCGTCGCCCTGGCGAAGCGGCTAAAAGCTGCGGGCGTGGACTTGCTGGATTGCAGTTCCGGCGGCGTGGTGCCGGATGCGAACATCAAGGTGGGGCCTGGCTATCAAGTGCCGTTTGCGGAAAAAGTGCGGCACGGTGCAGAAATCCTCACTGCCGCCGTGGGCTTTATCACGGAGCCCAAACAGGCGGATGACATCGTGCGTGGCGGCAAGGCGGACGTGGTGTTGCTGGCGCGGCAGCTGCTGGTGGATCCCTACTGGCCGGCCCACGCCGCCAAGGCGCTCGGACTCAAACTGCCGCCGCCCAATCAATACGCGCGGGCGTGGTAAAACCTCGATGCTCCAAAACCGCAACGTTCCACGCCGGCAGCTTATTTTGGCGGCGCCGATATGGCGGCCAGCTTCTTGTTCAACTGATCAGTAAGGTCACGGACTGCCTTCTTTTGAGCTTCCGTGAGGGCCGGATTCGCCGCCAGATTGGCCAGACCATCCAGCGCCTGGGGATAAACGGAGCTTTGAATACCCATCATTACCTGATCCACGACGGCCTTGACTTCAGGGCTGGCCGATTCAAAAACGGGCCGGAATGTGGTTGCGTTGATGACCTGTGCCGAAGGGGTTGTCGCCACCGGTTCAGCGGATTTCTTACAGCCGCCCAACAACAGGATTCCTGTCAAGACCGCTCCGGCGGAACAAATTATTTTTTTCATAAAAGCTGTTTGCCACTGACCAACATTACCAAGAGCTGAGGGATGCGGTGGGAACCCGCGGCGAGTGAAAGGCCAGAAAAAACACATCCGGATCACCCGCATTCGCGGAGATGGCATTGTTCAGATAATCACCATCCACGGCATGCACCTGCGTGGCGCGTCCCGACGCCAGACAACCCTTCCACTTGTGAATCTCGGCATGACCATCGCAAAAGGCAAAACCGCACGCTTTATTGTGGTAAGTCGCCGGGGTGTCGGTAATCAGAGTGTTGTGCTCGGGGGGGAAAAAGCCGGCGTCATTAATGCTGTCCGGATGCTCGTCAATAAAGTTCCAGGTTTCGGCCGGCTTCGGCGTGGTCAAATCCGAGACTTTCCTGCATTGAGCGTAAAAACTGAAATTCGCCGGGCCGAGTGCGACGTTGCCTTCGCCGAGATAGATGTTTCCCGACAGGCTGCGGCAGCGGGAGACCCAATTCAGACTGCGCTGGGGAACACTCAAAAACACGTCCGCGGGACATTTAAAGAGAGCTGATGAATGGGCCACGTAAGGGGCGATCAGGGCGTACTTGTCGTTGGCGAGAAACAAGCCGTTCGTGTTGTCGCTGCTGGTCGTCCAGTCCAACCACCCTTCCACCCACCCATATATCGGTTGAGAAGTGCCGGGCAGGACGTAGCCCGCGCCGCCTCTGGCCCCCCCGCCGTGCAACGCATTCATAAAACGATCTTGATTGTCGTGGGTGTAGCTTATCGCTCCGATCATTAGTTGTTTGCAGTCGTTCATGCAAAACACCGCTTGGGTTCGCTGTTTCGCCTTGCTCAATGCCGGCAGCAGCATCGCGGCGAGAATGGCAATGATGGCGATCACCACCAGCAGTTCAATTAAAGTGAAAGCCCCTTTGTCAAGCGGGCCCGTTTTTCGGGAGACGGAATTTTTCATGAGATTGTTGTGAATGTGACATGGGGCTCGGATTATTTCAAGCAATAATTTGACTTAAAAAAAACTCTCCGGGGAATTGCTGCCTACGCCGCGACTTTCTTGAGCCCGCGCTGCCACAACTCAAAATGATACAGTGCGACGACCACGAGGCTGTGGCCGATCTGCTCCTCCGCCACCAGCTTCGGGATGTCCGCCACCGGTACGAGCCGCGTTTCCAGATCCTCGGCGTGGTCAAATTCCACGGCGTGCTCCAGCCGGCAGTCCTCCACCAGCACGGTATAGGTGACGTTGCTCAAAATGGCGGGATTGGAGTGGATGCGGCCCAGCAGGCGGGCGCGCCCGCCCGCGTAGCCCGTTTCTTCCCGCAATTCGCGGACCGCGGTCGCCACCGGGTCGGTCTCATGAGGGTCCATCATGCCGCCGGGAATTTCCAACTCCACGGTGCCCGAGCCGTGGCGATATTGTTCCACCATCACCAGTTGTTGCTCTGGCGTCACCGCAATGACGTTGACCCAGTTGACGCTGTCGAGCACGAAGAAATCATGCGTTTTGCCGGTGCGCGGGTTGACGCTGAGGTCCGTCCGGATCTTGAAAATCCGGAAATCGCCGATGGGTTTTGAGCCGACTTTTTTCCAAGGAGTGATCATGGTTATTTACGATTTACGATTGGTCAGTTGCGAGACGCAAGCAATTCCAAAGCGAATTGGCTTAACCACAGATGGACACAGATGGACACAGATAAATCGTTGGAGTTCCAGCTTTAGCTTGTTCCCAGCCCCCCACGCTAAAGCGTGAACTCCAACCCTTTCCCATCTGTGTCCATCTGTGCCCATCTGTGGCTAAAGTCCTTTTGCCTTCGCGGCCCAGCCTTGGCTCATCAGGGTGAGCAGGTGGTGCAGGGCTTCGTCGTGGCTGCGGCCGGTTTCGGCGGTAAGTTGCCGGGCGCGCTTGTCCAGTTGCGCGGCCATCGCGGCAGCTTTTTCCGCCGGACAGCCGAGCGCCACCAAAACTTGCGCCAGTTCAGCAATCTCCATAACGAGCATTGGATCAATGGGTAAATCGCTGATTGGATTGCTGGATTATTGGGGAACCTGCTCGTAGCCGCCCCAGTCCCAATCAATCCACCAATCCATTAATCCATTAATCGAGCCTATCCCACCGCCTCGGCAGGCGCGATTTTCACGCTGATCAGCGACTGCTTGGTCCTGGGCCGGTCGCCGGGAAGCGTGGGCGTGGTGGCGATTTTTTCCAGCACGTCATCCCCCTTGATCAGCCGGCCAAAGGCCGTGTATTGCCGGTCGAGAAAGCGCGGTTCGCCGTGACAGATGAAAAATTGCGAGCCGGCGGAATTGGGATCGTTCGACCGGGCCATGGAGAGCACGCCGCGCAGGTGGGGCTTCTCGTTGAACTCGGCTTTGATCTTGTAGCCGGGGCCGCCCATGCCCCATTCCTGCTGCTTCGCGTCGTCCTTGGTATTCGGGTCGCCGCCTTGGATCATGAAACCCTTGATGACGCGGTGAAAGCAGGTACCGTCATAAAAGCCCTGGCGGGCGAGTTTCTTGAAATTCTCGACATGGCCGGGCGCGACGTCCGGCCAGAATTCGAGGACCATTTCGCCGGCGCTGGTGGTAAGGATGGCTGTTTCGCTCATAAAAAAATCATTTCAAGGCTTACGGTTTGGCGCTTTCCGCCGGCACGATGCTGGCGGACTTGATGTAATCGAGGTTCGGGAAATCTTTTTTCAAGTAGGCATTGCCTTCCATCTGGACCCGGCCTTGATTCGGTCCGTTCCCTCCCGGAGCGCCTTCGCCATACTCACCGTTGATTTTGTCGACCACGTCCATGCCCTCGACCACTTTTCCAAACGGCGAGAAACCCATGCCATCGAGATTGACGTTGTTGCCAAAATTGATGAACAACTGCGTGGTGCGCGTGTTGGGTCCGGCGGTGGCAAAGGTAATGGTGCCGCGCGTGTTGCTGCCCTTGACCGGATCATCCGCAATATTGGCCTCGCGCCATTTCGCGGACACGGCGGGATCGCCGTGGATGCCGAACTGGCACATGAAGCCGGGAATGACGCGGAAAAAAGCCAGATCCTTGAAATAGCCCGAACGGACGAGATTGTAAAAGCGATCCGCGCCGTTGGGCGAAAGCGAGCGAGTGACTTCGATGACGATTTTGCCTTTGGTCGTGGTGAACTGGGCTTTGAAGGTGTCGGGCGCCTGTTCCGTGAGTTTGCTCGGATCCGCAAATCCCGGCGACGCCGGTGCGGCGGGCGCGGTGGGCGCGGCGTTGGTTTTGGCATCGTCGGCTTTGACGGCGGCCACGGCCGCCAACAGGCTGAAGGCACAGAGTAAATGAATTGATTTCATGGTCGCGAAATTTTCCACAACCGCGCGCAAAAGTCACGCGCGGAATACAATCATTTTGTCGGGGGCGGCAGCCGCGTATCATTCTGCATGGAACTGGTGATCAGACTGCTGCGGGGCCGCCGGGCGCGGATTACCAGCCATCCGGTTAGCCCCACCGCCGCCAGCGCCCCGCCGCCAATGGCCCAAAACCACCGGTGGCTCGTGCCGGTCGGCCGGTTTTCCGTGCCGGATTCCGCCAAGCTTGCAGGCCAAACCGCCGGCGGGCTGGTAAGATTGACCACGGCAGGGGGGGGGGGCACCGCCACTGCCATCGGCGCTGGCGGGGAGGTCTTTTGCTGCGTGGCGGCGGTTGGCATCAAATTGACCGGCGGCAGCCCCACCCCGTTAGGCGGAGCCGCGGGTGGCAAAGGAATTGTGGTATTGGTTGGCACTGCGTTGGTTGGCGTTGCATTGGTCACCAGGGCGCCGGGCAAGGGGGCCAGCGCAGCGGACGCCTTGCTCACGGCAGAAACATTGGTGACAGCGTTGGTGCCCACAATGATGAGCGAAGGGACGGAGATCGCCACGGGCCGAACCACCGGCGGCGGCGCCGGGACGGCCGCCGGTTTGACCACCGGCGGCGGCTCGGGTTTGGGCGGCGGCGGAAATTTGGGGAAATTGAGGGTTTCGGACCGGTTTACCGAGCACCCAAGATACACACCGTGATACGCCCGTAGCACTAGAATCAAGGGAGCCGGCGCGCCTTTGGCCCGGGCCGCCGTGTTGGTGATGATCTCATTCACTCCGCTGTCGTAGGGCGTGCCCAGCAGACGGCTCTGGCTGTCGCAAAAAATCAGCACCGTGAGCCGTTCGGAGTTCTTGGCCACACGGTTCAACAGCGGTTGGACGTTGGCGAGGCTCGCGTGGCGCGTGGACTTTTGCTGGTCGAGAAAGTCACCAAGCCGCTCCGCATACATCGCCGAATCTGCCGGCGACCAGCTAGCCAGCGGGAACTCCCCTGTATGCAGACTCTGATCCACCGTCCAAACCCCCAGATCATCATTGTCTTGGATTTCGTGCTGCAGGTTGTTCGCGAATAGCTTGTCCAAGGTCTGCCGGATCTGCGGCAGGTTTTTTTTTAGCATGGGGGAGTTATCAAAGATCAGCAGGAATCGGCCCGGCTGCGGCTCGTCCGCCGCCTGTCCGCTGGCCACCGTCAACAGCAGCAGCAGCGAGGCAAGGACGACGGGGGAATGACGAATGACGAATGACGAATGACGAAGGGCACGCGACGAATGATCAATCATGAATTCATACAAAGCGTGCCACCACGGCGTTTGGCCTCCGGGCTGCGGATCTATTTCATCATTCGTCATTTGGCATTTGTCATTTAGATTGGCTTCATGCATTCACTGCGGCCGGCGGAACGAATTTTGGGCCGCCCGGTTGTGCCGGTTCAAGTCCTCCTGCAACCGGTTCAGCGCCTCGTCAATCATGCGGATGAAATTCGCGCAACTGGCCACCGAGGCGCCCGCAGCCCCCACGGTGTCGCGCTCCGCGTAATCATCGGTCACCACCAGCACCTCGCCGTAATCCTGAAAGCGGTGCGCCGCGCGCTCGATCAGGTCATCCGCCGTCCGTCCGCCGCCCGAGAACAGGATTTCCACCGCGCGGCCGCCCTGATCTTTGGGCCGGGTGCGCCTTGCGCCCTGGCCGTCGAAAAAAATTGTGACCGGAGTGCCGCAGGCATCCTGGTACTGTTCCAGCAGATCCGCCAGCGCTTCGCGCGCCCGCTCGGAATGCCGCGCCGCTCCCGCCGCCAGCTCCGGCCAGTTGTGCAGCAGGCTGTAGCCATCCACCAGGATTCTCACCAGCGCCATACCTGCGAGATTAGCGGTTTCCTGGCAAAGTAAAATGCTAATCTTTTCCCCTGGCGGGTGCGCGGGTGCGTTGCGTTTTCGCGACTGCTTGCAATCCCGAAAACGGACTGGTAGCTTGAGCGACAATTCGCGCCATTAAAGTTGTTAAAACTGATTCCTTACTTAACACGACCACATGAAAATTGACCGACTTTCGTTCATGATATTCTCCCTCGTCTGCTGCTGCAGCTTCGCGGCTCAGGGTGCGGGCCAGTTTGCGGGGCATTTTCAAGGCGACGGATTGGTTTTTACTTGCCAGGGTGTGGGGGATGACTACACCGGCGTCATCAAGCTGGGAGATCAGGCCTTTAATTTTACGGGTCGCGGGCAGGACGGGCAATTGCGAGGGACCTTTGAGTCCGGCCCCGACAAGTTTGATTTCAAAGCCGCTTTCGACGGCGACACCCTGAACCTGGAGTCTTCTGGAACCACCTACAAATTGACCCGTCCGACCTTCGCCCCCAACCTTCGGCCCATAAATCCGCTCGCAGCCAATGCTGCTCGGGCGAACCTCGCCGCCACATCGGCTGATCCGGTTGCAGCGAAACCAGCGGCCGCTGTTTGGAAGAACATTTATCGGCATGAATCGGGTGCCAGCTTTCGATACCCGGACCGGTGGCAGGTCAGAGAGGATGCAAATCTTGGCGCAGTCCTGCTATTTCCTGACAACGGCCATGCCACACAGGAAACCATCATGGTCAGCGGTGCCGAAGGACAGGGTGCAAGCAGCGCCGGGGACGCCATTGTGCAGCAGGGCGTTGAAAGTGCGGTGCTGCGGTTTTACCCGCTAGCCAAGCGCACAGGTATGCCTGAAGCGGTCAAATCGGGGTCTAGGAACGGTGTGCAATCAACCTGGGACGTCGCCAATCCTGATAATCAGCCAACACGCATTCGGGTATATACAACCGTGCTGGGCAAGTACGTCGTCAGTCTAAGCGTGATCGCGGCCAAGGAACAAGTCTCCGTTCGTGAACCGATTCTGCGCCAGATCTTCAACACATTTGACATCACGGCCGATTCCGGGGCGGCCGAGCCAACCAGTGAAAGCCAACCTGCGGCGTCCGGGGCTGCGACTGCGGGGTTGGATAGCCGGCTGGTCGGGACTTGGTATAAAATGGAATACAAACAGGTTCTGTCGTCCTCTGTCGTCAAATATACTTATGCCACTTTGCGAGCGGATGGCGGTGTTCAATTCCAGCTAAGCGGGGAGTCGTATCATCCTGGCGTGGCGGGCCGAAGTTCAAGCAGCTCCTCCGGCCACTGGCGAACCAAAGGCTCAAACCTTACCATCAGTTCTGATGATGGAACGGACGCATACACCTTCGAGATTGTGTACAACAACGGAACGCCAGCTCTTCGGCTTTATCCAGTCAACGGTGGTAAGATGCAGGAATGGGACCAGTACAAATAGGCGGCATCATCGCCACGCATGCATTTTCGGGCAGCGACGCGGAAACCCGGCAAAGAAAAGCGCAACCGGCAAGTTAACCTGCAATTGAAATACCCAAAATGTCACAATTATAGAACCGACTCTTTCACGGCGAGCGGAGGCGGTAGAAGCGGCTGGGATATTGTGTCCATTGTGGATCGTTAAAATACGAGGTGCCGTTGGTGCCGACAAATTTGTTGAGCGTGTTGGTGAATACCGGTGACCAGACGAGATTGGCCAGATTGGTGCAGGCTTCCACCACGATGACCAGGTTGCTGCTGCCGGTGAGGTTGAAACCGAAGCAGTTTGTCCGCACGCCGAACATGGTGTCATTGGTTTGCACCTGCGGATTCCATAGAAAGGCAGGAAGACCCCAAAACGGCGAGTGCCAGCCAGCGTTTCCGGGCAAGTAATAGGCGATTGCGTTGGTGGCGGAAGTGAAGACCGACAGTGGACCAAGGGTCGGGACGTCGCCTTCAAAAAAGACGCACTTCAGGCTTGAGCAACCATCAAATGCAGAGCTGCGGATGGCGCTGACACTCTTTGGAATCGTAACGGCCGTCAGGTTAGAGCAGTTGTAAAACGCAGAGGCGCCGATGACAGAAACCCGAGTTCCGATGATAACGTTAGTAAGCTGGCCGCAGTAGGCAAACGCAGCGGATCCGATATTGGTCACACCACTCGGAATGGTGATGGCAGTCAGATTGCTGCAGTTGTAAAACGAGGCGTTGCCCATATTGACGACGCTGTTGGGAACCGTCACGCTGTTCAGGCTGGTGCAATTATAAAATGCCGAGTCGCCGATGCTGGTAAGGTTGGTGCCGAGGATGGCGTTGGTCAAAGCGCTACAGGACTGGAAGGCCGAGCTGCCAAGCGTTTGGACCGTATTAGGAATTGCCACCCAAGTGAGATTGGTGCAGTAAGCGAAGGTCGAGTCGCAAATGCCGGTGACGCTGCTGCCCATGGTAATGCTGGCCAGGCTGCTGCAGTAGGAGAAGGCGGAGGATCCGATATCGGTGACACTGTCGGGGATGCTAACGCGGGTCAGTTTGTTGCAGGCCGCGAAGGCGGAATTGCCAATGTGCGCGACCCCGGTGGGGATCGTAATGCCAGTAAGACTAATGCACCAATAGAACGCAGAATCTCCGATGGTCGAAATGCTGTCGGGAATAACGTAATTTCCAGTTTTGGCCGTCGGGCATTGTATGAGCGTATTGGTGCTCTTGTTGAACAGGACGCCGTCTACGCTGCAATAGGTGGGGTTGAGCGGGTCCACCGTGAATCCCGCAAACAGGTAACCGGAACCGAAGGCACCGTTTCCGATGTTGGTTACGGTGCTCGGGATCATGACCCTAGTCAGATTAGTGCAGGCACTGAACGCAGCAGATCCAATACTAAGTATGCCCTTGCCAAAGGTGACATTGGTCAAGCCTGAGCAATAATAGAAGGTAAAACTTCCGATGGTTGCAACATTGGTTTCCAGCAGGACATTGGTTAAATTGGTGCAGTTATAGAATGCGAAGTCCCCCAGGCTGGCCCTGCAATTGGAAAACGTTACCGCAGCCAAATTGTAGCAGCCGGAGAATGACCAGGTTCCGACACCAAGGTTGCAATTAGCAAACGACAGGACGGCGAGATTAGTACAAGAGCTGAACGCCGAAGAGCCGACATTGGTGACACTGCCGCCTATCGTCATGCAGGTCAAGCTGGTGCACAAATAAAATGCGCTGTTGCCGAGGCTGGCGACGCTGGCGCCGAGGTTCACATTGGTTAGACTAGAGCAGGAAAAGAACGCATAATTGCCTATAGTCGTGACATTAGCGCCGCAGGTCACATTCGTCAAACCAGAGCAGTTAGAGCACGCGTTGGGCAGAAGTGTTTGCACATGGTCGCCAAGAGTCAGATTCTTCAGGCTCGTCATACCAGAAAAGGAGGAATCAACGGCCGTCATGTCCAACGCTAAACTGACCAGCCCAGCACAGCCGGAAAATGCAGCAAAACCGATATTGGTGACACCGGTGCCAATCGTCACGCGGACGAGGCTGGAGCAGAAGGCGAACGCATAGTCTCCTATACTCGTGACACTGTTGGGAATGGCAATGCTGGTCAAGTTGGTGCAAGCAAAGAAGGCATTTGTACCAAGGCTGGTGATGCCGTCAGCAATCTCGACAAACATCAAGCCGGAGCAGGACTCGAATGCGGAGGTGCCAAGGTGGATGACACTGTGTGGAATTTTGACGGTGGTCAGGTTCACGCATTCAAAGAACGCCCAGTCCCCGATGCTGGCGACATTGGCTCCAAAGGTGACATTCGTCAAGCCATAGCAGCCAGAAAACGCGAGCCGCCCGATGTCGGTGACGCCATTGCCAATCGTGATGCTGGTCAGATTAGGCAAGTCTTGGAAAGCGCCAGCTTGGATGCAGGAAACGCCATCACCCAGGAAGATAGTGTTCAGGCCAGTGCAACCATCGAATATAGACTGTCCGATATTGGTGACACTGTTGGGAATATTGATGGCCGTAAGGCTGGTGCATGATTGGAACGCCCAATCCGCGATGCTGGTAATGCTGGCGCCAATTGTCAGGTGCGTCAGCGCGGTGCAGGAATAAAAGGCATTAACTCCTATGCTGGTGACATTGGCGCCAAACGTCACGTTGGTTAGGCCGCTGCAGCCAGAAAACGCGCTGGCAAGCAGAGTCTGCACATGGTCTCCCAGTATCAGATTCTTCAGGCTGGCCATACGAGAGAAGGAGGAATCAACATTAGTCATGTCTAACGTTAAACTGGCCAGGGCCGTGCACCCGTAGAACGCATCGTTGCCGATATGCGTCACACCGGTGCCGATCGTCGCGTTCGTCAGGCCCGAGCAAGAATCGAACGCATGGTCTTTTATACTGGTGACGCCATTGGGAATCGCAATGCTGGTCAAGTTGGTGCAGGCATAAAAGGCATTCGTACCGATGCTGCTGACACCATTACCGATTCCGACAAACATCAGACCGGTGCAGGAATCGAATGCATGGTCTCCGATACTGATGACGGCGTCGGGAAGGATGAAATGCGTCAGACCGGAGCAAGAAGAGAACACCCAGCGTCCGATGTTGTGAACGCTGTTGGGAATTACGGCTTGCGTCAGGCCAGCGCAGGAGCGAAATGCATCGTCCCCTATGGAAGTGACGTTGGTGCCCATGGTCACGTTCGTCAGGCTCGCGCAGCCAAAGAACGCCGCCGTTCCGACATTGGTGATGCCGTCGCCAATGATGACGTTGCCCAAGCCAGAACATCCAGAAAACGCATTGGAAAGAATGGTCTGCGCCTGGTTGCCAATGGTCACATTCTTCAGACTGGAGTAGCCAGCAAAAGCGGTGTCGATGGCAGGCATGTCCAACGACAACGTGGTCAAGGCAGTGCAGAAAGAGAATGCAGAAGTGCCGATGTTGGTCACGCCGGTGCCAATCGTCACGCTGACCAGATTGCCGCATGAATAGAACGCGCGGTATCCGATTGCGTTGACGCTGTTGGGAACGGCGACGTTTGTCAGGCTGGTGCAAGCATAAAAGGCATTGGTTCCAATGCTGGTTACGCTGTTTGGAATTATGATGGAAGTCAGGCTGGAACAGGATTGGAACACCGACGTTCCGAGGTTGGTAACGCTGGTGCCGAGCGTGGCCGTGGTTAGGGCAGAACAGGAGCGGAACGCATGGTCGCCAATACTGTTGACGTTGTTGCCAATTGTCGCGTTGGTCAGGGCGTAGCAAAAGGTGAACGCCTGGTATCCAATCCTGGCGACGCTGTTGGGAATCGTCACGCTGGTCAGGGCGTAGCAAGAATAGAAAGCATTGGAGCCGATGTTGTAGACGTTGCTGCCGAGGGTTACGCTGCCAAGTTGGGTGCAGGATTGAAATGCCCGGTTGCCAATGTTGGTCACGCTGTCGGGAATGATGACGTTGGTCAGGCCGGATTTAATATAGAATGCCGAATCACCGATGCTGGTAACAGGATAACCATTGGTGCTGTCGGGGATGGCTGCTGTGCCGCCGGGACCAGTGTAACCCGTAATAGTGATGGCCCCGTTGTTGGTCGTGAAAGTGAACTGAGCGTGCGCCAAACTAGGCAGCCCGAACACAAGTAGCCACACCCAATTCAGGAGTTGGAGCTTCATGTCGGAATTTTGAGCTTAAACTTCCCTGACGTCAACCACCGATCAATCGATAGCACTTCATGTTGTGCTATCCTTTGCACGGAGCCATAAGCGATTTGTAGAGTCATGTTGTGTTGGAGGCGCTTAGGCAAATACGGAGGCTGTGTGTTGAGTGTAATTGCCGCCCTGGCGTTGTTTGGGCTTGGAAAACGTCAGCATCCGTATTGTTCACGGCTTGGCTTTTGGCTGGGCAGGACGGCATTAATCGCGTTGGTTGCCTTTGGTAGTGTCGCTCGGATAGTGCTCTGGCGGGCAGGTATCCGCAAACGGTGAATCGCCTGTTAATCAAACCTGGATGAACAATGATTATCACCGACTATGATGCTTGGTGGCGAGATCCAGAGTCGAAGAGGGTGAGGCAGTACGCTCGGCTATACAGGATTGCGAGGGATAAAAACACTGCCTGCATCTTGAAGTGTGAAATGGATCATGCCCACGAAGAGGAGGTGATGGCGGCGATCAAGAAGGCCTGCATTCGGTTAAAGTCTACTTAATTTCCGGAATAGGCCATCCTCATTCAGTTTGGTTTGGGTGGGCCGCTGGAGCCAGAGTCGCGATGGTTTGCTGGAGATGGTAGGGCGGTCGGATTGCGGGGCTTCGGATTGCGGATCTCGCTTTCATGGCACGGTGATGTCGGAAATGCCAGGCGTCTTGGTTTTTTCCACGCGGCCGTCCAGGTAGAGGGCGTTCTTGCCCGTCCATATTCCGTTGGCCGGATGGAAGGAGTTGGCGTCGCCGATCAGCGGCGTGGTGTAACTGCCGCCAAAGATGACATTGCAAATCTCCCGCGTCACGGGCGACCAATCTTGCGGGCGATCATACGAAGCGCCGTTGAGATAGCAATTCCAGGTATAGCTGGAGCCTGCCTGTTCAAAAGTGGACCGATCGGCGGGGCAGCGAAAGACATTCGTGTTTTGCAGATTGGGCTTGAGCGTGGCCGTGATGGGTTGCGCATTGGTATCGGTGGGCATGGGCACGTTGGGCAACATCAGACAGTGCGGCAAATGGTTGCCGTTCTCCTGGACGTAGATGTTCAGAGCCAGGCCGATTTGGTGCAGATTGCTCAAGCACGAAGTGGTGAAGGCGGTTTGCTTGGCCCGGCTCAGGGCCGGCATGAGCAGACCGGCCAGTATGCCGAGGATGGCGATGACCACCAGCAACTCAATCAACGTAAAGCCGCCGGGGTACTGGTTGCAGCGGTTGGTTTTCATTTGTGCACCGCCTGCAAGGTGGTCATCAATTCCATGATCACCGGCACCGTGCTGGCGCGATAAACCGCGTCCTGGGCCATAAACAGCGCGGTGGCGGCCTGCAGGGAGTTCTGGCCGGCGCCGCTTTTGAAATAGTTCCCCAGGTCGTTTTGTTCTTGGGGCGTCATGTTTTGCCGATAACTCGAAACCCAGCGCGACATGGCTTCGATGTTGGCCTGCCGTTGGGTGGGCGGAGAGTGTTTGACCAGGATCTGCATGGCCTTGATGTGATTGGCATTGAAAAAGCCTTTGAATGCTCTTTCACGATTGGCCGGATCATCGAGCGAACCATAAACCCCCTCGAGAAATTTATGGAGCCGGGCATCGGGATCCGGCTCGCCGCGGGCGGCAATCGCGGCCCGGATGTCCGGGATGAGTTCCGCGGGAATATGGCGTCGGTAATAATGGACCCCGTACATGCCTGCCAGCACCAGCAAGACCGCCACCGCGCCACCTGAACATAAAATGATTTTGAATTTTCTGCTTTTCATGATTCTAAAATAAATCGGAAGGTAGTATGCCAAAAGAAGCCGGCCGGCGCATGTGCCAAAATCATGGCGGAAGCGCAGCGGGTGGGGAGCCAGCGGTGTGCAGTGAACCTCTGGAGCTCGGGCGCAAAATCAGAGTGCTGCGACCGGGGACCGGTCGCGGTCCGAAGTCTGCGGACCGCGTGCCGTCCCGGCGCGCAGCGGCTGAGAGTAGGCGCGACATGCGGTGAACCTCTGGAGCTTGGGCGTGAATCCCGAGTGCTGCGACCGGGGACCGGTCGCGGTCCGAAGCTGGCGGATCGCGCGCCGTCCCGGCGCGCAGCGCGTGGGGGGCGGACGACGAGAGTGGTGAGCTGCGCTTGCCGTAAAATTCCATTTGAGCATTTTGCTCCGTACCGCTATTGTGGTGGCACTGCGCGCGTAGCTCAATTGGATAGAGTGTCGGCCTCCGAAGCCGAAGGTTGTGGGTTCGACCCCCGCCGCGCGCACCATCTGTTCTCGGCTGCCATGGAACTTCGGCAATGCTGCTGAATTATACGGCGATTCGCACCCGCCGCTGAGAAACAAGAATGATTGAAAAAACACTTGTCAACTTCGGTGGGGTAAGAGAAGCTCAGGTCGCGTTGAGACTGGCTGCCGGTTGAAAAATAATGAGAGCCAATTGCTTAAAGTATTGTAAAAGCGGGGTTTATCAATTTTCTAGGGGTAGATCCAACCCCCTCCGAGAGGGCATGCCGGCTGAATAGACCGGCGTTTATGAAGCGAATTGGATGAGCTAACTATTAAGTAACATCTTAATGCTTTATGGTTTAATTAAACAATGCTAAATTCACTAATTGGAAATGAACGATACCGCGTTATTGGTTCTTGATTTGCAGCGGGATTTTCTTGAGGCAACTGGCCGGTTGCGGGTCAGTGGTGAACATGCCGGAATGGTGATTGCCACGGCCAATCGTTTGCTCAAGCACGCGGAGAAAACCGGCTGGCTGCCGGTTTTCGTCAATAGTGAATTTGCCAAGAAGGATTGGCTGGGGAATTTTTTCCGAAAGCATGCGGCCATCGAGGGTTCCATTGGGGCGCAAGTTGATCCCCGGGTCTGCGTCCCGCCAAATAGCTCAGTCTTGTCGAAACGCAAGGCGGATGCGTTCAGCAATCCGGCCCTCGCGGGAATTCTGGGAAGTGCTGAGATTCGCCAACTCGTGATTTTGGGAGTCATGGCGGACGGCTGTGTGCTGGCCACCGCCAAGAGCGCCATTCGCCGGGGTTTTTCCGTGACCGTGATTTGCGACGGGGTGGGTTCCAAGCGGGATATTCTGAGAGATTCCGGGTTGCTCAAGATGCAAGAAGCCGGCGTCCGCCTGAAAGAATGTTCTGAATTTGTCCGCTAATGATCAGCATTTGGCCCGCAGAGTATTTCCGCGTCGAAGGAAGTCAACTTTAGATCCTGGCCAAAACCCTCCACGGCGACGGCGCCAACAAATCCTGCCGGCAGAGTGAGCGGAAGGAATTTCCAGCGCGCCGGCGCCGAATCATCCAGGCTGTCGGCCAACAAGCGAGGCGCTTTGGGCGGAGATATGGAGACGGCGAAATCGTGGAGCGCGCGCGAAAGGCCGGCACCAGTTCCCTTTAGATAGGCCTCTTTGCATGTCCAGTAATTAAAGAAGGTTTCCCGTCTTAGCGCGGCCGGAGTGTGCATCAAGGACTCGAATTCCGTCACATGGAAGAAACGCCGGGCGATATCCTCTATCTCGGATTCCGGGGCAATAAATTCAAGGTCAACGCCGATCCGATGTTCCTGCGTAAGCGCAATGATTGCCAGGTCTCGGGAATGTGACAAATTGAAGCCCAGCCTGGCCGGTCCCGAGGTGATAAGAGGTTTACCATTGGCTTCGTACTTGAACTCGAGGTTTGGCGGCTCTTGCCTTAAGTAATATCCCAATATATGCCGGAGGCAGCCGCGGCCGGCGACAAATCTGCGACGCAACGAGGGATGGGCAAAACTGTTTGCGCGCGTGATTTCCTCCGGAGAAAGACAGGCTTCGAATCGCGCGGCAGCGTCGCTTTTGGGAGCAAGATCAATCTGCCAGAGGTGGATTTCGCCTGGAGCCGGTGGTTCCATCACGCGTTAAGGCTCTTTTTCATATTGTTTTCGACTGGCCACCACGGTTGAGCAGGTGGTGCGCGAGTTTCCTGGCTACTTCGCCCACATAGGGCTCCTCGGACAGGTCCATGTGACCGCATTCGAGGTCTTCAATTTGGATTTCTCCCAAGATCACTTGATCCCAGCCGGATGTGGGGCCAAAATCAAAAGCAAAGGACTTGGGCTCTTCCACGGTGCGAAACAGCAACGCGTTTCCCGCGTAAGGTTTTCCCTGGTAGGCTTGGCGCAGTTGTCCCAAAAATTCGGCGCGCGGCCAGCGAGTTTCTGCTGTTTCCGTGCGGGTGGCAACCCCGCCTTCGCTGAGCAATTTTTTCAAGGCCGAGGTTCTCCGTTGCTCAATCTCAGATTTCGAACGCAGCTTTTTGAGCACGTAGCCAGGTCCTTCCTTGACCGCGCGCCTGGCATGATAGGCCCAGCGCCGAAGTCCGGGGAAGGCCAGCTTTTTAAGGCCCGGAAGGTGGTTTGCATCCATCAACGCCAGCAGCGCGACGCGTTCTCCCTGACTTTCCAACTGGCGGGCTACTTCGAAGGCCAGCACGCCGCCAAAACAAAAGCCCGCCAGGTAATACGGGCCGTGGGGCTGAACGCGCTGCAGGATGGCCACATTTCGCGCTGCCAGCTCTTCCAAGGTCAGGTCTAGTTCGCGGCGAGTATGCCACTTGCGTAGTTCCTCATCCAGAGGACTTTCCACACCATAAACCGGCCAGTGGGGAGCCAAGTGCTTGGCGAGCCGTTGCGCCGCCGATAGATGGTGGAGACAAAACAAGGGAGGCTTGTCCGGCGAGGCGTGGCATTCGGTTAAGTAAACTCCGCAGGCCGGCGCGCTTGGATCGGCCAGCAGTTGGGCGAGATTCTGAACTGTGGGGGCTTGGAAGAACGCCGCCAATGGCAATCGCCTGCCCAGTTCTTTTTCCACGCGAGCCTGGACGGCCACCGCCACCAGGGAGGATCCGCCCAGGTGGAAGAAGTTGTCGCGAATGCCCACGGACTCCCGATGCAGCACCGCCTGCCAGATTTCCACCAGTTTGGACTCCAGTTCCGTGCGCGGGGCCGCGGCGCCCTCGCTCGAAGTCAATTCCACTCCCGTTGAATGCTCCAGTGCTTTGCGGTCCACTTTGCCGTGAGGTGTCCGCGGCAAGTTTGGCAGCAGAACAAAGCGCGACGGGATCATATAATCCGGCAATCGCGCCGCAAGGCGGGCCCTAAATCCAACATCGTCCAAGGGCATATTGCCGTCGGCAACCACAAAGGCCTTTAATCGTTTCTCTCCCGTGGTGGGGCCATCTACCGTCACCACCGCGTCGCGCACCCCTTCGGTGGCGTGTAATGCGGCTTCAATTTCGCCTAATTCAATCCGGAACCCGCGGATTTTGACTTGTTGATCTTGGCGGCCAAGAAATTCGACCCGACCGTCTGCCAGATAGCGGACGGTGTCGCCGGAGCGATAGAGCCGGGCGTTCGGCCGGGCGCCAAAGGGGTCGGGTGCAAACCGACTGGCGGTCAACTCTGCGCGGTCCAGGTAACCGCGCGCCACTTGTTCGCCTCCGATGCACAATTCGCCGGGCCAGCCCAGGGGCACCGGCTGCAGATCCTGATCCACCACATAGTACTTCACATTGGGCAGCGGCCGGCCAATGGGCACGGTCAGGCTGTCGCGCGCATCCGCGGGGTTGAGCTGGCAGACCGAGACCCCGACGGTGGTTTCCGTAGGCCCATAATGATTCCAGACGGCACAGCGCGGAGTCAGGGACCAGAGCCGGTCAATAAAATCCCAGTGAGAAGCTTCGCCGCCGATGATCAGTGTGCGCGCCGGCAGGAGCGCGGCGGAAGGCAATTGGTCCAGCAAAGCCGCCAGATGGGTCGGAGCAATCTTGAGGTAATCAATGCGCTGCTGAACCATGTAATCTGCCAGGCTCCTGGCATCCAGGGCGCGCTCTTCGTCAATCAAATGCAGCGTGCCCCCCCGCGCCAACGCCGGAAAGATCATCGTTTGACAGGAATCCACCGTCAGTGGCTGCAGCATGGCATAGCGTCCGGTGGCGTCCAGATCAAGACGCTCTGCCACCGCCCAGATATAATTAAGTAATTGCCGGTGTTCCAGCAGCACGCCTTTGGGCAAGCCCGAGGTGCCGGAAGTGTACAGCACATAAACCAGGTTTTTGGGCGAGGAGGACGGCACCGGGTTGTCCGTCGCTTGCGCGTCAGGCGGTAGTGGCGGATCATCCATCAGAACCAGAGGGAGAGTTCCTGAAGGCAGCCGGTCGGCATAGGTTCGCCGGGTCACCATTGCCGCCAAATGGGCGTCCTCCAGCACCAGCCGGGCTCGATCCGGGGGCCACTTGTGATCAAATGGAACATACGCGCCACCGGCCTTCAGAATTCCGAGCAGAGCCACCACCATTTCCAGCGAACGTTCCAGGCAGAGTCCGACCAGAACATCGGGCCCGACCGCCAGCGAACGCAGATGATGCGCCAACTGATTGGCCCGCAGATTGAGTTCCCGGTAGGTCAGGGAGTTTTCCCCGAATACCACCGCCACCGCCTCGGGCGTCCGCTCCACCTGTTCCTCAAACAACTGATGAACACATTTGTCCACCGGATAATGCCGTTCGGTCTGATTCCAATTGACCAGGATTTGATGACGTTCTCCTTCCGGCATGAGTTGCAACTGACGGAGCGGCTGTTCGGGATCACCCGCAATAGAACGGAATACTTCGCCCAGATGACCGGCCATGCGGGCGGCGCAGTCCGCGGTGAAGAGGTCGGTGGCATATTCGAGATGGCATTGCCAGTCATCCCTCGCAGCCTCGATGCTCAAGGTCAGATCGCGTTTGCTCGTTCCGGGTTCAACTGGCACCGGCCGGCCTTGGACTTGCGCCAACTGAAAGTCGGGCAGCCCCTGCTCCAACAAGACAAACATTGCTTGAAACAAAGGCGATTGGGCCGGTGCGCGTTCCTTGATCGCGAGTTCCACCATCTGTTCAAAGGGCAGCCCCGCATGGCTGAATGCCGCCAGCAGCGTAGTGCGCACCTGGCGCACCACTTCCCGAAAACTCTGGCGGCCTTCCAGCCGCACGCGAATCGGCAGGGTGTTGAGGAACAAACCCAGCAGGCTTTGCACCTCCGGACGTTCCCGGCCGGTGATCGGCGTTCCTACCACGATATCATTCTGTCCGGAGGAGCGATGCAGCCAGACCTGAAAAGCCGCCAGCACCACGGAGAACAAGGTGGTGTCTTCCTCCCGCGCCAGCTCGCGAAATCTCGCCACCAGCGGACCGCTGAGCGCAAATTGATGCGCCGCGCCCCGGCCGCTGGGCTGGGCGGGACGGGGCAGGGCGAGGGGAAGTTCCAGCGCGGGCGGTAATTCCTGAAGTTGCCCGCGCCAGTATTCGCGCAGCGTTTCCAACGGTTGTCCGGTCAGGCGCTGCCGCTGCCACGCGGCATAATCGGCATACTGCACCGGCAACTCCGGCAATGGGGCAAGGTGCGCCGGTCCGTTGGCGGCATAAAGCAGTTCCAATTCCTGAAAGAACAACCGCAGCGACCATTCATCCACGATGCTGTGGTGGAAGCAGAACAGCAACACCTGATCCTCGTCCGCCAAATCAATCCAGGTCACCTGCCACAAGGGCGCTTGGGCCAGATCAAACGCGTGCCGGGCTTCCTTTCGCAACCCATCCTCCAGCGCCGCGGGTTTCTGTTCCAAGGGCACGGAGCGCAGGTCCACTTCTTGCCACGGCAACGGCACTGCGGAGCCCGCCCTAATCAACTGGGACAAATTGCCTGACGCTTGCACCAACGCCGTTCGCAGCACCTCGTGACGGGATTGTATCTCCGTCAAGGCACGTCGCACTTTTGCCCGATCCATCTGGCCCTGGAAGCGCCAAGCGACCGGCAGATTATAAGCGGTCGGGTCGGGCAAGGTCTGTTGCAACAGCCACATCGCCTGTTGGCCAAAGGACATCGGCAGCGGCTGGTGCCGGTCCGTCTTTTGAATGGCGGAGTTTATTGGAGAACACCCTTCCAACGCTTCAATTTGCTTGCCTAGCCGCTCGATCGTGGGATGTTCAAAGACTTGGCGCAAGGAAACCTCCAAGCCAAGCTGGCGATTGATTTGCGAGCACAGGATGACGGCCAACAAGGAATGTCCGCCCAAGTGGAAGAAATTATCGTGAACACCCACTTGTTTCTGACGCAGGACAGTCTGCCAAATGCCTGCCAGTTGTTCCTCCACGGCATTCCGCGGGGCCACATAGGCCATGCCTGCCGCCAGCTCCCGGCCGTCCATTTTGGCCAATGCCTTTCGGTCGAGCTTGCCATTGGCATTGATGGGCAGCGCCGCCACTTGCACAAACCGGGCCGGCACCATGTAGTTGGGCAGCCTGGCCTCCAGCCACGTTCGCAGGGAAGGCGCCGATAGTTCGTGGCCTGACCGGCTTACCACATAGGCCACGATGATTTTATCAATGCCGTCACCTTGCGCGCTGGCCGCACTCGTCCTGACCGCCGGATGCGCATTCAGTGCCATTTCAATCTCCCCCAGCTCAATCCGGAAGCCACGTACTTTGATCTGAAAATCCACCCGCCCCAGATACTCGAGGTCGCCCTCTGGCCGCCACCGCGCCAAATCTCCCGTCTGGTATAATTTTGCCCCGGGCGTGCGGCGGAAGGGATTTGGTATGAAACGCTCCGCCGTCAGTTCCGGTTGGTGCAAATAGCCGCGCGCCAGGCAATCTCCTCCAAGGTATAAACCGCCAGCCAACCCCAACGGGGTTGGATTCAGGTCTTCATCCAATAAATAAACCTGACAATTTGGCAGCGGTCGTCCGATGGAGGGCAAGTCCGGCCAATCTGCCGGCGCGCCAATCAATTCCCAACTGGTGGCCACGTGGGTCTCTGTGGGCCCATAATGGTTCCAAAAACGGCAATTTGGCAAGTGGTTGAAAAAATTCCGCAGGCCTGGGCTCACCCGCAACTGCTCTCCCGCCACGGCGACTTCTTGCAAGCAGGCGAGTTTTTGGCCTGCCCAGGAACCGGCTATTTGCTCCAACATGACGTAAGGCAGAAAGACCCGATTAATGTCCGTGGCCGAGATTGCGGACAGGAGTTCCCTGGGATTGGCGCGCACCTCATCGCTGATTAACAGCAACGTGCCTCCGGTGACCAAGGTGGAAAATATTTCTTGGAACGAAACGTCGAAACCCAGGCTGGCAAATTGCAAGGTGCGGTGGCCAACCCCCATGCGGGAAACCTTACTTTGCCAAGTCAGCAGATTGACGAGGGCTTGGTGCGGCATCTGCACGCCTTTGGGCTGGCCGGTGGAGCCGGAAGTAAACAGCACATAGGCCAGATGATTTGGAGCGGCAACGGCGGCGGGGTTTTGCCGCTCGGTTTCGTGCGCTGACTCGCCGAAGATTGATTCCAAAATCACCCATTGGCCGGCCGCCCCGGATGCTTCCAAGCCGGTTTGAAACTGCGCGGCCAAGGTTTTCCGGGTGACTGCCAGTTGGCTTTTGGTTTCAGCCAACAGAACAGCCTGGCGTTGTTGCGGCAGGGCCGGATCCAGTGGCACATAAGCTCCGCCCGCTTTCAGGATGCCCAGGATGGTTACCACCATTTCCAAAGAGCGATCCAGAAACACAACGACCAAATGATCTGGTCCCACGCCCCGTTGGCGCAGATGATGTGCTAGTTGATTGGCCCGCTGATTAAGCTCGTGATAAGTCAGCGCGTTTTCCTCGAATACCACCGCCACCGCCTCGGGCGTCCGTTCCACTTGTTCCTCGAACAACTGATGCACGCATTTGTTCCGCGGATACTGCCGCTCCGTCGCGTTCCATTCCACCAGAATTTGATGGTGCTCCGGTGCTGGCAACATATTTAGCTGCCTGATCGGGCATTCCGGGTTTTCGCTGATCGAGGCCAATAGCGCTTGCCAATGTCCCGCCATTCGTTCCACGGTTCTGGCCTCGAACAAATCCGTGGCATACTCAAATTCACATTGCCACTCCTCCCCTTCCGCCAAGACGCTGAGCAGCAGATCGTTCTTGCTCGTCTTGGTATGCAAGGCCAGCGGACGGCCTTGCGCG
>Ga0316217_10002087_pt1 | contig 24705 bp, 8 predicted proteins | sample 1anoAmetaG_FD_203633 | JGI IMG/M metagenome (GOLD analysis project Ga0316217, IMG submission 203633) | Freshwater microbial communities from Trout Bog Lake, Wisconsin, USA - 1anoA | ecosystem: Environmental > Aquatic > Freshwater > Lake > Hypolimnion/Profundal zone | place: USA: Wisconsin...
AGCTCAAGCACCTCGTGCTTCAACAGGCGATCTTTCTCGATGAGAGCACTGCTGATTCGATCGAGCGCCGCGCGATTCTCAGCCAGAAGCTTCCGCGTTTGTTCCCCCATGGCCGCCAGGATGCCTTGCACCGCTCCGTGGCACTGGCGAGCCACTTCGTCGGGGAGTCTCTGCTTGCGATCGATCTTGATGAAGCCAATCTCTTTCGACATGCCGAGGTCGTAGACCATCGCTTCGGCAAGATTCGTTGCTCGCTCCAAGTCGCTTGCAGGCCCCGTCGAAACGCCCTCGTCCTCGCCGTAGTAAAGACACTCCGCTTCCCTGCCTCCCATCAGTTGGCAAATCTGCTGCTCCAGCTCGGGCCGAGTGCGCGAGCGGCGTTCCTCGGTATCTTCGAAGGCAGCGTATCCGCCGAAGTTGCCGCGCCCCACGATCGTCACATAGATCGGCGGTCTTCCTGTCGCGCACATGATCACCGCGTGACCGGCTTCGTGGCGGGCCGTCCGCAACGGATCGCCGCCCGCCTTGGCCTCTCCCATGGTGACCTTCTCGAATGCCTCGGCGAGAATCGTGTCGGTAATCGCTCCGCCGTTCGAGATCGCCATCACCGCGGCGTGTGCCAGGATGCGCTCCAGATCCGCCACCGACATGCCCTGCCCCTGCGCGGCCAGACGCTGAACCATTTGCGCAGAGACCTCGTGCTTCGACTTGGCTGCCAGCCGCAAGTTCAGGTACTCCTCGCGCTCCGAACGCGTGGGCAGCTCGACGTCGATGGTGCGGCTGAAACGCCGCAGCAATGCCGGATCGAGTTTCTCGGGATGATTGGTTGCCGCCAAGGCAATAATCGGCCGCATCGTCGCCTTGGCAAATCCGTCCAACTCCACCAGGAGTTGATTCAGCGTTAACGACTCGGCATGACCGACGTGCCCTGGACTGACGGACGCGCGGTTCTGTCCAATGGCGTCGATTTCATCGATGAAGACAATGCTGGGCGCATAGCGGCGCGCGCGCGCGAAGAGTTCCCGGATCGCCTCCGGACCGCTGCCCGTGTACTTGGTCACAAAGCTGGTCGCGGTCTCCGAAATGAAGGTGCAGTTGGACTCTCCCGCCAGGGCACGAGCGAGCATGGTCTTGCCCGTGCCGGGAGGCCCGCTCAACAACACGCCGCGCGGCGGATCGATGCCTGCCGCCGCAAAGGTCTTCGGGTTCTGCAACCAATCGCGAATGAAGACCAACGCCTCCTTCGCGCTTCGTGCGCCGATCACGTCGTCGAAGCGCGTTGCCGGACGCTCCGCGTCGGAGATCACGGCATCGGCATCCGAACTTCTTACCGCCCGGACCAGGCGGAAGTTGCGGCAGCGCACCTGCAAGCGGCGGCCATCGGCGGAGAGCGCCGGCGCAGTGGCAAAAGTCACAACCTGATTGGCCGTCGCCAGATCCGCCGCGATCTTCTCCCGGCGCAGTTGATTCGCCACGCTCGCGATGCGATCGGCAAACGGTTCCCGTTCGGCTTCGATGTCCGCCATATTCAAGCCGCCCAGCGAGGTTCGAATCGCGCCGCGGGCGCCTCCCGCACGCACGCAGGCCACGAGCAGTTCCTCGTCGATCGCCGCACCAGGCAAGCCTATTTCGTTTTCGTCCATGGAGAACAAGTAGACCGGGACCTCCGGCAATCGGTTGTGCAGTTGCTCCAGAATCTGCTGCCCTGCCGCGAACTTTCTCGCCGCCAGGGGAGCATGGTCGAAAAGCAGTTCTGTGTCCCGGCGTGCGCTGTATCCCGAATTGCCGAAGAGCGGGTTACCGCGCGATGCGCCGGAATCGCTCTGCGGCTGAACGGCGAGATCGAGCAGAACAAAGTCAACCGGCCGTTTGGTCAGGACATCGAAGGCCTGGTCCTGGTTGGCGGCCACGATCCATTCGATCTCGGGAATCATCTGGCTATAGAAGTGGCCCAGCATCTCCGCGCCCACAAAGAGTACCTCAGGCCGGCGCGAATCGGAGAAAAGCTTCTCGGCCGTCTCGCCCGCGCAATCCGGATCGATCTCGATCGAAATGCTCTCGATCTTTCCGAAGGCGGCGTCGATGTTCGCGTCGGTGAACAGTTGGCACGCTTTGAAGACCTCCTCTTTCAGAAATGCCTCGCCTTGGGACTTCATGGTTCGCGCGTCGGTCTGGACACCCTCTCTCATCGCCAGCGCCAGCGGAATCTCTTCCTGGATCGTGATCTTCTGCCCGTGCAGCTTTTCGATCGACGCGGAGACTCGCTCCATCTCCGTCTGAACGATGCGGCACAAATCCTCGACTCTGAGCCGATTGAAGAGAATCGGATAGCCCGTGGCCATGCGCGAGCAGATGGCCGCGGGAAAGAACGGCTCGCGGGTCCGCGGATCGATCTCGGTGCGCAGCGCATCGAGAATCGTGGACCGGTGGAAAGCCGCGTTGGCCGCGTGAACCCCCGAAGAGTTCTCGTTCTCGTACAACTTTCGTCCCACATTCGACGTGAAGATGATGACGGTGTCGCGGAAGGCCACGTCCTGTTCCGTGAACTTGTCCTGCAAGCGTCCGGCATCGAGGATTTGCAAGAAAAGATGGATGGCCGAGCTGTGCGCTTTCTCGATCTCGTCGAAGAGGAGCAAGGCGTTCGGGTTCCTCTGCACAAACTCCGTCAAACTGCCCGCCTGCGCCCCTTGATACATCTTCGGCGTCCCGATCAAGCCGGAGACTTCATGGCTATGGGAGAACGCGCTCATGTCGAAACGCTTGAACGGCCGATCGAGATGGGTCGATGCAAGTTCGGCCAGATACGTCTTGCCGACCCCAGGCGGCCCCGCGAATACGAACAGGCCCGCGGGCTTGCGCCGGCCGGCATCGGCGCTGGCCACTACCTCGACGTTGAACAGTCCGTCGACAAACTGATGCACCGCATGGTCCTGCCCATGCACTTGCCCAGTCAGTTCTTGGCGCAGCGTGCGAAGCCGCCGCGTTAACCCGCCAAGACTGGGAGGCTTGGACTCCTCGTCGGCCCACTTCTGGAGCAATGCGGATACGAACGCTTCGTCCGGATGTCTCGCCCCAAGAGGCAAATCCACGCCGGGAAGTTTACTCGCCGTCGCGCACACCAGATGAGAGAGGCCGATCAAGCCCGCGTCCCGCCGCGACGGAACGAGCTTCACCATGCTCTTGGCTACGGCCAGCATCTCGCGCACGTTCTCGGCCAGAGCCATCTTGTCTTGGCGCTTCTTGATTGCCGCCGGCGCCGCGAAGTGCTTGCGAACAAGAGATTCGTCCGCCGAGAGCGCTTCGGCAAGCCATGCGACGGCGGCGCTGTCCGCGGCCAGCGCTGTCGCGATGGCATGCAAGGTCAGCTCATTGTCGCCGCGGCTGAAGCCGATCTCCTTGGCGCGATCGATTGCGATTTGTGCGTTCGGTGAAAACATCGGCGTCGTCATAGCTCCTTGGGGATTTCGTCGTCTGCCGGGTCGCTGCCCGCCTCTGGATGCCCACTCTCATCGCTGCCGAGTACGTCCGCCAGCGAAACAAACATCGCTCGAAGCAAGTGAGATGGGCTTCTCTCTTCTCCCGATGCTTGCGCGAGGGCCTCCGCCAGCAGGTAAATTTGCTTCGTGTTTTCCGAGCGGTGAATCGCTCCCGGTTGCGGGGCGTTGCTCTGTTTTGGCAACAGAGCGCGCAGCCGCCGCCGGAAACGCCGCGGCTCAATCCCCAGCGACTCAAACTCCTGGCGCAGCGCCGCAACCGACGCATCGGCGCCGTTGGAAGGTTGCTCCTCCGAGACGCGCGATAGCGCAATCAGAAGATGAATGGGCGCGATCTCGACAAATCCAGACGTCGTCATCTCCGCCGCCGCCACTTTCAACACCTTATTGGATACTTCTCCATTGCCCATCGCTTGCCTCTTCGAATACCTGGTCTATCGAACACATACTCTCTTGCGCCGCGAAGATCGTGCTCCCGAAAGTGCGCGCACCGGGAACCAATCGCAGATTCTTATTCCGGGTCTTTCCACGCGGCCGCCATCCGCACCAGTTCGCGGCGCACGCCTTCCGGGCGCAGCCAGCCATACCCGGCGCAGCCGAGCGTATAGAGAAACTTCTGGAAGTCCTCTTCTGTCCACTCCGGCCCGCCTTGCCGAGTGAGCGCGCGGGTTACCTCTTCGTCTGTCGGCTGGCGATCCTTGGGCAACGATCCCGCGTATGGCTGATGGGCGCGGAGAAAGACGTCGAGATGGGGCCTGGCGCCTTCGTCCCAGTCGGCATGAGCGTTCTCATCCATCTCCCAATCGAGGAACCAGGCCAGGATTTCATTGTTGCTTACCGCAAAAGCGTATTGGCTATCGGAGGCCCAAGCTACGAAGCCAACTTGACGGTCATGCGCCAGCGTTCGCAGGCAGCGTCCGCTCTTAACCTCCCATAACTTCAGTGTCCTGTCTTCGCTCCCCGACAACGCATACCTGCCATCCCCGCTCAAACTGACCGATTTGACCGGTTGGGAGTGCCCTTCGAAGGTTTGAAGACAACGACCCGTTCCCACGTCCCACACCTTCAAGGCATTCGAGTCTCCCGAAAGCACAAGCCGCCCGTCGGCGCTCAACGATGCGGAGCTTATGGCCCCGCGGCTCTTTTTGAATGTACGCACGCAACGGCCGCTCGACACCTGCCACAACTTCAGGAAATCAGCCCCCCCCCACAATGCGTAGCGGCAGTCCCCGCTCAAAGAGATGGAATGAATCGCCTTCGAGTGCCCTTCGAAGGTGCGCAAGCAACGACCGCTTCCCACGTTCCACAGTTTCATGGTCTTATCTTCACTGTCTGTCAATGCAAACCGGTCGTCCGCGCTCAAGCAGACAGCCCGGACACCCTCGGAGTGCCCTTCGAAGGTACGCAAACAGCGACCGCTTCCCACATCCCAGAGTCTCATGGTCTTATCGTCGCTTCCCGATAGCGCATATCTTCCGTCGGCCGTCAGGCAACAAGCTAGAACGGAGCCTGTGTGCCCAGAAAACGTGCGCATCCACCGCCCGCTTGGCACTTCCCGTAACTGAAGCTCCCCCACATAGCTTCCCAAGAGGACAGATCGACAATCGGTGCTCAAAGAAACGGCGCTGAAGTGTTCTTTGACTATCTTCCAACACAACCAGGAGTCGGTTAGCTCCGAGCGGCGCAAATGTACGTATAGGCTGCCCCATGCTTGGGAGGCGATCGGTTCCCGGCGAAAGTCGCGTTCTCTTCGCGCTCGCCGCAGGCTCTCGCATGTTCGCACCGTGTCTCGTGCGCTCAGAGCATCGCGTGCGTCGGAGAGAGCCTGCGCGTATCGGCCGGCAGCGGCAATGGACTCCGCGCTCGTCCGCATTCTGCCCAGGCGGAAGTTGGCGCGGTATCCAAATGAACCGATCCTCCACAGGTTCAAGGTTCTGTCCAAACCTCCCGAGAGCGCACTCCGACCGCCCACACTCAGGCAGACAGAATTGACTTTCCATTTGTGTCCTTCAAAGGTGCGCAAACACCGACCGCTGGCCAACGCCCAAAGCCTCACAGTGCTATCGTCGCTTCCAGACAACACGAACGATCTGTCCGCACTTAGACATACGGACCGCACGGATCCAGTGTGTCCTTCGAAAGTACGTATGCAGCGCCCACTTGCCAACTCCCATAACTTCACCGTACAGTCATCGCTTCCCGATATGCCATACTGCCCATCCCCGGCCCAAAAAACCGATTCGACCCAGGATGAGTGCCCCGAGAATGTGCGCAGACAGCGACCGGTCGCCACGTCCCACAACTTAAGTGTCTTGTCTACGCTTCCCGACAACGCATGCCGGCCGTTGCCGCTCAAAAAGACGGAATGGACATCGCGAGAGTGCCCATCCAAAGTGCGCAGACAGCGACCGGTCGCCACGTCCCACAACTTCACGGTTTTATCGGCGCTTCCCGACAGCGCATATCGACCGTCGCCGCTCAGGCAGACAGAAGTGACTCGGTCCAAATGCCCTTTCAAAGTGCCCAGACAGCCGCCAGTCGCCGCGTCCCATACCTTCAGTGTCCTATCAACGCTTCCCGATAGCGCAATTCGTCCGTCTTGACTTAGACTGACGGATTCGACACTTTCGGTATGCCCTTCGAATGTGCGCAGACAACAACCGGTTTGCACGTCCCAAAGTGCCAAATCGGCAGTCAAGCCTCCAGAGAGAGCTTGCTTCCCCTCCGAGTCAAAACAGACGCTATTTGCATGTGCACCGAAGGCACGGACCAGCCGGCTCGAATCGTTGGACTCCGCGGCCGTTCGCCGCGCAAGTGCCAACTCCTCCTCGGCTTCTCGATCTTCCGGCACATTGGACAGTTCCAACAAAGCTCCGTCCGTGTCACCGCGCTCCAAGTGAATCTGTGCGCTAAGGTATCTGGGCAGCCAAGCCGATGGATTGCTTTCAACGACTCCACCAAGGCTTGCCAAGACCTGCCGATCGGTGGCTTTCGCTTTACGCCACCGGTGCAGGCCGTGGTTATAGGTCGATTCCGTGTGCTGCGGGTCGGCTTCTAAAGCCGTCTGCCACGCCCTTTCGGCGTCCTCCGCTCGCCCCAATGCCAGGTACGACAACGCCCGGTTGTTCCAGTCATCCGCGGAATTCAATAGCTCGGGCAGATCCGCGTATCGGCTTTGTTCGCCAAATGCATCTTGGTAGACCAGGCAAAGCGCCCGGCGCATTTCCTCAGCATTGGCAGGCCGCCTTTTCGGGTCCCAGTCTACACAGCGTTTCATGAAGAGACTCAGCCACGCCGGCAGCCCTTTTCCGCCGCGCATTTTTCCTGGGTCCGGCGCTTCTTGCCGCTGTCCTGCCGTCGTCGCATAGGGCCGCCCGCCGCACAGCATTTCGTAGAGGCATACCCCGAAGGCGAAGATGTCGGCCCGATGGTCGATCTCGCTCTGATCGCCCCATTGTTCCGGCGCCATGTAGTCGGCCGTGCCGATGCCGACGGTGGTCATCCCCGCCGCCACACCGCGGGTCGCACCGCTGGACTGCAATCTCTCCGGACTCGCCAGCGCCTTGCGCACAATGCCGAAGTCGGTGATCTTCAGCGTCCCGTCTTTCATCAACAGCACGTTCTCGGGCTTGATGTCGCGATGGATCAGGCCCTTCTTGTGCGCGTGTTCGAGTCCGTGGCAGAACTGAATCGCCAGGTCCATGCCGGTCTTCAGGTCGGCGCAGCGGCCATCCGCGATCCAGTCGCGCAAGTTGCCGCCGTCCACATACTCGATGACCAGCAGGAGCAACTCGCCCAGCGGCTGCGCGTAGTAGCAGTACGCAATGTTGGGATGCAGACCGAGATCGGTCCAGGCCTCGGCTTCGCGGACAATGCGATGCCTGTTTTCCGGATCGGAAAGAATCTCATCGTTGGGAATCTTGAGGGCGATATCGACATCCCACATCCGCTGCCGCGCCAGGTAGACTTCGCCCATCCCGCCGCTGCCCAACAGGCTTTTGATCTGGAAGTCGGCTGTAACTTCATCATTGACTCCGAACCGCGGCCCTGCCTTGGCGATTGTCGGGGCAGGATGTGCGCCCGCGCGCACGACGGTTCCCGCGGCAGGCCGTGGCGCTTCCTGCCGTGGTTTGTCCGCGCCCTGTGCGGGTTGGCCGGCTTTGCCTTTGAGCTTGTCGAGCCAGTTCATCGTGAGATCCCCTCGCTGTTGTCTCCAGGCTGCCGGCGTCAAATCAAGCGCAGCTTGAGGAATGAGTGGCGCATATTCTCAAGGGCAGACCGGCTCACTTAACTGCTTCCCACGGCAGCGGCGGCGGACCTTGCCAATCGGCGGTCATCTTCTCCAGTTGACGGCGCACGCCTTCCGGGCGCAGCCAGCCGAAGCCCAGGTTCTGCAAATCGATGAGCAACTTCTGGAAATCCCCGTCCGTCCAGACCGGCTGGCCAACGCGCTTAAAGCCATCGTCGCCACGCGGAGACTGCAGGGTCAGAAAGGTGTTGAGGTAGGGCAGCGCACATGCATCCCAATCGGCGACGGCCGGGAATTCGAATTCCCAGACAAACTCCCACAACCGCAACGTGGCGTCGCTGCTCCCCGAAAGGCCCCAGCGGCCGTCCGGCGAGATCGCCACCGATGTCACCCTTTCTGTGTGGCCCGCAAGGATTTGCAGACAATTGCCCGTAGAAAGATCCCAGAGGCGCACCGTCTTGTCGTCGCTGCCTGACAGGCCGCAACGGCCATCGGGAGTGATCGCCACGGAATTCACTTCATCCGTGTGCCCCTCCAGGGTCCGCACACAACGATCGGCAGCCACTTCCCAGAGTTCAAGGTCTTTTCCGCTTACCGAAAGGGCCCACTGGCCATCGACCGAGAGTTTCAATGAGGCTTCGGCCCATCCTTGAACCCAGGAGGGCTCCCATCCCTCGAACGTTCGCAGGCAATTGCCCGTTGACAGGTCGAACAAATGCATCGGGCTGCCATTTCCTCCCGAAATGCACCACCGCCAATCGGCGGAAACCACCGTGGAATTGATGTCGTTATTGCGCGCAACCGAAATGGTCCGCCGAAAGGCTTGTGTTGAACAGTCCCATAGGCGCAGCGATCCCTTCTCATCTACCGAAAGCCACCAGCGCCCATCCGTGGAAATCCACGCTGACATCACGCTGTCATCGTGCCCATACAAGTGATCCAAGATCTTTCCGGCGAACAAGTCCCACAGCAGCACCACATGGTTGATCCTGCCATTCGAAACGCCCCAGTGCCCATCTGCGGAAATCGCCAGCGAACAGATACTTTCAGTGTGCCCCTCGAAAGGCTGCACGCAATTGCCTTCGGGCAACTGCCACAGGCGCAACTCCCCCCAACCTCCGGATAGCGCCGAACGGCCGTCTGTGGAAAGCACCAAGGAGTTCACGCCTTTTGTGTGTCCCTTCAATGTCCGCAAACACCACGCCGAAGATAACTCCCGGCGTACTCCCGAGGCGCCCGCCTGAGCGCGCAGCTCGAGGGCAGCACGCGATTGCGTGTATCCATGAATCCCTCTCGCCTCGTCCACCATGCCGAGGGCAGTAGCGGAGTCGCCGCGCAAGAGCGCTGCCCTTGCCTCGGCAAGCCTTCCCCTGAACATTGCGGCATCCCGGCTGATCTCCCCATGGCCGCGAGGCCGCGTCACGGCGTACGGTGCGGCTGGACCGACCGCCAGGTCCCACAGGCGCAACCCGTTTTCCCTGCTTCCCGACAAGGCTTTCCGCCCATCGGGGGAAATCGTCACGGACAACACGGAGCCTTTATGCCCCTTGAACGTCCGCAGGCATGCGCCGGTGGAAATGTCCCATAGACGTAGAGTCTTGTCTTGACTGCCGGAGACGCACCATCTGCCATCCGGAGAAATCGACACAGATTTTACAGCTCCCGTGTGCCCTTTGAAAGTCCGCAGGCAAACTCCGGAGGAGGTGTCCCATAGGCGCAGCGTCTTGTCGTCGCTTCCTGACAGAGCAAGGCGGCCATCGGGGTGAATCGCGAGCGAAATCACACATCCGATATGCCCCTCGAACACGCGCAAGGGTGCGCCAGTCTCCACATCCCACTTACGCAGGGTGTCGTCGTTCCCCCCGGACAGAGCCCACCTTCCATCGGGAGCGAGGGCCACGCAATCCGCGTTCACGGGATAGGTAGTTGTCGCGAACGATTGCTTATCCGTCGCATTGTATCCCCCGAACGTGCGCAGGCAGACGCCCCTGGAGAGATCCCAAAGCCGCAGATTTGGTCGAACCGGGGACGACCGGGTGTTGATGATCATGCCCTTGGGAAAATAGACTCCCCCGGCGCGCTGCGGCGCAAGCAGCGAGTCGCCGGACAAACAAAAGCGCCCGTCGCGGGAAACTGCCACCGACTGAACATACTTGTGCCCCTCAAGCGTTCTCAGGCAATCGCCGGTGGAGAGGTTCCACAGGCGCACGGTAGAATCGCTGCTCCCCGAAAGGCCTCGTAGCCCATCGGGTGTAATTGAGACGGATTTCACCGCTCCCGCGTGTCCTTTGAATGTCCGCAAACATTCTCCGCTGGAAAGGTCCCATAGCTTCAAAGTGGAGTCGCTGCTCCCCGCAAGGCCCCACCGCCCATCGGGGGAAATTGCCACGCACAGCACCTCGGGAATGTTGGATGGAAATGTCGGAAGACTGCTCATATCGATCAGCAGAAAACCGCCTGGCGGAGGCGCTGTGGTCTTCTTGCTTTCAGTGCGCTTATCGAAGGTCTGCAGGCACCGGCCCCATCGTCCCTCCGCGAAGGCCCTCGCTTTGGATATGGCAGCCAAGAGCTGCTGGTCCCCTCTGTTGGCAGGGAGTGCCGTTTCCAAGGCGCGTAGAGCCGACTCGGCATCTCCGCGCTCTGTGTGTACCTGCGCCAGCATCCAGTTACGCCGCCAATCGTCCACACGCCCTTGCTTCATTTCCTCCAGATCGGATACGAGCGCGTCATCGGGAAGTTTTCCCGATCGCCACAAGCGCAGCCCTCGGTTGTAAGTCGCCTCCAAGTGAGACAGCTCTTCCTTAAGCGCCGCATCCAATGCTGCTTCCGCCTCGATGTCCCGACCTAAGTCCATCAGCGAAAGTGCGCGATTGTTCAAGCCGTCAGCCCGCAACTCCGCCGCCAGAGGCTCCGTGCGCATGTAGTCTTCATTCAGTTGATTGCGGAAAATCTCGGCCACTTTGCGGCCGATTTCCAGCGCATCCTCGGGGCGTCTCGCTGGATCGACCTCAAAGCAGCTCGACAGCAACTCACGCAGATCGTCTGGCATGTTCGGAAGCCCAGCGCGCAAGCCCTGCGAATCGCAGAATTGTTTCAGCACCTCGGGCGCCGCGATGCCGCTTTGCCAGGTGGCTTCCCCGGTGAACATCTCCAGCACGCTGACCGCCCACGACCAAATATCCGTGGCGCGGGTCAAGGGTGCGAAGCTTGCCTGTTCCGGCGAGCAATAAGCCGGCGTCATTCCCCCGCTGCTGACGAGAATGGTGCGCTTGGCTCCCTTTACAGTGGACTCCCCGGATCGGACGCGCGCCTTGGCCAGGCCGAAGTCGCAAATCTTGGCCGTTCCGTCAGCCATCATCAGCACATTGGCGGGTTTCACATCCTGGTGAACCAGGCCTTGTTCATGCGCATAGTGCAGACCCCAGGCCATCTGAATCGCAATATCCAGGATGCGCTTCAGAGCCTCCCGCGGCCCGCCTTCGTAGAGCCGACGGCTGTCGATCCATTCTTCGAGGCTGCCGCCCTCGACATACTCGGCGAAGACGCGCGGAACACCGTCAATCGAGCGGACGTAGTAGCAACTGACGATGTGCGGATGCAGGCCCAAACCAATCCAGGCCTCGCACTCGCGCGTGAAATTCTCCTTTTGCTCTTCGGTCTGGAAGTAATCGCCGCGCGGGCTCTTGACCGCCAAATCGGTATTCCAGCCCCGGTGATGAACGCGATACACCAGGCCCATACCGCCACCCTCGTGGATCTGCTTTACCTCGTAGAGATCGAGGATCGCATCGCCAACCTTCCATACTGAGAAAGCTCGCGCTTGAGTGGAGCGAATCGGCTGTTGCCCAAATGGAGGAGAGTCCCGTGGGGCGCGGTCGCGCAGGATCGTGCTGCCCGCAGCGCTCTCCTGCCGCGGCTTATCTTCAACCTGCGCGCCTGCCCCGTCCGGCCGGCCGATCTTCCCCTTGAGCTTGTCCAGCCAGTTCATCGTGCGCTCCTATTGTGGGTCTTTCCAATTTGCAAGGGTGCGCTCCAACTCGCGACGGACGCCCTCGGGACGTAGCCAGCCGTAGCCGCGATACTGCAAATCGGTCAGTAACGCCGGGAACGCCTCCGCCGTCCAAGCGGGCCGGCCGCTTCGGGTCAATCCGTCGCTGCTCAACGGACGAAGTTGGTTCAAGAAAGCCGTGAGGTAGGGCCGAGCGCCCTCATCCCAATCGCTCAACTGTGGGAAATCGTACTGCCAATCGAGTTCCCAAAGCCGGAGGGTTCTGTCCCAGCTTCCAGACAGCAAACAGCGGCCATCGGGCGAGAGCGCCACAGACCTTACAATGCCCTGATGGCCTTCCAGAATACGCAAACACTTTCCAGTGGAGCAGTCCCAAACCCGCAAGGTGTGGTCATCGCTTCCGGAGACCGCAAATTTGGCGTCCGCGCTTAAACTCACGGAGAAGATCTTTTCGGTGTGTCCAACAAAGGTACGGACACACTTGCCTGTTGCCAAATCCCAAAGGCTCAACGTATTGTGCTCTCCTCCGGAGAGAGCAAAGCGGCCGTCGCCGCTCAAGCAGGCCGATTTGAAATCGGTCCCAATGGGGCCGCTGCCTTGCTTGTCCTGTAGCTTCTCCTTGAGAAGTTGCAGCGCCGATTCGAGAGCAGGATCTTTGCCCGGAGATGGCGCCGAGAAGGACTGGCCCTCGATCGTTCTAAGGCAGCGCCCACTTGCAACATCCCAGACTCGGAGTGTGTTGTCATCGCCCCCGGATAGCGCCAGACGGCCGTCCGAGCTCAGCGAAACCGTGCAAACCTCCTTGGTGTGCCCTTCGAAGGTGCGAAGGCAGGCGCCGGTGGCCACATTCCACAGCTTCACCTGACGCCATCCACCCGATATCGCCCAGCGCGCATCCGCTGAAAATGCCACCGAACTCACGATCGAGTTGTGCCCCTCCATGGCTCGCAGGCATTGGCCGGTTTCGGTATCCCAGTTGCGCACCGTGTAATCGCTCACGCGGATGCCTGTAAACGCAGTGGTCTTGCCGTCCGGGCTTGTGTAGTCCAAATAACTTCCACTGGAAGAGGCCGCCAAGTTACCGTTCTTGCTCAGGCAAACCGACTGAACATAATTTCTGTGCCCCTCGAACAGCCGAAGGCAGCGACCGCTTTCCATATCCCATAGATACAATGCCGAGGGCTGATCGCCAGACTTCGACACGTGCGCCGTTGTGCTGGAGAACGCCCGGCGCGCGTCATCCGAGAGAGCCACATGATTTACCTCATGGCCGGTTGGAACGATTCGGGATGACACTTCGCGCAGGTCTGTCCGCCTGCCATGCAGGTTGGCTTTGTTCAGGAGGATGGAGGCCTCCCGCGCACGGCTGAACCCGGTGCAGCGCATGGCCTCCCGCGCGGCTTGAGCTGCCCGCTCCCACGCTTGATTCTCGGCGTGAGATTGCCCCAGACGCAGCGCCGCGTTGTAGAGCGCTGTCTGGTGGATGTGCTCGCGACTTGAGACCGGACGAACGACGACCCAAGGACTCTTGTGCTGACGAGGCAGTTCCCACATGCGCAGGTTCTTTCCGTCTGCCGCCATTACCCACCCGGCATCGTGCGAGAAGGCTACGACGTTGGCTTTCTGGTCGAATGTGCACAGGCAGCGACCGCTCTCCACTTTCCACAACCTGATCGTGCCGTCCCCGCTTGAGGAGACTGCCAGACGATTGTCGGGCGAGATGGCCAGCGACCGCACCGCCGACTTGTGTCCTTCCAGGACTCGCAAGCAGCGGCCGGAGGCAATGTCCCAAAGGCGTAGCGCTGCATCTCCGCCTCCTGAAAGCAGCCAGCTTCCATCGCTGGAGACGGCCATGCAGTGGGTTCCCTCGGAGTGCCCCTCCATCACTCGGATACAGCGGCCGCTCGACACATCCCACTGCCGCACGGAGCCGTCCCCGTAACGTTTGTACTTTTCGATGCCCCCGAAAGCCCACCGGCCATCCGGCGAGAGCGCCACGCAATTGACCGTGCCGGGAGGTTTCTCAAAATCTCGAACGCACCTTCCAGACTCGATATCCCATAGCCGGATCGCTTTCTCGTAAAAGCCCGACTTTGCTTTCTGCTCATGGTCGGCGAGCATCATTGCCGCCGCAGACCGATCGTCCGGCCGGGACCTCAGAAGCAGATTGGCCAGGGCGCCTGCTTGGCTTGTCTCTTCATTCCAGCTACCCGCCAGCACCGTTTTGCCGTCCGCCGAGACGGCCAGCGCATTGACATTCGCCGTATACTTCTCGAACGTCCTCACAAGCCGGCCGCTGGCAACGTCCCAAACCCGAATGGTGTTGCTTCGATTGCCCTCTCCAAAATCCGCGAAATCGTCGTTCTTGCTCCCGGACACCGCCCAGCGGCCGTCGGATGAAACAGCGACGGCCGTCACCTGAAGCGTCTGACCATCGAAGACGCGCACGCAGCGTCCCGTGGATGCATCCCAAAGGCGAATGGTCGCGTCGTCGGCGCCGGTAAGGATCGAACAGCCATCTCCGGCAAGAACCAGGTCTGAAATCGCATCGGTGTGCCCTTCGAATAACCGAAGCTGCGGCGGCTTCGCAGCCATGGCTTCTGCCTGTTCGAGAGCCGCCTGCAATTCCAGCGATGGCTCGGCCCCGGAACGTGCCGATCGCAGACTTTCAAGAGACTTGGTCCCGTCGCCGCGTTCCAGATGCAACAGCCCTGCAAGGTAGTCGCCGCGCTGGCTTCTGTTGGTTCCGGCAGTAGCCGCCTGCATCGAATCCAGGAGCGCAGTATCGGTAAGCTTGCCGTGACGCCACTTCCACAGCCCCGAGTTATACAAGCTCTCCGGGTGTCCTGGTTCGACCTTTTGCGCCTCTTCGAACAGCACGCCCGACTCCTCCGACCTTCCCAAGTCCAAGAGCGATATTGCTCGGTTATTCAGCCCATCGGCGCGTATTTCGGTGCTTGGATTAAGCTGGCGCGGATAATCTTCTCCCGTAACAGCTTTGTAGATGCCGGTCAAAGTGCCCCCAATCGCCGCAAAGCTCTCTGGGCGGGCTTCCGGCTTCATCGCGAAGCACTGCTCCAGCAGGCGCGTCAGTGCCGGCGGCAAGTCGGGAAGCCCAACGCCGGCAGGACGGGCCTTACTCAACTGTTTCAACACCTCCGGGGCGGCAATTCCGCTTTGCCAACTGGCTTCCCCTGTTGCCATTTCAAGCACGCTCACGGCCCAGGACCAAATATCCGTCTTGCGTGTCAGGGTTTCGGCGTTTGCTTGTTCCGGGGAACAGTACGCCGGAGACATTCCGCCGCTGCTGACAAACACTGTCCGGCGCGATCCCGCGACCACGGACTCTCCGGCCCGCACCCGAGCCTTGGCCAGACCGAAGTCGCTGATTTTGGCTGTTCCGTCCGCCGTCATGAGCACGTTGGCCGGTTTCACGTCCTGATGAATCAGGCCCTTTTCATGTGCGTATTGCAGGCCCCACGCAGTCTGGATCGCAATATCCAAGATGCATTTCAGCGCCGCTTTCGGGCTGCCTTCGTAAAGGCGCCGGCTGTCGATCCACTCTTCCAGACTGCCGCCTTCAAGATACTCGGCGAAGACACGCGGAATGCCGCCCAGCGAACGGACATAGTAACAACTGGCGATGTGCGGATGCAGGCCCAAATCGATCCACGTCTCGCATTCGCGCGTGAAATTCTCCCTCTGCTCCTTCGTCTGAAAGTAATCCCTCCGGGGGCTCTTTACAGCAAGGTCTGTATTCCAACCCCGGTGATGGACACGATACACAAGGCCCATGCCGCCGCCCTCGTGGATTTGCTTCACCTCGTAGAGATCGAGGATTACATCGCCAACCTTCCATTCGGCGGCCACTTGCGCTTCTGCGGCATGGATCGCCTTAGTTTCGTTTGCAGCGGAGGCAGCGGAGGACCGTCCGCGAACAACCGTGCCGCCAGACTCCCGCCCCGACTGTTGTCCGGTTTCGCCTTGGGCCGCAATCTTCCCCGGCCATCCGATCTTGCCTTTCAATGTGTCGAGCCAGTTCATTGCTTGTTTTCTCCTTCCTCTTGCGACGGCAGGCCGTGCTTGTCCTGAAACTCGGGATTCTCGGAGGGCAAAACTTCACAGAGGATCGCCGTAATGTTGTCGAAGCCCCCGGCGGCGTTGGCGCGATCCACCAGTTGTGTTGCCACCTGCCGCACCGTCCCGTCCGATGCCGCAATCGCTTGAAGGTCAATGTGCGGGAGTTCTTCCCACAGGCCGTCGGAACAGAGGAGGATTCGATCTCCGGCGATCAGCTCCGCGACATTCACATCCGGAAGTATTCCGCCCGAGGTGCCGATTGCCTGCAGCACGACGTTCTTGTCCGGATGCACGCGCGCCTGCTCTTCCGTCAACTCGCCCGCTTCGACCAGCGCGCCAACCGCCGAATGGTCGCGGGTGATTTGGCGCAGCACGCCCTCGTGCAGGATGTAGCATCTGGAATCGCCCACATGGCAGGTGACAAGCCCTCCGCACAGACAACCGAGGACCAGCGTGCATCCCATCTCCTTGCCATCCTGCCGTTTCTTGTTTTCTTCCCGGACCAGGGCGTGTGCGGCATGTACCGCGGCCAGCAACAACGACCCCATCTCGTCCTGGGTAGCGGCGGCGGCGATGCGTTCCGCTGTCAGATGTTCGACGATCGCCTGGATGGCTAGCTCGGCGGCAACTTCGCCGGCTTCATGTCCGCCCATCCCGTCCGCCACCACAAACCAGGAACCGTCGGGCGCAACGTAGAACAGATCTTCGTTGTGGTCTCGCACCTGGCCAACATCCGTGATGGCGCAGACATGAGGCTGTGGAGAGCTCATGGTGCGGCGGGGCGGCTCGCCGGAGGGTTGGGGCGACGGTTCGTTCAGAGCCTCCGCCGGTGTTTGCGGCGGATGTTTTCGTTTGGTCCACGATGCCCAGAGCCGATTCATTGGATTGTTCAAAGAGCCCCCCTCAATGCTTGCTGAAACTCCGCCGCCGACCGGTAGCGTTCGTCGGGATTCTTTTTCACTGCTTTGTCGACCACCTCGGCAAGCCGCTTGGAGATCGATGCATCCCGATCGCGAATCGGAATCGGTGTCTCGCCAAGGATGATCCGGAAGGGATGCATGATGCGGTTGGCGCGCATGAGCCATGCAAGAGCGTCCTCCGGCGAATTCCACTCTTCGGGCTTTTTCCTGCGAACCTCCTGAATCTCCGCCGGAGTGGGAAAATCGAAGGTGTATCTGCCGGTCAACAGGTAGTAGAGCGTCACGCCTACGGCATAAAGGTCCGCCGGTTCGCGCACGCCCGCGGCGTCTTTGATCTGTTCGGGCGGCATATACATCAGCGTTCCCATCCCCGTGTTCTTCTTCGTCAACCGCGTGCCCCCGGCCCGGCTATGGCACTTCGCCAGCCCGAAGTCGGTCAGCTTGACCACGTCCGGCTTCCCCTCCGCCATGCGGATCAGCATGTTCTGGGGTTTGATGTCGCGATGCACAATCTGTTGCAAGTGGAGATATTCGATGCCGTCCAAGACCTGCAAGACAATGTCCGCCGCCCGGGCCGTGGACAGCTTGCCGCCCTGCTCCTCGACAAGGTTCTCCACATCGCCCCCGGCCACGAATTCGGTGACTACGAAGGGCCCGTTGCTGTGCGCGCCGGTATGCAGGCAGCGGACAATGTGCTCGTGCATCAGAGGCTGCATGATGCGGCTCTCGCGCTCGAAGCGCTTCACCGCAGTCTCATCCTTGATGCCCTTCATCTGCTTGAGCGCCAGCAATCGCCCGGTCTTGGCATGATGAGCCAGATAAACGATGCCCATCCCTCCCTCGCCGAGATGACGAACCAAAGCGAAGTCGGCAATTGCGGTATCGCGCACCTTGTCGTCGAAGGGGAGGCAGTCCTTGCAGGAATACGCCACAATCCCCTCCAGTTCCGCCGCGCGGCCATCGCTGTTTGCGGCGCCGGAAAGGTCGGCGCCGCAGAACGCGGAGCAGGCGATCCCTTTCTGCGTGACGCGGCCGGGCGCTGCCATCTGGGCGCTGACGCACAGGCCGCACAATTCGGGAATCTCCACCGCGGAATGCGGATCGAAATCGATGGCGCGGCCGCACCGCAGGCAATGCACCGCGGGAAGCGGAGCCTGGACTCCGGTTACGCTGACCTTGAAGCGGGTGTAGCCGAGTTCCAGAAGATCCCCGTCTTTGAAATCGGCTTCCTGAACGGGCTGGCCGTTCAGAAACGGCGGATTGGTGGCTCCAAGATCGCGAATCCGGCAATTTGGCGGGCACACTTCCAGATAGACGTGACGCCGGGAGACATAGCGGTCGTCTTCCGGAAGCCTGAAGTCCGCGTCCACGGCGCGCCCGATGATGAAGCCCCGCGGCTCGGAAAACTCCATGACCGTCCCCAAACCGGGGCCGGCTACCACAGTGAGAGTTACTTTCATCGTGTCTTCCTCAGGCAGTCAAGCCACCAGTCGCGTTGGCGCAATCCACACAAATTGGCTTGCCGTTCCTCTCCGTCATGCACAGCTTGCACTTGCCGACCCCGCACTTGGGACAGAGTTCCGTTGCCTGCCATGAAGGATGCGTGGGACAGTTCTCGCTCTTGACCCAGGTGTCCGCGGCGCCGTTCGGACCGCGCGCTTCCTTCTTGATGGTGGACGCGGGTTGAACCCGTTGCGGTTCCGGCGTTGTGGCATCCCGGGCCGGATCGGCCGCGGGCGGCTGCTGCTGGGATGCCGGAGCTGCTTGTCCTCGAAGCGCTGTCTTGCGACGTTCCGCCGCGGTTCCCGCGCCAGGGACCGCCGAACCGCCAGACACATCGAAATCGAAGACGAACTCGTAGGCGTCGAAGCGGATTCTGTCGCCGGGTCTCAGCATCGCTTCCCGCACCGAATCTGGATCGCTCATCTGCTTGCCATTGATGAATGTGCCGTTGGAGCTTCGCAGATCGCGCAGGTAATAAGAGCCGTCCCGATACTCGATTACGGCATGTTGCGAGGAGACGGTTCCCTCCGCAATGCACACGTCGTTCAGCTTGGCTTCTCGGCCGATCCGGATACGCCGTTTGCGCAAGGGAATGCGCTCCGCACCGGTGTGACGCCCCACGTCCATCAGGTGGGCGACGTCGGCGGACGGGATCTTCTCGGAGGCCCCCTGCGACGGCTGACCGGCTCCCTGACGGCGCAGGAGGAGCAAAGCGGCGACGATCAAGACCAAAACGGCCCCGCCGCCCACCGCCAGGGGCATCGTCCAGGACGGCTGGGGAACATTGGCCGTTGCGGCCGGTTGCGGGGTTGCCGCCGGCAGGGGCTCAACGACCTTCTTGCCCACCTCGCGGAACGTGCCTGCGACATCCGCGGCCTTCAGAACCCGATAGTGCTCTCCGCCGGTGGTCTGAGCCACGGATTGGATCAGCTCGTAGTCGGAATCCTCGGTGAACCCAACGCCGAAGATCCTGATCCCTTTCTGCTTTGCTTCGGCGGCCAGGCTCTCGCGCAGCCACTTGCTGCGTTCCATATCCTTGGCGGCGTTGCCGGTCTCCACGATCCCGTCGGTAAAGAAGACCAGCGCGTGCAGCGCATCGGGGCGTCCGTCGTGATTCAGGGTGTAAATGCCCCGCTCGATGCCTCCCGGGATGTCGGTCCACTTGCCGGAGTAGTCGATCTGCTTGAGACTCGCGGCGAGCAGAGAGGCGAACCCCGGATCAGACACCTTGGTCAACGGCTGGATAACTTCGATGCGTTGGTCGAAACGGACGATCCCCACCTGGCTCTGCGCCGGCAGATGGCTGGCAAACTCCGTCACCGCCTGCTTCACCAGTCCTTGCGGATCGTTGTGCTTCATGCTTCCGGAGTTGTCCAGCGCCAGCATGACATCGACCGGTTGCAAGGCCTGGGTTTGAGCAGAAGTTATCCGTCCTTCAAAGAATCCAACGATGGCCACCAGGGCCAGCAACTTCATGAAAATACTGATCGTCTTTGGCATCTTGCGCTCCAAGAATGGCTTAACCGATAGAGGATTTTGCAATCTGGTTTGCGCAACGAATTGTACTATCTGCCAGGACCGGCTGACCCGCAGCGACCGACCCCAGGCCGACTGCCTGGCTCGAATTTCCGGACGCCACCGGCAAAGCTCAACCGCGCGTCCTGAGAACGGATCGAGTGCTGGCACCGCAATGTCAATTCCGCCGGGCAAATCGTTTCGATGGAGAGCAATCTGTTCCACGCCGCCGAATCCTCCTGCATCCCCATACGCGCAGATCGCGGAGATACGGGAAGAGAATTTCAGTTTTGGATAGGCCGCCCGGCGCGGTTCGGCTTTGGCTCTTGGATAGGCCATGCCTCCTTCAGACGGAGTGTTTTGCGAGTTGCTGCTGGACCCAAGTGAGAGCCTGCTTCAGTTCGGCCCGGCCGGTACGGGCGATCTCAACCTCCAAAACCTTCTGGGAGGAACGCATCTCCTCGAGTCCTTTCGTCTTTTCGCCAACGGCCAAGAGGACTTCGCCGCGATAGGCTCTGACCCACGCAAGATCCCCCGCCATTTCGCGGCGGCCTTCCTGGTTCACCAGCCGGTCGCGAATCGCAATCGCCCGTTCGTAGAGCGCCAAGGCGCCGCGAAGGTCGCCCGAGGACTTCAACGCAATGGCCTTGTTCATATAAACGATCGCCAGATCGTTGGCCAGTTCGCGGCGTCCCTCCTGGTTCACCAGCCGCTCGCGGATCGCAATCACCTGATCGTAGAGCACCGCTGCGCCTTGATGCTCCCCCATTGCCCTCAGCACGATGGCCTTGTTCTGGTAAACCATCGCCAGATCGTTGGCCAGTTCGCGCCGCCCCTCCTGGTTCACCAGCCGCTCGCGGATCTCCATCGCCCGATCGCAAAGCGCAATCGCCCCGGCTCTGTCGCCCAGGGCATTCAGCGAGACTGCCTTGCACATGCAAGAGTGCGCCAGATCGTTGGCTATTTCGGGACGGTTTTCCTGGTTCACCAGCCGCTCGCGAATCGCGATCGCCTGGTCGTAGATCGCCACCGCGCCGCGATGGTCTCCCAGATCCTTCACCACGATCGCCTTGTTCTGGTAAACATTCGCCAGGCCGTTGGCCAGGTCGTGGCGGCCCTCTTGGTTCACCAGGCGCTCGCGGATCGCGAGCGCCTGATCGTACAGCTCAACAGCCCTCTTATTGTCCCCGAGGGCGCTCACGACGATGGCCTTGTTCTGGTAAACCATTGCCAGATCGTTGGCCAGGTCGCGCCGCCCTTCCTTGTTCACCAGCCGCTCGCGGATGGCGATCGCCTTATCGTAAAGCGCCAGCGCAGCGCGTTGGTCGCCCAAAGAACTCACCGCCACGGCCTTGTTCAGGTAGATCATCGCCAGGTCGTTGGCCAGTTCGCGGCGGCCTTCCTGGTTCACCAGCCGCTCCGTGATGGCAATCGACAGGTCGTACTCCTGAATTGCGCCATGCTGGTCTGCGACCGTTCCTTGGACGAGGGCCTTTTCCATGCACAGTGTGGCCAAGCCAGGCTCCAGTTCCTTGTGCCCCTCCGCAATCAACTTCACATACAGCCGCTTGGCCTCGTCGTAGGCCGCCAATTCAGCAACCAGCTCCCCCCGCCGGGTCGTTCCCCGCTGCCCCAGCATCGCGGCCGCTTCCGCCGGATCGCGCCCCGCGGCGCGCAGTGCTTTTTCCAGCCACACCCGCGGGTCTGTCCACACGGTGCCGTGTTGGGTGCGTCGTTCCTTCACACCGGTCTGCGCGGACACCGCCCGCGCGGTTCCCTGAAGAGCATGCGCATACTCCGCACCTGCCGACTCCCGATAGATTGTCTTCAGCCGGTTCACCGCCTCGGTCAGGCCCGCCAGCCGCGCCGAAGGCTCCTGCACAAAGCACATTCCGAGCAAGTCGGCCAGCCGGCGCGGCATGGCCGGAATGGACTTGTCGGGTGAACCGTTCCGCCGGCAATGTTCGAGCAGTTGGTCGGCTGCCAGCCCCGACTCCCAGGTCGCGGTTCCGGTGAACATCTCCAGCACCGAAACACCCCACGACCAGATGTCGGTCGAGCGCGTCAGCGGCCAGCCCGCAGCCTGCTCCGGCGACCAGTAGGCCGGCGAGCCGCCCACCGTGCTGATCCGCGCACTGCGGCCAGACGCGCTGGGCGCGGATTCCCCGCCCGCGGCCCTCATGCGCGTCAGGCCGTAATCGGTCACCCGCGGTCTCACGCCTTGCAGCGCGGTCTCTCCATCGCCGCTCATCAGCACGTTGCCCGGCTTCACATCCTGATGGACCAAGCCCAGCTCATGCAGGCAATCGAGCCCCCAGGCAAACTGGATGGCAACGTCGAGCATCCGCTCCAGCGCCAGTTTCTGGCCGCCCGCGTAGAGCCTGCGCGAGTCGATCCACTCCACCAGGCTGCCGCCCGCCACGTACTCGGCAAAGATCAGAATCTCGCTGTCCATGGTCCGAAAAAAACGGCAGGGAACGAGATTCGCGTGTTCGGGAAGGTCGATCCAGGTCTGCAACTCGGCCAGAAAGCCGCGCCGCTCGGCCTCGTTGAAACCCGTGGCGCGCTTGACGGCGAACCGCGAACCGTTGGACCGGCTGCGCAGCAGATACACCTTGCCCATGCCGCCCTCGCCAAGGGTCTTCTCGACGACAAAGTCATCCAGCACTTGCTGCCCCGAAGCCCAATCGGCGGCCGCCCTGGCCGAAGAAGATCTTGCGCCTTCTGCGCCGCTGCGCACCACCGTTCCTCCGCCGAGCTTCCGGCCCCCAACTCCACCTTGCGCCTCGCGCGCCGGCGTTTGTGCCCCAACCCCATCGGGCCGCCCGATCTTGCCTTTCAGCTTGTCCAGCCAGTTCATCGTTTTCTCCCACGCTTGCTCTGGGTCTTGCGGGACTACCCGCTTCCGAATTCGCTCAGGCGCTGCTGGACGGACAAAGGGATCTCCTCGTCCGCAAAATGGCCAGGGCCTGAAGTTTCCTGCGAGAGCTTTCCTACCGGAACACTTGGTAGACTACGCCTTCCGGGGGGCCGAAAAGTCGTTTGCCGTGGTTTTTGCCGGTCTTTGTACGAATGTAGAGTGCGGAGCCAGGGTTCGCCAACTTACCTGTATTCGGTGTCGAGAAACCGGGGAGCCAGCGATTTGGGCGAGTTTGCGGCAGATTTTGCAGCGCGGAGTTTAACTCATTTTAATTCAATAAAAATAAATTGCTGGCGGAGAGATGGGGATTCGAACCCCAGATAGAGCTTTTGACCCTATAACGGTTTAGCAAACCGCCGCCTTCAGCCACTCGGCCATCTCTCCGTGCCTCCCAGGATTATACCGGAAGTTGCGCCCGTGGCGCGCGGAGGCAAAAATTCCGCTTCGCGCAGGTGGCGGAAGACTGCCCCGGCCGGTCCGCGCACCGGGCTGAAACCCTCCCCTTTTCCCGCCCAAAAGCCCGGCTACGGGAGCCCCCGGAACCGATCCTGAAAATTGCCCCAAAAACGGGCTCATTTCCCGCTTCTCGAAACTGCGCTCCCAGCCGCGCCAGACGCGGCTGCCGACCACTTCAAAAGAATCTCTTTCCGGGGTCATTTTTTTCTTTGTCCGGGGGGCAAAAGTTGTTAGATTCACATCAATGCGTTTTGCCCTCCAACCCGCCCGGCGGAAGATGCGTTTTCTGCCCCTGATCGCCGCCACCTACTTCATGGTGTCGGGCGGTCCTTATGGGATCGAGGACATTCTGGGCGGGGCCGGCTTTGCCAAGGCCATCGTGATTCTGCTGGTGCTGCCCTTTCTCTGGTGCCTGCCCACCGCGCTGATGATTGGCGAACTGGCCGCCGCCATCCCCGCCGAGGGCGGCTTTTACATCTGGGTACGGCGCGCGCTGGGCCCCTTCTGGGGATACCAGGAGGGCTGGCTCTCGCTTTCGGCCAGCATCTTCGATATGGCGATCTATCCGGCCATCTTTGTGCTCTACCTGGGCAAGTTCGCGCCCGCCCTCACCGCCGGCTGGAACGGCTACATCTGGTCGCTGGCCGTTGTGGTGGTGTGCAGCATCTGGAATCTCCGCGGCGCGCCCGCCGTGGGCGAGGACTCCGTCGGCCTGTTTGTGCTCCTGCTGGCGCCCTTTGCCGTCCTCATCGTTCTCGGCCTGTGGCATGGATTTACACTGCACCCCACGGTTCAATGGAGCCAGCCCGCATCCGAGTCCGCTCTGTCGACCGCGATCCTGGTGGCGATGTGGAACTACATGGGCTGGGACAACGCCTCCACCGTGGCCCAGGAAGTGGAAAATCCGCAGCGCAATTACCCCCGCGCCATGATCGCCGCCACCATCCTGGTGGCCGTCACCTACATTCTGCCGCTGGCCGCGATGGCCATGAGCGGCCTGTCGGTGGACGCCTTCTCGACCGGCGACTGGATGACCGCGGCCACCTCCATTGGCGGCCCGCTGCTGGGCATCGCCGTGGTCCTGGGCGGCGCCATCACCGGCATCGGCATGTTCAACGCCCTGGTGATGAGCTACACCCGCCTGCCCATGGCCATGGCCGAGGACGGCATGTTGCCCAGCGCCCTGGCCCGGCGCAACAGCCGCGGCGTGCCCTGGGTCTCGGTGCTCCTCTGCGGAGTGGCCTGGGCTCTGGCCCTCAAGCTGCCCTTCGAGCGGCTCATCTCCATCGACCTGATCCTCTACGGATCGAGCCTGCTGCTGGAGTTTGTGGCGCTGATTGTTCTGCGCCTGCGGGAGCCCCACCTGGAGCGGCCCTTCAAAGCCGGCAACCTGGCCTTTGCCTGCTCCCTGGGCGTGGGTCCGGCAGTGCTGATCGGCTACGCGATTTACGCCTCGCGCTTCGAGAAGATCATGGGCGCCACCCCGGCGCTGGTCTTTGCGGTGGTGGTTGCCCTGCTTGGCCCGGTCTTCTACTGGGTGACGGCCGCGCCCCGCGCCC
>Ga0316217_10002088_pt1 | contig 24687 bp, 23 predicted proteins | sample 1anoAmetaG_FD_203633 | JGI IMG/M metagenome (GOLD analysis project Ga0316217, IMG submission 203633) | Freshwater microbial communities from Trout Bog Lake, Wisconsin, USA - 1anoA | ecosystem: Environmental > Aquatic > Freshwater > Lake > Hypolimnion/Profundal zone | place: USA: Wisconsin...
AGGCCGCGCCCGCCAGGCGCGCCCGGACAGAGACCGCGCCACGCCCAGGAAAAGGTCTTCTCCAGGATCAACGACGGTCCGCCCATCCGGGTGGGACATGTCAGAGCCTGTGCTTGGTGCGGATCGTGTGCACTGTCCCCGTCGACGAGGTCATCACCAGCGTATGGGTGTGAACATAGCCGTCCTCGAACTTGACGCCGTCGAGGAGCGCCCCGTCGGTCACGCCGGTCGCGCTGAACACCGCATCCCCGCGGACAAGCTCGTCGAGATCATATTTGCGGTCGAACTCCGCATCCTTCAGGCCGAGGCGACGCGCCCGCGCCTTCTCGTCTTCGTTCCGGAACACGAGGCGCCCCTGGAACTGGCCGCCGACGCATTTCAGAGCCGCGCAGGCCAGCACCCCCTCCGGCGCGCCGCCCTGGCCGATATAGATGTCGACGCCGGTCGACGGATCGGCCGTATGAATAACGCCGGCGACATCGCCGTCGGAGATCAGCTTCACCCGCGCGCCGACGGAGCGCAGGCTGGCGATGATGTCCTTGTGACGGGGACGGTCGAGGACGCAGGCCGTGATCTGGTCGGTCGCCACGCCCTTGGCCTTGGCGAGCGCCCGCACATTGTCCGCCGGCGAGGCGTCGAGATCGATCACGCCCTTGGGATAGCCAGGTCCCACGGCAATCTTGTCCATATAGGTGTCCGGCGCGTGCAGCATCCCGCCGCCGGGCGCGAAGGCGACCACGGCGAGCGCGTTGGCCATGGCCTTGGCGGTCAAGGTCGTGCCTTCGAGCGGATCGAGGGCGATGTCGACGCGCGGCCCCTTGCCGGTTCCGACCTTCTCACCGATGTACAGCATCGGCGCCTCGTCACGCTCGCCCTCGCCGATCACGATCACGCCGTCCATGTCGAGCTCGTTCAAGGCGGTCCGCATGGCGTCGACAGCCACCTGATCGGCGGCCTTTTCATCCCCGCACCCGGCCAGGCGCTCCGCAGCGATCGCCGCCATTTCTGTCACTCGCGCCGCATCGAGGGCGAGGTTGCGGTCAAGACCGCCGAGGGCGGACGATGCGTGTTGGCTGGTCATTAGACGTCGGCTCCGAAAGAGATTGTCCTAGGTTTTGGGGGATTTGAATGAAGTTTTCACGAACAATCAAATCTTTGCGATACGAATAAACCGCGGCCTCTCGACGACGGCGTCAAGGGCGGCGATCTCGTCCACCGCGTGGGCGATCGCGTGTTCCGACGCCACATGCGTCGTCAGCACAATTGGAACAAGCCCCGAATTCTGTGCAGACCTTTGCAGGAAGCTGTCGATCGACACGTCTGCACGCGCCAGCGCATCGGTCACCGCGGCGATGACGCCGGGGCGGTCCTGCACCCTCATCCGCAGATAAGCCGCCGTGTTGCGCGTGGCGGCGCGGTCGGCGGACAAGGGCTGCAACGTCCTGGCCTGCCGCTGAAACACCGGTCGCCGCGCGCCGGTCAAGAGGTCGGCCAGATCGGCCGCAACCGCCGCAGCGGTCGGTCCGGCCCCCGCCCCCGGCCCCTGCAAAAATATTCTGCCGATCCGGGCGCCCTCAATGAACACGGCATTCAGCGCGCCGCCGGCCTGGGCCAGAGGATGATCGAGGGGCACAAGCGCGGGCCCGACCCGGACCGTGGCGCTGGCGCCGTCCCGCCTCGCCTCGGCGATCAGCTTGATCCGGTAGCCGAGATCGTGGGCGAGGCGAATGTCGATCAGCTCGACCTGTTCGATCCCCTGAACCTCCACGCCCGCAAAATGGGGCGCGCAGCCAAAAGCCAGCGCGCCGAGCAGCGCGATCTTGTGTCCGGCGTCAAAGCCGCCGATGTCCGTCGTGGGATCGGCTTCCGCAAAGCCCCGCGCCTGCGCATCGGCTAGCACGTCGGCGAAACTCTTGCCGCTGCGCTCCATCTCGCTGAGGATGAAGTTGCACGTTCCGTTCAAGATGCCCGCGACTTGCGTCACATCATCGCCGACCAGGCCTTCGCGCAACATTTTCACCGCAGGGGTCCCCCCCATCACGGCGGCTTCAAACAACAGCGCCACGCCCCGGGCCTCCGCCATTTCGGCGAGCGTCCGGCCATGGACGGCGAGCAAGGCCTTGTTGGCCGTCACAACCGGCTTGTTCGCCGTGATCGCTGCTTCCACCGCGTGGCGCGCCACGCCTTCAGCGCCGCCGATTACCTCGACCAGCACGTCAATGTCCGGGGACTTTGCGAGCGTCACGGCGTCATCGAACCAGGCGTATGGGGCCAGGTCGACGTCCCGCTTCAGATCGCGGCGTCGTCCGGACACGCCGGTAATGACGACCGAACGCCCGGCGGGGGCAAAGTCTGGCGAGGCTTCAAGGAACCTGACCAATCCCTGGCCCACCACGCCGACACCCGCCAGGCCGACACGCAACGGAGGCATTGAACTCGTCATCTCAGGAACCTGAATTTGCGTGGATCGAATGCCCAAGGCTAGCGATGCGGAGGCTCGCTTTGACCCGTCGACGGCGGCGTGGGCGCTTGCGGCGCTGACGGATCCGGCGGCGGCTGAACGCTGGCGCGGGTGACGTCGGCAAAATCGGTGGTCCGTTCCGCCTGATCCGGCGGCGGCGGCGTCAACCCCTTGGCCAGCAGGGGTCCGCTCGCTCTGGCGATGAACTGTTCGGTGTCCGAAGGGGTGGTCGGCAGGCGCGCGATGCGACCGTTCAGAGCGCGCCGCTCACCGACCAGGACGCCGACATCGGTCTTGACCGCCGGCGCCGGGATGATGTCCTTGGGCGCTTTTGGAATATCGGCGAAGTGGGGCATCCGCGGGCGGGACCGCGAGGCGGCGACCGCCTCCCGCGCAATGGCGGAATTCGGGTCCACCCCGCCAGGATCCAGCGACGTGACCTGTCGCAGGTCCGCGCAGCCAAGCAGCGCCGGGCTGAGGCCGATCGTCGCCGCAAGCCACAGGCCGCGCAGGGCGCCGGTCATCGGAGGAGTTTTGAAACGTCCAAACATCTGTGGACTCGTCTTATGCGATGATCGACCTCAATGCAAAGAGTGCTAGGTTAATCGCAATAAACCTTCGGAGGCGCTAAATGGCCGAGCAATCTGCGCGCAAACCCCGGATGGGCAAGTCGACGGCGAAATCGCCCTCTTCAAAGTCCCAAGCCAAGCCGGTCGAATCGGACAGCACATCCGCAAAGCCCAAGGCCGCCGCCAAGAAGACGCCCAAGGCGCCGGCCGCCGCCGCCCCTGCGGCAATGACGACCTCGACCAAGGTCAAGGCGACGTCGAGCCCGCCCTCCAAATCGAAACCTCAAAAGCCGAAGGCGAAAGCCAAGGCGCCTTCAGGGGCGAAAGGCGCCGCCGGCGACCGATCGACCGTTGAATTCGCCGTCACGCCTTCGGCGCGCAAGGTCAACGAGGAGGCGGCCAAGGCCAGCGCTGAAAAGGCCCAAAGCTCGAAGGACGCCAAGTTCGCGCCCCAGTCCATTCTGACGCCGGAACAGATCCAGACGCTCGAAACGCTCTCCTTGAATCTCGCGCGCGCGGCGGTGACGGCGCAAGGCGCGATCGCTGAATCGGCCCTGAGGCAGGCGGAAAGACCGGCGGGCCTCTCCGCCGATCCGTTCCATGTGGGCCCCGCGCTGGTGGACGTGATCGGACAGCTGGCGAATCAGCCGCAGAACATGATGCGGGCGCAGGCGGACCTGTTTAACCGCTACATGGCGCTGTGGAGCGCGACGAGCCGCAAACTCTATGGCGAGAAAGCCGACCCGGTCGTTCAACCAGCCAAGGGCGACAAGCGCTTCAACGACCCCGAATGGACCGAAAATCCGGTCTTTGACGTGATGAAGCAGTCCTATCTGGTCACGTCCAACTGGCTGAACGACCTCGTCACCCATGTCGACGGCGTTGATCCGATGAACAGGCGACGGGTGGAGTTCTTCACCAAGGCGCTCACGGACGCCTTTGCGCCATCCAACTTTCTGATGTCCAACCCGGCCGCCTTGCGAAAGGCGGTGGAGACGCATGGCGAGAGCATTCTGAAGGGCGCGGAGAATTTCGCCGCCGATCTCGCGCGCGGCGGCGGCCAGCTCGCCATCAGTCAGACCGAACAGGAAAAGTTCAAGGTCGGCGAGAATGTCGCGACCGCCCCGGGCAAGGTCGTGTTCCGAAACGAACTGTTCGAGCTTCTGCAGTTTTCCCCGAGCACGGAGACGGTGTTCGAGATCCCGCTGCTGATCTTCCCGCCCTGGATCAACAAGTACTATATTCTCGATCTTCGTCCCGAAAACTCGATGATCCGGTGGCTCGCCCAGCAGGGGATCACCGTCTTTGTGTGTTCCTGGGTCAACCCCGCGCCGGAACTGGCGGGCAGATCCCTTGAAGACTACATGTTCGACGGCTTCTACGAGGCCGTGCGTCAGGTGCGACGCCAGTGCAACGTCGAACAGGTCAATACGGTCGGTTACTGCATCGGCGGAACGACCCTCGCCTGCGTTCTCGCGCACATGGCGGCCGAGCAGGACACGTCCATTCGCTCGGCCACCTTCTTTGCGGCGCAGCAGGACTTCGCCGAGGCCGGCGATCTTTTGATGTTCACCAATGAGGAGTGGCTTCGAGATCTGGAGGCCCGAATGGACGCCGCCGGCGGCGTCCTGCCGGGCAGCGCCATGGCCGACACCTTCAACATGCTGCGCGCCAACGATCTGATCTGGTCGTTCTTCGTCAACAACTACCTGATGGGGAAGGAGCCCACCCCCTTTGATCTGTTGTTCTGGAACTCCGACCAGACGCGAATGCCCAAGACCCTGCACATGCAGTACCTGCGGCGGTTCTATCAGGACAATGCGCTCGCCAAGAAGGAACTGGTCGCCGGCGGCGTTCGCCTGGACCTTGGCCAGGTGAAGATCCCGGTCTTCGTGCAGGCGAGCCGCGAGGACCACATCGCCCCCATGAAGTCGGTATATCGCGGCGCAAAACTATTTGGCGGCCCGACGGAGCTGACCCTCGCCGGCTCAGGCCACATCGCCGGCGTCATCAATGCGCCCCAGGCCAACAAGTACCAGCACTGGATCAATCCCGCCCTTCCGGACACTCTCGCCGAATGGCAGGCGGGCGCGGTGGAGCATCCGGGCAGCTGGTGGCCCCACTGGCTGACCTGGCTCGCCTCCAAGTCCGGACAGCAGATCCCGGCGAGGGATCCGACCAAGGGTCCCCTCAAGGCGCTTGACGATGCGCCGGGAACCTATGTGAAGGTGCGCTCCGACGCGCCCTGACGGCCGTCGATCCTGCGCTCGGAAACGGCTCTATAGGCCCGTCGCTTCGTCGAGGCCGAACATGAGGTTCAGACTCTGCACGGCGGCGCCGGACGCGCCCTTGCCGAGATTGTCCAGCAGCGCGACCAGCCGCGCCTGGCCCCGCAAAGCGTCGCCAAAGGCATAGAGCTTCAGCCGGTTGGAACCGTTCAGGGCTTCGGGGTCGAGCGTCTTTGTCGCTTCAGTCTCTGCAGCGTCCGCGACCTCCACGAAGCGCTCCCCCGCATAGGCCGCCTGAAGCGTCTGGCGCACCGTGTCCAGCGACGGCCGCGACGGCAGGGCGTTCAGCTGCACCGGAACCTCGACGATCATCCCTTGCGCAAATCGGCCCACCGCCGGCGCGAACAGGGGCGCGTGGGCGAGACCGGCATGGACCTGCATCTCGGCGATATGTTTGTGCCCCAGACCCGTCGCATAGATCCGGTAGGCGGCGCGGGTGAAGGCGGGCGAGGCGTCGTCCTCGAACTCGGCGATCATCCCCTTGCCGCCGCCTGAATAGCCCGACACGGCGTTGACCGTGGCCGGCCAGTCGGCGGGAATGAGGCCAGCTGCGACCAGCGGCTTCACCAGCGCCAGAAAGCCCGTCGGATAGCAGCCGGGGTTCGAAACCCTGGCCGCATCGCGCACCGCCTGCCTCTGATCGCGGCCAAGCTCGGGAAAGCCGTAGACCCAGCCTGGCGCAGTGCGGTGCGCCGTCGAGGCGTCGATCACCCGCGTCCGGTCATTTCGGATCAGGGAGACGGCGGTGCGCGCGGCGTCGTCCGGCAGGCAAAGGATCGCCACATCGGCATCGTTCAACGCCTCGGCCCGGGCTGCGTCATCCTTGCGGCGCGCATCGTCCAGGCGAATGAGACGTACATCTGAACGATCCGCCAGTCGCTCGCGGATCTGCAGACCCGTCGTCCCGGCTTCTCCGTCGATGAAGACCCTGATCGCCACCTCGTCCTCCTCAGACACGAAAAAGGGCGCTCCGGTTGCCCGAAGCGCCCTTCGACATCTTGATGATATCGCCGGATTAGCGCTTCGAGAACTGGAAGCTACGACGCGCCTTCGCGCGGCCGTACTTCTTGCGCTCGACAACGCGGCTGTCGCGGGTGAGGAAGCCGTGCGGCTTCAGCACCGGCCGCAGACCCGGCTCATAATAGGTCAAGGCCTTGGAGATGCCGTGACGGATCGCGCCGGCTTGACCGGACAGACCCGAACCCTTCACCGACACCACAACGTCGAACTGCGACGCGCGGTCGGTGACGGCGAGGGGCTGGGCGATCATCATGCGCAGCACCGGACGGGCGAAGTACACCGTCTGGTCGCGATCATTGATCGTGATTTTGCCCGAGCCCGGCTTTATCCACACCTTGGCGATGGCGTTCTTGCGCTTGCCGGTGGCGTAGGCGCGGCCGTATTGATCGATCTTCGGCTCAGCAGGGGCTGCGTCCGCCGCAGCGGTCCCCATGCCTTTCAGAGCGTCGAACCCGGTCGGGGCTTCCGATTGCGTAGCGTCGACCATGATTACTGGCTCCGGACGTTCTTGGCGTTCAGGTCGGCGAACGCGATGGTTTCAGGGTTCTGAGCGACGTGCGGATGCTCGGCCGACGCATAGACCCTAAGGTGGGTCAGCTGCTTGCGCGCCAGGGGGCTTTCCTTGGGCAGCATGCGCTCGACGGCCTTCATCAGGACGCGCTCGGGGAAGCGGCCGCCCAGCACCTTGCCGGCCGTGCGCTCCTTGATTCCGCCCGGGTGGCCCGTGTGCCAGTAGTAGGTCTTCTGGTCCAGCTTGCGGCCCGTGAACTTCACCTTGTCGGCGTTGACCACGACGACAAAGTCGCCGCAATCGACGTGCGGGGTGAAGTCGGGACGGTGCTTGCCGCGAAGGCGCATGGCGATGAAGGTGGCGAGGCGACCGACAACCGCGTTCTCGGCGTCGATCACGATCCACTTCTTGTCGACATCAGCCGGCTTCAGGGAAACCGTGGTTTTCTGCATCGGTGGAACTTCCATTATTCGGACGGCGTCGAGCGCAATCTGCGGGCTCGACGTCGGGAGAGGCGTGCATAACGACCCGCCCCACCCTTGTCAACGCAGCAACAAAGACAGCGATCTCATCACAATGTTGATTTATATAAACTTTTTCAATTCGGCATTATATTACCGCAAAATAGTCGGCGCGTTTCAGTTGCGCGGCAGCCGCCAGGCCAGCACAAGCGACCAGGTGAACACCACGACGGCGAAGATCTGGTGGGTCAGGGCCAGCCACAAGGGGTCGCCGGACCGTAAGGTCAAGACGCCCAGCAGCGCCTGACAGCCGATCAGTCCGGCCAGCCAGTAGCTGGTCCGTCGCACGGGCTGCGCGACACCCCGCGCCCGGGTGATCTGCACAGCGAACGTCACGGCGAAACCGAGGAGAAGGTAGCCCACCAGCCGGTGATCGAACTGGACCGCGCCCTGCCCCCGCAGCAAGGACCCAATGAGGCCAAGCGGCGCCTCAATATAAGGACTGGGCGCCAGTCGCCCGTTCATCAGCGGCCAGTCATTGTACACGTGGCCGGCATGGCTTCCGGCGACCAACGCGCCCATCAGGCACTGCAGATAGGTCAGGGCGACGAGGCCAATCGACGCCCAGCGCCAGCGGCCGTCCGGCCCGATCGCATTGCGTCCGCGACCGAACCAGGCCTCAAGACCCGTCCAGACGCATGCGCCGAAGATGACTAAGGCCATGCCAAGGTGAAGGGCCAATCGTTCCGGCGCGACGGATACGAGCCGGTCAAGACCGCTGGTCACCATCCACCAGCCGACCAGTCCCTGAAAGGCCCCAAGCCCCAGGATCACCCAGCACCGCCAGATCAGTCGGCGGGGCACCGACTGGGTCGCAAGAAGGATGGCGAAGGGTACGATGAAGGCCAGCCCGACCAGACGGCCCAGCAGCCTGTGACCCCACTCCCACCAGTAGATGCCCTTGAACGCCTCCAGGGTCATTCCGGCGTTGACGTATCGGTACTGCGGGATCTGACGGTATTTGGCGAAGGCGTTTTCCCAGCCCTGCTGGCTGATCGGGGGGATGGCGCCCAGGATCGGCTTCCACTCTGTGATCGACAGCCCCGAACCGGTCAGGCGCGTGGCGCCGCCGACGACCACCATCGCATAGACAAGGCCAGCGATCACGAACAGCCAGAGCGCCGCAGCATAGGACCGTTCGAGGTTATAGCTCCAGCGCATGTTCCGGCAGGTTCCCTGAGCGCGATCACGTTCCCTAACGCCTGTCCGCCGGTTCGTCCATGTCGAAGGCGCGAAAGGCCTTAAGAGACTTCGCGACCGTGACCCAAACGCCTATATGGGGCAAAGAGTTCGTCCGAACCCGGAGTGCGACGCCATGCCCGTCAGATTGAGAAAACTTATCGGGGGCCTCGGGCTGATCGTGTTTGTGATCGCCTATGCGGTCGCGGTCGTCGCCCTCGGTGAAAAGCTGCCCGACAACGCCTGGATCAAGGCGATCTATTTCAGCGTCTCCGGGTTCGCCTGGGGCGTTCCCGCCCTGCCGCTGCTGCGCTGGATGCGGGAAAAGCCCGGCGAAATCGCCGAGGGCTGACCCGACCCGCCCAGGGTTTGCCTACCGCGTGAATGGTCGGAGCGGCGGGATTCGAACCCACGACCCCTTGACCCCCAGTCAAGTGCGCTACCAGGCTGCGCTACGCTCCGACACGACGGTGGAGGGGCCTTATAGATAGGCCCCAACTGAAGGGCAATGCGGAAAGTGCGTATATTCTTGGCGGCGCAGGTCCGCCTGCGCCGGTCAGCTGCGCAGAAGCAGCGCGTCGATCCGGGCCTTGATCGAATCGAGGTCTTCGAGGACCACGGTCAGACGCCGCCGCGCCGTGTCGGACAGGACGGCGGTCGGCGCGTCGCTCAAGGCTTCGTCCGTGTGTTCGGGGGCGACGGTCCCAGGCGCGCCGCCTTGCGCCGCCGCCAGCAGACACTTGGCGCCCTGCTCCTTGTGCAGCCGCTGGACGCCCTTGATGGTGTAGCCTTCGTCGTGAAGAAGCGTTCTGACCCCGCGCAGGATGTCGATGTCCTGCCGACGATAGAACCTTCGCCCCCCCGCCCGTTTCATCGGGCGGATAAAGGAGAATTTGGTTTCCCAGAACCGCAGAACGTGCTGCGGAACGCCGAGTTCGACAGCGGCTTCCGATATGGTGCGAAACGCGTCCGGGCCCTTCGCCACGGCCACCGTCAGCTCTCCTGTTCCCCGTTGGCGTGAGCCGCAGGCGAACTGTCGATCAGGGCCTTCATCACCTGGGAGGCGCGAAAGCTGATGACACGTCTTGGATCAATCGCCGCAGGCTCCCCGGTCTTGGGATTGCGGCCCATGCGAGCGCGCTTGGCGCGCACCTGGAAAACGCCGAACCCGGACAGTTTGACCGTCTGCCCCTCTTCGAGGGCTTCGGCCACCAGATCCAGAGTGCGCTCGACAAGGCCAGCGCAATCCTGACGGGTCAAACCGACATCCTGGTGCACGGCCTCCGACAGATCGGCCCGCGTCAACGTCCGGCCTCGCGTCATGTTCTTCTAAACCCCAGCCAAAGCTCCACTCTGTTTGTAGACGTGAAAAGTGGGAGAAGTCAAAGGGTTCGAGCAAACTCTAAAATCGAACGACGCAGGCGCCCCAGGTCAACCCGCCGCCCATGGCCTCCATCAGAAGCAGATCGCCCCGCTTGACGCGTCCGTCCTTCATCGCGGTCACCAGGGCGAGGGGGATCGACGCGGCGGAGGTGTTGGCGTGTTCGGCCACCGTAGAGACAACCTTGGCCTCATCCAGCCCAAGCCGGTCGGCGACGCCCAGCAGGATCCGCTGGTTGGCCTGGTGCGGGATGAACCAGTCCACATCGGCGATGGCGATCCCCGCCACCTTGGCGGCCGCCTCCACCGCCTCGGCAATATTGACGACGGCCTGCCGAAAGACCTGTTGTCCCAGCATCCGCAGATTGCCGACGGACCCGGTCGTGGAGGGCCCCCCGTCGACATAGAGAAGATCCTGCTTGGCGCCGTCGCAACGCAACGCAAAACCGATCAGGCCCCGGTCCGTCAGGTCGCCGCGGCCTGTCTGCGGTTCAAGCACCACGGCCCCGGCGCCGTCGCCGAACAGAACGCAGGTGGTGCGGTCGGTATAGTCCAGCAGCCGGGTCATGCACTCCGCGCCGATCACCAGCGCGCACTTGGACATGCCCCGGGCGACAAACCCGTCGGCCACCGCCATGGCGTAGACAAACCCGCTGCAGACGGCCTGGACATCAAAGGCGATCCCGACGGGCGCCCCGATCTTGCGCTGGACCATGGCGGCCACGGCGGGGAAGGTCAGGTCCGGCGTCGTCGTCGCCACGATAATCAAATCGACCTCAGCGGGATTGCGCCCCGCGTCGGCGAGGGCCGCGAGCGCCGCCTCGACAGCAAGGTCAGAGGTCGCCTGATCGGGCGCCGCCTGATGACGGGCGCGAATGCCCGTCCGCTCGACGATCCACGCATCCGTCGTCTCGACGATCTGCGTCAGCTCGTCATTGGTGACGCGCCTCTCTGGAAGATACGCCCCAGCCCCGGTCATGACGCTGCGAAGGACACTCACTGCGAGGGCTCCGACAGGGCTCCGGCGTTCTGAGCCGCAGGACCAGACCCAAGGCGCGCCAGATTGCGCGCGATGTCTTCGGCATAGTTGCTGGCGGCCAGGTTCGCCGCGACCACCAGCGCGGTGGCGAAGCCGCTGGCGTCAGCGCCGCCATGGCTCTTGATGACCGTGCCGTTCAAACCGAGAAGCGGCCCGCCGTTGACCGAGCTGGGATCAAGCCGCGCCTTCAAGGCCTTCAGGGCGCCGGACGCTACAAGAGCGCCGGCCTTGTTCACCCAGGACGAGGTCAATTCCGCGCGCAGCGTGGTGGCGAAGAACCTTGCCATGCCCTCGGCGGTTTTCAGGGCCACATTGCCGGTGAAGGCGTCTGTGACAATCACGTCCACCGCGCCCATGGCGATGTCATTGCCCTCGACAAATCCGCGATAGTCAAAGTCGAATGCGCCGTCACGAAGCAGGGCGTGGGCGTCCCGCACCTCCTGATGTCCTTTCATATCTTCCGAACCGACGTTCAACAGCGCGACGGTCGGCGGACGACCGGAGCCGTCCGAATGCATGGCGGCGTAATAGGCCGCGCCCAGGATCGCAAACTCAACCAGCTGATGCGCGTCGCAATCAAGGTTGGCGCCGACGTCGAGCACAGCCGTCACGCCCCGCAGAGTCGGCCATCCCGCGACGATGGCGGGACGATCCGAGCCGCCCATCATGCGCAGGATGAGTTTTGATATCGCCATCAGAGCACCGGTATTGCCCGCAGAAACGGCGGCGTGAGCGTCCTTCTCGCGGACCGCCTCGATGGCGTTCCAAAGGCTTGAGCCCTTGCCGCGCCGCATGGCCCGGGCCGGCTGCTCGTCGCTAGCGATGACAAGATCGGTGTGGCGCACCTCGCAGACGTCTCTCAGCCGAGGGTGGCGGGACATTTCAGCCTCGATCCGGTCACGATCCCCGTGCAGCAGGAATCGCACCGACCGTCCGGCCAGCCGGTCCAGAGCCAGATCCACACCCGCCACCACAACGGGGGGGCCAAGGTCGCCGCCCATGGCGTCGACCGAAATAACCAGCTGATCGGACACAGCGCCTCTTCGCAACTCAGGACGGAACGCCAAGGAATCGCGCTCCGGATCGCTCTAGACCTCGCGACCGGCGCGACCTTAACGTCCGCTTCCAGCGATGCAAGGGACACATCAAGGCTCGCCCTCGCCTTCCGTGGAACGATTGCGCGTCTGAAGCGCCTTGAGCGCTGCGAACGGCGTGATGACCGCAGGCTCCGGCGGGGCCACGAACACCGCCCCCGGTTTTCGTGGAAAGGGATCAAGCTCGAGCGCCAGATGTTCGATCAGATAGTCGGCCAGCGGGACGATGTCGCCTTCCAGAACATCCGGCGGATCCTCGGCCAGGGGATCGATCACCGTTTCGGTCTCAGTGTGCGGCGCGTTCGGGCTTTGCGCCGGCAGGAGCCGGATGTCGAAACGGCCGGTCACCTGAACAGGAAGGTCTTCAAGGGTCACGCAGCAGGCCTGCACCAGATCGGCGGACCACGACGCCGTCAGCCGTGCGCCGTCCAGCCAGCCTGTGAGGAGCACGTCGGCCTCGAACCGGGCAAGGTCAACGAGGTCGAGCCGTTTGGCGATGCGCTTTCGCACCTCTGGGCCCGCGTTGACCGAAAACCGCTGCTCCTTTCGGTCGATATCCGCCAGCGGTACGGTTTCGACCCACACGTCGTCGCTCATCCCTCCACTCCCGGAAAGGCGACCTCGCCCGACAGCAAGGCTTCGAGCGGCTGCGCCTGCAGCGCGGCGCTCGCCCGCACCGTCCAGGCTGCGAGCGCTGAAGACGGCGCATCTACTGCATCCTGATAGACAGTGCGCCGGATCATGGCCGACAAATCGGCGGTCTGCGGAAGCACGTCCAGCGCCGCGTCAAGATTGCGGGCCCGGCCATAGATCGCTTCACCAAGCTTGCGCATCTTCTTGCCGACCGACAGATCGCCCACGCCCATCTCCCGAAGGCCGTCATCGAGTCCCATCAGAAGGGCGTCGAACAGGGCCTGGCTGACCGCGGCTGCGGCGTCGCCCTCCCCCCTCAATCGGCGCACCACCAAGAGCACATGGAGCGCATAGAGCTCAAAGCGTCCCTCGACCGTGTCGGGCACAGCCAGTGTCGTATAGAAACCGGTTTCGCGGGCGGCTTTTGCACATTTTGCATAGAGCGCTCCGCCCGCCGTTTTCGCGGCGCCCGGCCGAAACAGCCAGTTCAACATCTTCGCCCCTTTTCCGCCGCGAGATTGCGCGACTGTGTCCACCATTGCACTAATGACGCCGCCGCGTTAGGTCAAAGGCTGAGACGGCGGCCATCGTCGCTCTTTGTTGTCGGACGGAAGATCAGCATGAAACGCGCCGCCCTCCTCGCCGCCGCCCTCAGTGTCGGCATCAGCCTTGCGGCCTGCGCGCCGATCACCTCCTACAACGGCTTCCAAGCGCAGGACATCCGGCCAGAGCAGATCAAAGTCAATGACGACACGCGCTCGACGGTGCTGAGCAAACTCGGCTCGCCCTCGGTGCAGGCCTCGTTCGATCCGAATATCTGGTTCTATGTGAGCCAGGTCGCCGAGAAGTACGCCTACTACCAGCCCAAGGTTCGCAGCCGCCAGATCTACGAAATCCGCTTCGACAAGGACGAGAAGGTCGTTTCAGTCAAATCCTACAAGCTGACCGACGGCTATCAGATCGCCTATGACAAGCGCGAAACGCCGACGAGGGGCCGGGAGCTTTCGGTGATCGAGCAGATCCTGGGCGGACTGGGGCGCGGCGGGCTGCTTCCCCAGGACAACGACCCCGGCAATCCCCGCGGCCCCGGCCGATAAGGGCGCCACGACCGTCCTTCGTCTCTACGCTGTCGCGACCACAAAAAAACGCTCCGGAAGTTGCCCTCCGGAGCGTTTCGCATGTTCGGATCGAAGATCCCGAGACTACTTGATAAGGCCTTTGGCCAGGACCGCCAGCAGCAGCAGCGCCACGATATTGGTGATCTTGATCATCGGATTGACGGCGGGGCCGGACGTATCCTTGTAAGGATCGCCGACCGTGTCGCCGGTCACCGCCGCCTTGTGCGCGTCGGACCCCTTGCCGCCATAGTTGCCTTCTTCGATGTACTTCTTGGCGTTGTCCCAGGCGCCGCCGCCCGAGGTCATCGAGATGGCGACGAACAGGCCCGTGACGATCACGCCGATCAGCATGGCGCCAAGGGCTGCAAAGGCATGGACCTTTCCGCCGCCGGGCAGACTGACGATCAGCACGAACAGCACGATCGGGGACAGGACCGGCAGAAGCGACGGCACGATCATCTCGCGGATCGCCGCCTTGGTCAGGATGTCCACCGCCCGCGCATAGTCGGGCTTTTGCGCGTAGGTCATGATGCCGGGCATTTCCCGGAACTGGCGACGCACCTCCTCAACAACCGAGCCTGCCGCACGGCCCACCGCCGTCATCGACATGCCGCCGAACAGGAACGGCAACAGCCCGCCGAACAGAAGCCCCACGATCACGAACGGATCGGAGAGATCGAAAGCGACCTGCCCGATATTGGCGAAGTAGGGGAACTTCTCGGCATTCTCGACCTGCGAGAAGTAATGCAGGTCCTGCGTATAGGCGGCGAACAGCACCAGCGCGCCAAGACCCGCTGAGCCGATCGCGTAACCCTTCGTCACCGCCTTGGTGGTGTTGCCCACGGCGTCGAGGGCGTCGGTGGACACCCGAACCTCAGCCGGAAGACCCGCCATTTCCGCGATACCGCCCGCATTGTCCGTGACCGGACCGAAGGCGTCGAGGGCCACGATGAACCCCGCCAGGGACAGCATGGTCGTGGTCGCAATGGCGACGCCGAACAGGTTGCCCAAAAGATAGGTCGCGATGATCGCCACAATGATGACGATCGCCGGCGCCGCCGTCGATTCCAGCGAGACCGCGAGGCCCTGGATGACATTGGTGCCGTGTCCGGACTGGGACGCCTTGGCGACTGAGCGGACCGGACGGAACCCCGTGCCGGTATAGTACTCGGTAATCACCACAATGGCGGCCGTCACGGCAAGACCGATCACGCCGCACCAGAACAGGTTCATGGCCGAAATCGTGATGTCGCCGGTCGGGCTTGCAACCGTGATGTCGCTGGTGACCAAAGTCGTGATGACCCAGTAGACCGCAGCGATCGACGTCAGACCCGAAACGATCAGGCCCTTGTACAAGGCGCCCATGATGTTGCGGTCCTTGCCCAGGCGCACGAAGAACGTGCCGATGATCGAGGTGACAATGCACACCGCGCAGATCGCCAGCGGCAGCAGCATCATCGTTCCGATCACTTCGGGCGACGAGCTGCGGAAGAAGATCGCCGCAAGGACCATGGTCGCGACCGTGGTCACAGCGTAGGTTTCAAACAGGTCTGCAGCCATGCCCGCGCAGTCGCCGACATTGTCGCCCACATTGTCGGCGATGGTGGCGGCGTTTCTCGGGTCATCTTCCGGGATACCGGCTTCAACCTTGCCGACCAGATCGCCGCCGACGTCTGCGCCCTTGGTGAAGATCCCGCCGCCGAGACGGGCGAAGATCGAGATCAGGGAGGCGCCGAAGCCGAGCGCCACGAGCGCGTCGATCAGCTCCCGGCTCGTCGCGTCCATTCCGATCACCTGGGTCAGATAGGCGTAGTAGCCGGCGACGCCCACGAGGGCGAACCCGGCGACGAACATCCCCGTCACCGCCCCTGAGCGGAACGCCAGCGACAGGCCGGCGTCCAGGCTCTTCGATGCGGCCTCAGCGGTGCGCACATTGGCGCGAACGCTGATGAGCATGCCGGCAAAGCCCGCAGACCCCGAAAGGACCGCGCCGATCAGGAAACCGATCGCAGAAAACGCGCCCAAGGTCGGGATCAGGGCCGCAAATATCACCACACCGACAATGCCGATGGTCATGTACTGACGCCGCAGATAAGCCTGCGCGCCTTCCTGAATCGCGGCCGCGATCTCCTGCATCTTGGCGTTGCCGGCCGGCGCGCGCAGCAAAGCGCCCGTCTGCACCACGCCATAGACCACCGCGAGCAACCCCGCGAGGATCACCAATACCAAACTGTTCATTTCCACCCCTTGTTTCTTGTTCGCCCGATCGATCACACGTCGATGCGCCCGCGTCGTTGGTGCGACCGTCCCCCTGACGACGTCGTGAAACGTAAAATCGTCCGAGATCTGACGCGCTCAAACTATGGCGACACTGCCAAACTCAATGGGGCGAGGCAACCGTGTCTGCGCCAAGACACGAAAGGAATTCAACTATTCGGCCGCGGCAAGGGCTTTTGGGGGATCTGGTCGAGGATCACCACCTGCTTGACCACCCCCTTGCCGACCAGGTTTTCGGCGGCTGCGGCCATCAGCTTCTGAACAGGGATCGGATCGATTCGGTTGAGGTCTGTTTCGCTGTTGTAGATCGTATGGCTGGCGGACCGCACCAGTGTGTCGCGAAGATAGGGCTCCTTGGCCTTCACGACCGCCGAGTCGCCCGGCTTGCCGGTCACGAAGCGGATCTTCACAAACACATAGTTCACAACGGCCGCGTGGTAGACGACGGGCAAGGCCACCGGCGACATGTCAAACTGCATGAGCGTCTTGGGATCGTCCTTGCCGTCCTTGGGCTTGTCCTCGCCCGCAACGGCTGTCTGCAGCGGCGCAACGGAGAGCGCCAGAATGAACGCCATGAGTGCAAACCGCGCCAGCATAGAACTCTCCCTGTCCGAGTTCGATGCAGTGTTGCCGCAACAAATTAATTCTGAGTCACTTTATAGATACATTTAATTTTCTAAATGCGACCAGCCAACCCGGTCGGGATGCACCTTTCGTCCATTGAAATCGATCGAAACGCCTTCACCGGACCGAAGGAAGCCGATGCGCGCCAATCGAAGGCCGAGCGACGCCGCCCGCGCCGCCAAATCCGCTTCAGCCGATGGGGGCGCCGTGCAGGCGATTTCGTAGTCATCGCCCCCCGTCGCCAGCGCCAGCCGCGCCTCGGCTTCGTCAGCATTCGTCGACAGCCATCTCTGCGCCGGGCCGGACAAGGGCATGGCCGCCAGATCAAGCTCAACGGCGACGCCGCTGGCCAGCCCAATATGGCCAATGTCTGCGATCAGTCCGTCCGAAATATCCACCGCCGCTGAACAGAAGTCCCGAACAGCGCCGGCAAAATCGAGACGGGGGGTCGGACATCGATAACGAGACGACAGCCACGCCCGGTCCTCAGGCGAATACGCCCCCTCCCCCCTCGCCGCCGCCAGACCCAGCCAGCCGTCACCGATCGTCCCCGTGACATAGAGAAGATCGCCCGGCTGCGCTCCGGACCGCAGGACGGCGCCGCCGACCGGGCACCACCCCAGCACCGTCAAGCCCGCCTGAAAGGGCCCGGGCGTGCGAACCGTATCACCACCGAACAGACGCACGCCGTACTTCGCCAGCGCCTGGCCCAAGGCGTCCGCGAAGGCTTTGCGCTCCAGCGCCGTCCACGGCGTCGGCCAGGCCACATTCAGGAAAGCGCCGTCAGGAGCGGCCCCCTTCGCCGCAAGATCCGACAGGTTCACCCCCACCAGCTTGACGGCGAGGTCCGCAGGAGACGTATCCGGCAGCGCGTGTACGCCAGCCACAATCGTGTCGGTCGAGATCACAAGCTCGAAGCCCGGACGCCCGCCGATGACCGCCACGTCGTCCATGAGGCCAAGAGACTCGCGCGCCCCCCGTGTCAGGGGGCGGAAGAGGTCGCGAATATCGTCAAATTCGGTGCGGCGGGGCATGCCGCTTAACCGCGCAGGTCGCTCGCGACCGCATCAAGGGCGCCATTGACGAAGCCAGCGTCGGACTTGTCGAAAAAGGCCTTCGCCAGCTCGACATACTCGTTCAACACCACTTCGGTGGGGACGTCCGGGCGACACATCAGTTCGAAGGTCGCTGACCTAAGCGTAGCGCGGAGGGTGGCGTCCAGCCGCTCCAGCCGCCAATTGGTCGCAAGCCGCTTGGCCACCGCCTGGTCGATCGCCGACTGGTTCATCACCACGCCGCGAACGATGTCGCCGAAAAACGCCTCGTCCGCCTCGGCCAACTGATCGCCAAGCGCCGCTCCGCTGTCCCCGTCCATCGCGCCGCCGAAGCGGTGATCGGCAAATTCGCGCACCACGGCTTCAACGCCGGCGCCGGCCACTTCCATCTGATAGAGCGCCTGAACGGCCGCCAGTCGCGCAACGGTTCGGGACGGGCGGGCGCCCTTGGGCTGGACTTCGGTCATGGCTCCAACGTCTCCGCCTCTTCAGACAGCCCTTCTTCACCGAGGAAGCGGGCAAAATCCTGAGTCTCGCGAAAATCGCGGTAGACCGAGGCGTATCGGACGTAGGCCACTTCGTCGAGGGACTTGAGCGCCTTCATAACGAGTTCGCCGATCACCTCCGAATGGATCTCCGTCTCGCCGCGGCTTTCGAGCTGGCGCACAATGCCTGACACCATGCGTTCGAGCCGCTCGGTGTCGACGGGGCGTTTGCGCATGGCGATGGAAATGGAGCGTACCAGCTTTTCCCGGTCGAAGGGCGCCCGTCGACCGGATCGCTTGATGATCGTCAGTTCCCGGAGCTGAACGCGCTCAAACGTCGTGAACCGTCCCCCGCACTCGGGGCAGGACCTTCGACGTCGGATCGCCGAACCATCCTCCGACGGACGGCTGTCCTTCACCTGACTTTCGGCATGGCCGCAAAATGGGCAGCGCAATCTGAACCTTGCTCCTGATCCGGACCGACGGGGCGTCAATCGTCATACATAGGTACGATTTCCGTCCCCATCAGGCCATACCGATCACCCGTAGATCGGGAACCTGTCCGTCAAGGCGGTGACGCGCGCGGCGACGGCGGCCTCGGCTGCGCGGTTGTCCTCGCCATGTCGCGCAAGCCCATCCACGACTTCGGCGATCAAGTGTCCGACTTCGGTGAACTCCGCCGCGCCGAACCCCCGCGTCGTCGCCGCCGGGCTGCCCAGACGCACGCCGGACGTGATGGTGAAGGGCGCCGTGTCGAACGGAATGCCGTTCTTGTTGCACGTGATGCCCGACCGCTCCAGGCTCGCTTCCGTCGCCTTGCCGGTCACGCCCTTGGGCCGAAGATCCACCAGCATCAGGTGACTGTCCGTTCCGCCGGACACAATCGCGACCCCGGAAGAGACGAGCGTTGCGGCCAGGGCGCGCGCATTGTCGACCACATTCTGCGCATAGGTCTTGAAGGACGGCTGCAACGCCTCGCCGAACGCGACCGCCTTGGCGGCGATCACGTGCATCAGCGGGCCGCCCTGAAGGCCGGGGAACACCGCAGAATTGATCTTCTTGCCGAGATCCTCGTCGTTCGAGAGGATCAGCCCGCCGCGGGGCCCGCGCAGGGTCTTGTGCGTGGTCGTGGTCACAACATGCGCGTGCGGCAAGGGGCTGGGATAGACCCCCGCGGCGATCAGACCTGCATAGTGGGCCATATCGACCATCAGATAGGCGCCGACCGAGTCGGCGATGGCGCGGAAGCGGGCGAAATCGATGTGACGGCTATAGGCAGAGCCGCCGGCGACGATCAGGCGCGGCTTCTCCCTCAGGGCGATGTCGGCCACTGCGTCATAGTCGATCAGATGGTCATCCTGCCGCACCGTGTAGGCGACGGGGCGGAACCACTTGCCAGACTGATTGGCCGGGCTGCCGTGCGTCAGGTGCCCGCCCGCGGCCAGATCCATGCCCATGAAGGTGTCGCCCGGCTTCAGCAGAGCAAAGAACACCGCCTGATTGGCCTGAGCGCCTGAGTGCGGCTGCACATTCGCGAAGGCGCAATTGAACAGCGCCTTGGCCCGCTCGATCGCCAGACGCTCAGCGACGTCCACATATTCGCAGCCGCCGTAATACCGCCGATTCGGATACCCTTCGGCGTATTTGTTCGTCAAAACCGACCCTTGAGCCTCCAGAACCGCCCGGCTCACGATGTTCTCGGAGGCGATCAGCTCAATTTGGGCGCCCTGCCGGCCGAACTCTCCGCGGATCGCCGCCGCAAGTTCCGGGTCCGAACGTTCGACCCCCGCGGTGAAGAAGTCGGACGTTGTAAGCTGTTGTAGCGCTTGGGAAACAGTCACGATCGCGGACTCTCTTTTTTCATCGACAGAGGCTGTGGTTCTACGCGCCTCGACCTGTCCAACGCAATCCACTGTCTCTGCAAACGTCCGATTGCCGCCGCAAAAAATCACGATCCCGCGGTTTGCCGATTTTTTCGGGTCGTGCCCGTCCCTGTTTATTGTATAGGATCAGGCCATACGCTCGATTTGGCCCGGCCTTTCAGTAACAACAGTCGATACCAATTCGTTAACTGCTGAAGAATCGAATATGAATACGCATTCAGAAATTTCAAATACGCAAACCAATGATTTACTTCGCTGGTCTACAGATTTGGTTGCGTCGTATTTGGCAAATAATACCGTATCAGCAGCGAACATTCCAGAAATAATTAAATCGGTTCATGATTCGTTGGCCAACCTTGGACGCCCACAGCCTGAACCTGTGCAAGTTGAACGGATCCGCCCTGCGGTTACTATTAGCAAGTCGGTTCAGGATGACTACATAGTTTGCCTGGAAGACGGCAAACGACTGAAAATGCTGAAGCGTTATCTACGCTCGAAATTCAAATAGAGCCCCGAGGAATACCGCCGCAAATGGGGTCTCTCCAGCGAGTACCCGATGGTGGCGCCGGCCTATGCGAACCGGCGTTCGGAATTCGCCAAACAGATCGGGCTGGGCCGCGGCGTTCGGCGCCGGAAGGCCTGAGCCGGCCAAGGCGCGGGCGCCCACCGCTTTCGACGATCACGGCCGGACCCCTCGTCCGGCCGTTTTCTTTTGTCAGGATCAGGCGGCGACGCCGTTCCGCTTGACGTTGCAGCGCGCCCACAGGTCGTTCATCGCGTTTGTGAGCCGGTCCATCATATCGTCGGTATGGAAGGGCGTGGGCGTGAACCGCAGGCGTTCGGTGCCGCGCGGCACGGTGGGATAGTTGATCGGCTGCACATAGACGCCGTGATCCGCCAGCAGCAGGTCCGAAATCATCTTGCAGTGAACCGGATCCCCTACCAGCACCGGCACGATGTGACTTTCCGACGGCATGACGGGCAGACCTGCCGCCTTGAAGCGCGCCTTCAGGGCCGCGGCCCGCTCCTGATGCCGGGCCCGGACCTCATCATGCGCCTTGAGCCAACGGATGCTGGCCGCCGCGCCTGCGGCCAGCGCTGGCGGCAGGGACGTCGTGAAGATGAACCCGGACGCATAGAGCCTGATGGCGTCCACCAGGTCGCTGTCGGCGGCGATATAGCCCCCCATGACGCCGAACGCCTTGCCAAGGGTGCCCTCGATGATGTCGATGTCGGCCATCACGCCGTCGCGTTCGGCGACGCCGGCGCCCCTTTTCCCGTAGAGCCCGACGGCGTGCACTTCATCGAGATAGGTCAGCGCGCCGTACCGCTTGGCGAGGGCAATCGTCCCGGCGAGATCGGCAATGTCCCCATCCATCGAATACACGCTTTCGAAGGCGATCAGCTTGGGCGCCTCGACCGGAGCGGCGGCCAGCAGGGCTTCAAGGTGTTCAAGATCATTGTGCCGGAATATGCGCCGCTCACCGCCGCCATTGCGGATCCCTGCAATCATCGAGGCGTGGTTGAGCGCGTCTGAAAAGATGATGAGTCCGGGCAGGATCTTGTAGAGGGTCGACAGCGCCGCCTCGTTCGCCACATAGCCGGAGGTGAACAGAAGGGCGCCGGACTTGGCGTGCAGGTCCGCCAGTTCCGCCTCAAGCTCCACATGATAGGACGTCGTGCCGGAAATATTGCGCGTGCCGCCAGAGCCGGATCCAGCCTCGTCCATCGCTTCGTGCATCGCGGCCAGCACCACAGGGTTCTGTCCCTGGCCGAGATAGTCGTTCGAGCACCACACGGTGACGTCCCGGATCTGACCGTCCGGCCGCGTCCAGCTGGCGAGGGGGAATTCACCGCGACGCCGCTTGAGGTCCGCGAAAACGCGGTATCGGCCCTCATCGCGAACCTTGTCCACCGCATTCCGGAAATGGGACTTGTAATCCATCAGTCTACATCCTCAGACGGCGGCGCGATCACGCCTCCGCGTATGCCGCGCATTTCTGCACCCGAAGCGCAAACCTGTCTACAGATGAGACAGCCCCGCGTCACCCGGCGTTTGTGACGTTTAAAGGTCTGTCCCTACACAATCGTTGAGACGGATCAATCGCCGCTTTTGCGTGTCTTGTCCAAACCTTGATCGGGAAGCGCTTCGGCCACGATCGGGTCGCGGGCGAGCCAGCGACGGGCCGCGGCATTCACCTCAGCGACGGGGATCGAGCTGTAATCCGCCTGCCAGGTGCGCGCCTGGGCGAGCTTGTAAGGCTCTGCGAACGACCCATCGAGGGTGTTCAGCCACCAGCTCGCCGTTTCCCGGCGATGCGCCGTGTCGTCCAGTAGCGGGCGTCGCACCCGCTCCAGCTCTTCAGCCGTGATGTCGGCCTGGGCCAGAGACCTGCCGATGCTGCGAATCTCATTGACCACCTCGTCGAGCGCAGCCGGGCTCGTCTCGACCGCCACCGACAATGCGCCTTCATCGCCGCCGCGTTCAGTGACGAACGAGACGTCGGGACTGTAGGTCTGGCCCAGACGCTCTCGGATGACCCGGCGAATACGGTCCGAAAGCACCTCCCTCAAAAGGGTGATGGACCGGACTTCCCGCTGGTGCTCCGGACGCCAGACGAAGGTCGGCCAGACGACCAGAACGCCGGCCTTGCTGGGCAAACCCACATGGCGCGCAGGGGCGATCTGGGGCGGCCGCGTCGGAAACCGCAGGCGTACGGCGTCGGGATTGAGCGCGTCCGGCAGCGGGGCCCGAGGGGGCAAGGCGCCGAAGGTCGTTGTGACCAATCGCGTGGCCTCGGCCTCGGAAATGTCGCCGACGACCGTGACCTCGATCGGATCTTGGGTGAGCACGGGTCTGAAGACGCGACCGAAATCAGCCAGGGTCAGGCGCGCCGCCACGTCTTCCGGCGGAAGGCTGAGCACCGGCGGCCCCGGAAGCGCCGCGCGCAGGCTGAGCTGTGCGGTCAGGAGCGGCGACACTCGAAGATTGGTGTAATAGCTCCTCACGCTCAGCGGGATCTGGCGGTCTGCATCAGCGCGAAATCCAGGATCGGTCAGATAGGCGCACAGGACCTGGGCGACCAGCGCGGCGTTCGCCTTGCGCGCGCCGCCGGCCAGGGTGAAATGATCGCGCTCCATGGTGAACCGGACGCCTGCGGCGTGGGCGTCGAGCACCTGCCCCAGCTGTTCCTCGTCGTGGCGGCCCAAGCCGCCGGAAATCACCGAACCTGCGCCGATGAAGGCGACGGGCAGGTCCTTGGGCGCAAAGGCCAGCTCTCCGCCGCCAAAGCGGACCCGGATCTCGACATGATCCTTTTCCGTCGTCAGGGTCTTCAGGTTCGCCCGCACGCCGTTGGCCAGGGTCAGGCGGACAAAATCAGGTTCCAGAATGACCTGTCGCGAGACGACAGATCCTGCGGGCCCCAGGTCGGCATAGGCCCAGGGGGGCGCCGCCGCGCTCGTCGGCGGCCCAGGATCCGCGCGTCCCTGGGCGATCTTCCACGCCGCGCCGAGTCGCTGAAAGGAGATCGGAACCAGCGAGACCGCGGCGATCTGGGCCGGCGCCGCGGTCGACCATCGGCGCCGGAGGGAGTCGGTGATTTCGCCTTTGGTGAGACGCCGCCGCGCCTCGTCAAAACTCTCCTTGACCTGTTGCGGCGACAGGATCGGATCCCGGTCGCGCAGGACCGAGATCAGCGACTGGGCGATCTGGGGGCTGGTGCGCGCGGTGGACGCCAGACCTTCAACCCGCGCGCCGATCACGGTCATGACACGGTCGTATTCAGCGTCGGTCACGCCGTGCAATTCCAGTCTGCGGACCTCGTCTGACAAGGTGGTGAGCGCATCGGACCAGCGCTCCGGCTTTGGAACCGCGTAGACGCAGGCCATGGCGTAGACGCCGGACTGTTCGCTCCGGTCAATCCTTGCGGACAGAAACGGCGCGTCCGGTCCCCGGGCGAGGTGATCGAGCCGGTCCTGCAGCGGGAGCATCCAACTCACATCCGCAAGACTTCTGCGCCAGGCGTCGACGCCCGGCGCAAGGTGAGGATCGGCCGACGCGGGTCGGCAAACGTCAATCACCCCCTGGGCGAAGGCGGGCGTGTACACGGACAGGACGCTGGTCTGTCGGGTCAGATCCACATGTCCGGGGTCTGCCGGCGTCGGCGCCGGCGTGTCAGACCGCCAGTCCCCGAAGGTCGCCTCGACCCTTGCGACCATCTCCTGCGGCGGAAGATCACCCACCACGATTACAAACGCCCGGTCGGGCCGGTACCATTTCCGGTAAAAATCGCGCAAGGTCGCCGCGCTCAAGACCTTCAACGTGTCGGGCGTCCCGCCGGGGGATCGATAAGGCGCCTTCAGACTGGGCGTCAGAAACGCCTGAATGGCCTCTGATACGTTGGTCCCCCCGTCCCGGCGCGCATAGTATTCGGAGGTGACCACGCCCCGTTGTCGGTCGACCGCCGCCGGATCAATCGTCAGCCCGTCGGCGACGTCCCTCAGCCACTGAAAGGCCAGATCGACCTTCCTGGGCGTGACTTCCTGAA
>Ga0316217_10002089_pt1 | contig 24680 bp, 22 predicted proteins | sample 1anoAmetaG_FD_203633 | JGI IMG/M metagenome (GOLD analysis project Ga0316217, IMG submission 203633) | Freshwater microbial communities from Trout Bog Lake, Wisconsin, USA - 1anoA | ecosystem: Environmental > Aquatic > Freshwater > Lake > Hypolimnion/Profundal zone | place: USA: Wisconsin...
ATCGTCAGCGGATGGATGAAACTTTCGTAGAGAATTCCCAGGATGATGTAAATCACGAACACCGACATGACCAATAAAAATCCGAGTCCGGCCAGCGAGGATTGGAACACCGCCGCCGAGCCCTGAAAACTCGCGGAGATGGTGGCGGGCAGATGCAGTTCGGCCTGCAGCTCATGGATTTTTTCCACCGCCGTGCCGAGCGCGACGCCGGGCGCGAGGTTGAAGGAAATGGTGACGGACGGCAGCTGGCCGACGTGCGAAATGGTCATCGGCCCGACGCCGCGCGAGAGTTTGGCGACGGCGCTCAACGGCACCAGCTTGGGCTGGCTGTTGGTGTCGGTGAACGCGCTGGTGATGTAGAGCCGCGCGAGCGCGTCGGGGTCGCGCTGAAATTCCGGCAGCACCTCGAAGACCACCCAGTATTCCGCGAGGTCGCCGTAAATCGTCGAGGACTGCCGTTCGCCGAACGCGTCGTAAAGGCCGTTCTCGATTTGCGCGGCGGTCACGCCGAGGGCGGACGCCTTGTCGCGGTCAATGTCCACGACGACCTGCGGATTGGCGATCTGCAAGTCGCTTGTCACGTCCTGAAAAATTTCCTTCTGCTCCGCAATTTTCTGCATGAGCACCGGCGTGTTGGTAAACAGCTCCTCCGTGTCCGTATCTTGCAGGCTGAATTGATACAGCGCCTTGGTCAGCATGCCGCCGACCCGGATGAGCGGCGGGTTTTGCGGGAACACTTTGAAGCCGGGAAGCTCCGCGAACTGCCGGCGCAAATCCTGGATGATTTCGGTGACATTCTGCCGGCGCTCGGACCGGTCCTTCAGCCGCATGAAAATACGGCCATTGTTGCCGCTGACGGTTGAGCCGCCCAGGCCGATGGCCGACATGAACGCCGCGACATTGGTGTTGGCCGCGACGATTTTCGCCGCCGCCTGCTGGTGCGCCTTCATCGCCTCGAAGGAAATGTCCTGTGACGCCTCGGTGATGCAGAAAATCTGATTCGTGTCCTCGTCGGGGAAAAAACCCTTGGGAATCACGACGAACAAAACCACGGTCGCCGCAAACGTCAGCAGCGCGATGCCCAGCGTGAGACGGTGGTGTTTCATCGCCCCGCGCAAAGTGTGTTCGTAACCCGCGCGGACGCGCTCAAAAAATCTTTCGAAGACGTTGTAAAGTCCGCCATGTTTTTCCTCGCGCACGGAATGGACGAACCGGCTGCACATCATCGGCGTGAGCGTCAGCGAGACGAAACCCGACACCAGCACGGCGGAAATAATAGTCACCGCGAATTCATGCAGCAGCCGGCCGAGCAGCCCGCTCATGAACAGCACCGGAATAAAAACCGCCGAGAGCGACAGCGTCATCGAAATGATGGTAAAGCCGATTTCCTTCGCGCCACGCAAGGCCGCCGCCATCGGCGGCTCGCCGTTTTCCATGTGTCGCACGATGTTTTCCAGCATCACGATGGCGTCGTCCACGACGAAGCCGACGGACAGCGTGAGCGCCATGAGCGATAGATTGTCAAGGCTGTAGCCGCCCAGCTTCATCGCCGCGAACGTGCCGACAATGGACATCGGCAGCGCCAGACTGGGAATGACCGTCGCCGAAATGTTCCGCAGGAAAATAAAAATCACCATCACCACGAGACAGACGGTGAGCAACAAGGTCCGTTCCACGTCCAAAACGGACTGGCGGATGCCTTGCGAGCGATCGAACAGCAAATCAATATTCACCGCCGCCGGAATCTGCGAGCGCAGCGTCGGCAACTGCCGTTTGATCGCGTCCACGACGGCGACCGTGTTCACACCCGGCTGACGCTGAATGGCGAGCACGATGCCGCGCGTTTCCCTGAACCACGCCGCCACCTTGTCGTTCTGCACGCTGTCCGTGACGTTGCCCAGCTCCTGCAACCGCACCGGCTTGCCGTTGCGATACGCCACGACGAGCGGCCGGAACGCGGCGGCGTTTTTCAACTGGCCGTTCGCCTGGATCGTGAACGCCTGATGCGTGCCGTAAAGCGTGCCCAGCGGCTGGTTCACGTTGCCGGCCTCCACCGCCTGTTCCACCTGATCAATGCCCAGGCCATAAGCCGCGAGCTTGTTCGGGTCCACCTGCACGCGGACGGCGTATTGCTGCGAGCCAAAAATGCCGACCTGCGCGACGCCGTCCACCATCGAGATGCGCTGCGCAAAAAGATTTTCCGCAAAGTCGTCCACCGTCGAAAGCGGCAGCGTGGACGAGGACATCGCCAGGAACAAAACCGGCGAGTCGGCGGGATTGACCTTTTGATACGTCGGCGGCGTCGGCAAATCCGGCGGCAGTTGCTTGGCGGCGCGCGTGATGGCCGCCTGCACGTCCTGCGCCGCGCCGTCAATGTTGCGATCGAGCGCAAACTGGATGGTGATCTGCGAAATGCCCAGCGCGCTCACCGACGACATTGAGTCCACGCCGGCAATGGTGGAAAACTGTTTTTCCAGCGGCGTCGCCACGGACGAAGCCATCGTGGACGGACTTGCGCCGGGCAGGCTGGCACTGACCATGATCGTCGGAAAATCCACGCTCGGCAGATCGCTCACCGGCAGCAGGTGAAAGCCAAAGACGCCGAACAGCAAAATCGCCGCCATGACCAGCGTGGTCATCACGGGGCGGCGGATGAAGATTTCCGAGATGCTCATTGCGGGAAAAGGAAGAATGAAGAGTGAAAAATGAAGAAACCATTCAGTGAACGAGCGTCCACTGTTTCTTCATTCTTTATTTTTTCTTCTTCATTCATTTTTAAAACTGACGGCCATACCCGGCGCGAGGCGCAGTTGACCATCCGTCACCACCGTTTCCCCCGCGTTCAAACCGGACGTGATGGCCGTTTCGCCATTGACGGTCACGCCGGTTTTCACCGCGCGCTGCTCGACGGTCCGGTCTGCTTTCACGACAAAAATGAACTGGCCGTTCTGGCCGTTCTGCACCGCCTCCGACGGCACAACCACGGCGTTGGTCAACTCGCCGAGCTGGAGCGCTAGCTGGACGAACTGGCCGGGCCACAGCTTCCCGTCCAGGTTCGGAAACGTCGCCTTGAGCAGGATCATGTCCGTCGTCGGGTCCACGGCATTATCCACGAACGACAATTCGCCCGCCGGCGGCGCGCCTTCGAGATTTTCAAAACTCGCGGTCGCCGGCAGCGTGCGGCCGCGCATCTGCCGCTGGATTTCCGGCAGAAATTTTTCCGGCACCGCGAACGCCGCGTAAATCGGATGAATCTGGTTGATGCTCACCAGCACGTCGTCCGGCGACTTGACGACGTTGCCCTCGTGGAATTGCAAGCTGCCGGTGCGCCCGTCAATCGGCGCGCGGATCTCGCAGTATTCCAGGTTCAATTCCGCGTTCGTCACCGCCGCGCGGTCAGCGGCCACCGTGCCGGCAAGCGCGTCAAACGCGGCCTTGCTCGTGTCAAACTCATCCTGCGAAATTAGTTTCTGGTCGAACAGTTTTTGTTCGCGATCGAACTGGATTTTGGAATTTTCCAGTTGCGCAATATCGCGCTGCAAACTGCCTTTGGCCAGCGTCAGCGCGGCCTGCGCCGGGCGCGGGTCAATCGTGAACAGCAACTCGTCCTTTTTGACTTCCTGCCCTTCCTTGAAATTTACCGCGCTGAGAATGCCGCCAATTTGCGAGCGGACGTTCACGGACAAAATGGGCAGGACGTGACCGACCGGTGGCGGTTCGATGCGCACCGGCAGGGTTTTGGCCACAGCCGGCGTAGCCAGCACCGGCACGGGCGGAGCGGCCTTGACGACGGCCCTTTTTTCACCGCAACCGGCGGCCAGCAAACATAAAACCGCCAGCAAGGCGGGAACAGTGAGTTTCATTTTGACTTCGCCGGCGCACGGAACGCCAGAGATAATTGTTTAAGGAACATTGTGTATTCGCGCTGGAATTTGAGATCGCCCGGCAGCCGGCCGGTGAGGAGCCGCGTGGACTGCCGCACGGCGATCGGAAACATGGTCAGCGAAACCATCGCGAGCTGCAGGTATTCTGGGGGAAAATCCGGGTTCAGCTTACCCGCCGCTTGTTCCGCCCGGATGTCCGCGAGGTGCTGCCGGACGAGGGCGCGGCGGAATTTCTCCTCCGGCACCGGGCGGTCCGGCGACTGCAGGGATTCCCACGCGAGCAGATGAATCCACGGCTTGTCCACACAGTTCTGCTCGAACCAGACCGGCAGGCGGCTGATGAAATCCGTCGCGCGCGCCTGCACGCTGGCATGGCGGGTCTTCAATTTCCATTTCAGCACGGCCTGAAACAATCCTTTCTTGTCCGAAAAATAATGGTAGAGCATTCGCTTGTTGCTCCGGGCGCGACGCGCAATGGCGTCCACCCGCGCGCCGGCGAAACCCTTAGCGGCGAACTCCGCAAACGCGGCGGCCAGAATGCGGGCACGGGTGCGCTCCGGATCCCGCACCGCGGCAGGCCGAGTTTTTTTGCTTTTAAGGCGCATAAGCGAAAATGAATTGGGCCAACAAGTAACTGAAAGGTTACTTAACCGCAAATGCAAAACGGCGTCAGAGCGCCGCCCGCTCCCGGTGCCACGGCGTCGCCTGCTCGTAGGCGTGGGCGATTTTCAGCAGCGATTCCTCGCCAAACGGCCGGCCCAGCAGTTGCAGGCCGAGGGGCAGCTTCGGATTGTTCGTGAACCCGCACGGCACGCTCACGCCGCTGATGCCCGCGAGATTGCACGAAATGGTGAAAATGTCGGACAAATACATCTGGAGCGGGTCATCGGATTTTTCGCCAGCCTTGAATGCCGCCGTCGGCGTGGTCGGCGTCACGATGGCGTCCACCGTTTCAAACGCCCGGAGAAAATCGTTGCGGATGAGCGTGCGGACTTTTTGGGCGCGCAAATAATACGCGTCGTAATAGCCGCTGCTCAAAACGTAAGTGCCCAGAATGATTCGCCGCTTCACCTCCGGCCCGAAACCGGCGCCGCGCGTCTTGTCATACAGTTCGATCGGATCATTGCCGTCCACCCGCGCGCCGTAGCGGATGCCGTCGAACCGCGCCAGATTCGCCGACGCCTCGGCGGTGGCGATGATGTAATACGTCGCCACCGCGTAATCCGTGTGCGGCAGGGAAATCTCCACGACTTCCGCACCCAGCTCCGTGAATTTTTTCACGGCGGCGTCCACGGCGGCTTTCACTTCCGGGTCGAGACCGCCAACCATGTATTCTTTCGGCAGCCCCAGTTTTAGCCCGCGAATGTCGCCGGTCAGCGCAGCGGTGTAATCCGGCACCGGCTGCGGCACACTCGTGGAATCGCGCAAATCGTGGCCGCTCAAAACACCGAGCAGCGTCGCCGCGTCGCGCACGTCTTTGGTGAACGGGCCGATCTGATCCAGCGAACTTGCAAACGCCACCAGCCCGTAGCGCGAGACGCGGCCGTAAGTCGGCTTCAAACCGACGCAGCCGCACAACGCCGCCGGCTGGCGGATGGAACCGCCGGTGTCCGAGCCGAGCGCCGCGAGGCACTCGTCCGCCGCGACCGCCGCCGCCGAGCCACCGGAGGAGCCGCCGGGAATTCTCTCGATGTCCCACGGATTGCGCGTGAGGCCGAACGCGGAATTTTCCGTGGAACTGCCCATCGCGAATTCGTCCATGTTCAGCCGGCCAAACACAATCGCGCCCGCCGCCTTGAGTTTTTCAATTACCGTCGCGTCGTAGGGTGAAATGAAATTGCCGAGAATTTTCGACGCGCAGTTCAGCGGCTGGTTTTTGACGGCCAGCACGTCTTTCACCGCAATCGGCACGCCCAGCAGGGAACTTTTTGCGCCGCTGGAAATCCGTTTGTCCGCTGCGTCCGCCTGCGCCAGCGCGTCAGCCGCATCGTGGCTGATGAAGGCGTGGATTTTGGCGTCCACGCGGGCAATCTGGTCGAGACAGGCCTGCGTGGCTTCGCGGGCGGAAACCTCGCGCCGGGCAAGCTTCGCGGACAGTTCGGAAATGGTGAGCTGGTTGAGCATGGGAAAAGCAGCTCACGCAAAAGCGCAAAGGCGCAAAGAATTTTTCCTTTGCGAGCTTGGCGGCTTGGCGTGAGCAATCAGATTCATTCGACGATTTTCGGGACGATGAACAGGCCGCCGCCTTCTTTCGGTGCGTTGCGAAGCGCGTCTTCATGCGGCAGCGACGGGCGGATCTCGTCGGCGCGCGTGACGTTGACCAGCGGCACGGCGTGCGCGGTCGGCTCGACGTGGGTCACGTCCAGCTCGCGCAATTTTTCGATGTAGCCGAGAATGTGGCCGAGCTGCGCGCCGAGTTTTTTTTCCTCGTCGGGCGTGAGCGCCAGCCGCGCAAGATGCGCGACGTATTTCACATCAATTTCACCGGTTGCCATCCGGCCAATTTAAAGTCCCAAGCCCAAAGATAAAAGTCCAAAGTCGCGGTCGCCGCTTCGGACCTTTGTGAAAAATCGGTGTTTCATCCGGGTTTCATCTGTGGCTAACATATCCGCGCAATGGAATACGAAGCCGTCATCGGTCTGGAAACCCACGTCCAGCTCAACACGAAATCGAAGATGTGGTGCGGGTGCGCGAACCAATACGGTTCCGAGCCGAACACCAACGTCTGTCCCGTCTGCCTCGGCCTGCCCGGCGTGCTGCCGGTGCCGAACGACGAGGCGCTGCGCAAAACCGTCCTCACCGGTTATTTGCTGAACTGCGAGATCCCGCGCTATGCGAAGTTCGACCGCAAGAGCTATTTCTACCCGGACATGCCAAAGAATTACCAGCTCACGCAATATGACAAGCCGAGCACGGCGAACGGGTTTGTGGATTTTGAATTCAACGGCGGCATTGCCCGCGTCCGCATCACTCGCGCGCATTTGGAAGAGGACGTGGGCAAGAGCACGCATTTCGACCGCACCAGCGGCGTGGATTTCAACCGCGCCGGCGTGCCGCTCATGGAAATCGTTTCCGAGCCGGACCTCACCGGCGCGGACATGGCCTACGAATACCTCAATGCGCTCAAGGAGATTTTGCTGCAAGGCGGCGTGAGCGATTGCGACATGGAAAAGGGCATGGTGCGCTGCGACGTGAATGTTTCCGTGCGTCCCGTCGGCACGAAGGAACTCGGCGCGAAAATCGAGATCAAAAACATGAACAGCTTTTCCGGCGTGCGCCGCGCGCTGGAATATGAAATCCCGCGCCAGATCGAAGTCGTGAAGCGCGGTGAAAAATTGATTCAATCCACGCGCCGCTGGGACGATGTGGCGGGCGTGACCGAGCAGATGCGCACGAAGGAGGACGCGCACGACTACCGCTATTTTCCCGATCCCGACCTCATGCCGTCCGCGCCGACGGATGCTTGGCTGGCAGAAGTGAAGTCGCTGGTGGTGGAGTTGCCGCTCGCGCGCAAGCAACGGCTGATGCGCGACTATCAATTGCCCGCCGGTGACGCGGAAGTGTTCAAGAGCAACGTCGCGCTGGGAAATTATTTTGAAGCCGCCGCCAAGTCGGCGAAAAATCCGAAAGCCGTCGCCAACTGGCTCATCAACAATTTGCAATCCAAGCTGGCCGAGGCCACCGAATCGGAGGCGGAGGAACAGGCGACGCTCGGCATCGAACTGGCCGACATGAAACTTTCGACACTGGCGGATTTGAAATTTCAACCGGCGGCGCTGCTGGAACTCGTCGCGCTCGTCGAGGCCAAAACCATCAGCAGTTCTGCCGCGCAGCAGGTGTTTAATGAGATGTTCGACACCGGCAAAGCGCCGGCGGTCATTGTTCAGGAAAAAGGCCTGGCGCAAGTCAGCGACACCGGCGCGATTGAAAAATTTTGCGACGAGGCGATTGCCGCCAATCCCAATCCGGTGGCGGATTACAAGGCTGGCAAGGTCGCCGCGCTCAATTCGCTCAAGGGCCAAGTGATGAAACTTTCCAAGGGCAAGGCCAATCCCGCGCTGGTCGGCGAGATTTTGGAGCGGAAATTGAAAGGCTAGGAATCGCCGGGCCGGTTCGCCACCGCCCGCCCGCCGGAAAAATTCAGCGTTGCCGCGCGGGCGCGGATGTGAAATGTTGCCGGCGGCCATGAGCGAATTCAAATATGCCTGTCCAGTGTGCGGCCAGCACATCAAGTGCGATGCGTCGCAGGCCGGCTCGGTGATGGAATGCCCGACGTGCTTCCAGAAAATCACCGTGCCGCAGGCGCCGACCACCGCCGAGCAGAAATTCATCCTCACCGGCTCGAAAGTGACGGAGAGAAAAATTTCCGTGCCCGGCGTGGCGGAGCCGGCGGCGGCCGCACCGGAGAAGCCATTTCCGGCCGCTATTTTCCTAGTCGTCATCGTCGTCGCGCTGGCAGCGGGAGCAACGGTGTTTTTTCTAACCGGCAAAAAAAACAAACCGGTCGCGCCGCCGGTCAAACAAGTGGTCGCCGCCACCAATGCCGCGCCCAAGCCGAAACTGTTGGTGGCCCCGCCGGCCAGCGACACGAACTGGCTGCTGACGCTCGATGCCGCGGCCATTCCCGACACGCCGGTGGCCGGGCGGATTCACGGGCAGGATTTCATCATCGAGCGGGCGGGCTTTCAAAATGGCGTGCTGACGCTGCGCGCGGGCGGGCGCGGGCCGGTTGAGTTTGGCGTGCAGATCAATTTCAGCGGCGCGCTGCCGGAATCGCTGGCGAATAAAAACCTCAACATTCTGGCGGACACCAACAAGTCGGCGCGGGTCACGCTGCGCTGGAAGGACGACACCGGCACGGTGCAAAAAATCAGCTACGACATCAACTACGCCATGCGGCTGGAGTTTGGCACGCTGGCGAACAACAAGCTGCCGGGGAAAATTTATCTCTGCACGCCGGACGCGGAAAAAAGCTATTTGATGGGAAAATTCACCGCGGCCGTCAGCCGGCCCAAGCCCAAACCGCCGGTGCCAGCGCCACCGAAATCGTGATCGCAAATTTCCCACCAGGAAAGCCGGCGGGCAGGAATTTCTTTTCATGGATTCCTGCTTTCTTTATTTAATAATCCAAAATGAATGTGGAACTCGTCAACACCGGCAGCGAACTGATGCTGGGCCGCGTGCTAAACACGCATCAGCAGTGGCTTTGCCGGCGGCTCGCGGATCTCGGCCACGTCGTCACGCGGCAGATGGCTGTGGCGGACACCGGCGACGAAATCCAGCAGGCCGTGCGCGAGGCGCTGGGCCGCGCCGACTTGGTCATCACCACCGGCGGCCTCGGCCCGACTTCTGACGACATCACCCGCGAGCGCATCGCGGAACTGCTCGGCAAAAAACTGGTGGAAAACCCGGATGTCCGCGCACACATCGAAAACTTTTTTGCGAAACGCGGCCGGCCGCGCCCGGCGCGGACAAGCGTGGAAACTTTCGTGCCCGAAGGCGCGCTGGTGTTTCTGAATGCCACCGGCACCGCGCCGGGGCTGGCGATGAAAATTGAACCCTCGGAGGGACGAGTCCCAAATCTAAATGAAGTCAGGGACTCATGGAACTCGTCCCTCCGAACCAAGTGGCTGGTCATGCTGCCGGGGCCGCCGCGCGAGCTACGCCCGATGTTTGACGATTCCGTCGTGCCGCTGCTGAAACGGGAATTGGCGGAGAATATTTTTGCCTGCCGGACGCTGCGAACGAGCGGCATCGGCGAGTCGCGCGTGCAGGAATTGGTCGAGGCGGACTTGTCGCCGCTGGTGGCGCACGGACTGGAAATCGGCTATTGCGCGCGGCCCGGCGCGGTGGATGTGCGGCTGGCCGCCGGCGGCGCGGCCGCGGAAACCTTGGTTCACGACGGCGTGGCGGTGGCCCAAAAAATTCTGGGGGCGAACCTTTACGGTTTTGACGACGAGGAAATTGAAAATGTCGTCGTGCGGCTGTTGGCGGCCAGGAAAAAGACGCTGGCGCTGGCGGAATCCTGCACCGGCGGCAACTTGGCGCACCGCGTCACGAATGTGCCGGGCGCGTCGGAAGTTTTTCTCGGCGGCGTGGTCAGTTACAGCAACGCCGCCAAGCGGCAATTGCTGGGCGTCCGCGCGGCCACGCTCGCGGCGCACGGCGCGGTGAGCGAAGTGGTAGCGTGTGAGATGGCGCGGGGTGCGCGGCAGAAGTTCGGCGCAGATTTGGCCCTGTCGGTCACGGGGATTGCCGGGCCGGATGGCGGCACGCCGGAGAAACCGGTCGGCACGGTGTTCATAGCGCTGGCGACGGCGGCGGGCGTGTCGGCCAAAAAATTTCTGAACGTGTGGGACCGGGAGACGTTCAAGCAGGTCACGACCACCCAGGCGCTGGAGTGGTTGCGGCAGACGTTTTATGCTTGAGGCGATTGTGATTTAAGTTAATTTAGAAACTCTATGCCCGCTGCGATTGATTGTCTGGCTCCGTCCATCCCGACGGTTTCTTCCCTGATAGCCGCGCCGCCAGCACCCAAACGGCGCGGGACACTGTTGGTTGTGGATGATGAGGAGGGGCCGCGCATGTCGCTGCGGGTGATATTCAAGGACAATTACAATCTGCTGATGGCCGAGGACGGGCCGACGGCGATTGAGCTGGCGCAAAAAAATGAAATTGACGTGGCCGTGCTGGACATTCGCATGGCGGGCATGTCAGGCATCGAGGTGCTGGAGCGGCTGCGGTTCGTGCAGCCGGACATTGAGGCGATCATGATCACGGCGTTTGAGACGACGGACACGATGCGCCAGGCGCTGCGGCTGCGCGCCTGCGACTACATCAACAAGCCGTTTGACCTTGCCACCATTCGCACGGTCGTGAACCAAGCGATGCAGCGGCGCGTGCTGGAAAGCGAAATCCACAACAGCGCGGAGAAAGTCCACGAACTGCTTTCGGAACTGCAAAACCAGCGCGTTGAGGAGCAAATCGCCAAGACGCGCGGCGACATTTATGCCAGCATCATCCACGACATCAACGGCCCGCTGACGGTGATTTCCGGCTTTGTCCAGTTGCTCAATAAAAAGCTGAATCGCGATTCGCAGTTGCAGGTGGAGGATTTGGAATTCATCAAGGAACGGCTGCGCATCATCGAGCGGCAGGTGGGCAATTGCATCGAGATTTCGCGGCGCTACCTCGGTTTTCTGCGCCAACAAAGCTGCGACACCACGCCGGCGAGCGTGAACCAGTTGCTGACGGATCTCGAACAGCTCGTGCGCGTGCATCCAAGCATCCAGGAAAACGAATTCGCCCTCACGCTGTTGGCCGACGACCTCAACGTGAAAATCAACGGCACGGACTTGATCCAGATTCTGCTCAACCTTGCGGTGAACGCCTTCCAGTGCGCGACCTTGCCGCACCAGGTGGAAATTGGCGGCGCCGTGCTGACCACGCCGCTGAACCTTACGGAATTCCAGGACAGCCCGAACGATCGGCTGCTCAATTTGAAAAACCTGGCCAACGCCGCGCCGCTCGTGAAATTGTGGGTGCATGACAACGGTCCCGGCATCCCGGCGGACGTGCTGCCGAAAATTTTCGACCCCTATTTCACCACCAAAGGTCCGCGCCAAGGCACCGGCCTCGGCCTCAGCATCGTCCAGCGGCTGGTCAAGGAAGCCGGCGGCGCGCTGCACTGCCACACGCAGCCCGGGGCCGGCACGACCTTCACCGTTTATCTGCCGGCGATGGCGAATCCAGCCGATGATCCGGAAGGGAACGAATTGGATTAAACGAATTTTCACCGCTGGCACATCGCCCAAGCGATGCGGCCAAACGGCGAAAGATTGATCCCGTCAGTTCAACTCCCAAAATACCCGCGCGGGTCGGTAACTTTGCCAGTCAGCGCGCTCGCCGCCACTGTGGCCGGCGAGGCGAGAAACACCTGCGATTCCTTGTCGCCCATGCGGCCGGGGAAATTCCGGTTCGTCGCGCTGATACACTTGATGCCGGATTTGTTGATGCGGCCAAAGGTGTCCACCGGACCGCCGAGACACGCGGCGCAGCCGGCGTTTTCGGTCATCTGCACGCCGGCATTCACCATCACCTGCCAGATCGTTTCGTTGCCCCAATAAGTTGTCTGCAAATCGCGCACGATCTCCGGCGTGGCGGGCACGCCGAAAGTGTCAATGACCACTTTCTTGCCGCGCAGCACGCGGGCGAATTCCACGAAGTCGCTCGTCTTGCCGCCGGTGCAGGAGCCGACGTAGGCGCGATCCAATTTCATGTCCATGTCCTTCGCTTTTTTGCGCTGGCCCGGATCGGGATGACACGCCACCGTCGGTTCGAGCTGGCTCAAATCCACGACGTGTTCGTAAACAAATTTTTCGTCGCGATCGCGCTCGACCGGCTGGTAAGTGGATTTGGTTCCGTTCAATTTCACGCGCGCATCCACATATTCCGCCGTGCGCGAATCAAATTCAAAAATGGCATTTTTGCCGCCGGCTTCGATGGCCATGTTCGCGATGGTCATGCGGTCGTCAATCGAAAGATTACTCGCGCCTTCGCCGTCGAACTGCAGCGCACGATACGTCGCGCCGTCGAAACCGATTTCGCCAATGCAATGCAAAATAATATCTTTCGCCATCACGCCGGGCTGCAATTTGCCTTCGAGCCGGAAATGCATTGTTTCCGGAACCTTGATGAGCAGCTTGCCTGTGCCCATCACGAAACCCGCGTCAGTATTGCCGATGCCGGTGGCGAACTGGTTGAACGCGCCGGCCATGCAGGTGTGCGAGTCCGTGCCAAACAGAATTTCGCCGGGCCGCGTGTGGCCTTTCGCGGGCAGCGCCGCGTGGCAGACGCCCGCGTAGCGCGAACCGTATTGCTTCTTCGTGTTGCCTTTGACGGCGTCAAAGACCCAGTGGCCGTTCTGATCGTCAATCACGTCGTAGAAATACTCAAGGCCCTGCTCGCGGGAAAAATCGCGGAGGATGTCCACGTTGCGGTTGGACTTGGAATCGGCGGTGAAGATGTAATGGTCGGGGATGATGACGATCTTCTGCTTGTCCCAGACCTTCGCCGTCTGGCCAAACTCGCGTTTGAACACGCCGATGGTGCCCGGCCCGCAAACGTCGTGCGTCATGAGCACGTCGGCATTCACCCAGATGTTGTCGCCGGCCTGGACCGAGGTTTTGCCGGCGGCGCGCGCGAGAATTTTTTCCGTCAACGTCATAGTTTGTAGAAAATAGCCGAAGCGCGCGGCAAGTTCAACTGCGCAAACGCGGCAGTGAATTGCCCTCCCGCACTGGTTTTGCGCGAAAGCAAAAACTATCCTCGGCTGTGATACAGCGCCACAAGCGCCGCGCCGATGGCCTGCGATAATTCGCCCAGCACGGCGGGAACAATTTGAATCGTGTCGCGCTGTTGCGGCCAAAGATACGGCCGCGCTGTCTCGCGGATGAGGCGCAGATAGCGCTCGCGGAATTCCGGCGTGGTCGCCTCGTGATCCATCAGCCCGCCGCCGATGATGAAGATGCCCGGGTCCAGCGCCATCGCCAGATTCGCGACGTGGATGCCCATGACCCGCGCTTGAAAATCGAAAATCTCGACGGCCAGCGCGTCGCCCTTTTGCGCGCGGCTGCGGAGGGAAAGGACTTTTTCCTTGATCGGCGCGGCGGACTTGGCGAGTTCGTGGTCGGGATATTTTAATAATTTTTCCGCCAGCAGATGCGGCAGGCTGGAAATCGTGGTGTAAGCTTCGACACAGCCCCAGTCGCGGCCGCAGCCGCACGGGAACGGCTTACCGGTGACGCCGAGCAGTTGCAGCGGCACGGGCATGTGGCCGGCTTCCATCCCCGCCAGCGTGTCGCCGTCGAGCGAGAGCCCGTCCGCGCCCACGAACGCCGCCCCGAGGCCGGAGCCGGGCATGAGCATGGCGACGGACGCGCGCGTTTTGCCGCGCGCGATTTGCGCTTCGGCCACGCCGCCGTAATTGCCGTCATTGCCCACGACGAGCGGCACCGCGTGCCCGACCGCCTGTGCCAGCGCCGCGCTGTAATCCGCGCGCACATCCCAGCCGCAGAAGCTCGCGGGCAAGTTCGGCGATTTGCCGAACACGCCGTAACTTTCGTAAGGTCCGGGAATCGCCAGGCCGACGCCGTGGACCTGCGACCACTGCAAATTGTTTTGCGCGAGAAATTCACCCACGCCCGCGATCCAACTGCTGATGACGGCGGCGCGGCCTTTTTCGGAATGGGTCGGGCGCTGGAGCAGCCTGGTGGAAATGGTCTCGCCGTTCTCGCGCACGCCGGAAAATTTGGTGGTGGTCGCGCCGCTGTCGGTGCCGATGAAAATGTTTTGGCTCATGGTTGCGCCCGTTAAATTGCGGACAACCATTGCAAAGGCAAGAATTATTCGCGTTTCCCGGTGCAACTTGCTTAACTTCGATTACGAAATGAATCAAAACAATCCAGAACCGTGTGAATTGGCTGAACAAGTTTTTGAAAAGCCATTATCCGGCGCTTTTGAAGAAGTGCTTTTTGGTTCTGATATGGGAAATACTGTGTGGGTTAAATTTTCTGACAAAAATGGAATTAACGAATGGATCGGCAAATTTGAAGTTGGTGGTTCGGGCGCTGGTTGGGTCGCAAAACATGAAGAGCCAGACAAATTTGTAGTTTCGGCTGGCGGCTTTGCATATTTAATTGATGCAACAAATCGAAAACTCATCAGTCACTTTAAGGATAACAACATTCACGAAAGTATTTTTGATGACAAAAGGAAACTGGTAATCGGAGCAGATTTTACGGAACTTTATTGGATTGATTTGAACGGCAAGGTTTTATTCAGTCGGAAAATTTCTGTGGATGGGATTTATTGTTTGAAAATTGAAGGCAACATTTTAAGCGGTCAAGCATATCGAAATTACGAAGAATTGCAGAATTTCTGGTTCGATTTGGATAAGCTAGAAATCATTAATTGGAAAAAAGTTTCTCCAACAAGTTCACAACTAAAAAAGCCATGGTGGAAATTTTGGTGAGTTAAAATTTCTTCGCGTGACTCCGCCTGAAACATTTTCACACCTGCTCCGCGCGCCGGCACCCGCGCTGGCGCTGGCGCCGATGCAGGACGTCACGACGCTGCAATTCATGCGCGTGCTCAATCGTTACGGCGGGCCGGATATTTATTGGACGGAATACTTCCGCGTCCACGGCGATTCGCGCCCGGAAAAATGGATTCTCGATTCCATCACCAAAAATCCCACCGGCAAGCCCGTCGTCGCGCAGCTCATCGGCAACGACATCCCCGCGCTCGTCCGCACGGCGAAGCTGCTGCAACAATATCCCGTCGCGGCGATTGACCTGAACCTCGGCTGCCCCGCGCCCATTGTTTATCGGAAATGCGCCGGCGGCGGACTGCTGCGCGAGCCGCAGCGCATTGACGCCATTCTCGGCGCGCTGCGCGACGCGGTGGCAATTCCGTTCACGGTGAAAACGCGCCTTGGTTTTTCTTCGCCCGCCGAGTTTGACGCGCTGCTGCCGATTTTTGCGAAGCATCCGATTGCCTTGCTCACCGTTCATGCGCGCACCGTGACGCAGATGTATCGGCCCGGCGTGCGCTACGATTTGATTGCACAGGCGGCGCGCGAATTGCGCTGTCCCGTGCTGCTCAACGGCAATGTGTTCAGCGCGGCGCAGGCGCAGCAATTGCTGGCAGAAACCGGCGCGTGCGGCTTGATGATCGGTCGCGGCGCGATCCGCAATCCGTGGCTGTTCGAGCAAATCCGACAACAGCTTCGCGGTGAAAAAATAAAACTGCCGACAGGCCGCGAGGTGCTGGCTTACATCCACGAATTGTGGGACAACGAAATCACGCCCGGCGTGCGCGAGGCGGCGCAGGTGATGCGCATGAAGAAATTCACGAACTTTATTGGCGAAGGCATTGGCGAAAAATTCCTGCACGACATCCGCCGCGCGCCGGCCACGGCGGAGTTCTGGCGCGTGTGCGATAACTTTCTGGCGCATGACGAGCCGATGTTGTTGGAACCGTTGGCAACGGCAAACAAGGATGGCTTGCCGTAAAAATTTCCGCTTTGATGTGGGCGAATGAAACCGACAATTTTCATCACCGGCACGGACACCGGCGTCGGCAAGACGGTTTTGACCGCGCTGCTCGCGCAGTTTTTGCGCAGGCGCGGCGTCAACGTCGCCGCGTTCAAGCCGGTTTGTTCCGGCGGCCACGCTGACGCGCGGGCGCTGCACGCCGCGCTGGGCGGCGCATTGACGCTAGATGAAATCAACCCGTGGCATTTCCGCGCGGCCATCGCGCCGACGCTCGCCGCCCAACTCGAAAAAAAAACAGTGCTGCGCGCCACCGTTCTGGCGCACATCCGCGCGACGCGGAAAAATTTCGCCGTGACGCTGGTGGAAGGCGCGGGCGGTCTGCTGAGTCCGCTGGGCGAAGATTTTGACTCGCGCGATCTGATGATCGCCTTGCGCGCGACGCCAATTATTGTCGCGCCCAACAAGCTGGGCGCGGTGAACCACGTTTTACTGACGCTCGCGGCGTTGCCGGAAAAACTGCGCGCCGAGGCCAAAGTCGTTTGGATGTCGCCGCCGCAGCCGGATACCGCCACGGCTTCCAACGCAAAGCTGCTGGCGCAGTTTTTTCCGCGTGAAAAAACCTGCACGCTGCCGTGGCTGGGCAACCAGTTTGAGCCGGCGACGGTTTTGAAAATGCCGCGCGTGAAACGGACCCTGCGACAATTGCTTTATTAACCGCGAAATACCCAAACCCCACGAAAGCCACGGATTCCGTTTTTCGTGGGGTTTGGGTATTTCGCGGTTCAAGAGCGGACTCCGGGCTGCGCGGCGGTTTTTGTTTTCGTGCAAAAATGTTTTTGCCTTTTGGGCGGCGCGGGCTGATAATTTCCGCCGGCGGACAATAGCTCGGAGTTCCGCCGCTTGGCCCAAACCGGTTCCTCACCACCAAGTTTTGAATTTTTATGAGCGGGTTACCTTTTGCACTCATCGGAGCGGCCTCTAACCAGACCGAACTCCTTTACATCTGGGACAGAGCGACGATTGAAGCAAAGCTCATCATCGCGCTGCTCTTCGTCTTTTCCATCGCGGCCTGGTTTGTGATGATGTCCAAAGTCGTCCAGATGCGGCGGGCGCGGAAATTAAACGCCCTGTTCGGCCAGGAATTCACGGCGCAGAAAGCCGTGCTGGAAATGTTCGACCGCAAGATAGACGTGGAAGGCTGTCCGCTTTACGTCGTCTATCAGTCCGGCTGCGTGCAGCTGGATGCGCGGCTGCGCGGGCCGAGCGGTGAACGCGCCAAGCAGAACATCAGTCTCAAAAACATGGAGCACATCAAGCGCGCCATTGAAAACGTCGTGGCCAAGGAATCGCTCAAGCTGGAGTCGGGTCTGATCCTGCTGGCCATCGCGGTGAGCGGCGCGCCGTTTATGGGTTTGCTGGGCACGGTCTGGGGCGTGATGAGCACGTTCGCGGGCATCGCGCAGCAAGGTTCGGCCACGATGGCGGCGATGGCGCCGGGCGTTTCCGCCGCGCTGATCACGACCGTCGCGGGCCTGCTGGTGGCGATTCCCTCGATGTTCGGCTACAACTGGCTGGTCCACAATTTGCGGGCGTTCACGGTGGAGCTGGATAATTTCGCGCAGGAGCTCGTTTCCAAAATGGAGACGGAATTTCTGGCGGAGGAATGATTTTTATGAGGCACGAGGCATCAGGCTTTAGGCGCGAGGCAACGATGCCCCGCGCCCCGCGCCTGATTTTTATGCGCCGTTTTTCACAACGCAGTCATCTCGTGACGTTGAGCGAAATCAACATCACGCCACTGCTGGACTTGGCGTTTGTGCTGCTAATCATTTTCGTCATCACCACGCCGCTGCTGGAGAAAAGCCTGGACTTGAAGCTGCCGGATGGCGGGCGGACGGAGCAGAAGCCCAACCCCTCGGACATTCGCACCGTGGAGATTTCCAACACCGGGGTTTACGCGCTGAACAAACAGCGCACGTCGCTGCCGCAACTGATCGCCAGCCTCGCCCGAGATTTCCGGGCCAATCCCAATCTGGTCGTCAACATCCGCGCCGACAAGGAATGCCGCTACGATCTGGTGGCGCAGTTGCTGGACGGCTGCCAGAAATACAACATTGCGCGGTATTCGCTGCGGACGCAGCCAACGGCCCAATGAATCGGCTTCAGAAAAAATGTCTTATCGCCACGGCGGGCAGCCATTTCCTGCTGATCGTGATTCTGCTGGTCGGCCCCGGCTTCTTCACAGCCAAGCCCAAGCCGGACGACACGCAGGTGCTCGACGTGATTCCGGCGAACCTGATTGATGCGGCGTTTATGAGCGGCGTCAAAAACGCGACACCACCGCCGCCGACGCCACCAGTAATCCAACCGCCGGAACCGACGCCACCGCCACCGCCGCCGCAGCAGCAGCCGAAACCACCGGAGCCGAAGCCCGAACCGGTTAAACCGCCGGAGCCGGAACCGCCGCTGGAAAAAATTTCGCCAGAGGCCAAACCCAAGCCGAAAACCCACGAAGTCAAACCGGATTTGACCAGAAAAGTGGTTCGCAAGGTGCCGGTGGAAAACAACGACAACACCGAGGCGGAAAATGAGGCAAAGGAACAAAAGCGGTTGCGCGACCAGCACGCCAAAGCGTTGCGGCAGGTCGTGCAAAACCTGAAAAATAATTTCACCACCGGCACGGTCGTTGAAATGCCCGGCCCCGGCAGCGTGTCGTATGCGAATTACGCCTCGGCGGTCAAAAGCAAATATGAAGCCGCGTGGATTCCGCCGAACGACTCGTCAAGTGACGACGCCAACGTGAAGGTCAGCGTGACCATCGCCCGCGACGGCACGGTGGTTTCCTCGCGCATTTTGGAGCGTTCCGACGATGCCAAAGTGGATGGCAGCGTGCAGCGGACGCTGGACCGCGTGACTTTCGTCGCACCGTTTCCGGACGGTGCGAAAGAAAAAGAACGGACGTTCATCATCAACTTCAACCTCAAAGCTAAACGGATGCTCGGATGAAAAAAATAATTCTCTATCTATTAACCATCGGCCTCGCCGCCGTCGCGCTCACGGGCGCGCGGGCGCAGGAAATCAGAATTGAAAACACAATCAATATTCTCGGTCAGACCAAGCCTGTTCCTGTCGCGCTCGACGGTTTCACGGGCGAGGCGGCGGAGGTTTTGAAATTTGATTTGTATGTGCAGGGCTTCAGCTTCGTGACGCCGGAGGCGGCGCAATATTTGATTCACGGCAGCGACGCGGGCAGCGTGGCCGGCACGGTGACGGATAAAATTGCCAGAAAGGTCGTGCTTTCGCGCAGCTACAACGGCGCGAGTCTGCGGCGGCAGGCGCACGCGTTCGCGGACGACATCGTGGAGGCATTGCAAAATAAAAAAGGCATCGGCCAGACGAAAATCGCGTTCAAGTCGCAGCCGGCGGCCTACGGCGGCGGCGAAATTTACATCGCGGATTTTGACGGGCACGGCGCGCAGGCGGTCACGACCGACGGCGCGATTGTGGCGAAGCCCGCTTGGGTGCCGGGCAAGCTGGCGCTGTATTACACCAGCTACGCCCGGAACAATCCGGATATTTTTTATCACAGCCTGTCGAGCGGCCAGCGGCGCGTGGTGGCGGGCTATTCCGGCTTGAACACCAGCGCGACGGTGTCGCCGGACGGCGCGAAAATCGCGATGATTTTGAGCAAGGCCGGCAGCCCGAACGTCTGGCTCTGTAACGCCGACGGCTCGAATTTGAAACGGCTGACGACGGGCTTGGAGGATTCCTCGCCGACGTGGTCGCCGGACGGGCAGTGGATTTGTTTCGCCACGAAAATCGCCGAGCGCCGCCGGCTGGCGAAGGTTTCCGTGGACGGCGGGCCGGTGCACACGCTGAACACCGCCGGCGTGTCCAACCCGACGGAGCCGGACTGGTCGCCGGACGGCAAATGGATCGCGTTCACGCGGCAGGCGGGCGATTTCGACATCTGCGTGATGCCGGCGGACGGCAGTTTGCCGCCGACGGTGCTGGTGGCGGGACAGAACCCGTCCTGGGCACCGAACTCGCGGACGCTGGTGTTCAACCACGAAATCGGCCACCGGGAAGTGCTGTCTGTGCTTGACGTTTTCACCAAACAATACAAGGATTGTGCGCGGACGGTTGGAAGCAATTCCCAGCCCGCGTGGGCGAAATAAATTTACCTTTCACCGCAAAATTTTAACCGCAACTTTTAACCGAATAAAAAATATGAAAATGAATCAATTGGTTTTTCCGCTGGTGATCGCGCTCGCCGCGACGCTGGCCACCACGGGCTGCAAAAAGGGAACGCCCAAAACCACGCCGCTGCCGGGTCAACGCGCGTATGTCGGCAACCCCAATGACAACGCCCCCACGCTGCCGCCGGCCAATCCGTTCAATCCAGATAATGTTCCTGGTAGCAAACCCGGTAGCATTGAAACGGCTGGTCTGGACCCTTTTAAAGACATGACGATGGATCCTGCGGCGCTCGCGGCCAACACCGTTCACTTCGCGTTTGACAGCGCGGTGGTGAAGCAGACCGAGGCGGCGAATGTTTCCGCCGTTGCCGCGGCGCTGGCGGCCAATGCTAGCGACAAGCTGGAGATTGACGGCCATTGCGACGAGCGCGGCACGCAGGAATACAACCGCGCGCTCGGCGAACGCCGCGCGCTCGCGCTCCGCGAAGCGCTGGCCAAGGCTGGCATTAGTCCGGACCGCATCCGCACCATTAGCTTCGGCAAGGACAAACCGGCGGATCCCGGCCACGACGAAGCCGCCTGGTCGAAGAACCGCCGCGGCGAGTTCATCCTGCTCCACCCGAAAGCCGGCGTTTGATGCCCACCGAAATTTGAACCATCAAGGCCGCGTGCGAACGCGGCCTTTTTCTTTTGCGGCTTTACTAACGGGCGCGGCTGGCGTAGTTTGATTTAAGAACAAATAATTTATGAATACGATGTTTGCCGGTATTTTTGGCGGGTGGGAAATCGTCCTGATTCTGGCCGTGGTGCTGCTCTTGTTCGGCGCAAAAAAACTGCCGGAGCTGGCGAAAGGTCTGGGCACGGGCATCAAGGAATTCAAGAAGGCCACGCGCGAAGTCACGGACGAAATCCAAAACGCGCAGACCGAGACACCGGCCAAACCCGCGCCGCCCGCGCCGCCGGCCCAGGCGGTTTCGCAGAGCGTCAATCCGCCGAAGGCTTGACGGCCGGAACCGGGCATGGCTGGCGACACCGAATCTGAACTTCCCGACGAGACGGCCGAGGGCGGTCCCGTCAAATCCTTTCTCGAGCACCTCGAGGATTTCCGCTGGCTGTTGATCAAATGTGTGGTGGCGCTGTCGCTCGCGATGCTGGTCTGCCTGATCGGGGCCAATTATGTCATCGGCGTCATCAAATGGCCGCTGACCCGCGCCCACGTTAATTTTCCCGGCACGAACCAGATTGTCGGCGTCAGCTTCGGCACCCACCGGCTGGGCAGTTTTCCCGTCACGCCGGAACAGCAACTGGCGCTGCATTCCGGCACCAACCGCTTCGCTGCCGTCGTCGTGGAACCGGTCACGGTCGGCACCAATCAGATGCTCGCCTGGCGCGTGAACGACGATCCCGCCGCCATCACCGAGATGCAGAAGATGCACATTGACTTGGTGAACCTGACACCGGCGGGCGGATTTTTCGTGGCGTTCCAGGTGGCGTTTTACGGCGGCGCGGTGCTGGCCGCGCCGTTCATTTTGTATTTCATCGCGGCGTTTGTTTTTCCGGCGCTGCGGATGAAGGAGCGCAAATACATTTACCGCGCGCTGTTCATCGGCGGCGGGCTGTTTCTGATTGGCGTCTCGTTCTGCTATTTCATCCTGATGCCGGTGGCGCTGGCGGCGTCGCAGATGTATTCGCAATGGCTGGGCCTCGGCGCATTCCAGTGGCGGGCGGAGGAATACATCAGCTTCGTCTGCAAATTTCTGCTCGGCATGGGCCTGGGTTTCGAACTGCCGGTGGTGATCCTGACGCTGGTGAAAATCGGCATCCTGAACTACCGCACGCTGCGGGCCATGTGGCGCTACATGATCGTCATCGTCCTGATCCTCGGCGCGGTGCTGACCACGCCGGAAGTGATCACCCAGATTCTGATGGCCGTGCCGCTCTACATGCTTTACGAAGTCACCGTGTGGATCGCGTGGTATTGGGACCAGCCGAACCGGGCCAAGGCGCGTCGGACGTTGTTGCTGGCCATGCTGGTGATTACGGCGCTGGGCCTGCTGGTCTGGGAATATGGCTGGCCGCTAGTGCGCCAGTATTGGCATTAGCGCCGGCTGAATTTTAATTTCAGGATGCGGAAAACGCGCTTTACAAGCGGGCGAATCCGCGTAAGCTCAAAACACAAACCAAAATCGTATGCGCAAAATGATTTTTCCTCTCGTCGCCGTCGCGGCGGCCCTTTTCGCCGCCGGCTGCACCGGCCCCGAACAAAAACTTGGGCGCGGCCTGAGCAACACCTTTGAAATCGTCCGCATGGGTGAACTCCGCAGTTCCATTGAGCAAAACGCCATCCTGCCCAACCCGGGCGACGGCTACTACGGTTTTATCCACGGCGTGGACCGTTCGCTCCAGCGCACCGGCATCGGGCTGATTGACGTGGTCACCTTCCCCTGGCCGTTCTCCCGCGAAAACGGATCCTTCTACGGCCCGCAATTCAAGGACAGTTTCAATCCCGACCCGGTGTTTCCCGAAAGCTACAAGCCCGACCGGTTGTCCGACGCGTTGTTTGACACCGACACCTACACCGGTTTCAGCGGCGGTGATGTCGCGCCGTGGTTCCCCGGCAGCCGCTTCCAGGTATTCGACAACTGAAGCCAAAGCATTTCCCCCGCGCGCCAGCCATTTTGCTGGCGCGTTTTTGTTTTCCCAGCCGTGAAAAATCTTTTGCGTGTGTTCCATGCGATTCATGGTTAAAAATATCCGCCATGCGCCTTGAAAAAAAATCGCCCTGCAAGGTCAACCTGATCCTGAACATCCTCGGCAAGCGCGCCGACGGCTTTCACGAGCTGGAAACCGTCATGCAGCCGGTGAACGTCTGCGATGACATGACCTTTGAGCGCGCCGGCAGCGGCTTGCAACTGACGTGCAGCCATCCGGAACTGCCGACGGACTCGAAAAATCTCGTCCACCGCGCCGCCACTTCTTTTCTCGCCGCTGCGAAGATTTCCGACGGCGTCCAAATCTATCTGCAAAAAAATCTGCCGCTGGCCGGCGGCATCGGCGGCGGCAGCGCCAACGCGGCGGTGACGTTTTCCGCGTTAAATGAACTTTTCGGCTCGCCGCTGCCACCGGCCAAGCTGCACGAACTCGCGGCGGCACTCGGCTCGGACGTGCCGTTTTTTCTCCATGACCAACCTGCGCTGGCCACCGGGCGCGGCGAGCAAGTGCAGCCGCTCGAAAATTTTCCGGCGTTGCGCGGCAAGGCGTTTTTCCTCGTCCATCCCGGCTTCGGCATCTCGACGCCGTGGTCGTATCAAAATCTCGCGCGGTTTCCGGCAGCGTTGCACGGGCAACCAGGCCGCGCGGCGGCATTGATTTCAAAGCTGCAAGCGAATGATTGGCCCGCCGCCGCTGGCGGCTTTTACAATTCGCTCGAAGCGCCGGCGTTCGACAAATTTCCGGTGCTGGAACTATACCGGGAATTTCTCCGCGAAAATGGCGCGCTGGTTGCGCTCATGTCCGGCAGCGGCTCGACGACCTTTGCCCTCGCTGAAAATCTGGCGGCGGCGGAAACGCTGGCGGAGAAATTCAAGTCGCAGTTCGGCGGCCACGGCTGGACGGCGGCGGTAAAAATTTGAGGCTGGTAAGGCGGCGCTGCCGCGCAGCCTTGGACGACCAGCAGGTCGTCCCTACCGGCGCTTGAACTTCGCCAGTGCAAACTCCGTCATTTCCTTCGCCGCCGGAATTTTGCAAATCAGCGCAATCAGCCAGTAAATGCTGCCGGCCATGCCCGCCGGCACAAACACCGCACCGATTTTCAGCGCGATGGTTTGATGGCCGATAGTTTTTTCCCACCACTGCCAGCCGCCCCACGCCAGGACGCCCGCCAGCAGGGCCGCGAGCACGAGCGTCCGCAACGCGTCGCGCAGCGGTTTCATTTCCAGCTTGCCGAGTTTTTTCCGCAGCGCAAACAGCAGCAGGCCGACGTTGACGGCGGACGTGAAGGTGTTGGCGATGCCCGGTCCGCCTTCTCGCAGCAGCGGCATGAGCAGACAGGCGGCAAGGAAATTGATCGTGAGGCACACGAGGCTGATTTTCATCGGCGTTTTTGTGTCGCCCAGCGCGTAAAAAGCGCGGGCCAGAATGTTCGCCGTGGAAAACGCCACCAGTCCCGGCGCCAGGCAGATGAGCGCGAACGACACGCGGGTGGTCGAGCCGGCCGTGAATTTCTCCCCGTGCTCAAAGAGCAGCCGCACAATCGGCTCGGCGAGCACGACCAGCAGCACGGAGGCGATGAGATTCAAAAACATCAGCGAGGCCAGGCCGGTGCGCAGCGTGGCGCGGAACTCGGGATAATTTTTGTCCGCCGCCAAACCGGCCAGCGTCGGCAGCAGAAACGTCGCCAGCGAAATGCCGAACATGCCCTGCGGCAGCTCCATCAACCGCACCGCGCCGTTGAACGACGAGACGATGCCGGTGCCGACGAACAGCGCCACGAGTTGCACCAGCGCCACGTTGATCTGAAACGCGGCCACGCCGATGGTGCC
>Ga0316217_10002090_pt1 | contig 24677 bp, 15 predicted proteins | sample 1anoAmetaG_FD_203633 | JGI IMG/M metagenome (GOLD analysis project Ga0316217, IMG submission 203633) | Freshwater microbial communities from Trout Bog Lake, Wisconsin, USA - 1anoA | ecosystem: Environmental > Aquatic > Freshwater > Lake > Hypolimnion/Profundal zone | place: USA: Wisconsin...
GCCTGACCCACCTGGTTGGTGTATCGCGGCAGATTGCTGGTCGTATACGCGGCGCTGGTGATCCACGTAATGTTGATTTGGCCCGGCTGGGTGGCAAACACCACCCCGGCATTGGTGCTGTAATAATACAAAGTGTTCGCGGAGTTGGTCGAAAGCAGTGGAATCTGACGCCAATAGGACAAGCCCACGTTCAGGTTGGTGCCGGTATAATCGGTGATCGGCGGGGGGATGATGCTTCCAAAATCATAGCTCACCGGCTGGCTGATATAAGGCGCCCCAACCCGGGCCAGCTTCAAAATAATGGCGACGGAGCCGTCCGATTGGCGGCCCACCGGCAGTTGCATCTGCACCGCCACATTGGCGTTGAAATTACTGGCGCCCTGAAGATATGGGTTGGACAAGGTCAACCGGGAATTGTTGGTCGTGGCGGTGACGGCGCCAAAGGAGACCATTTCCGCGAACTGATTGGTCGTGGCCGAATAGCCGGAACCCGAGGCGTTGGTGATCGGCAAATGGCCGTTGGAGCCGATATTCGTATTGACGGTCGTGGTGATGGGCATGCCCTGCTGTGATTGCAGGTTATAGCGGGTGGCGCTCTGGACAAATTGCACGGCAGAAAACTGCGCTTGCAAGTGGCCCGCGCCTGCCAGCAGCAACGACAGGCAGAGGCCAAGGCAATACGTCCGTTTCATGGCATTCTTGCGTGATGGCTGAGGCATCGGATTAGTCTGGTCAAATGGGTTTAAAACTGTGGCCTCCACCCGCAGTCGGGATTCAGTGGTCGCGGCTGGCCGTGGTGAAAGCCTTCGTCACGCCGGAGCTGCCGATCTCCGGCTTATCGGCTGGATCTTTGTCCGTCGCCAGCTTCGCGCCTTTGCCGGCCGCCGCCAATTGCGCCACCATCTTTTTCAAGTCCTCCACTTCGTTTACGAGCGCCGCCAACTGCGCGGCTTTGGCCTCCAGCTCGGTGAGATGGACTTCACGCGCTTCGAGCCGATCCAGCCGCTTGGCCAGTTCCTGCGTGGCCGAGACGTTGAGCATTGAAATGGCATCATAATCCACCGTCCGGAAATCACTCACCTCCCGGCCATATACAAACACCGTTCCGTTCAAAGGCTCCGCGATCCTGAACCCATTGGTTGCCACCTCGATGACCGTCTGTACCGCGTTGTCTTGACCGGTGATCATCCGCAACCGCTCGCCCACTTTCAGCGCCGGCGTCGGCGGATGGGTGAGGCGCACCCACCCGTCCTTGGCCTCGGCCTTGGCGAAAATGTCCGGCACCACGTTGGTTGAAAGCGCGACGGCTTGGGGATAGACCTTTTCCACCTGCTGGGCGATCACCTTTTTGAACGAGCGGTTCCCATTCGCCACCGTATCCACCATCGTGTAATCCGTTATCTGGAGGCCGCGCAAGGTCTGGAGATCCTGGCGGCTGTCCGAATGGCCCTGGATCTTTTTGATACGCACATCGGAATACGCGTCAAATTCCACCGCAAGTATGCGGCCGTCCGCAAGGATCGACCAGGGAAAATAGCCGCTGCCGCTGCCGCTGGGGACGGCGCCCGCTCCGCCGGTGTTCAGATAACCATAGCCGCTCACCTGACTAAGCGGGGCATGGTAGCGGACCTCAACCTGCGCTTGGCTCGGACTGTAAGTGCCAATGCCGACCAGGCCGCCCGGGGTCAGGGTAAGAACATGATTGGTCACGAATCCGGGACTGGGGCCGCAGGTAAACATCAGCTTGCCGGCACCTTCGCCATTGCCGGAGCCGGTGGAGATCATCTGCCAACTTTCACCGCCGGGGGAAGTGTTGCGAAGCATATCCCAAGTCCCGCCCGTGGATGAGCTGTCAATGAGTTGGACCATATTATTGCCGCTCGATACATGTAACTCGGCCTGCGGTGACAGGGTGCCCACGCCCACATAGCCCCCCGCGGGGGTCAGCGAAATATTCTTCCAAGCAGTTTCATAGTCCGAGGCCGCGATAACCGCTGCGTCGTCCGCAGTGTCATAGCCCAGAATCAGCTGTTTGCTGCCCGTACCGATGCCCGCCTGATAAGTATTATCCGAGCCCGGTGTCGCCGTCCCGGCATTCACCGTCAATTGCCGCTGCGGGGCGCTCGTGCCGATGCCGACTTTGCCCGACCCCTTGATGCGCATGAGCTCGGTCATGGCGGCGCTGGTGCCGTAACCGAAGGCAATATCCGACCCACTCACATCTGTGTGGATTTGCAGCAGACTTCCGGCAATGCCAAAACCAAAATTGTTGCCAGATTGTCCCCATAGGCTCAGTTTATCGCCCAGGACGTTGCCAAAGGTCAGGGGAAATCCCGGCGTGGTTGTCCCAATCCCGACGTTTCCGAGGGGACTAAGCCACATCGCGGTCGCGGAACTATTATTCCGAATGTTGAACCCGCCGGCGCCGTAGTTGAGATAACTCACGTTGTCGGAAGAGCGGGGCCAGAGGAACGGCTCGTAATTGCCGCTGGTGTTTTTTCCATAGATTAATTGGGAGTTGTCCAAATAGAGGCTGCCGCCCAAATCCGTTAGGTTGCCGTTGAAGGAATTGGCCGCAATGGAACCGCTGATGGTCACATTGGTGCCCGCGTTCGAAATCAGCGTGTTTCCCGTCACCGGGTCCACCAGCGCATTGGCATTGGCGGCCATGAAAGCATAGGGGGCGGAAACCAACTGCAAGCGGGGCAAAATGGTTACGTCCCCGCCGCCAGTGCCGAGGCCTTTGACGGTCATTTCCACGTAGCGGGCAGTCGCCGTCAGGTTGTTCGTCGTGAAGACCATGGCGAGCGGCGGACGGGGATCGGTTGTGCCACCGCTGCTGACATAAGAGTTTCCCTGGCCCAAGAGAACACTAAAATAGCCATTGGCCACCGTTACGGTCTGCAGTTCGCCATAGAGCGGCGCGGAGCCACCGGTGGGCTGGTTCCAGATGCGGAACAGAATGTCATAGTTTTGGGGGCCATTCGTGCCCAAGGCGTTGCCGTTCTGGTCGGTGAGATATCCTTGGTAGGTCATATAGGGCGGCGTCTGGGCGCGCGCCGGCAATTCCAGCAGAAGGCCGGCCAACAGCAGCACGCACAGGTTGTGGCGCAATACCGATTGGAGCAGTGGCATATTCATTTTCAGGATGTTGGTTTCGGTGGTTAAAGTCGGGGTGCTCGGAGTTAAGGCCATATCGGGCCTTCCATTAGACATGCGGTGTGGATTCATTGCGTGGTCAAGGTGGAGATGGGACTGACGCGTTTGATCGAGAAATTGCCGGAAGTCTGGTAGGACTTCGTGGCGCCGCCCAATCCAGTCAGCATAATGATTTCATTATAATTACCCGCCAGGCTCGCGTTGGCCGTGGTGAGGCTAAGAAAATCGTTTGTATTGGCCGCCACCGTCAAGGTGATTTGCCGGGTGATGGAGTAGGACTCGCTGCCCGGGGGCAATTCATGGGGCGGCGATTGGCTATCCAGATTATTGTGATCGGGATGATAAGTATGCAGGAACGGATTCGCCGCCTGGTCGTCGTAAGGCTCGGTGACGGTGGTGGTCAGGGTTCCGGCCTGTGCCAAATTTCCGCTGAAGCGCCAGACGGTGTTGGTGGGTGTCCATGGCAGGTGGGTGGCCGAAATGCGCCGGGCGACATTCAAATGCGCCGGGTCCAGCACCGCTTCGGTCGTGGCCACCACAATGTTTGTCTCCTGACGCACGCCATAATAGACCCGTTGCAAGAGGGCAGCATTGCCGCCGCTGTCGTTAAAAATGATCAGCCGCAAGGGGTAGGGCGACGCCACGGCATCCAGCGCCGTATTATGCGCCGTGACGACATAGTTGCTTACCGCACTCTCCAGCAGGTTGGTCACCACGACATATTGCGCGTTGGTGGCGATCAGCAGGCTGATGTTGAAGCCCAGGTTGGTGGTCAAGCTGACGGATTGCGCGCTCCACGCGGCCGCCAGATTTGTGCCCGCAGAGACGAGATTCGTCGCGCCTTGGAAAACGACGTAGTTATTGCTGATGACCTGGAAATTTGTAATGTAATTATCGTACAACCAGCTATCGGCCTCAAAGGAGTTGGTGACCGCGTTGATGAGCACGTATCCGGCACTGTTGGTAAACACGAACAAGGGGTTGAGCGCCGGGAAATAATTGGTGGTGGAGGCTGTCGCCACCGTGGGCCCGTTGGTGATCGCATAGCTCGTGGCCACGGGCAGGCTGCTGCTGACAAAACTGGAGGAATTCATGCCCGCCGGCGGGGTCGAGCTGTAAAGGAGATTCACCGGCAATCCGGCAAACAGCAACAGGTTGGTGGCGGCGCTCGCCCTCCCCGGCACGTTGACGGCATAATACACGGTGGCGCCGGCGGCCACGGTATTGGTCTGCGCCAAGCCGTTGGCCAGGCTCGCCAAGATCCCCGGCTCCACCAAGCGATAGAACCGATTCGGCGACAGGCTGCCGCCGGTTTGCGCGCCGTTGTCAAACCAGGTGAACTGGGCATTGGTGCCGCTGGCGGGATAGCTTGGGTTGTAGCCAAGGTACGCCGGGCTGGCGAGAGTTTGCCAGGGGACCGTCAGGCTGGGCGTCCATTGGACTTGGAACAAATTATTGCTCGGCGCGAACCAAGACAGCAGGTACCCGTTGTTGGTGGCCTGAATGCCAGCCCGGAACACGACCGCCGGCGCACCGGAGAGCAGTTGGAAATTCACCTGCACCGCGTAATTGACGGGCGTGGCGTTGGTATTCTGCACGCCCAGATAATAGGTTCCGCCCGGGAGAAGCTGCGGCGAGCTGGTGGCGCTAAACAGACTTGCGCCCGCGATGGAGTTGGTCAATAGCGTCAAGCCTCCGGGCACGATGTTGGTGCTGAACAGCCAGTTGGTGGTGGCGAAGACCCCGGTGGTCACGATATTGGAGCCGATCACATTATAGGCGGTATTGGTGACCGTCAGCAGATTGGTCTGGCTGTAGTTGGCGAAGACGTAATTCGTATTGGGTCCCGAGAATAGTCCGTTGGTGACTTCCTCATTGGTGTACGCATAACTGAATACGAGCCAATTGGTGGCAATCACCGGGGTGCCGTTGGTGGGAACCACGCCAATATTGTTGGTCACCAGCATAAAATTGGTGGCGGTGGAGGAACTCAAAATGAACGGCCCGCTGATGAGGTTTGTGGTTTGCCAGACGATGAGTGCGCCGTTATTCGTAAAGTAGTAGCCGGTCACTTCCGTCTCCGTGTCGAGATAAGTCAGGGCGGTGTAACTGACGGTCTGGTTGGTCGTAACCACGAAGGTGTTCGTGCCAAATTGATATCCTTCCACCGTATAGGTGTTGACCAGTTGATTCGTGACCTGGAAATAGCTGACCGTCTCGTTCGTTACGAAACTGTTGTTGATGAGCTGGTTGGTGCTTGCGCCCAGGGCCAGCTCATTGGTGCTTACCAGCTGGTTGGTGACCGCACTGATGAGCAGGGAACCGTCCGCGTTAGTCGCGTAGCTCTTAAGATCATAGCTCACCCCGGTGATGCTGGCATTGCCCACCCACAGTCCGGCATTGCTGGCGGCAACCGCGGATACGGGGACATCCACCTCGGAGAACCCAAGCGAATCAGTAAAGCGGAGAATGCCCGCATAAAGCGAGCCAGCCACGCTCGTCATCGCAAAGCGGTTTACGCCCAGCACCACGGCCACATCCGAACCGGATTGGCCGTAGGGCGGCAGGGTCCAGCTGGCACTCGCAGTGCCATTGGCGGGAAGGTTGCTGTAGGCGTAAGTGAGGTTTGAGGAATTCAGGGTCCCTTCGAGCAACAGCGGGGGTGGCGCCACGATGGCCGGCTGGCCGGCGGGCGGGGCTTCGGATGGCATCAGGGCCATGGAGACCGTCAGCGGGTTGGGCGTGACATTAACCAGATGCACGGTGAACTGGCCGGCGGCGGCGCCATAATTCAGCCCGCCGGCGGCGGGCAAATTGACATCGAACGGGCCGTAGTACGCGTTGTAAACATTGGTGGCGCTGATCCAATAAGCCTGCCCGCGCCTCACCGGCGTGGTATATTGGGAAAATACCTGGATGGGGTTGGCTGGATTCGTGGAGAATTCGCCGCCCACATATTCGAAGATCTGCACGATGCTGGCAATGGTCGGGTCCTGCGCGAAATAATTCTGGAAATTCGGCGGATTGACCGGCGGGGTGGGAAAGCCGATGAAGTTCAGCCCGGTCATGTCCCACGTGTAACTCGGCGGCGCCGGCTGACCTTTGATGCTCCAACTATAGTTGGAGGACGCGGTCGAATGAATCAAATAGGCCGCATTGGGAATCAACGCGGCCAGCGTGTTCGCGTTGTTCGTCCGGCTCCACGTCAGCCATTGGCCCGACGCGCTCAAGGGCGATTCGGGCGTGGTAATATATTGGGCGTCGCTGACCGCGGTTTTCCACAGCCAGATTTGGTCAATCGGATTATTCGGGGAAATGGGCAGGTTTTGCGTGGTCGGCAAGATGCTCTCGCTGGAGGCATCCACAAATAAATACGCCGCCGTCCAGCCATTGGTCACCACCACCGTCTGGGTCATCCATTGCGCCGGCGCCGGCACCTGGCTGGCCAGAAGCAGAGCCACCGGGACGAACTTCGCAAAATTTTTAGGCTTCATGAACGTTGCTTAAAACCACCTCTATACGAATCGGGGTTGCGAATTTATGGTGGCAGCGGCCAGAAACCAGAATAAGCTCGTAACATCCACATCAAAGCACAAAGTGATACACGAGTCAATCTATTTTGTAAAAATTGTTCTTCGTACGACAAAAAAAGGGTTAGCGCTCTAATGGCTGAAAATGACAAGCCGGCCGAATGAACGTTTCCGCGAATTTTAACTTTCCCAAAGCGGGTCCCGCTGATATTGTATTGCAGCAAGTGCGGCACTTGAGGAAACGAGCGCCATTTGCCATTGCTGGAAATGTGTTTTGCTCGCTACTGGGAATTTTGCGTTGTTGCCCGGCGGGTTGGCACAATTAAAATTCACGGCGCACCATGGCGGGATGCCAGGAGCAAAGTGAGGCGCAATGGAGGCGGTGCAAACGCTTGTTATTTAACTGGTTGGAAGGGTGGCTGAGTGGTTAAAGGCACCTGACTCGAAATCACCAATGAAAACGGGCCTGTTATGGAACCCTTTATTCTACAAGGGACTCCCCGAACAAGAACCCAAGGCAGAGTGACCGTCATGGCCCTGTTTTGCCCACTTGAACATCGCGCGGGGTCAAAAAAGGGGTCAAATGCAAAATCCCCAATAATGACAATGGTTTTGTGAGACGAATTTGAAACCCCATTGATTTTGCAGGGTGTTTCGTGGGTTTGAATTCAACGAAGAAAATGGTGTTGCGTCCGGATATTCCAGGCTGATTCCCGTTGCCCCGCCACCATCTTTCCGTTAGAACATTTCCCCGTGAGCCAGCCGAATCAACCGCCCGTTCCTGCCGCCGAAAATACTTTCGAGCGCATCAAACGCGTCAGCCCTGAAGGCAACGAATCATGGTCAGCCCGCGACCTCGCACGGGTCTTGGAATATTCCGTCTTCCGAAATTTTCAACCCGTAATTGAGAAAGCAAAAGAGGCGTGCGTCCAAAGCGGCCACACGGTTGCCGACCATTTTGCGGAAATGCGCAATATGGTGGGCATCGGTTCCGGCGCACAACGCGGAATTGAAGACTGGGCGCTTTCCCGTTACGCCTGCTACCTCGTCATCCAGAATGCCGACCCAAGCAAACCGCTTGTGGCCTTGGGGCAGACCTATTTTGCCGTGCAAACACGCCGCCAGGAATTGGCGGATGATGCAGCCATCAAAGAGGACAAGACGCGTCTCTTGCTCCGGGCCGAGATCAAAAAGCACAACAAATATCTTGCGGGGGTTGCCAAGGAAGCGGGTGTCATTCAGCCGTTGGATTACGCCATTTTCATGGATCATGGCTACCGGGGACTCTACGGCGAACTCACCCGGCGCGACATCCACCGCCGCAAGAAGCTGACCCCAAAACAGAACATCCTCGACCACATGGGGAGCACAGAACTGGCCGCGAACCTGTTTCGCGCCACCCAAACAGAGGACAAGCTCCGCCGGGAGAATGTCCGTTCCAAGAGCCAGGCCAACCAGATTCACCACCAAGTTGGGCGCAAGGTTCGCCAAACGATACGCGAGTTGGGCGGAACCATGCCGGAAAATCTGCCCGTCGCCGAAAGCATCAAGAAAGTGGAAAGCCGCGAGAAGAAGAGGCTGAAAGCCGAACTGAAAAAGGCATTGCCAAAACCGCAGTGAAACGAGGCTGAATTCAGTTTCCCCGAAACTGTTCAGCACCGACTGATTTTGCTCCGCACGTGATTCAAGTGATACTCATCCGTTTCCCTTGAGCGTTCCAGACGCTTCATTTCAATGCGTCCCACAACGTAGGCCATTTGCCGCTCATCCAAAACCTTGTCGTGGGGGCGTTCCACAAAGCCCAACAGTTGGTCCAGCAGAATCACGTTTGGCCCCAGGTCAGATTTGAACTCAGCCCCACCGGTGAAAACCACGACACCGATGAACGCGCTCTCCGGTAACTTGAAAAGGGCCTGGACGGTTTTGAGGTGCAGGTAGTTCTGGTGCAGCGGATTTTGGAACCGGCTTTTCTTCCGGTAGATGACCTGTGTCCACCGGTCATCATGAGGATTGCCAAAAATCCAGCCCGAATAGTGCTTCGTTTCGATGACGAAGATTCCCGCCTCAGTCAGCAGAATGTGATCAATCTGTGTCGTGCCGTTTTCCGTTGGCAGCGTGACGTTGTTGATCAGCACATGCAATCCGTTCAGCCCCGCAAGTCTGTTCGCGACTATGGCCTCTCCGATATTCTTGCGGATGGCCAATTGCTGGCCGACCAGCACCCCAACGACGAGGCCGACGAAAAGAAGAATAATGGCAATAATCATAGCTCAAGTTTTCAACCGCGTTGCCCTGAACCAACGTCCAAACGTGGCTCAGGCTTTATGGAAATCCCGCAGGTAAATCACTCATGACTTTACGAGGGCTTGCAGGAACTGCCAGATGGCTACCATCGCGAACGTGTCCCGCTCGCAATATTTCCGCAAATCGGAGGCGACTTTTTGCTTTTCTGTTGCACTCATGCCGCTGGACGTGATCTTGTCCCAGCTTTGCGACGCCGTCCCACCTTCCCGAATTGCCAAATCCGCGTAGGATAATTCCGGCACCAGCACCGGCAGGACGTACTTGATCGAGGTTCCGCCCTTGAAGTCCTTGTGGACGTAAAGCTGCTTTGAGAAAATGTCCATGAGGTCATAAACGCGCCGGTTGACCGAATCCAGGAAAGATTTCGCCTCCGGAATTCGTTCGCCCAATTCACGGTTAACGGTGCATTCAAACTTTTTGCTCCAGACCACCACGCTGCCCTTCAGCCCGATATGCTTTTGGAGCGAGGCGCACATGGCCGCGCTTGGATCACCGGGAGTCGTGGACAGGAATTCCTCATGCCGGGGCTCGCTATCCACCCGGTCCAGAACGTGCAGCGAGTATTGAAACGGGATTTGCTGGTACGGCGAAAAATCGTCAAACCGGGGAACCGCCGCCGGGCACGTCTCGTAATCCAGAAAATACAATGGGAAGACCAACTTCCGCAGCTCCCCGGCGATTTCCCGTTTGCGGATCAAAATCCGGTTGTGAAGGTAGGCGTCCACCTGATTTTGCTGGATTTCCGTCAGTTCCAAATCTGCCGGCAAATCCTCCAATCGAAAAATTCCCTGATCCACAAGATCCGCCAGCTTGGCCTTGCTGCTCCCGATGCGTGCAATGTCATGCACCCCATATTCCGGCACGTCCGGGTTGGAATGATGGAACGTGGTGCAATGATTTGAGCGCCCCTTGTAAACGCAGTCGCAATGTCCCGCCGGCTCCGCTTCCTGCGACAGGTATTCCATCGCCTTTTCCATCTCCACTTGCGTTTCCGCGAGCATCCTTTGGACTTCCGCCGTCAGGTCCTCGATTTTAAACAACCCGCCCAGGTCCAGCGCCCCGGCCCGGACGTATTCGGAATTCAGGTGAATCAGATGCACGCGCTTGACCGGGATGCCCATTTTCTTAAACAGCACCCACTGGAAAGCCAGGTCGCTCAGGTGCGTGTCCTCCTTGAGTTCATTCGTTGCCTTGACCTCGTAAAGCAGCCACCCATTTGCCGCCGCATCCCATTTCAACACGTCCAACGCCGCCAGGAATCCGTCCTTTTGGAGAACCGGTTGGAAAAGCACCGGCGTCTTCCGATCAATGTGTCCCAGCGTCACCGCCTGTGCGTGGCGATCCCGGCCTTCAATCAGCATGCCTCCAGGGAAAAGTTGACGGGCGCAAAGCTCGACCTCATTGCCCGTTTCGATGATGGCCTTCGCGAATTCGGAAAGCTCGGAGGCAAAATAAACATCGGGACGGTGCAGCTTCATCCATGCGCTTTTGCGGCATTCCCGGAAGAGCAGGTAGTCGGTTTTCGTGAGAACGGCCATGCCCAAAAGCGTAAAGGGATTTTGCAAGGCTGGCGAGGAAATCGGCAGGGGAGGGCATTGCCAAATCCTATTTCAGAGACCGCTCGACAAACCTGACAAATCTCGGGTTTCGGAGTTTCTTGGTCTCTTCCCAGACCGCACGAGGAAGGGGGAGTTTGAAAAAGTCCCCGGCATCCAAAGCCAATTCGCGCAACGTGAGCAGCCCTCCCGATCTCGCGACCAACCAGACTGTTTGAAAGTGGGAAATCACCATGCGAAGAAACTCCGCTTCCGCTATCGAAATCGGCCGGGCCAGATCGACATCTGCGAGAAAGACCCGCTGCAAGTCCTTTCGATTGCCCGCAACACTCCAAAGTTCCCGATGCTGCGCAGCAATGTTCAGCAGATTCTCTCTCTCTTTGGCCTGTGCTTCCCGATGAGCCGCGATCACCGCCAGCCAAAGGCTGCCGAGAATACCGATGGTCTGAATGACATTAAAGTTGCTATCAACCCAATGCAGAAAACCCGCCATGCCCCCCTTTTAAATCGTGGGGGCTGGCGGTTGCAAGGGTGAAGTGAGATGACAGGACGGCAACTGCTCAAGCCGCTGGCAACTCCGCTCGGGCCGCGATTATGACGTGGCGCGGGATTTTGACCACCTTCTCCTGTGGTCCAACACCCGGCCCAGGAGGCATCTCTCTGACGGCCTCCTCGGTAATGTCGAGTCCGACAACGGCAAAATTGCCGTCGTTCAATTCAAGGACCTGCGGGCAGTTGCGTGCGCACAAACTTCCATTGCTTTGGCCAAGTCTTTTTAAGAACATAATTTGCCTTTCGCTTTTGAAATTCCGAGTTGTTCGGAATACCGAACAGAAGTTCGCTCATTTTGTGGCATTGTCAAGTTCTGGATTCCGAACATGCAAAAAGCGCGAAACATCGTTGGGCCGGTTGTGCGTGAACTCCGCGAAAAGCAGGGGTTTTCCCAAGCCCAGTTGGCAGCGAAGATCAATGTGCATGGCTGGGACATTAGCCGGGAAACGCTCGCGAAAATCGAAGCCCAAATCCGGTGGGTGGCCGATTTTGAGATTTTGAAGCTCGCCGAGGCGTTCGGCATTGAAGGGCCAGAACTGCTCCGCCGGGCGGGGAAATCCATGAAACAGCCCTAAACTCGTTGTGTTTCAATGGTTTTTCATTGCCGTTTATGCAACTTCGCTTAAAAATTTAAACTTGTGAACCAACTTGGGATTACGGAACACCACGCCTGCTATTTTGCGCACGAATTAACGAGGCGCTGCCCGTCCGATAGTCTCCAAAAACTTGCCGCAACGCTGGCAAATGTCCAGGCCCAGGTTGACCTTAATCCACACCAAATTGACGCCGCGCTGTTCGCTTTCCGTTCCCCACTCTCCAAGGGGGCAATCCTGGCCGACGAAGTTGGTTTGGGCAAAACCATCGAGGCGGGCATTCTGCTTTCCCAAAAATGGGCCGAGCGAAAACGCAAACTGCTTGTGATTGTGCCGGCCAATCTGCGCAAACAGTGGAACCAGGAATTGTCAGACAAGTTCTTTCTTCCGTCGGCCATCCTCGAAACCCGGACCTTCAATGAACAGATCAGGCAGGGAAACCTAAACCCATTTGATCGGGACCAAATCGTCATCTGTTCGTACCACTTTGCGCGCTCAAAGGACGTTTATATCCAAAAAGTGGGGTGGCACCTCATCGTCATCGACGAAGCTCACCGCTTGAGGAACGTGTATAAGCCGTCAAACCGCATCGCCAACGCGATCAAGAATGCGGTCGGCCCGTTCCCAAAGGTTTTGCTTACCGCTACTCCTCTGCAAAATTCCCTTCTGGAATTATTCGGCCTCGTCAGCGTCATTGACGATTATACCTTTGGCGACCTCAAAAGCTTCAAAGCGCAATTTGGAACACTTGTCAGCGAGAAGGACTACGCGGAATTGAAATTGCGACTTAAACCAATTTGCCAGCGCACCCTACGCCGGCAAGTGCTTGAATACGTCCCCTACACCAGCCGAAAGGCCATCGTCCAGGAATTTTTTCCGTCGCCTCAGGAGCAGAAGCTTTACGACCTTGTTTCAGAGTATTTGCAGCGACCGAATCTTTTCGCTCTGCCAGCCAGTCAGCGGCAGTTGATGACCCTGATTCTGCGCAAACTCCTGGCATCGTCCACTTTTGCCATCTCTGGCACATTGGGCGCACTCTCGTCAAAACTTGAAACCATCGCCGCCGAACAAGCTCAGATAGAAATCACCCCGGCGGAGGTTGCCCCCGATTACGATGCAATTGACGAGACCGAGGAAGAATGGACTGACGACGACGAAAAGCAGGAGGAAAAACGCCGTTACACCCCGGAAGAATTGCAGAAAATGGGGAGTGAGGTTGACGACCTGAAACAGTTCCAGTCGCTTGCCAAATCCATCATCAAAAATTCAAAAGGCGAAGTGTTGTTGACCGCCTTAAAACGTGGATTTGCCGCCGCCACCGAAAAAGGCGCACAGAAGAAGGCCATCATTTTCACGGAGTCCACCCGGACCCAGGAGTATTTGCGCAACCTGTTGGAACAGACTGAATACGCCGGGAAGATTGTATTGTTCAACGGCTCCAACACGGACCAGAAATCAAAAGAGATTTACCGGAATTGGATTCAGAAGCATCAAGGCACCGACCGAGTCACCGGCTCTCCCAGTGCTGACATGCGGGCGGCACTCGTGGATTATTTTCGGGACGAAGCGGTCATCATGGTTGCGACGGAGGCCGCCGCCGAGGGGATTAATCTTCAATTCTGTTCCCTTGTATTGAACTACGATTTGCCCTGGAATCCACAGCGGATTGAGCAGCGTATCGGCCGCTGCCACCGCTACGGACAAAAATGCGATGTGGTTGTAGTCAATTTCCTGAACAAGTCGAATGCTGCCGACCTGCGCGTCTATCAGTTGCTTGACGAGAAATTCAAGCTGTTTGACGGTGTTTTTGGTGCCAGCGATGAAGTTCTCGGGGCCATCGAATCAGGCGTGGATTTTGAGAAACGCATCGTCCAGATTTATCAAACTTGCCGAACGCCGGAGCAAATCGAATTGAATTTCAATTCCCTCCAGAACGAATTGGAGACGCAGATTGATGAGAAAATGCAGCAGACCCGTCAAAAGCTGCTGGAAAACTTTGACGAGGAAGTTCACGAAAAGTTGAGGGTCAAAGACCGGGAAAGCAATGACTGCCTGAACAAAATCGACACTTGGCTCTGGCAACTTACCCGATTTTATCTCCGGGATTACGCCAAATTCGAGGAATCAACCAACGGACAAGCGGCAAAGAGCTTTATTCTGGAGCGAAACCCGTTTCCTGACGAACCGATCAATTCTGGCCCATACCGCAGTGGGAAGAATGTTGAAGACGCGAATCTTTACCGTGTCGGCCATCCTCTCGCCCAGCGAATCATCCATAAATGCAAGCAGCTCGCTCCGCCTGTTGCCGAACTCGTTTTCCAATACACTGGTGCAGGCAAAACCATTTCCATACTTGAGCCATTCATTGGCAGGAGTGGCTGGCTCTCGCTCACAAACCTGACAATTTCATCCTTTGAAACTGAGGATTGGCTGCTGTTCGCCGGAACCGCAGATGACGGCACCGAGTTCGATGCGGACAGATGCCAGCGCCTATTTTCGTTGGGAGTTTCAAAATCCGGTCAGATGGTTCTCCCCCCGGACGAAGCGACCCGCCAGAGGTTGGCCGCACAATTGGAAAGCCAGCAACAAAGCGTCATTACCCGCTTGAGCGAGAAGAACGCCCAGTTCTTTGAACTCGAAATGGAAAAATTGGAATCTTGGGCAGGCGACCTGAAAGAGAGCCTGGAACACGAGCTGAAGGAAATCGACCGTGAGATCAAAGACACCAAGCGCGAGGCTCAGTTGGCAACTAGCCTTGAAAACAAAATTGCTTTGCACAAGCGCATCAAAGAGTTGGAGGCACGCAGGGCGGAAAAACGACGAGGGTTGTTCGAGGCCCAAGATGCAGTTGATGCTCGCAAGGATGGACTGCTTTCCGAAATTGAGGCACGGTTGAAGCAGGGCCTGACAAAATCGGAAATTTTTGCCATTCGCTGGAGGATTGAATAATCATTAAAACAGCATCATAATGGCTTTCCCAGAAACGTTTTATGGCAGAACCAACCATCATTTGCCCAAAGTGCAAAAATGAGATCAAGCTGACCGAATCGTTGGCAGCCCCACTCATTGAGTCCACGCGCAAGGAATTCGAGCAACGATTGGCACAAAAAGACCTCGACCTTGCCGGCCGGGAGAAGTCTCTTCGTGAACAAGAGGCGGCAATTTCAAAAGCAAAAGAATCACTTGAATCCCAGGTTGCAGAACGCTTGCAACAGGAACGCGGAAAAATCGCCGCCGAAGAAGGGAGAAAAGCCAAATTGGAACTAGCAGGCGATCTCAGCCAGAAGACGAAGGAAGTCGCCGAACTTCAGGAAATTTTGAAACAGCGAGAAGGAAAACTCGCAGAAGCCCAGCAAGCACAGGCGGAATTGCTCAAAAAGCAGCGTGAGTTGGACGATGCCAAGCGGGAACTTGAATTGACCGTTGAAAAGCGCGTTGCGGCAGGCTTGACGGCCACGCGTCAGCAGGCCCGGAAGGAAGCCGAAGATGAACTGAAGCTCAAAGTCTCAGAAAAGGAGCAGACCATCGCTTCCATGCAGAAGCAAATTGAGGAATTGAAGCGCCGAGCCGAACAGGGTTCCCAGCAGTTGCAAGGTGAGGTCCAAGAACTAGAACTCGAATCCTTGCTCAAATCGAAGTTCCCCCATGACACGATTGAGCCGGTCCCCAAGGGCGAACATGGCGGCGATGTCTTGCAGCGTGTTGTTAGCCCACTTGGCCAGGCAAGCGGAACCATTCTCTGGGAATCCAAAAGAACAAAGAACTGGAGCGACGGATGGCTGGCAAAGCTACGCGATGACCAGCGGGCAGCGAAAGCGGAGATTGCCGTTATCGTCTCCCAAGCACTGCCAAAAGAAATTGAGACGTTTGGATTCGTTGAGGGTATCTGGGTTGCGTTGCCGCAAGCAGCACTACCACTTGCTGTATCACTGCGATACGCACTGGTGGAAATTGCAATGGCTCGCATGGCGTCCGAAGGTCAGCAAACGAAAATGGAAATGGTTTATCAATACCTCACTGGCTCGCGGTTCAGATTACGGGTCCAGGCCATCGTTGAGGCATTTAGTTCAATGCAGGAGGACCTTGATAAAGAGAAAAAAGTCATTACAAAACAATGGGCGAAGCGCGAGGAACAGATTCAACGTGTCATGCAGTCCACCGCCGGCATGTATGGTGATTTGCAGGGCATTGCCGGAAAGACCATCCAGGAAATTGAAGGGCTGGAAATCAAATCGCTCGGGGGAGGTTCGGAGGCGAATGGTCAAACGCCCGAGAAAAAGGATTTATGACCCAATTCCACGATCCACGGCAACAAATCGGCTATTTGCAGCAATGCTTATCCACTGACAAAAAGCCACTCGGTCTTTTCTTGGGGGCCGGGTGCCCCGTGGCAATATTGTCAGATGATGGACACAAAACCTCGTTGATCCCGGACATTGCCGGAATTACAAAAGTAGTTCGAGAAAAGGTTGGCAAGTGCAAAAAATGCGGCCCCTTACTTAAAATCGTAGAAGGCCATTTCACGACAGACGAACGCAAGGACACGACTGTTGAGGACATGCTTAGTCATATTCGCGCTCTTCGTTCGGTCGCTGGTAAAGATAAGGTGCGAGATTTGTCCGCCCAAAATTTGGACGACCTTGACGAAAGTATTTGCAGCCTGATCCATGAGGTAACGAATAAAAGTCTTCCCAACACAAAAACCCCGTACCATGACATCGCCTCATGGGTTGATAATGTGGGTCGCGATAAGCCAGTCGAAATATTTACCACAAATTACGATTTGCTAACGGAGCAAGCGCTTGAGGACTGCCGAGTCCCATACTTCGACGGTTTTGCTGGAACCCGGAAGCCGTTCTTTGATTTGCGTGCAATGGAAGAGGACATGCTCCCGCCTCGTTGGGCGCGCTTATGGAAATTGCACGGTTCCTTAAACTGGTATCAGGTTGAAGGCAAGGGTGTATTCCGTGGTGCAACGACAGAATCAGAAGGCACGAAGCGTGTGATTCATCCATCACATCTGAAATATGATGAAAGCAGACGAATGCCGTACCTCGCCATGCTCGACAGATTGCGGGCATTTCTGAAACAGCCCACTTCAGCCCTCGTTATCTGCGGCTATTCATTTCGTGACAAGCATCTAAACGAAGTAATTTTGCAGGGCTTGCAAAGCACACCGAGCGCGATTGCTTTTGCACTTCTCTATGGCGAGATTAAAAATTATCCCCAAGCCATCGCGATAGCGAACGGACGTTCTAACCTCAACCTGCTGGCAAGAGATGGCGCTGTCATCAGTGGAAGGGAAGCGAAGTGGATTGAGAAAGAAGCTCAAACTACATCGGACTCTACACATTGGGTCAAATGGCTCCCTGTTGATTCAACAAAACCAGACGAAAAACAAAAGGCCGAATTGCACCTTGGCGATTTCGCTGTGTTTGGACGGTTTATTCACGAATTAGTAGGCGTCACTCAATCTGCTCCCGAAATCTCAAATGCCAAGTAGCCCCACATATCTCGGCACCGTTCAAGATGTCCAAGGAGCGACGATCAGCATAGCCTTGGATAAAGATACCGTCTCTGGCTTGGCTTTTATTGATGGTCACGGTTATCGCATTGGACAAATCGGGAGCTTTGTTCGCGTATCGATTGGATTTACCGACCTATTTGGAATCGTTTCACAGGTGGGCGCTGGAGCCGTTCCCGAAGCATTAATCCAAACCGAGCCGTATGGTTATCGTTGGATGAAAGTTCAACTGATAGGGGAGGGTCAACGAACTGGGGAGTTTAAACGAGGCATTTCACAGTATCCGACAATCGGTGACGAAGCGCATCTTGTCACAGAACAGGATTTAACGCGCCTTTATGGCCGGCCGGATGCCCCGAATTTTGTCAAAATCGGCAGCCTCGCTAGTGCGGAATCTATCCCTGCACTGATTGATATTGATCGGCTTATAACACGACACAGCGCTGTCGTTGGTACTACCGGCTCCGGCAAATCCACGACAGTAGCAAATCTTTTGGCTTCACTTTCCGATCCTCACAAATACCCGTCTGCCCGGATTATTATTTTAGACATTCACGGCGAATATCATTCAGCATTGGCTGACCGCGCAACGATCTTCAAAGTGAATGCGGACGAAGCACAGGGAGAAAAGCCGCTTTGTATCCCTTACTGGGCGTTGAGTTTTGATGAGTTGCTTCGTGTAACCCCTTTCCGCAGCCTGAACGACTCAGACCGCACCGGGATCATTGAAAAAGTAAAACAGTTAAAGCTCGCTTCCCTAGAAAAACAATCGCGTGCTGGCGTTACGGCCGATACAATGACGGTTGATACGCCAGTTCCCTTTAGTATCCACCGGTTATGGTATGAACTGCATCGTCTGGTTTGCTCGACACACACCGCCCAAGGGCAAAATCAAAGCTCAGCGACGGAAGCAATCGAGAAAGATGCTCAGGGAAACGAAATTTTAGGCGACATCATGCAGGTGGCCGCACCACGATACAAACCCATCACCCAAGGAGGGGCCAACCGGGTTTATCTCAGTGGTTCCCCGCTTAATATACGTCGCCAAATTTTGGCTCTTGAATCCCTGTTGCGCGACACAAGGTATGACTTTCTGTTTCGCCCAGGGGAATGGTGTCCAAAACCGGATTTGCACGATCTTGATGCGCAACCAGCAAAAGACATTGATGCGATGTTGGAGTCCTGGATTGGCGGCGATAAGCCGGTCACAATTCTTGATTTATCTGGTGTCCCCGTTTCGATCTTGATGGATTTAATAGGGGTTCTCATTCGTCTACTATTTGACGCACTTTTTTGGTCGCGACATTTACCGGAAGGCGGGAGGCAGCGCCCACTTCTGTTCGTCCTTGAAGAAGCGCACGCCTATCTTAACGCTTCAAATGAAGGTGCCGCATCGATTGCTGCAAAAAGGGTCGTCAAGGAAGGCCGCAAATATGGAATTGGAGCGATGATTGTCAGTCAAAGGCCAGCAGAAATCGACTCGACCATTCTCTCACAATGCGGAACAATGTTTGCTATGCGTCTTGCCAATGCCACGGACCGTTCGCATGTTACCAGCACCGTAAGTGATAATCTTGAGGGACTTTTTAACATGCTTCCATCCTTGCGCACTGGTGAAGCGATCATTGTCGGCGAATCTGTCCAGTTACCTTTACGCGCACTTATTGAGGCCCCAGCAAAGAATCGCCGTCCCGACAGCCATGACCCAAAGATTTTCGACCCCGATTCTAATGGGGGTTGGAACCGGCCAAAACAAGCTGGCAATTACGCCAAGGTTTCCGAAGTGTGGCGCAGCGAAAACCCAAAGAAGTAAGTTAACACATAACCACAACCTATGAATAGAACACCAGTCGAATCATCAAACATCGCCGATGTTGGGTACGAAGACACAACCATGACGTTGGAAGTGGGCTTTCGTAACGGTACGGTATATCAGTATTTTGACGTTCCGCATTCTGTGTTTCAAGAATTCATGGGTTCCGCCTCAAAGGGGACTTATTTGAATACGAGCATCAAAAATGTTTATCGGTACACAAAATTGTAAAAGCATGGCAAACCAAAAGCAGAAATTAGAATTAACGTGGATTGGGAAGGAAAACCGCCCCAAGCTGGAGCCGCGCATTTTGTTGGAAGACCCTGCAAAATCGTATCACGCGCAGCATCGCGTGACGAGAAATGATATTTTTGATAATAAACTCGTTTTCGGGGACAACCTGCTTGCTTTAAAGGCTCTTGAGCAAGATTTCACAGGTAAGATTAAATGTGTCTTTATTGATCCGCCCTACAACACCGGCAGTGCGTTTACTCATTATGATGATGGTGTAGAGCACTCAATCTGGCTTTCTCTTATGAGGGATCGGTTAGAACTGTTGCGGAGTCTAATCAGTCATGACGGTTCTTTGTGGATTACGATTGACGACACCGAGAGCCACTACCTAAAAATTCTTTGTGACGAAGTTTTTGGACGAGCAAACTTCGTGGGTAATGTTGTGTGGCAGAAGAAATCCTCACCACAACCGAATGCAGTGTGGTTATCCGATAGCCACGACCATATTTTGGTTTTTGCCAAAGATAAAACCGTATGGCGACCGAATAAATTAGACCGCACAGAGCGACAAAATGCCATCTACAAACATTCGGATGAACACGATGGGATAAAGCCAAATGGCCAGGCATTTGGGCGGGGACCTTGGTTTCCAGGAGACGCAACAGCTAGCTTGAGAGGCGGACAACGTGGAGCACAATTTGCGCGGACTGGCGAATCTGCCAATATTTATGAGATTACGACACCTTCTGGCCGAAAAATCCTGCCGCCATCTGGTACATGCTGGCGTTATTCAAAGGAGCGGTTCGACGAGTTAGTAAGAGATCATCGAATTACTTTTGGAACCGGCGGTAACAATCGTCCTTGTATCAAGCGATTTTTATATGAAATCCAGGACAATGGAATTGTGCCTATGACAGTTTGGCATTATGAGGACGTTGGGGAAAACAGGGTCGCGGCGGCAGAGGTAAAGCAGTTTAACACTAAAGACCCCTTCACAACTCCAAAACCGGAAAAGCTCTTGCAACGGATTATTTCCATTGGTTCTAATCCCGGCGATCTAATTCTGGATTCATTTGGTGGCTCTGGCACCACTGGAGCCGTCGCCCATAAAATGGGGCGTCGTTGGATTATGGTCGAATTGGAAGAAAGCTGCCACACCCATATTATTCCGCGCTTGCGTAAAGTAATTGATGGCACGGACGCAGGCGGTATCACAGGTGCTGTTGAGTGGCAAGGCGGAGGTGGTTTCCGCTACTATTATCTTGCGCCGTCGCTCCTCAAAACAGACAAGTGGGGTAATCTTGTCATTAACAGAGAATTTAACGCGGACATGCTTTCCGAAGCTGTATGCAAATTGGAAGGCTACATTTACGCTCCGAGTGAAGCGCTTTACTGGCAGCATGGTCATTCTTCCGAGAAAAGTTTTATTTATGTCACGACGCAACATCTTTCGCGTGAGCAGTTGACACAGTTGAATGACGAAGTTGGTTCGAGTCGCTCCCTGCTCATTTGTTGCGCGGCTTTTCGCGGCAAGGCGGAACATTATCCAAATCTTGAACTGAAGAAAATTCCAAAAGCCGTCCTATCCAAATGCGAGTGGGGACACGACGATTATAGTTTGAAAATTGAAAATTTACCAAAGGCTCCGCCGAAAAAAGGTCAGCAAACGCTGTTTGGAGACGAGGAGGGGACGAAATGAATAAGCATGTTAATGCCATAGCGGGGAGATTGAGTTTGAGGGCCCCGCAGCGCGAATCCCTGGAAATTCTGGACCGGATCACCGAAATCGTGCCGCCGGGCAAAACAACGGATGTTGGCGCTGCACTGGCCATCATCAAATCCGAATACCCGAAGATTACGGATTTTGAGCGCGATTTTCCGTCGGTCTGCTTTGCTTTGGCAACCGGCGTTGGCAAAACACGACTCATGGGTGCGTTCATCGCCTACCTGCATTTGGCGAAGGGGATCAACAACTTCTTTGTACTGGCCCCGAATCTCACCATCTACAACAAGCTGATTACCGACTTCACGCCCAACACGTCAAAGTACGTTTTCAAGGGAATCGCGGAATTTGCAACCGACGTTCCGGAGATCATCACGGGGGACAACTACGAACAACGGGCGGGCGGCTTTGCCGAATTCATGGGCGTCCGCATCAACATTTTCAACATCTCCAAGATCAACTCCGAAGTGCGGGGTGGCGCAGCACCGCGCATCAAACGCCTCTCCGAATACATCGGCCAAAGCTATTTTGACTATCTGGCCGGGTTGCCGGACCTGGTCATGCTCATGGATGAATCCCACCGCTACCGGGCATCCGCCGGAATCCGTGCCATCAATGAGTTGAAGCCAATCCTTGGACTTGAGGTCACAGCCACACCCTTTGTCGAAACCGCCAAGGGAGCGGTGCCCTTCAAAAACGTCGTGTACGACTACCCCCTAGCGCGGGCAATGGCAGACGGTTTTGTCAAAGAGCCGGCTGTTGTGACGCAGAAGAATTTTGACGCAAGCCAGTTTACTCCGGCCCAGTTGGAACGTATCAAACTTGAGGACGGCATCCGGATGCACGAGGCAACGAAGGTTGAACTGGAAACGTATGCCCGGCAAAACGATTGCCGGCAGGTGAAACCTTTTGTTCTCGTCATCGCTCGCGATACAACCCACGCAAAAGAGTTGCTGGACCTGATTCAATCGGACGAATTCTTTGAAGGCCGATACAAGGACCGGGTGATTCAAGTGGATTCCAGCCAAACTGGAGCCCAGGAAGAACTGAACATCCAAAAGTTGCTCAAGGTTGAAGACCCAAATGAACCGACGGAAATCGTCATCCACGTCAACATGCTCAAGGAAGGATGGGACGTAAACAACCTTTACACGATTGTCCCACTTCGGGCCGCCAACGCCCGCATTTTGATTGAGCAATCCATCGGACGCGGTTTGCGCCTGCCTTACGGTGTCCGCACCGGAGTAACGGCTGTTGATCGCTTGAACATTGTCGCCCACGACAAATTTCAGGAAATCGTGGATGAGGCTAACAAACCTGATTCCGCCGTCCGGCTCACCCAGGTCATTCTCGACCCGGCCAAAGACTTGCAGCCGACCAAGACGGTCATTGCCAAACCGACAATTCTGGCAAAGCTGTCTGCCACACCACCAACAGAAGCCCCCGGAAAGATGCCGGGCAAGACCGCCGAACCTCTTTTCCCGACCGAGCAGGAACGAAAGATTGCCGAGATCACCGTCAAAGTCATCCAGCAACACGAGACTTTGCCGCAGGCCAATTATTTGCAAAAGCCCGACGTCCAAGCAGCCATCATTCGCGAGGTTGCAGCCACTTACGTCGCGCCAACGCAAACAGAACTCACCGGCATTGTTGAAAAGCCGGATATTGCGGCGATTGTGGCCAAAGCAACGAAGCTTGTCATTGACCAGACGATAGACATTCCGCGTATCGTAGTTGTCCCGACAGGGGAGGTAACGAGCGGCTTTAATCATTTCACCTTGGACTGTTCATCGGTCCACTTGCAGCCAGTCAGCCGTGAACTGCTCATCCAACACCTGCGGACAGCAAAACAGGAATTTTTGCAGAATGTCAGCGGACAGAATCTCGAACTGCGACTTGAGGATTACCTGATTCGGGCACTGATTGATTTTGACGACATTTCCTACGACGACCATGCTGATTTGCTCTACGACTTGGCGGGACAAATGGTGGCCCATTTGAAGACCTACCTGACCGATGAAAAGGACGTTGTTAACGTTCTGCAATACCACCAGCAACATTTGGCGGCGCTGATACACTCACAGATGCAGATGCCGGAACACCGTTGGGAAAAAGCGACCGGGTACAAGGCAAACGTGAGCAAGGGATTTACAGCATTGAAGGAGAACGCCTACACCGCCAGCGCCAAAGACGAAATCAAGCCGTTCCGCATGACTGTTCCCGATCCTTCGAACATCAAGAAATACCTCTTTGGCGGATTCTCAAAATGCCTTTACGAAATCCAAAAATTTGACGTGGACACCGAGCGCCGGTTTGCGGTCATTTTGGAAGATGACACGGATGTTTTGAAATGGCTCAAGCCGGCTCGCGGGCAATTTCAGATTTACTACAACAAAGACGCCGCCTATGAACCGGATTTCGTCGTCGAAACAACGAAGCAGAATTTCCTGTGCGAACCAAAACGGGCGGACCAGATGAACAACCCGGAAGTGCTGGCGAAGAAGGAAGCCTCCAAAGAATGGTGTCGCCACGCCAGCGAACACGCCCAGGAATATGGTGGAAAAAAGTGGACTTACCTGCTTATTCCTCACGACGCAATCACCGGAAACATGACGCTTGATGGGCTGGCATCGCGATATTCTGTGTAATTGGAGTACATAAATATGACCCCCAACGCCAGTGCTTCATGCGAAAGGTTCCTGAATCCGTTGCTTCTGCCGTTGGTTTGCAACCTACAGAACTGCTCAGACTTGCCCTGAAGAAGTCCCCAGCAAAGTGAAGGTGAAGACTAGATTTGCCGCAAATCCGGCAGATCAGACTGTCATGCCAAAGTCTTCCTCCCGGTTCCGCTTCACCTTCACCAGCCTGCGTTCAGCCAAATATCGCCCTGCTTCCCGTCGCATCGCTTCATCGGGCGCGTGTTGCGGCAGAAAAAGACCCACTTGCGGACTGACCCTTGCGTTGCTGGCTTCCCGCGCCTTTCCGAACCCCAAAAATTCCTCATCATCGGACCGCTGAACCGGCAGAATCCTCTTCACGGTGGTTTCCTTCGACTCGCCCACCAGGAACAGGGCTTCTTCTTGCGCTGGCCCGGAAGTGGCCTGAACCGCCGCATCCCTGTCGTGCATCTCCGCCCAACCACTGGCACAGTAAACCACCGCCTGCGCGCCCTGCGATACACACATCATCCGACCCGTTGTCAGGAATTCCTTCTTTTTGGCCTCAGTCAGCAAATCATTCCGGCAGAAGCCGGATTCACCAGACGGTCCTGACATCAGCAGGGTAGGAGGGACCTCCCCGAACCTCGCCATCGCCCCTCTGGCATACACCTCCGCCTTTTCCATCAGTTGCGCCAAGGCTGACTGGTTCTGGTTGCTGATCTTGTCGTACATGTTTTCCATAACCTCATTTGCCTCCGTTTCCGTTACAATGGTCAAATAGCCGGCCAATTCCGTCAGGGGAATTCTCCTTTCGACTCCGGCGTAGTATCCCTGATGCCGCAGATGGTCACGCCATCCGGGAATGTAGTCCAATGCCGCCTGTTTGCTCGCAAATGGCTCCGGCTATGGCGCTCAGCTAAACTCACCCACCTCTGCTCAGATAAATGGACCCACCCCGTTGGATCGGAGTGGTTTTTTTCTTTCCAAGGAGTGGGGCTGGGTCGTTGGGGCCACGGCTGGGGCGGCTGT
>Ga0316217_10002091_pt1 | contig 24666 bp, 17 predicted proteins | sample 1anoAmetaG_FD_203633 | JGI IMG/M metagenome (GOLD analysis project Ga0316217, IMG submission 203633) | Freshwater microbial communities from Trout Bog Lake, Wisconsin, USA - 1anoA | ecosystem: Environmental > Aquatic > Freshwater > Lake > Hypolimnion/Profundal zone | place: USA: Wisconsin...
TTGCTTTCTAAGTTGATGCTTACTCTCTCTCCTAAATTTCCTCCGTCTGCTCTCTCTCACTGGCGTAGAAATCTTCATCTTCATGTAGGCTAGGGTCAATTGGAGATGGCTTCTCAGTGGGTTTGGCTTCTTCTTTTCTTTGTTCATAGTCTTAGCCGAATTTTCGCTAAGACTTCCTCTGGTAAATCTAATGTGAGGAATTCATTCTCTGGAAGAAGCTGGCTTTTTGCTGTGCTATTGAGGCGTTTAATCTTTATATTTAATCTTTGGCCTATCTACTTTTTCTGCCTCTCCTTTTTGCTAATGCCGCAAGCTGTTGCTTTTAAGGAGTCATTTATCTTTACCAAGCTTCCTTAATTTCTTATTATCTCGTAACCCTTTAGTTTAGCTCTTGGATTCGTTTCAGAACCTTTTCTCGGCAGTAACCTCTGGGAAAATGATGGATCTAAGGATTTTCATCTGCAATTTGATCTTCTCCTTTTGGTTTCTCCAAATTTTCTTAGCTTCTGATCTCAGCTTACCTCAAAGCCTCACTTTCAAGCTGTTCTTTCTTCAAACTCTTTGGTTTTTTCAGTTTTTGTTGTTTTTCTTTTTCCTATTTCTCGGAAGAGGAGCTATAATAGGGATCGCTATTTTTCTACTGCAGCTGATTTTTCTTCTTTTCGGCTTTCTGCTCTTTTTAGTCTTGGCGCTCCTCAGTTCTAGACCTTGAACTTTTTTTCTCATTCTTACTTTTAGTTTCTGAAGGCCTGCCTCGCTTTTTCATCACTTGAGACCTCAAAGTAATTGGATAAGGATTATTTTCTTATCCTGCAGGAACTTTGTTGTTGGGCTTTCTTGCCAGATTTCTGGACCTTTTTTTCCCACCTTAAGTGAATCTCTTTGACTGCAATGATTTAGTTTTCCTATTTATCTTCTATCTTTTTTAGTTGGGCGGTTTGAGCTCCTCATTCAAGGATTGAGGTTCCTGGCTTGAAATCCTGCTGTGGGCTCTTCTTTTTTCTTCTCTCGGTAATCTTCTGCGGCCAGTCTGGATAAAACTCTAGTTGTAAGACGCTTGAAGCTCATGGTCGGGATTGACGATCCTCTCCTTAGGGCGTGACAAAAAATTTGCACAGTCGGCCTTCAGCTCCTATTAGACTAAATAAGTATATGCCTACTTTTTAGTCGTGTTTTCCTCTCCTTCTTTTGGCCCTTGTCCATCAACACAAATAATGAAAATAATATAGCCTTTTTAAACTAGCTGAGTTTTTGAATAGCAAGCGACACTAAATTTAAAGGCGGGTAAGCTTCACTTTTACTTTATTGCAAAAGTTAGTCTATGAGGTTAAATACGTTGTTTGAAGAATATTACACCAAAATTGTTAAGAATTACATTGTTTCCTTTTTTTAGTTGATCCCAAAAATCCCGATTATTTTGTAAAGTTGCAAGATTGCAGCCCAATATCTTTTTTATCTCTCACAAAGGCAATTACCATATGCCCTAGCCTTGAAGAACGTTTCTTATCACTTTGCAAACATTTCAATAACTTTGCATATTACTTAATTTACTTGGCTTAGAACTGCCAAACTCTGCTATTTGGCTTTCAACTTACAGAACCAGCTTAATTTGGCATCATTTAAAGAAATGGTAATTTGCACTGATTTTGTTGTATACTATAAAAACTCATTCACTTTATAAACAAGATAAAAGGCGCTTGCTTTGAATGAATAGAATCAGCGATCAGATGTCTTAGCCATGGAGAAGGTTGTTGATCATTTTATAGCCACCTTCAAGGTTCCATTGGGGAGCCATGTGTCCAATACCTTTGAACACCACCAATTTTAGTTGGTTGCTCAACTGCCAAATACTACCGCTGTTTTGCCTTCCATTTAGAGTGGTTGTGTACCAAGGCCTCCAATAATCTTCAGTAGTAAGTGACAGCTCTTTCCTAATTTTGTTGATCCAAGTGATAGTTCCGGCATAAGGGACCGCCGGGTCACTATCTCCTGAGTAAATGGTGATCTTGTATCTATTCAAGGGAAGCAACTTTTGATAGACCCAGTAAGACCCAGTTGTGCTTCTATCGTAATCAAAATCGTCGTTTATGTTGCACATTGAGTAATCCTGCACGAAATCTGGAATACCCATGGCATTTCTATTGTCTTTGTTGAGGAGTATGTTGTCGATTCCCACAGAATCAACGCAAGGAGGAGCCCACATGAGCTTTTCTCCGTGTTTTTTCTTTCTCAAAGCATTTCGTCTCAACTACTTCATGCTGAGTTTTTTGCCGTCAATTTGATTGTTCTAGTAGCAAGGTCTGTAGGCGTCATAAATGTTAAATCCATCAACAAGATTATCAATCTTCATTAAAACTAATTTTACTTCATCTAAAAGAACAGTGCATTCTTTGGGAAGCTCGGCCCCTTGATTTTTACACTTGCTGTCAACAGCTTCGTATTGTGATTGAGTAATGTATCCAATGTCCCTGTAAAGCTGCACCAAGTAGACAGGATAGTCATTTTGGAATTCACATTCCAAGGGGTCAGTGCAGCCATTTCCTACTGCAAAACCTTTCAAGGTGAACTTAAGTGGGTCTTTTTCTCCAGAAGAATGAAGCCTTCAATTAAGAAAGTGTTACTCATAAAAGGCTGTAGGTACATAAATGCCTGCGTAGCTTTCTCCGGAAAGATAGGTGTCTCTGCCTTGGAATTCGGACCAAGCTTAGAAAAATTCCCTAATTGCCCTTGCATTAAGTTTGGCAACAAGGTCATCGTTCCAAACGGGAGGTTTGGTGTCCATGTAGGAAAATCCAACATTTGCTGGAGATTCTATGTAAACAACGTTGGCCTTTTTGTTCCAAGCGAATTGGTTATTAATGAGTGATGCGAAAGCATCATTGATGAGGAAAGGCCCATGCTCGTACATGGCACCTAGAAGGGAAGAGCACCCTGGCCCTCCATTGAACCAGAAGAGTACTGGGTCAGTTGTGGGGTTGGTTTGGGAAGGGAAGAAGAAGTAGTGCATGTGGACTGTGTTGTCATCAAGATCTAGGTAGCCAGAGTACCAAGTTCGGTTGTAGGCAGAGTTAATGGAGTCTATATTGACAGGATCGGGCCTTTTTGAAGCCAGAGCCAAGGCTAAGAGTAATGAAATCAATACTATCTTCATGATTTACTATAGATCTCACGTTGAAAATCTATCATTAATATCTGGATAAATTAGAAAAGACCCATTAAGGTTAGTCTCCTCAAAAAGTTGCGAATTCATCACGAGATTTAGTATCTGAGCTAGTTTGTCGGTTATTGTTTGAGGCAATTTGTGTACTATTTTGGCTACTTAATTCTAATTAAAAAAAGTTTGACCCTTTTCTTATTTCGGTAAAGCTAAGCTACTTATAATAAACTAGTGCTAAAAATCATAAAAAACAACCAAAAGGAATATAGAATCAGTCAAAAACATACCCGAAACATTTGAACTTCCATCTCTACAAACTAAAAGAAAGAGATGTGAGTATGATGTGCTTTGAATAATAACAAGCAAACTAGATTTCAATGATTACAAAACAAAGTATCCATATCATTAGTTGCATTATGATAGCTTAATCTCCTCCCTAGTTTGTATTGCAGTTTAGCTGACCTACTTACTCTCTTATTTCTCATGCTGTGCTTGGTTCTTAAGTTTGGCTGCAGAAGTTTGAGTGTTGGTGACAATGATTTGGGGGTTTTAGTCTTCCTCAACTTTCACAATTACTTCCTAGTTGAGTGGGATATTGAGCAAGATTTTTATTTGTCGGATTTTCTCAGTATTGTTGAAAGATTTCAATAGAATCTATTTTACTCTGTCGATAATTGGAGTCAAATTGTTTTGAAACATGTGAGAATTAACTGACCACTTTCCCTTGTTTGGAGAACTGTTTGCCATTTGCACACTCATTCCTTGTAGCTTTCCAACACTGTACTTACTAGGATTGTTGTAGGAGGTTTGGTGTATGTTTTGTTCGATGGGGAAAAAGAGAGGTCTTCCTAGATTTTGGTAAAAGGTTTAGGGGTATAGCTGTTAAATAGTTCTTTTGGGAGCGAAGGTCAAGGGAGGGGCTTGTGCAAGTACTTGGGGGTAATAGTTAAAGGCCATTTTTTCTTAATTCGCAAGAGTTGTAACAGATTCTTCTGTTTGGCTCAAATATTTGTACAAAGCACAGATAAAAGCCCAGTTTTCGTTGAACTTTTGTTTGCTAAGTCGAATGGGATCAATTGGGATGTTGCTTTTGCATTGAATCAAGGCATTTTGTACCAGTTTCAAATTGAGCATGTTTTCATAGTCATTCTTCGGAGTCCAGATGATTCTATTGACGAGTATGATTCCTGGGAAATAGTGGTTAAAGATTCTGCAATAAATTACGCCCTTTCCAAGCTATTCTATTTTGAACGCAGGAGAGACATCAGGTAGGATGGTGTGAACCCAGTTTCCAATCTGCTGGCGTGTGATGGGCAGCTGAGATATGACCGTTTTGTTCATAGTCTATGAATTATAATAAGCAGTTATTGGATGAAAATGGTAAAAATGGGAATAAATCAAACTAGGTCTTACTTATTGACTTAAAACCCTAAAACCGCTATCTTTTACAACTATATCAAAACTTTAAAGTTCTATGAGCCAAAAGAAATGTTTTATGTCATATTGTGTCGCAGTCTACCTTGAAGTTCGTCTTCCCAAGTCAAATTTATTTACCAATTTCCATAACACCCTCCCTCAACTTAAGGCATTTTCCCATATAGTTTCTTGTGGAACATCATCACCGTAAACGCAACCTTTGCTGTTGCTACTTTTTTGGCAGCTGCAACCACTTCAGCAAATGTCACATTTTTAGCGAACACAATATTACCGTTGTTTTTGGTAAGATTCACAGCAACTATGCACTCTTTATCCTTCTGGTGCAAAAGAGTGCCAGTGAACTTGAAGCAGCTATCCTGTGCTATAAAAGTTGACTTGAGAGGGCAGTTGAGATAGAAACGCATTAGGTCTATGTTAGATGCCTGGATTTGGTTTGTTTAGTAGTTATCGAAGTCTTCGTTTGTGAGGATCTCGTTAACTTTCTTGAAGTTTTATAGCCCTTGGGTAAACTTTACCAACGGCTTAATCGAACTTGGGACATCTTTGTCGCTTACTTAACCAAGAAATGAGATAGTGTATGAGTTTTATGGCGTAAATTACTAAATTTCTTCAGAATAAAGCATCTTGCTTTTTCCCGTATTCGGGAACTTTAAGTTTGAGCACTAAATGTAAACAAAAGGCTTAAACTATTGAGTTATTTAACGAGATGGAGTTTTTCGGACTCTCTCATACAAATTTTCCTTTTTCAATACAAACTAGGCAGCCTAGAGTTCTTTGAAGGGCTTGCCACTAAACATTATCTTTTAGGAACTCGTAGATTTTTCAACGAACTCAATATATTTCTTAAACAGGTTTGAGGCAGCATTCGAGTCGATTTCCGAGCTTATTGGGACCCACAGTTTCAAAGCAGTTCCGATGTTCGGAATAGGTGAGCATAAAGCAATAATAGCAGTTTCGTCATTAACAGTGAATTCCGTCAAGTAAGTTTGACTTACCTTAATCCAGCCTAGAGTTTTTTCTAAGTCAAAAGAGGTTAGATACTCCTCTGGTATCTTGGACTTCTTGATTAGCTGTAAGACCTAGTCAATGTGTGCCTTTCCTACTTTCATCCTGATCTACTTCTTTGAGTTGCTTTTTTGTTTAGATGAGCTCAAATTATCATTCACTGCGTCACCTTGTCTATTATTAGGAGTTATATCCTCGCTAGCTTGAGGCTGTTTTTCTTAGGGGGTTGGAGTTTTTAGATTGCTATTATTTACTATTTTACTTTAGGTCTTTTTTAAAGTTGTTTTGGCTGGTTGCTGATTGACTATAGATTAATCTTGTTAAATTTGATCTTTTTTTGGGTTTGGCTGTTTTGCTTTTTTCTTCTGGGGCTATGGGACTATTTAAGACTATTATTCTGATTCACTAGGATCGTTCGAATTCAAACCTTCTTAGCTATTCTGTGCCTAAGGCTTTTTCTGTGGCTATACTTTTTTCTCTGCTTCTATCTTTTGTGGCTTAGCCTTTTTCTGGGGTTATGTCTATTCCAATTTTTAATTTTTCTTCTCGGGTTCTATCTTTTGGGCCTTAGATTTTTTCTGAGGTTAGTTCTCTTCTAATTTTTGGCTTTTTTTCATGCCTTCTAACTTTTCAGTCCTAGTCTTTTCCTATGGTTACATCTCTTGCAATGGTTAACCTTTTTTCTAAGTTTGAATCTTCTTCTTTTGCTCATTATTCTTTGCATTAGATTCTTCCTTTTCAGGCTTAGAATGCTGGGTGGAAGCTTTTCTGAGTTCCATGGTTTGAGACTATTGATCAACTCTAGAAACAGTTTGTTTATGTTTGCTATTCAAAGGTTGCTTATCTTCAGGTTTTGGCTAATTGGCAATTTGCTAACTATTGGTTTTCTTTGCCAAAATTTTTTTCCTTTTGAGATTATACTTTGAAATAGGCTCTTCATAAATCAATCCACTATGATTTTATTCTGAAGACGAACCTTTCAACGCTCTATCTTGGGTTATTTGGTGGGTCAGATTGGTATTTTGTTGATTTTGATGTGGAACAAAATCGTATTTTGATTTGCCAGGCTGAATTTCATAGATTTGATACTATTGCTTTTTAATGGGATTGTAATGCTTTACCTCTTTAAAAATCGGATTGTATTCTAGCTTGACTTCTTATATTTTCTAAACCACCTCTGTTCTTTTTTCACTAAAGTTTGGCTCTTCTTCAAAGTTTCTATGCTTATTTTCATATTTCTTTTACTAACTTTTTTAAGGCACAATTTGATTAGTTTTTGCTTATTATTTTGAGTTGCTTTTTTATTCTATTTTATTTTTAAGGGGGGTCAGCTTAATGCTCCTGTAGATAGACCCAACTGGACCTTTATTTTTATAACTTTTGGGCCTTTAAAACTAGGAAGGTTAAACTTGAATCGCAAAAGAATGCTTTCTTTAGTTATTAATCGATTTCTCTAAGGCTCTCAACCTCTTAGATAAATCAAGAGATTTACTAGGCTAGGGTTTCTCAGAGGTTACCTGATAAACCTTTTCCTTTTGATTGTAAGGCCTAAAATTAATCGAGGAAAGCTAGGCACTACTTGGAGGCTAAGAAACAATTTTGGCAAACTTGAGCCTTAATTGCTAATTGCCTTCAGTAATAGACGTACTTTCAGGTCTTTCTTCCTTATCTCTTTCGCGATATATGGTGGTTCTGGATTTAGCATGAATGGAAGGGTAGATATGGATCGGCTATATCTTAACAGGTGATATTTGGTTGACTGAGTATTTTCTAGTGCCGTTTTGAGATTAGGTTTTGATTCTTGAAAACTGTGCTTTTGAGTAGATTTTCCTGCTTGAAAATTGTGATTAGTTTGCTTTCAAACGATCACTAAGTGGGGTTTCTCGGACGCTATCTGACTAATGTTGTTTGGCAAGTGCTCTTAACTGCAAAATCATGTTTTTTGTTTTGATTAATCGATAAGCATAGCTGATGTTGAGCTTAAAAAGATCCTTTATTGCTGGATTGATCGCCTCGCTTTTATTTCTGTGAATTTTTTAGTACTAAGCCATTAAGAAAGGGTCATAGCCTTCATCGAATCTCAAATAGTGGCTTAAAATGGATTCTTTCATGAACTAATTGTCCCGATCAAGGTCGTTGAACATAGAATCATAGTATTCCATCTGCTTATCAGTTGATTAGATAGATGCACAGTGATATATATTGTACATCTTCAGAATTTGCTAAGATAAAACTAAGTTGATTTCTCTGAGCTGTTTGACTTACAAGCAAATCTCTGGTAGGTTTGTTGAAGACTAACTACGCTATGCTTGGGTGAGCAGTTTTTATAGTTTTTGGATGATATTCTTTCTTTATTTTTGCAGTTTTTCGAGTTGAAAGAAAGGAGACTTTTTCTGCAGAGTAAAGTTGATTTCTTTTTTGATCAGTTCTTCGGCCTAGCTGGAGTTGAGTTCATCTAAATGAAGCAAAAAGATGTTCTGGTAATAATCAGCTACTTCGAACTTGGTCCAGGTATTAAGCAGAGCTAGTTGCAGATCGATATTAATATTTTTATTGGTTTGGCTCTAACTGGCTAAGTCTTGGCCTTATTTCAGCATTTACAAATAAAAATTAAATAACCTAGCTCAAATAATGCAACATCATTATTTCTCTCCTCAAATTTTGCCTAAAAGATTACTACACAGTGCTACAAAATTTGCAGCTGAAATCATCAGCTTATTTGTGGAAGCATATGGACTAGATCAGAAACGGAAAACTCTTTCCTTCTTGTATCTTTTAGCATCCAAGTAAATGGCCTTAGCTGCTTAGGTTTATCTTTTTCTTGTTTTTTGAAAACTCAATAGTAAAATTGGCAATTCGTTTGTTTGTTGTATTCTTTAAAGGAGAATTTGTTTTAAAGATCATTTTTGTTGTTATAGTTCTTCCTAGCCATCTTTGATTTCTGGGTCAATGAGATCACAACGAACTCCAATCACTTTCGCGTTCACTCTTTTGAACTTTATGCCGAAAAGTTGTATCTTTATATCAACTGGCTAAATGACTTTTTTGAAGTATTAGTGCGCAATCTTGTCTTTATTGAATAATGCTCCAATCACTATAATCCTCGAAGTTTCAGTCAGTAGATTTGGGTTGTACTTTTTTTAGTCAACTTTCTCAAGAGTTGACTATATGGTGATTAGCTACCCATAGCCGTGCCTCAATCCAAAAGCCCAAGAGCCTCGATATCTCTTCGTCATTCCCCAAAACATTACCCCTTTCCCATGTTTTAAATCATTTTAGTATTAACCTTCGTAAAATAACCCTCCATTGTGCCAGAAAAACTGTCCGTACCCATGCATTTTTCCAGCCTTCCAACTGCCCTCATAAGTCTTGCCATTGAACCAGACATACTTTCCTTCGCCATCAAAAAGGTTATTCTTGAATTAGCCTTTGTAGTATTAAGTGAACTTATTTCTCCTAAAATGCTAAAGTTGGAAATCAGAATCGTCCAAAAATCTTTTGCCCTTCAGCTGACCCTCAGGCCCTTTCCAAGGCAGGTCCTTAAGCGCATCTCTGAATATTTTATCAAAATTTTTCTTTCTGTACTCAATAAAATCTTGGATGAAAGCATTAAGCTTTGAACTATCTCTTTATTTGTTGTCTTGCTCAATAGCGAGTGCCTACTTATTTTACTCTTCCTGGAATTTATGACTTATGAACAAAGTTAGGATGCCTTTGCCACACTTTTGGTCATTTTTGAAGTCTCCTTAGTATTCATTTCCTCGGTATTTTTCTAGTCCTTTCCCTTACTTTTTGCCTTCGTTGAATTCACCTTAGTATTAATAAACATCTTTTTCTTCTCTTATGATCATTTGCCCTTTTCCATGTAAAATTCCTGCCTTAAAAAACCCATTTAGTTCTTTTATTCTTGAAAAAATTCTTCCTTCGCCATCCAGCAATACTTTGATATTTTGCTTTTCTTTAGAACTTGCGGCGATCTCTCTTTTGGTATCTATGCCAAAAAATTTAGCTCTTTTCATATTTTCAAGAATAAGAGCTTGAGACAAGTTCTAATTTATAGAAACTTGTTTAATGTCATTTTCATCAAAGAATGTTCGAAATTAGCCTTCCATTATTTCATCTTCTTTGTAGAGTCTTCCCAAACCACCAGGAATGCTGCTATTGAAAAGACCGCTATATACCCACTCTCCAATATAGATGCAGTTTATTGATCTTATATTGTAAGGGTCTGGTAACTTTTTTCCCTCAGGGTGCTGTCGCTTTATCTTTTTGATCTTTTTCCCCTTCTTCTCGTTGGCCTGCATGAGCTTGATCCTTTCCTGGAGTTTTGCCAGATTTTTTTCATCTCTTTCATCATCTGGAAGTTTCTAGATATTATAAGCAATATCGGGTCTTGGCTCCTCAATAGCATCATAGATCAGATCATCTAGTTCTTAGTCATTTTCCGCTGGTTAAGCTTCTTCTTAAATTTGAATTAGAGTCTCTTTAGTTTCACCGGTACACAAATTTCCCATTCTTTATTATCAGATTGATGGTAAAAATAATGTACAAAAACCTTTTAGCAGTATAAGCATCTCATTTTTTAAATTCTCTCATTTTCTTAATCTTAGAACGCTTTTACTCAAAATTATAGCTAAGTATAATCAAACAAATCAAAGTAATTTTTTTGTGAAAAGTCAAAGTTTCTTTTTAGTTGTTTGGCTTTTGGCTCTTTGGTATAAAAATTTATAGAATTCTGGCCAGTAGTTCTTAGTGAATAGCAAAAGTAAAAATAAATGATCATTGCTTAATCCCATAGCTTTTTTTCAACTTTTCTTCACTCTTTTTCTTCGCCAGCTTCTTAATGCTACTACTTTTCTATTTGATTTGGGCTATTCGCTTAATCCCAGAACTTTCCTTTTTCGAGTAGGCCTTTTGAATTTAGTTTCCATGAGATAACTTCACTTTGAGTTCTTAGGGTAGTCCTTTCCTTATCCAATTGTGGTTAAGAGCTTAAATAGGCGAAATTCTCTCAGCTGGGTCCCATTTTAAGAAGCAGTTGATAAATTATAAAAAATGTTTATCTTAGATTCTTTCGGATAATGGCTTGCTAAACATGTCTATGGTTGATTTGATTGAGGAAACTTCACTCTTAATCTTTCCATGCTCATCAAAGAAGATTGTTTTTCTACTGCCTTTGTTGATTAAATGGCGAGGAGGGTACCCTAGGGTATCTGTAAGATACTTCATTTGCTCAAATTAGTTTTAACCAGGAAACACAGGAACCCCTGTGTATAGCTACAAAAGTATGCACCCAATACTCCATAGATCGATTTAATGTCCATAGTGTATTCCTAACGTAATCTAAGGAGCTCTGTAGTATCTAGACTGAATGTATGTATAGATGCTTTCATTTTGAAAGCAACTGGAACCAAAGTCTATGAGTTTTAGGCCTAAGTTAAGCACAATTTACCTGATTTGTTGAATTCCTTAAGAAGAATGTTTTCAGGTTTTAAGTCACAGTGTATAATTTTGTGAGTTTTTAGGAATTCAAGACTTATGAGGATTTGAATGGCGAACCTACGAATGAGCTCTTCGCTAAGGCCATTGTAGTTGTTGCGAATTATCAGCTAGTAAAGGTTGTTGCTAAGAAGCTAGAAAATAATGCACACATGTTTCCTGAAAATCACGAAATCTTTGATTCGGACCACATTAGATTGTTGATCATAGTCTTTTTACTTAATGTAACTCAAGATTCTGATTTCAGTGAAAGCTTGCTTTGAGAACTTAGGATCATTCTTTACCATTTTGAGAGCGACTTCTTCTTTGTTTTTGTGGTCAAAAACTTTGAAAACTTGACCATAAGAACCCTTTCCTATCAGTGAGAGGATCTAGTATCTGTAAGCAATATGGTCATTTTAGATGTAGTTGTACTATTTTCTAAATAATCGCAGATATACTCTTAGGTGTCGAAATTCAGATTTGTTCCATCTATTCTCTCGCTTTTGCACGCTTTTTGTCCAATGTAATACACTTTTTTGTACTATTTGATCTAACTTTGCTCAAATTTAGTCAGAAGGTGACTGAATTTATCTAAAACATATTGATTGACAAAAGGAGCCTGCTTTTCATTCCAAACTGCCTTCTTTCTTTCAATTGATTAGCCTTCAGGACTTTTCTTGGAATTCTTTCTCCACTTTAGCTCATTTGACTTTTCAGTCATATAATTATGAAAGATGATATCTTTATCTCAATACATTTACTCTCATGCCTAGGTCTGATTTACGTCAACATCTGTTCGCTTTCCTTTCCTATAATTTCCTTGCTTTTTTTAGAGCCAAAAGACCGAGTTGTTTTGATGAATTTACTGAGCTCAATGCTTTTGCGGTAAGGAAGGATTTCCTTGGAAATGCATTGACTTTTGCTTTTCTTCTCTTTCAAGGATGCTTCTCTATGAAAACCGTCAGTTTTGATTACCTAGAGCACTATCTTTTGGTTGCCCTTAGTTTGCTATTTTCGATTCAACCTAGAACGACTTGTTGAGTTATTCTTAGAGCCCAAAGATAGTCTCCCTATTTTTTTCGATTATATTTCAAACATACCCGAACTTACCTTATTATATTGTTTATTCATCGATAATTCAATCCGAAACTGGCATTATAAAGAAGATAAACCAATATCTATCTAAAGGTTTTCCACTTAAAAAGGTTGTTCCAAACAATTTTTTTCATGAAAAAAAAGTCACTTTCTTACAAATTGGAATAAAAGGACCTTTAAAGTCATAATTTCCTACAATTTTTCAAACCTTACAAAATGATGTTAAAAGGTACAAAGAAGATTATGAATGTAATAATTGGAAATATTAATCAATGATTTTGATTTTTCTATAGAAATTATATAGAACATCATACAATGACACTTTCGCAGTCCAAATTAATGATTCAACTCAACAAGGAGCAAAGAATTGTCAATCGTTTTGCTTTCAATTAAGAGCAAATCGAAGAGCTTTATAACACGATTTGTAAACTTTAGCCCAAGAACCTTATGCTCGTAGAGTTTCTCTCTTTAATCATTGAGAGAGATTTCATTAAAAACTCAAATAAATTGATTTATTTCGCTGACCTCTACGAAGAGATAAGGGGAAAAAACTTTGATAATGACCATAATTACAGCAAAAACAACTCTTAGGCCTAATAGCAAAAGTTCAGCAAGAAAAAATTCATTAAAATGTTGAAAGATTTGTCAAAGAAGCTTTATCCCGGTAATCCAAATTCTTACGAGACCATATTATTTGACAGACTCACCAAAATAGACACCTAGTAACATCGTATCAAAATCGATTAGTCTGTAAGGAAAATGCTGAATAGAGAAACAATAACCGCGATAAATGAATTTGACCAAGAGTTTCAAACTATCTTTGAAGTCTATATGCCGGAAAACTACAACTTGAATCTCTAGTTCAGCTGGGGGGAAATAAAGGTGCTGGAGAAAAAGCTGCCTATCGTTTGCTGTCTTCGTTTCTTATACTAAGCAGAAGTTGTTCCTCACTTTTTATCAGCAGTTCAGTTCATGTAAATCGTTAGTAAACTGAAGCCACCAATGATTCCGAGCACAAGTAGCAACAAATAAGCGATGTTTTACACCTCTTAAACTATGGCGACATATTTAAGAGACCACATCAATCTTCCGCAAATAAAGCTGCTGGAAGGAGATGTAGGATTTACTTTTTTTGAGTTCCAGATATTCTTTATCAAGGTTGCAGCTGAGTTCTCCAAGGATTCAAAACATTAGTATAGTAGTAGCATCAAAAAGTTGGCAGCTTACACAAAGATAAAGGAAGTTCTTGATGATATCTCTCCCAGGAGAAACAAATTTATGGAGCTAGTAAAGACTTATTTGAAAAATAAATCAGGAAAAAATGAAAAAGTTTTGTTCAAAAAAAGAGAATCTAGGAAGAAAATTTAAGATCTGTATGATTCTAAAGACACCTAGAACAAAGAAGAAGAAGCTTCTAAAATTACCTATAAGACCGTTTTTGTATAACCTAGAGAGATAAACCTCATAATGAAAGACCTTGACGGAGAGTTACCTGATTTGCCTCAGAAGAAAAAAATAGAAAAATAAAATGAAGGATTCTTTGATGTCGAAAAAAAGCATGTGGTCATAGGATAACAGTTACCCAAAATGTAATTATTTGCTTAATTAGCCAATAAAAAGCGAAGACTGGAGGCTCAAAGGAAAACAAGAAAAAAAATGAAGATGTAATGTTGGGGTATAAGCCAGAGGTACCTAAACCCGTTTAAAACTCAGATCCTATCAACTTGATAGCAAGGCCTAAAAAACCAAGGGTTAACTCGGAGTTTCCTATCATCTTAAATGAAATCTTTTACCCTTCAGACCTCAAAAATCAGCTTTTTATTAGTCCAAAAGCTGAGGTATATCTTTAAACTTCATACATCCACTTAGGAGAAAGACTTTACGAATAAGCTTTCCTTAGTTACAACAAAGCCAAAACTTTAAACGAATCCAAATCCTCAGTAAGCTAATTTTTCTACAACATTCATGCAGCCCAAATATTCTAATCTGCAGGCAGAGATGAATTAGCTTTATGCTACTACCATAGAGCAAAAGGTACATCCAAAAATATTTAGATTTACTTGCCATATTAACATCAATTGAAGGAGCAGCTAGAGCCCATCCCTATATTGGGATGGGAGCATGCCTTTACCACTTAGACGAGTATTAGCTGGCTTTTCGTTGCTTTGAGAAAGCAAAAGCTCTTGTAGGTTTGAATGTTGAGAATGATTCAATATAGAATGCTATTCTTCAGAATAACATTGGTTGCTGCTTGATGATGCTTAATCGTAACCAAGAGGCGATAAAATACTTTTAGGTCAGCCATAACACTTTTGATGCGAAGGTGGGAGTATTTGATTAGAGAACTTTGGTTGTCCAGCAAAACTATAACAAAAATCGTAAATCCTATCTTTAGCTTATGCCTGAATTCAAGACAATGTGGAAAACATACGTTTAAAAGAGCACAACGAAACTTCCTACTGTCAAGCAAACAAAGCAGAAAAAGTGATAATTTTTAGATAACAATGATTCTCAGAATTGGATATATCGAAAAAGCCGTTAGCTTCATATTTTTTGGAGTTAGCTTGAAAATAATGAGTTTATTACTCTATATAATTAAGTGAGCATTTGAAATGTCTTCCTATTTGAGCTACGAACTGCTTATTAACCTCAAAAGTCTTGATATTATCAGCATCAGGCAGTCTAGTTTTTTTCAAATAAGAGTTACTGTCTACCAAATTGCAGCCAAACAAGTATGGACCGTATTATTTAGGGTGCCACCTTTGCCGTCCCTTTTCTAACCTTTAAATCGGAGTCTGAGGGCAAAACCAAACTTACGAAAAACAACTTTGACCCCAGCAATACCTCTGAAATCGACGGAAATAACAACACTTTCCTCACACGAAAATTCATTATCCGTAATGTGGTAAATCAACAAAAACGCAGGATGAACTCCTAAACATCAATGAAATGTGCCTATTCAAAGGTACTCTGTTGGCTGACTAAATCGGAGTATTCAACCGATAAATAATGGTTTACATCGAACTGCTGAGTTACCATCAAGTCTAAGCTGACATAGCCACTGATTGGGAAGGACACACCTTTCGTTCAGTCGGAAATTCTTTTGTGCCTGTCTACTTCAACTCCTACAAATGCACATGTAACCTTAACGCAACAATCCATGCAGCCACTTCCAATTTAAGTCTAGAACATATCCTCCAAGATGGAAAAATAGTAAGTACTGAAGGTAACTGTTGAGATATGTAGTGAAGGCCTTGGGAAATTACTAATATCTCAAAAAGTATAGCACTGAATTATAAGTTTGTCTCTAGGAGCTCAAAAAAGAGTTGAAGCTTCTGGGGATAAGGCTTTAAGATGAAAAGTAAGCCAAATAAGTGTTACATAATCCTTAAAGCTATAGAATAGGATTGATGCTAAAAGATACTCAAATCAGAGATTTTACGCCTCAAGAAATAGTGAAATACGAAAAACGTATAAATGAAATGCCAACAAACGAGTTTCTCTAAGATTTCAAACAGTACATTGTTCTACTCAATCAACTCAATTATCAGCTGTGGAAGAAACTACAACTGTCTCTCATAAACCAATATAACTAAGCTTACTAGCATAAAGTCAAAGAGAGGTATGAAAAAGAGCTTTTTTAATACCACAAATCAAAATCTTTTTTGCTGGAGGAGAACGATCAGACAATTTTCTCTAAAATCAACTCACCACTTTTCATTTACGCCTTTGAAAAGCATTAGACTTTTTTCAAAATGAAACAGCCACATTACTAAGCTATTTTTGCCGCAAAGCCCAGCCACAAAAGACAACTTTTGATTTTCGTGCATGGATACCAAGCATCTTCCTTTGACATGTAGCCCTTGAGCAATTATTTGAAGTACAAACATCCTCAAGTTGTTTGTTTGCTCTCAACTGTCAACGAAGGCAGAACCTAGCAGGAAATAGAAGAATCTGCACATCGCCTTGCAATCTAGATAAAGAACTGCATCAACTCAATGTAACTCAAGTAGTTTGAGCTGAATTTCATTTGCCATTCGCTTGGGGGACTCATAGCCCGTGCTTGCTTGAAATACTTGCAATCGCATAAAGAAAGGTTCAATAACTATATCTCCATCTGTTCACCCCACTTAGGCTACCTTTACCACTCTTCAACTCTTATCTCCACATCTTTATGGATCCTGAACAAAGTCAAGAAAGACCCAAGTATGATCCAGCTCACTATGTCAGACAGCAGCTAGCTTGATGTATAGCTTATTTAACCTAGAAAACTTATCTGTATGAGTTGTCGATGAGCAAAGAGTTGGGGTATTTCAAAAAGATTTGGCTTTTTGGCTCAAAGGAAGATGAGTACGTTCCCTATTGGTCAGCGATTCTTTAGGACAAGACTTTCATGTTCGAGACTTAGACATCTAAAGTGTACAAGCAACTGCTTGAGAACATTACCAAAGAGATTGAACATAAAATCGTTAGGTGTGAGATCATTTTCAACTAGAAGTCTAAAGACATTTCCAATCTGATAGGGAGAACTGCGCATATTAAGCTGCTGAATCACATTGCTGGCATTTAGCTGTTTTCGGCTCTTTATACTCCATGATTTCTTTCATTAATGACATTTAAAAGATAATCTCACATACAACCAAATCATAACCTTTTTACATTATTCTGATACAAAGCTTAAACTTCATTTAAGCCCTTCTAGGATAATGCTATTTCTTGCAAAATACCCAAGAATAGCTAGTTTCTCTATCTAGTAATCTCTAAAAAAGTCAAGCTATTGAATTGAAGTTAATTGATACTAATCACTATATTATTCCCATTTAGTATTTCTCTAATTCGTCCAAGACCTGAGCTTTCAAATTCGTGATATTTTCGATTATGATTTTTTCGACCCTTGGCTCTTTTTCGTAACTATACCACTTTTCAAAGTTTATCCAACGGCCCAAAGCAATCCATATTTTATACTCCTTCTTTGAGCTTCCTTCCTCAAGCTGCCCTTTGATATCTAAAAGTATCTTGTAGCCAGCCCTAATGGAGTTGTCCAAATCCGAAAAAGGACTCATTCTGTTTGGTTCTTTCTAAGCAATCACCTTATAAGCCAACTTAGTTTGCATAGACTTCTTGATGCTGCTGAAATACTTCTCGTGTTCTATATATGACTTTTTGATGTCGTTGAACTGCTCTTAGCTCGAGACATAGTTGCTCCAGGATGCAGGATCAAAGAGGTAGTTATACTCTTATGCCTTTTTGAGGATGTTTAATGCCATCTTGAGAGTTGTGTACTGAAACTTTATGATGAAATAGACAAAAACTTCGTCTTTTTCTTTGCTTATTACGAACTATTTTCTTATCCTCCAGAACTACTTTGCCATCCAGTTCGCAATAATGGTTATGTTCTTTAGATAATCGATATATCCCTTAATATCTATGATCTTTTCTGCAAAAAGTCGTGATAACCAAAGCTCTCTCCAAGATGCTCTTTATTTGTCTTAGTAGATTAACGTTAAACTAATGATTTTGCCAATTGTGGGGTCAAAACTCGAGTTTATCTTAATTGGCTCAAGCTCAGTCATATTCTTGATAAGGGTGAGGGTGTTGTGAGCTCTTGAATCCATGAAAGGATGTTTTCCTTAGTAGATGAAGTAGAGTAAGCACCCCGCTGACCATACATCACATTTGAAAGAATACTTTTCATTCTTGAGCTGCTCAGGGGAAGCGTAAATGGGAGTTCCTTTGTCAAGAGAGAAGTTGTCTAATTTAGAAATTTCAGTAGTATTGACGCTTCGGGCGCAACCGAAATCGGCTACTTTGATTAACATGCCTTTGCCGATAAGGATGTTCTATGGTTTGAGGTCGCGATGAAAGACACCCTTCACATTCATGACTATGAACGCCTGGACAATTTGTTTGAAGATTCTGAGAATCTATTGCACAGTGAGATGTTTATTCTTTTTTTTGAAATAGTTCAATAAGTCGCCTTCCTCGCAATACTCCATGATGATTTCGAGGACTCCGTTGCTTTAGTCGAAGTGGTATTCATAGATTTTGACGAGGTTTTGATGGACGAACTTTTGCATGATATCGATTTCTTTCAAAGCTTGGTCTACTTCAAAAGGGTCCACATGAATCCTCTTTAGCGCAAAGGACCTGTCTTTGCTGTCCTTTACCAAATAAACGCTGCCGAAGCTTCCCTCTCCGATAATGTCTATTGATTTGTAGAGGTTCATCTCCTTCTTTAACATTCTTTTTGATTATATAATAAAAAACTGTTTTTTACCTAATTTGAAGTCAATAAGATTCATTAAAACCGAGAATAAGATTGTAAGTATTAGGTATTGTTTGTTAATCAGAAAAAATAGTAATTAGTAAAAACTTTTAAAGTTTTGAATTTATAAATATAAAATTATGCTTTTTATGGGATAAAAATCACATGTCTCTATCTTTTGGAGCCTTGAAGTCAACTCCCAAAAACTTAAAAATGTCCTACTCAGTGTAGCAAGTGGGAATAGGCTTAATCCATATGACACCTTTTTCCATTTTTGGAGTCAGCCCGTGATCCGATAAATTCAGTCCCAATTTCATGCAATGCAACCTTAACATTCTGTTAAACATTCCACTTCCTGTAAAGTAGAGAATCGCGAATGAGTACTCTTCAATTGGGTAGTATTTAATGTCAATTCTGTGATGAGTCTCTTATTCGAACTTGCAAACACCCATATAGGAAATAGAAGATCTATTATCGGGTAATTTAGGATGAGTCAAATGGTCAGTCAAGAATCTTGTCCTTTCAAGCTAGTTCACAAGGTTTTGTAGCAAAGTTTTTTAATAAACTCCGTCTTTTCTAGAAATTATGATGTCCATGTCTCCGCAAAAGGCTTTGCCTCTGCGGTAGGAACCACAGACTTACATTCTGTATAAACTGCTATCTCCCGTTAGTTTGTTCAAAACACCCTTTATGTATTAGAACATTTTGGTTATTTTTTAGCGAGGAATCTTTTTTTAGAACTATTAGTGGTACTTTAGACCTAGTTTTTGGTTTTTTGTAAGTAAATCACTGCGTTTTCGCAACTATTCAATTGTCTTTATGCCGGAGTTGTAAAGCTATTGAGCTTTACTTGGTCCTATACCCCATATTTTACAAAATTATCCCAAAATGATGTTCTTTTATGAAGATTGGAGTGTTTACAATTTATTGATTTTGCCAGTTGTAAGAAGTTCTTTGATTTTGTCAGATATCTTTTGACCGATTCCTTTGATATTTTATACATCTTTCTCTGATTCTATCTCTTTGTCATGACTTTTTATGACCGCTGCTGCCTTCATGTAGGCAATTTTTCGACCAATGTCCCTTTAAGTTTAGTAGATTTTCATTAGTTTTGTGAGTTAGTCAGCTATGTACTTATTCATTGAAAACTTGTTATCTGAGCTTTTATAACCCAGCATCAAATCCTACATTTCTTTCTTCCCTACGAATTCTTCTTCTTTTTACTAATCCCTAATGTGATATCTTTCCTATTTCATCTCATTTTTTACTTAGCCTTTATCTTTTTCGTCGTCGTCCGACAACTTTATTGTATCATTATCCGAATCTTTCTTGATTTTTTTGTTTGATTTCTTAGATTCATGCTATTCTTGACTCCACATTTGCTTTAAATTGACGTAAAGAGAATAGTTCTAAAAATTTTTCAATTTGCCTTCTTTCAAGCTATCAGTTATGAAATTATAGTCTAAAATTTCTTTGTAAACGAGCTTACCTTCCACCAATTAGTTTACCATTTAAGGTTTCGTTAGTTTGCTAACTAACAAAAAATCTATTACTTGCTTAGCTGCCTTTGTTGTAAATTACACAACTTTACCACCTTAAATCTGAATACTTTCGCTAAGCAGTTCTTTTTGTTTTGGCGTGATTTACTTATCAACTATGGGAAAGCAAAAGATGTAGCCAGAAAAAAGAGCTTAGTTGTTGGATTGCACTTCCCTATAAAGTAAATCATAACTGGGTCCACCCCTCTTTGGCGGAGATTTCTAAAACTTTTCTTTGATGCCTTTTTTTCCTGAATGGCCGCTTTAGTTATTCATTTATTTTTATTTCTTTAAGAGCTTAATTGATTATACAAGCTTATTGTTCATGCTTAATACTTATAGTAATTCTATTGTTAGATTATCACCAATTTTCCGAGGAAAATATATAATAGGCGCCTATAATTATACTATTTTTTATTTTGATGTCTAAACTAATTTTAATTAATATGCTCTGAGTCCAAAAAACCTTAAGATCAGAATTCAGCGATAAAATGAAGAATCAAACACAGATTCTTGCAAAGTATAGTAGCTTATGCTTGAATCAAATGGTCAATCCTAACTTCTGAAGGTTTGAGCAAATGAGCTGATGAGAGGGAAAAAGCGAATGTGTATTATTTGTTGGACTTTTTATTGATTAGAACCCATTTTATTGCCATTTCCTATAATATTTTTGAATGAGTGTAAGAGTGGGAGTAAGAGTACGACCTTTCAATCAAAGAGAAGAAGCACTAAACTGCAAACTTTGCGTTGATATGGTGGGAAATATGACGAGACTCTTCCATCCAGAAGACTCAGAAGAAAAACATCGAGACTTTACCTTCGATTATTCATTTTGGTCGCATGATCAATTCATTGTTGACGAAAATGGTTACTTCGTGTAATTAACTGATTACTCAGCCCCTAAACCCAAAAGTATGCAGATCAAAGACACGTATTTGAACAGGTCGGCCTCTAAATCTTGCAAAATGCTTGGGATGGCTATCACTGCTGCTTGTTTGCTTACGGCCAGACAGGTGCTGGAAAATCGTATTCGATGGTGGGGTATGGTGCTAACAAGGTACATTTGCAAAGAGTTAGGGAATAGTGCCCATTTCTTGCGAATAGATATTCACCAGGATCGCCAAAAACGAAGACCCAAACAAAGAATATGAAGTTCAAATCTCAATGATGGAGATATACAACGAAAAAGTACAAGATTTGCTCATCCCTATTGCTAAAAGGCCCAAAGAGGGTCACAAAATAAGGGAACATAAAACACTCGGGATTTATGTAGAGGGAATGTCCAAGCATTTCGTCGATACCTACGAACTCATTTAGAAGAAAATGGAGGAAGGAGGAAGAAACAGGTCGATCGCAGCCACTGAAATGAATGCCAGCTCAAGTCGAGCACATACCATTATTTCAATATAATTCAAGCAAACTGACATTCAGAACAACAAAAAAAGATAGAAACTGTCAGTAATTCATTTGGTAGATCTTGCTGGAAGCGAAAAAGTCGGAAAAACGGGAGCAACTGGTGATAGACTTAAAGAAGCCGCAGGAATCAACAAAAGTTTGTCAGTTTTGGGGCTTGTGATTAGCACTTTAGCTGAAAAGGCTTCGGGAAAAGGGAAGGGAATCGTACCTTATCGTGATTCTTGCTTGACTAGGATTCTTCAGAATGCTCTAGGAGGAAACTCTAAGACCCTCATGATTTGTGCGATTTCACCAGCAACAGACAACTATGAAGAAACACTTTCTACACTAAGATATGCTGACCAGGCAAAGAAAATTCAAAACAAAGCTGTAGTAAACTAAAGTTAGACCGATAAACTAATCCGCACTTTAACGGCTTAGAGATAAGAGTTGAAGTAGAAATTACAAAAGATGGAATAACTATATAAAAAGCTAATGCTAACACCCTAGGAACTTTAGGAAAAGTTGTAAGCTCAGGCTCAGCTAAGGTTCATCTCAGAGAAAGAAAGTGACTACGAAATCACTAAGGTCTAAAAGAAGAAAAGTTAGCTAGAGATAGATTCATCCTACAACAAATTTGATTTGAGTAAACCTCATATTGCCAACCTGAATCAAGATCCTCAGCTTAGCAGAAAGGTTAACTACACTATAGATATGAAGTAGACGAAAATAGGAAAAAGGGGATGTTAGCCTCGCAATGATATCTAAATAGGAGGGATGGGGATTAGAACTTCTCACGCCATCATCAAAAAGATCGAGAACTAATTTTACCTTGAACCCATTTTTGAACATGAAGACTCAAGCTGTTACTTGAATGGAGATCTTTTGACGAAGGAGTAGCAAATCTATCATCTAGACAGAGTGAGTTTTGGTACTAATAACATGTTCTTGATTGTTCTTCCTGGCTCAGAACCTAGAGACAGCATATAGTAAAAACAAATTGACTGGGAATACGCTCAAAACTAGCTATTTTTAAAGAAGGAACTCATAGAAAAGGAACTCAATGAGGAAAAGGAGAAAAAGCTAAAAGAAGAGACTGAAGCTCTTTTGAAAGAAAAATAACTAGAGCTCTTACTTTTGCAGCAGAGCCTAAAAGAAAGTGAGTAATCAAGGATTAAAATTTAGACTCAAAAAGAGAGCGAAATTGCTGAGCTCTAAAAAAAGATCAGAGATGAACAAGAAATGATTCAAAGCAAACAAAAAGAAATAGAGAGCAGAAAGCAAAAGATGATTGACAGCCAAACTCAGCAGAAGGAAAAGACGAAAGAAAAGTACTACTTTGAGAGAAAGTTGTTGAAAACTTTGCCAAAATGCATTGAACTGAACTTGATAGCTAAGGAGTTCAAAAAGAACATATCTATGAGTGTCAAAATGATGCTAGCAAATGAAGATGACGACTAGTAAGAAAATGAACTAACTAAAAGAATAATTGCTATTAAGGTGGTCAATAGAGAAGTAGGCTACAGTTACTGGTGGGATTGTGATACCTTGTCGAACAGGTATTACATTATCAAAGACATGTCAGAACAATACTTTGAAACTGGAAGCATTCCTATTTTGGAGCAAACAAACGACCCTTTTTGGGACCCCGAACTGCCTGCTTTGATTGGGCGTGGATTCCTAACCACAAAAGCTTTGGCATATATGTTCGACAACCCCGCTAATCTCCCAATAATTGGGGAAGATTAACATTGTGGTGAATTATCAGTCAATATCATACCTACTGACGAAACCGGCTAAATAAACCTTTGTGAGAAAATGGACGAATAGTAAGTCTAATTCTAGCCTGAGGAGTTGCTTGAAAAGCCACTCTACTTTAATATCGTTGTTGAGTAGGCTAGAATACCTCTGAACTATAAGGACGTCTATGTGCAATATGCTATTAAATCAGATTAAGATCATAACTAGACCTTCAAAACTAATGTGGTAATTTTGTAGATATGAAGGTCCCACAAAAGACTAATTTACCCTTCTTTGGGTATAAAAAGCTTCACAAAATAGCAAAAGTTACTGAAAAAGTTCTGAAATTCTTGATTTCTGGCAAAGTAGCTTAGTTTTTATTCAGATTATTTTTAAGGTCTACGGCAGTGAAGTTATAGAAGAGGAGAAGAAAATAGCAAAATCATCAAAAACAATTTAGCCGGACGTCTAAAAGGCCAAAAGAGAAGACCTTCAGAAGCAGCAAAAAATATTTTCAGTCGATCCCTCTTTTGTGAACTAACTGCCCAAAACCAACCCAAAATCTTCAACAGTTACCAAACCAAACGAATCGAAGAAACCTTCTGACCCAATATCTCAAGTTCGGAAGCCATAAGCATATAAAACCGTAGGGGCTGCAACAAACAACAAGATCACGGAAAGGAACCAAAAGAATAACAAGTAAAAGGACTGCCAAATATACTGAACTGCTGATTGAAATAACTTGACATATTTATTATAGCTTTAGCATTCATTCCTACCACAGCTACTTTTTTTTCTTATTTAGGAATTTAGCATTAATGCGCAATAAATAAGATAAAGAGGTAAATATTGGCAAAAGTTCCAAATTAATTCTGATGAAAAGCATGGCTGGTCCATCTTAGTGGCGGTTTGGAAGGGTGGGCTGAATAGTGGTGTTAGTGTATGATGGATAGATTGGGTGGTTTAATATTAAGCAGCCATTTCAATAATTATTATTGAAACATCAATTGCGCTTGATCTTCTCCATGACTGACTTGGCCAAATCGTAGCTCTCCTTGGTGTAGGTCTGCAGCTTGTCCCACACCCGGATCATCCTGAACCTGCACTCGGTGTTGAGGATGGCGAATTCCTTCTTGCTCCCCTTCAAAGGCAAAAACATCCGCAGGTAGACGCCCAGCTAAGGGATCAGCTTGAAACTTTTCTGCTTTGAATAGAAGCTCAAAAATTTGGAAAAAAAAATTTTGAAATCATCCTTCTGAATATAATAATAGCGAATGAACTTGGTTAGGGCTGAATTACTTCCTACTCGGAAAGCTGCTGAGGCAGGGACTCTTGCGGAACGTTTAAAGTATAAGTGTGCAAGTAAAAGAGGTTAACAACAGCCAGCTAGAGATCCCACTTCAGAGTCTACGTCACTACGTCACATTCAAAGTACCTAGGAATAGGCAGTCCAGCTGCTCGTAGAAGCTTCGCAAGCAGAAGTTGACTCCGACTTCGCAGTCTCCGAACCTTTTGGTGAAGGGCGCTTCAGGAGAGATGAAAAAGTCCCATTT
>Ga0316217_10002092_pt1 | contig 24666 bp, 22 predicted proteins | sample 1anoAmetaG_FD_203633 | JGI IMG/M metagenome (GOLD analysis project Ga0316217, IMG submission 203633) | Freshwater microbial communities from Trout Bog Lake, Wisconsin, USA - 1anoA | ecosystem: Environmental > Aquatic > Freshwater > Lake > Hypolimnion/Profundal zone | place: USA: Wisconsin...
GATAAAAAATCAGAAAAGAGTGATCTTTCGGCTTCAATCACCTCATAAAGACACTAATAGATCAACCAAATGACCGAAGAGGAGAAAAATGTGGCTTACGCCAATAAAATAAAACAAGACAAACTGCGAGCAAAGATGAAAAGAAAGCATAGATGAAGAAATTGTTTTATTTTACCTCATTGACCTAATCATCAGTATCAATTATGACTAATATGGTTTTAGTAAACTTTCCTAAAGATCTTAACTCATCATCACTTCACTCACAAAGTTTAAGGTATTACAGTTGACTCTCAAACATTTCCTCGTATAGATGGCGTATCAAATTTTTGTGCTAATCGAATCCATAAGAGGTTGTCTCAGTTAGACTGCGCTCTATACATTGAGTCACCTTCTTTTCAGCTTACTTTAAAGCTTAGCGACGAGCCACCGCCGATATTCTCTTTTTTTGTCCTTCAGAAATCTCCAGCAACGGATCAACTGAATTATCAACCAAAAGTTTTTGCTTCCTGAAACGAAGTTACTACAATTGTTTATTTATTTTGTTTTACTGGTTTTTTATTGATTTTTCAAGCTTAGGAGCATTACGTAGGATGAAGTCAGCTCTTGCTTCACGATAGTCAATTTCTCTTTTTGCTGCTTACACTTTTGATTGCTTCTACTACAAAACACAAATTTCGAGTTAGAGTTCTTGGATAATTTTTTAGCTCATGTCAGAAGATTTGTGACGGTTGATTTTGAAGTCAACAAAGGATTTGCTAGATGGAGCTTCGTAAGCTACAGGTACAAGTAACAAAGGATTATTGATATCTTTACAAATCTCCTTAAAAACCTAGCAAATATGTTTCGTTCTCTAGTTTAGCCAAGCCCTCTTGATGGAATCTAAGTTCAGTCGAATAATCTCTTCCTGAGCTTCGTTTTTTCTGGTATAGATAGTTTGTGCGGCGACAAGTGCTCCTTGGTTGACGATCGTAAACGCTAGATAAGATCGTCTGTACCGGAAGAGCTATAGACAAGGTCGAACTGAGGAGGGGCAGATGGGTAGTTGTGAGGTAGCATGATACGCATCTATATCATATTTTTGCCGATGTGAACTTAATAAAAAAGAATTTACCATAGCCTACCAACTCAATGAAGCAAAAGAATTGGTTGTTTGGTGTCTCTGAATACAATAACGGGTACTCTCAACGTTGCTGCGAACCCAAAAATACTAATTTTCAATGATGAAGCGACTCAAGTGCTCAAGGACTGGGGCTCTTAGTCTATTCAGAAGTACTTTTGAATATAAGGGATGTTGCTGAGATAGGTCTGCAGATTTTTTTGTTGATCTTTGTACTGCATTGACTACTAATTGAGCTAAACTTATAAATGATAGTATAAATAATAAGGATTGAAAATGCGTTTTGAGCGTAATCACTGGCCTCTGCGCTTTTTGCTGCGAGAATTGACAGTTTTCTTGGGGCTTTCCAGCTGCAGAGATTATACAGGATCTTAGTCAAATGAATAGGGGTTAAAACCTGAATCTTCTTGCAAAATTTTGAATGAGTCTTCTTGACCGATTTTGTTAGTCATCTCTTCGTCTTTCTTCTTGAAGGGGGAGAATTTTTTCTTCTTTTTCTTTTTCAGTTTTTGCGACTGTTCGATATCGTCCCTCGAAAATACATTTTGTGCCATAGTTACCCTAAATTAGTCATTTTAATTGATTGCCAAAGGCCCAGCTTCAATGTCTTTAGCCTAAAACAATTCTTTTTGTTCGACCCACTTTAGCTCTTCAGCTGTATCTTCTCGTTTAACCAGCTGTTTGTTTTCAGTGTCCACTAGATAGAAAGTAAGCTCATTGCGGTAAATGTACACAAAGTGAATGATGTCGACTATGATCATGGCGATACAGACTACCAATGTCGCTAGGGAGTAGTTGAAGAGTTGGGTATAGAGGGTGAGGAAGGGGCTTAGTATTGAATAAAGAGTTGTGATATTTCCGTCTGCGCAGTTTAAATTTATGGCTGATTTGAACCAATTATAGTTTTTGTAAATTGTGAACAGATTGCCTAAAGTAAGTCCCAAAAGAGTAAGTTTGGCACATGCGTCGATAATATATCTTACTATCCCATAAAGGAAGTATTTGGGAAGATACTTTTGTTTGTAGCCTATAGGGTAGACTGCACTGTTCACGATTCTTCTCAAAGTGAGAATAAAAACTTCAAGGAGCAGGATGATCAAACAAATGGCAACTCCGATTAGGAAGTTTTGATATTGTGTTTTATAGACGAAGCTGAATTGGTCGACTGCGTTGGGGATTGAAAACTTTTGCTGTTGGTTATGACGGCAGTTATAGGTCCAACTTGTCAGAGATTAAAAGCCGAGAAGATAGTTCCAGTTCCCTGGAGATGGGAACCCAGGCAGGTTCGTTAAATTCTGAAGCTTAGGATTGTATTTATAAAAGTTAATCTCAGTTTGCGAGTCAAGCAATGAGTAGTTGCCCTTGCTAGCGCATCCTCTCTGAAGTTTGAGCAGAAGGAAGTCAGAATGGTCAACATTGATACCTGTATCTTGGTCCATTTGGCAAAACTGGTCCTCTGAAACTGTGAATTTGATGAAAGGGTATGAGTAAAAGGAGTAAGGAGATGTTGAGTTATAGCTCACGTAAAGAGGGTTGAGTATCTGAGTTGGGTCATTTACTGTAACTTGATGGTCTTACAGTGAAAAAGGGGTGAAGGACATGTTGACGAAGGGACATGGCTCCGAATTGGGCATAATTACTAAAGATTGAGAACTGCCACATATTTTATTCGTCCCGTCATATCTCTGTTAAGTATAAAACGAAACAGTCGACCTTTTCAAGCATATAAGCCCATAATTTGCCCAGTTGCTGACTCCGAACGAAGCCTGGTTCTTTAGATTCTGGCAACCTGACTGAATGAGGTCAGGAGAGCAGTACCCTTCAAGCAAAAAACTCAAATTCGCACTGGGCTGGCAATAGCAGCCGAAGTTGCTGCCAGGCCAGGTGTAGTTGAACGCTGGCTCATAGCCTACAGAGCAGTTGGCGACACTTCCGTTTACTATCTGCACATCAGTAACGAAGCCTAGGTATTAGATGTCTTACCTTTCTGCCAATCCTTTGCAATTTGGTAGGCATAGTAGTAGTTATCAGTGGAGAGGAACCCTTGGGTGGGGTTCCAAGATTTCGCGGCGAGGATAGTGACAGTGATGGAAAAGGCGAGTATGGCGAAAAGATAGATCCAGAAAATGATTCTTTTCTTTTTGGTGAGATTGATATCGGTCTCCATGTTCATCTGCGATGAGTGCTCACTAGTCTAGCCATGTTTTTAGGTGTTCTCACGATAGAGCTAGGCAATGACCTTCTGCTCTTACATATAATGAATAGTCGCAAACTAGATAATAAAATCATTTGCTGTTTTCTACAAAGCACTTCATTGGGGAAATTTAATTTTTTAAATAGACAAAGGAAAAGATTTGAAGACAATCAGTTAACTGTGGATATGCAGCGCTTCATTTCTGGCAACCTTGAAACTATAGAAAGATAGTGGTCTCTTTTTTTGGGTGTCGATGGGCTGCGCAGAGAACTAGGGGTTGGTATAGTTTACTTCAAGTTTGGGTCTAATCGCTTATTTTTAGAGACATACGCTCCAATACTGATGCTCATTCTTTTGTTACAACTGATTTCAGGGTTCATTTATGGATCAGTACTGAAAGGTTTTTTGCTTTAAGTCAATTCTGTTGCGGGTTGCTGAAGATTTTCTGAAGATAAGAGGTCAGATGAAGAAGCTAGTGGAGGATTAGATAGGAAAATAGTTGCACTAGAGAATTGGTTGAGCTTTTACAGGGTATCAGCTTCAATTTTGAGCTTCTTTTCCTTGAGGTGCTTGGCAAAATAGGCCTTCCGAGATTATTTGATGCTGGTTTGTTTGAGTTAGATTTGCATTGCTATAGCTCTAACAAAATTATTATGTTTTTCGCTAGCTAAGCTAAATAGGAAAGGGAAATTAACTTCAGACTGCCCATTTTTGCATTTTTAGTACCAAAAAGTATAATATATACAAGTTTGCTCAGTTATTATATCATCTGCTTCTTTTTGATAGCTTCATCAGATCCAAGTTTATAGTACCCAACGGTATTTTAATAGAAATTACCATTAAAAAGGGAAGTGTGGGAATACTGCTTCAAAAGAATAAAATAAAAGCGGATTATTACTAAAAATTATTGATAAGAATTAGAAACTTTTGACTTGAATAAGCAAAATATGTATTTTAGATTTTAGAGAAGAGTCCAAAGTACTCTAAAATTAAGTGGAGACACATATCTAATTGCAGTTTTAATGCTTGATTATTAAACAAACCAATCAAACATCTGTTTTTAGATAGTAAAAGCCTTTTCCTACTGAATCCAAGAAAGTCCATTTAAACCATCAAATTATAATTGCCTTATAAAAGACGGGTTATATTCGAAGCTCGATTGAGTATATTAATAATCCTACCTATGATTAAACCTGCACTGTTAGCCTTGCTCATCTGCATCGCCTGCGCTACTATGGTTCCCCACCTCGATCCGATTTAGAGCCATGTCCCTCTAGTTTACAAGGTTTCTCTCAACGATCCACCCATGGTCAGATGGGCACCCATAGTCCGTGACTTCATGCATCCCTTGACCCGCTTCATGTAGTTCATCGATCTCCTCCCTGTGCCTAAAACTTTCTACGACGGAGTGGAGCTCTACGCCCGCACAGAATTTAAATACCAAGATTTTGTGGCAGAGGTCGATGCATTGGCCAAACTCAGTGGCTATCCTTTCGAAAAGATCTTCTTCTACAACTTCATGTACGAATTCTCTACCTTCCACGCCTGCACTGCTTTCCTGGTCAGAAACCAAGACGGCACTGTGATGCATGGACGTAACCTTGATTTCGAAATGTGGGAACTCCTTTCAAAGTTGCTTGTTACTATTGACTACTACAAAGACGGAAAGCTGCTCTATACCTCTGATTCAGTTGCCGCCTCAGTTTTTACCTTAACTGGCATCAGACATGGAGCCTTTTCACTGAATGTTGATACCAGATATGCTAAATCACTGACCTAAGATTTGATCAGTGTAATCAAGAACAACGCCATCCCTACTTGCTGGCTCGTGAGGAAAACCCTTGAGGAGGAGACCAACTGGGCTGCAGCCTCCAAAAGATTGAGAACTGAAAGAATATCAGCCCCTGTCTACTTCATTTTGGCTGGAGTGGGACCTAACTAAGGTATGGTTATTGAGAGAGACACTGACGGAGTGAACGCTTACTATGAGCTATCTGATGATGTCTGGTTTTTGGTGCAAACCAACTACGACAGAGACCATGTTGAGCCTGTCTACGACCAGCGAAGAATCCCCATGGAAAAGAGGGTCAGAGAGCACGGAAACAACTTCACAGTTGACACAGTTTTGAAGTAAATGTAAGGGTGGCCTAATTTCAACATCGCCACTATTATGACTGCAGTGATGGTTCCAGCTAAAGGCTATCACAACATCACCGCATGGTACGGAATCAACCCCGAAGTCCAGAGCTATATGCTTACAACCAACTGATCCAACATCCCATTCAATATTTAAGAGTTAAAGATCTTATGATGCATAATCAAAATCTTCAAAAGAATTTACCTACTCCTCCGAAGGCTCCGCCAATTCCTCCTGCTCCACCAAAGTTCCCAGCCAGGTTTCCAAGGTTGCCTAGACCCAATGATTTGGTGATTTGCTCAGTTAGCTGTCCGCTGGCGCCTCCAACGATACTTTGCAAAGCATTATCAGGGCTGAGTGGGCCCAAGATTTGCTTGAGTGCTTCGGGTCCGAATTGCCCAGCTATGGTCTTCACAATCTGTTCCTTATTATCGTTCAGTTGTTTGGAGAATTCAGTTTCTGCGGTGTCTCTGACTACTTTCTTTAGAGGGTCGGGCAGCTGTTCATAGAGCTATATCTTGGGTCTGTCTTGTTATATTTTGGTGACCATATTGTCCTTGGTACTGACCATTTTAGTTAAAATGCTATTCCTTTGCTAATCAACCTTACCCAAAGTCTGTTTTTTGACATCGTTTATCTGGTTTTTTATGTTGGTGAAACCTGAAATTTAATCGATCGATTTTCCTTGCTGCTTCTCTACTATTTGTAGAGCCCCACCGACGTTGACCTTATTTTTGACGTCCTCATAGATTTTGGTGACTTCATTGAGCTTTCCATCGACAAGATTGGTGGTATTAGTGGTGAAACCTCCAAAGGTACTTTCTGCCTGTGTTTGGACTTTGCCGAACTCATCTCTGATTACATCTTTGCCCTTCTCTGCTACCATGAGTTTGACGAAAGTTTAGCCATACTTCTCGTAAAGCTACTTGAAAATGTTGCCAGCACAGCACTGTCCCATCTGATTAAGATATGTTGAATAAGAATATATAATTTATTCAGGTTTTGTTCTAGTATAAAAGCCGTTACTGAAGATAGCCGGATGTTGGCTTCAGTAAGAAAAAGCAGAAACTTTTGTAGCCCGTTTTAGGGACATATGGTCTAGAGTTAGATGTTTAAGGTGCAGCCGATACCTAGGGCAACTTATTTTGACTTTATTTTGCAATCTATTATTTTGGTTTCGTCATAAATCCAAGCTTACAAACTGAAAGGTCTGTAATACATTCGTTCATAGTTTCGCCGGCTTTTGATCTCTGATAAGCATATGAAGTAGAAATGCGTCAACTAAAGCATCTGTAGAAGAACTTTTCAGTTACAAGCAAATAATAAAGAAATATTAGCTGAATGAGTTGAAAGAAATTTTTAGATTATTCTAGAGCTGCATAGCCAGAAATCTCACAGATTTTTTGACATAAATCGAACAGAAGTGAATAAATTTAAAGCTTCTATTACTCCAAAAGTATGGGTTTGACCAACCACCAACAAGATAAACAATCTTGGCAATTAATAAGAATTATCCTTGCTTTTCCAATTACAATCAACAAATGGCAAATTGTAATATTTGTAATTTAAATATGAATCCTTTCCCGAAAAACACAGCCAAGCTTGACGAAGAGGCTACCCAACAATAACAACTCCTCTAGCTTCTCAAATCCAACCCTGAACTCTTGAAGAAGTATCAGGAGGAACTGACCAAAATGCAGGGAGCCACCCGTGCAAACAAAATAGTGCAACAGCCCATGAGTTCCAAGTAGTACACTGAGAAACTGAATAATCGCACTATTTAGCAGTTTTTGGACGAAGAGGGAGGACTTGTAATCCAGCCATAAACAGGGCTGGTCCTCAAATTCATAGATAGACATTCAGGCTAAAAGATATTCGTAAATGTGGTCAAGCATGCGGGAGTGGACCACCCTGAAGAAAAGGTTTTAGTTGATTTGGACAATCAATCAGGTTTGCGGATTCCGATGTCGATGGGGAGAGTACGGGAAGATCGAGATAAAAGTAAAAATAAGATAACTCAGAGGGAGTACCTTGCAAAGTAGTTGACGTTGTCATGAACGACAAAATCGTGGAGACTGCAGATAAAACCGCAGACATTTTTTATTTCATGGCCCAAATTATCTCGAACTATCTCTTAGAGAAGCATAAAATCGCAGTGGCTGAGGACAGTAAATATGCTCTTAGTTAGAAGTGGTCAAAGTTAACATGAAATACAAAGGGACTGCGGTCTAGATCCAACGAATCCGCGCAAGAAAGAGTCCAAAGATTTAAGAAGTACCCAAAGCTCAGGAGGAAGAAAGATCAAAGCAGCGATTCGAGGAAGAAGAGAAGTTACTAAATGAGCTCAGTGGAAACACAGGCAAAAAATAAAAGCAACCATAAATAGACATCTTCGGAATCGATTTCTAAAACAATCGAGAACAATATAGTTTTGAGAACAAGGGACAAGTCAAGCAGTTGGAGATTTGGTACGATTTATCTCTGTTGATTCACTCCAGAGGAATACATCTCTAGGCATCTGAAAAGTTCATTTACTTATTCGTTAGAGGTTTATACGAAATATGCTTGAAGTTACCGGAGAAGATTAAATCTTTTCAGGCTGTGTTTGGAAGAAAGGAAAGGAAGTTGAAAGTGCTTTGTGAAGTTCAGGGAAAATAGTAATAGAATCTACAGGAAAAAGCTGAAGAGAAAAAAATAAGTATAAAATTATAAACAGAGTTGCTTGATTAATTGGTTTGATTGATTATATCTTTTATATCAAATGGGGAAATACAAGCAGTCTCTTTAAATAGTCGATAGGCTCATATCTCAGTTGTAAGCGAATACAGGTGGGTAGCCCGTGCTTCCTGAAGAAATAATCGAACCTTCAAATGCCAAAAATAATGTCAAAGAGGCTTAGCCTAAGATTGAAAAAGTTGAAGTAAAGGAGGAAAAAAAGTAAGTTGAGAAGAAATAAGTGATAAAAAAGAAAAAGGAAGAAGTGCCAAAGCAGCCAAAGAAAAAGGAAGCCTAAAAACCAAAGTTGCCTGAAGGCGCAGACGAAGATATTTTGGTCTTTAGTGACGTGGATTTAAGGATCTCAGAAATTGTATAATGCTGGAAGGTAAGATTTTCACTAATTTAGCATCCAGAGTCAACTTATCTCTATTGTGAGAAGATTTTGGTTGGGAAGGAGTTGAGGCATATCGCCTCAGGATTGCAAGAATGCATCAGTATTGAAAACATGAAAGGCAAAGCTATTGTGATGGCCAATCTCAAACCAAGAATGCTGGGTGGATTTGAGAGTAATGGAATGGTAGTATGCTCTTCGGACCAAGATATGAAATTTTTTGAAATTCTTCGACCTGAAGGGCCATTAGGGGAAAGACTGTATCTTTAAGGTTTTGAATATCTATTTGAAGGAGGGGAAGAGATTCGGCCAATTATGAAAAAGAAGACCTTATAAAGATGCCTCTAACACTTTAGAACTGACAAAGATGGGTTTGTTGTCTGGAAGGGGATAAAAGTGAGATCAAAAGCTGGCTATATCAAATCTAGCATCTTAGAAGGAAAGGTTTCTTGATAGATAATCGGTAAAACATAATCTAAACTAAATTTAAGCTGAAAAATAATTAAAACAAGACAAAATAATGAAAGGGAATGTAGAGGTTTAAATATTTACAAGTGTTAGCAGCTGACTGTGCAGCCTAAGCATATCTAATCAACCGACACAAGTTAGGCATAAAAGTCTTGAAATTTGGCTAGGATAGAATAGTTGCAGCAGTTCATAGCTGATAAAGCGTCTCTCGGCATATCCATTCTATTATGTTATCAATTCGATAATAACTTACCCTTGAAATACGTAAAACCGCACAAGTTCTTTAACGATCGGCCTCTTATGCATGAGTTCTAATTTGGTCAAATTGCACTTTAACAAAGTGGCAATATTTTATCTTCTATCATCGTTTGCCACAGCAATTTAGTTCCATTGGTTATCCTGAGTCACAAAAATGTTCTTTTGTTCGAATTTTACGAAGAATTCAAGTTCTTCTTGCACATTTTCGGCGTTATTGTTTATCCTTAGTAATAGGAGCCTGAATTTCATAAAATTCTCCATACTTTTCTAAGAAATGAAGCCATTAGAGTGTTAGACAGAGTTAAATTGATAGTTGTTTACAATATTTTCACCTTTTCCTGGCCAAATCTACTAAGTCTTAACTTTTAAATCATTCTTCTAAGTTTGAAGCATATCCTCTTCTTGGTTTGGACTTTTTTTTTATTCAATCCCAATCTTTTATGATTTGAAAGATGTATAGAGTTAATTCATCTTTTTGCACTATTTTTGACTTATGCTTTATTCTTAATTTGACAGAATATCTTTAATGCTTTCGGTGTATTTGATGCTTTCATTGTCTTTGATAGTTTAAGTTCTATCACTGCTTTCCTGGATTTCTTGGCTAGTCTCATTCTGATTATTCATTTTTTTCTGGTACTATTCTCCAAACGAAAACTATAAGCTCGAGCCTCCTTGAGCCTGTGGTTTTTATTTTTTTAATTCAATTTTCTGTTTAATCTGTTCAGCTTTAGCTAGTTTTGTTTCTTTGATCTCTATTATGCCGAGAATCGATGTCTCCTTATGAGTCTTTGTGTTTAACATAGATGTCTAATCAGATTTAGTGTTCAGGGTTGATGTTTCTTAATGAGATTTAATCTTGGCTTTGTTTTTTCTCCCATTTCTTTGGTAAGATCTTTTCTTCATTTCGATTTTCTCTTAAAATTAGGCCAACTAATCCTAAAGTTCATCTGCCTCAAGCTTCAGGTATCTTGAAGCGAATTACTGAAGGTGTAACAGCTCGATGACAAAGTGTGGCTTTCTCTTTATTTTCACTTTTTCGTTCTAAACTTGGGTCTTCATCCATTGGCTCTCGATTTCTTGGATATACCTTTTGTTAATGCGTTAAAACTAGGCCAGTTCGTAAGCAATCACGGCAATATTGGTGATAAATTACCAGGTGTTAAACCTATTCTCATAGCCTTTCCACTTGATGAAGTAGCATCTGCGGGACTGCTGTATCTTGAAGTCTAGTATCTTCTCACATTAAAATTGCTACATTGACCTTATTTCCTCACTTGTCAAGGATTCACCGCCCATTGTCTTCACTGTCACGGGAATGGGCTTTGGGCTTTGACCGATCATATCGACAATTAGCCTCTTTAAAAGTATAAAAGTATAATTGGCTCCAAGCCAAATTAGCTATTATAGTATATATTGCAACACAGCAAATAAAGTCACTTTTTTTTCGATTGATTCTTGGATCTGGAGGTCGATTTGGACTCAGGCTTCGGCTTCAAAAATTTATCATACTCCTTAACTCTTTTAATCTGCTCCCGGATCAACTTCAACTTCATGTTTTCAACTTTGTCTTTCTTACGTTTGTACTAATTGATCCGTCTCTCCTTGGAGATGGAAGGATGATTACCGATTTCATCGAAGCTCTTTATCATTAGCTCTGTCTTACGATTGTCCAACTTTGCTTCCACTTTGGGGTCTTCTATGCTGTATAGTTTGCACTTGACGAACTCTGTCATCAAATTTTCAAGCATCATTTTGTGAGCCTCCAGCTTTTCCTTCTATCTTTACTCGATATTGGTGGCTCTTAGCCGATTGTAGTAGAACTATTCTATGTCTTCACCAGGGTTCTCCCAGATAACTCCTTTGTTCATTTTTTCGATCTATGGATCATCTGTTTGGGCTGCAACTTAGATGTCCTACGAACTTTGCTTTCGAACGAATTCGTTCTGTATGGCTCTGTTGAGCACCTAAGGAAGAACTTGCCCATTAACAAGCTACAAAATATTGTCACTCGAGATTACATTGTTGTATTGCTAGTTTAGATCTTACTAATAGGCCCGAAAGCTGCTGGGAATGTCTTTTGAGTCATTTATAACTGCCATGCGGGCATAGGTTGACATTGATTTGTAAAGCCCTTCGTTGAATTTTTTGTTGCTGGTCTGGTAAATCGAGTCTACTGAAAAATTATAAATTCGAAGCTGTTCTCTGCCGGTGAAGAACATAGGGTGGCCAGGGTCTTTCAAATACAAAAAGATATTGAAATCCTATTGATCTCTCTTGACCTTGAAAAAGCTTGGTTCCTGAATTCTTAAAATATTTTAAAGCTCCATAATTTCAGGTAAATCCTCCTTTTTTGGAACCTCTGAATACTAGGGAATCTTATTTAGCTACATTTTATCATAATTAGCGCGTTTTTTTAGGTCTGCTTTGTCTTTTTATTTTTTTTGTAAATATCTTTGGCACTAAGACTATAAGGTATCAATTCTATCTTTTAGCTAATTAAACATTTATCTTTCCCTCAAAGTCTATAGTGCTTCAACAATAATCTTAGTGTCTAAATTCTTGTAATTTTTAGCTGTGGGATTAAGATTTTCTTTATTTGCTTGGTTTTTGGGCTCTGCCTTTTTTTTCTGACTATTTTGGTTCTTTTTTTGTTTTTCCCAATTTTTTCCCATTCTTTTATCCATTTTGAACTTTTAACTCTATAGCTTCAAAGCGTACTGTATTCGCAAGATTTTTTCCTTGCTTACCTTCACAGAGGCGGTCTTGTTTTGCAATTTAGGGAGATCTCTGATAATCAGTGATCTGTTGTGGGTTTCGTTATTATTTACACCCGAAGTTAGAGAGGTAGTTAGTTTGTGCCTTTCAAGGGTATGCTATCTGGAGTACGTTTTTTGAGTTTTTAGGCTGGACTGGTGAGCAAATAGATTTGAGAATCTTCCCTGTCTTGCCGATATCATTTTTTTCAGGTAATTTAGTATTATAATATATTCTTTACTTATTGATGTATATTCTACTAATTTGATCTTTTTAATAGATTCCTATCTTTCCAAAAACTAAGACCAGTCACCTCAGATTTACCAAATAGGAACAAAAATTGACTAGCAAGGAGCAGTCAAGCCAAGATATGAACAAAAATTAAAAATAATCCACCTTGTTACATGGATTTTCATCGTTTTTTATTAGACTATATCTCTAAAGTTTACTTCTCCTGTTTCGATCAAATTTATGCCGAAGATTATTTTCTATGAAAGCCTTTAAATCTGCACTTTAGATTAGCTAACTAACTTTTCAGCTATAATTGTGAGTGAGTTTAATTTAGTGCGTTTGGCTGTATTCGAGTTAATCTCTTTACTCCTTTTATGCACTCTTGATGACAAAAGCCATCTTTTTTGTCGTTTTATGTATTTTTTGAAACTTTCCTTTCTTTTGGCCACCTTTTGAACGAATTAATTTTATTCTTAAAGTTATTTGTTGTATGGTTATTATAATTAGCTTAAATTATTTATAAGAAAGCTGGTTTTTCCTTTTTCTATCGCATTTGGTTACTCCTACTTTGTTGTTTGCTTTGCCACTCTCACCTTTTTTCTTTGCTTCTCAATTCAATGTTTTTATTATCTGCAAATTATCTTCTATTTTATTAAAAAGGTTCAATTACTGAGCAGCTTATTCGTTTATAGTCCTGCTAGCAGATTCTTTGATTTGCTTAGACTGAGATACCTTGTAAGTTACTTAAGCTATTCATCCAATCAAATATAAGAGGAAAGACTCTTCCTTCAAAACTATCAAAATACACCGTTGACAGCCTAACTTACTGATTATTCCAACTTTTTTATAAGAATCGATTTCATCAAGCCATTGGCCCCTTTTTTGTAGCTATTTTCATTTTATGAATCTATATTTTAATGTTTTCGTATTTAGAAAATAAAAAAATTACAGCATCCTCCCAGTAAAGATCATTCGCAGCATTTTTTCGTTTTTTTCTAGTAGGAAGACCTCAGTGTCGACAATTTGTAGGTGGAAAGCTTGATGCCTGACCTGGTTTTCTTCACATTTAGTAGGTCCTCCTAAATCTACAGAAATGCCTCCTAAACTCCCTTGTCGAGCTTTGCACTCGTCAAAAAGTATTTTTTTGCCCTGTAGGTCCTTTGCACAAGCTAAAGCGGTACTTCGGTCGGGAGGTCGGACTTGCAGCCAATCACATAGATAACGCAGTTAGGTATTTCCTCAGTGACTTTGTTGTAGTAGAAGCGTAGCTCTTCGAAAGATTTCATGTTGTTTGTATCATAGATGAGGATGGCGGCATCACTACCTTTCAAGTGCAGATTCAAAACTGTGCGATAGATCTACTGGCCTGCCGTGTCGTAGTAAGCGTATCTAGCGTTTCGTCTTTTTTTGTAGGAACAGTCGATCATGACAGTCAGCATGCCTTTGTCGGTATAGCTGCCGTAGATGTAGCGGACCAGCAGTTTTGTTTTGCCCGCTTGGCCTTTGCCCAGCAGGATTATCTTGTAGGGGGGGATCAGCGAATCCTAGTCACCGAGGCTTGAGCTATTGAGCATTGCCTGGATTGATAGTTTTTATTAAATACTAATACTCTGTGATATTAGTTTGCAATTATTTGTGCTGCCTACGAAAGTGGTCATTCTGGCTATGCTGGACAAATGGGGTGGATATTTCTTTAGGTCTAAGGCAACTTTTCGTGATTTAAGTTTAGTAAAGTGAAATGAGTGATATATTATAAATAATGGAGATAACCTACAAAGTCTAGAAGATTGTAAAGAAGAAAAACGATAAAATAACAGGTAGAAGTGGGGTTATCAAGGTAAGCAAATGTACAAAATCAAGTGGCTGGGCTATCCTTATAACGAATCCACATGGGAGCCTATCGAAAATTTGCAAGATTGTCTGGGTTTGGTTGATTAATTTGAAAAACGTCAACTAAATTCCAACCAGCATCCACCACACTCCCAAATGGTGGAGGAAACTGGCCAAATAAACAAAAGTTAGCCAGCCAGGATTGATGTTTAAAAGCTGAAGTCTAAGCCGTAAAGCTAATAGAAAAAGTCCGAAAAGAGATCAAAAGTCTAATTCATCAAATTAAATGCATAATTAAGGCCAAACCGCAGTCAAAACAAAAAAATCAACATCAACACATCCTAGCAATAATGCAATGAAAATCCCTCAAAAAAAGGACAAATACAAGATACAGGCATCAAAGCCAGACAGTCACCCGCCATTGTGATAGACGATGAGGAATAAGATCAAATTAGGGTGGTTCAGGTATCACAAGATAGACATGGGTAAATGTTCTTCAAAATCAAAGTTGAAGTTGCAGAACAGTCCAGATGGGTTTCGCACCGGAAAATGAAAGTATCATTCCCCATCTAGCTCATATAATACTACTAAACAATAATGACCCTCGTCGAAAGCCAACAGGAATAACTCGATTGATTCTGATCGTTTCAGATAGCTCTGTGCCACATTTGAGAAAGATAATCATTTTTTCTTGTCCTAGAGAAGAAACCTTATTTTCTACTCCTATCTGTTTTTCAAAACTATGCTATCCAGAAGAGCCCTTATTTTTATGGCCTCGTTTCGGTTTTTGTTCACTTTGTTCATTCGTATCAGTTTTTATGGCTATTCCTTTTTTCTGTCCATATTGTTCAAGAATTCTAGGTAGGTGTTTACACTATTGTTTATCTATGAGTGGAGATGATGGTCTCGGATGGTGTTTCCAGTCAGTTGTGTCTTTTTGAGCATTTGGGATTAGACGATATTGTATACCTTTTTGCATTTTTTTGCATATTTCTACTCTTATCTGGTATTTTATAGCTTGAGGTAGTCCTTTATCTACTGAACCTAGACTTAATCGCTTTCGAAGCATGTTCCTCGGTGTTGCAAATCCTACTTGTACTAAATTTATGGCTGAGAAATCTCTGACTTTATTGTGCTGCTGTCATCTCTTACTTCTATTTCGTTTGCCCCCTTGTATACGATTTAAGGGTTGAATCTTCCTGAAGCCACACTAAGGAGGTCTAAAAACTTCACATCTCCAACTTTAAAGCTCATTTAATGCGAAGTAATGTTGTCTAATCTTGAAGGCTGTTTATAGGTGTGGTCTTTGGCAAATTTTCGACCAATCCTGGAGAGATCTCTAACCACAGGAAAGCGAAAAGTCGTGATTTTGTCCATGATGGAGATATGACAAAAATAGTATTTTTCTAAGATAGAGTTAGTGACAAAAGATTTGTGATTGCCTTTCATGAACTGAAATATATTGATTTAGATTTGATTCTTTGCGTAATAGCTCTCTTCTTCTATTTAGATGATATCATCGAAAGTAAGTTATTTTACTTGCTTTTCCTAAAATTATTATTTCATTATCGTTCCTTTCTCTTTCAGAGGTCTACTGATTGTTTTTAGGGCTGTATTTGACATTTTTTACACCTCTTTCCATCTTTCAGCTTCTACATTTTTGAATTGTGGAAAAGTTTTTTGAGTTAGTTTATTAACTGCCTCAACGATATCTCTTTAAAGCGGAAACTAATCCTCTTGCTTTCCTTCTTCGCGCCCTTCTTCAGGCAATTGAAATCTTTGAGCATTCATTTTATTCCGCAATTATTTTTCTGTCTCGACAAAAGGGTTGCGGTCATACTTTACTATAAGATTATCTTTCTTGATCCTTTTATTTGCTTGCACTTCAGCTTTCTTATCTAGCTCCAACTTCTCCTCAATCATCTTGCGCTTTTAGTGGCCCACATGAGGACGGTTGATTTGCTCGTAGCGATTCATTTACTCAAACGTAAATACCCTGGTTTATTTTTTGTTGAGCTTCGCCAGTTCTGCCTCACGCTGAGGGTCGAACCTGAATTCTTCAGAGAGAAGGTAGGATTTGCTTCCAGGCTGTTTGCTTTTATTACTTAAAAGCATTTGAATAATAATAACAATAAATCATGTTGTTTGGGGTTAAATCAACATTCGAAATCATAACTTTTGTGTTTTTTTCTTTCGGCTTCTTTTACTCTAGAGGAAATGGATCTAAGTTAAGAAAAAAGTACTAAAAATTGGATAGGATCTGGTGGAGTTTCCTTGCAAATCTAGAGCAACCCTTAGGTAATTTGGGGAATGACGTTGTCGATCAAGTATTGTCGGATTGGTCTTGACTTTTCGTTGAGTATTTTGGTTTAGCTCTGTGTTAATCTCTCAAGGTTGAACTCTTCTTTGTCAGATTCCTATGCTTCATGTTATTATTCTTCCACTTCTTTGACTTCCTTTTGGGCTACTTCCGCCTGAGGTTCTGAAACTTTTTGTTCTTTAGGCAACTTAACTTTGAAACCTAGAGGACCATTCTATATCATGTGATAATTACTCTTTAAATGAAGCTTATGAACTCATTCGGATCTGTGTAGTTAAATGGAACTGTTTTGATGTCAACTTTTCCTTCAAAGAAAGTGAACCACTTTTTACCTTAGTTGTGTTGTTTGAAGTTAGCCAACCTTCTGGTAGTTTGCTCTTCAGTCCAGTGGGTTCCTTCGGTAATGTCTACTGGAAGCTTTTTAACTCTATCTTTAATCTCCTCATCAGTAGCTTAAATGTTAAAAACTGCGTTAGGAAAAGTTGCCTAAATTACTTGATTTTGTTAGTTGAGAAAAACAGCTTCGTTTTGGGCAAATGTCTTAAGAACTCCGTCAATTATGTAGCCTTTATTCAGGCAATCTGCCATATTTATCCTTCTTTTCACTATCCGACAGACATCTTTATCAGGAAGGCGAACCACAACTTTCGATGGATCGAAATCTTACATTCCTTTGCCTTTCTTTTTCTTTTTAGCCTATTCGTAGATCTTTCTCTCTTACTCTATCTTAATAGCTTTCAACTATTAAAGAATTCCTTTTATCTCGTTGGCAAAAGGACTGTCCTATGCCTTTATTTCTTAGATTAGACTTTTTATTCTTAATATGGGTAAGCCATAGTTTTTGCACAACCTAAGTCATTCAAAGTATACGCTTAAGCAAGTTTGCTTTTTCCTGAAGCAGGGCCTCCATGAATCAATATTTTGTTGGGTCTCAAACCTCTTCTACTATTGAATTCTCCCACAACTGCCCCCAAATTGTGTATTAGTCCCCCTTTGAACTTCCAAGCAGATAGCTTTGGCAAAGACTTAGGCTCAATATGTATATCTGAGCTGATTATGTCATAATTCTCCTCTAAGAAAGCAGCTTCAATTGTCTCATCGGCAACTTTCCCATTGCCCAAGGTCTGAGACAACGAAGTAATGAGCTGGCGTTGCGTTATTTTACTCTAATCAGCTACGATGTGTATTCCATCTTGGTTGGAAAAAGCTAGATCATAGGTGAATTGAGCCAAATCGTCAACATGAATAGTTGGAATGTAGTTGTTACCTTTTCCGTAGACTTTCAGAGGTTACTTTTGTTACAATGCTTGCTTGAATAAAGAAAAGAGAGCTTCCTATCCCATTCCGTAGAATAAACCGCAACTCAGGATACATCCACTAACGTTCGGGTTGTATATTTTGAGTCCTAAACACAGGTTCTAGAGCTCTTTTATGGCCGAACTGTTGCCGATACGATTCAAGAAATCTTCTTTTTTGATAATGTTGCCATTTCCTCTGATTTTCCATGTGAATAAGCTGGAAATAACTATCACTTTGATCTTTTTGCTCGTTTTGAGGCACTTCAAAACTTAGTAGGTGCAGTTTTACATTTCAAAAGATGTTAGAGTTGAAGAGTATTGGCGCTGTGCAGTGGGAAAAGTATGAAATCAGAGCTCGCGATTGCTGAGTTCAGTAAATTTTCGTTATTTGGCTACATTTTCTCATTTTTACATCGATTTGAATATCAATTCCAAGTTCATTGGCATATTTTTGGTCAGCCCTCACAGTCCCAAAGATGAGGTTGGGATTGACTTCAATTACATGGTCATTGCGGAACTGTTAAACCAAACGATGACCGATAAGCCCATTGGCCTCGTAAATCAAAATCCTGTGCTGATAAGGTTGCGAAACAGGCGGGTAGTAATTTTGAGTCATAAATTTATAAGTTTCAAAAATGATAACAAATCTAAGTACTCTACATAGTACATTTCCCTATGCAGCTAAATGTTGCCTTTGTTATATATGAATCAGTAGATAGCTTAGTATTAATACATATGGATCTGGCGAATCGCTTTGATTACTCTTTCAAGTTCATACTGGTGGGCGATACTGCGGTTGGCAAGACCAGCATTATTGGAAGATTTGTCGAGAATAGGTTCGATCCCAACCACTAGTATACTGTGGGGATTGAGTTTGCCTGCAGGAACATTGTGCTCAATAGTAAAGTCATCAAGCTTCAGATTTGGGATACTGCTGGCCAAGAGGAGTTTAAGGCGATTACAAGGTCTTACTACCGTTCTTCAGCTGCTGCTCTGGTCGTATTCGATATAACTCGGAAGGAGTCATTCAGAAATGTGGCGAGATGGGTGGAGGATGTCAAGAATAACAGCAACCGAGATGTTATTTTGGTGTTGATTGGCAATAAATGCGACCTCATACAGGAGAGAATGGTTTCGAAGGAAGAAGCCTTTAAATTGGCCAGAGACTACGATATGCTATATGTTTAGACTTCTGCAAAAAATCAGTAAAACATCGAACGTGCCTTCATATGGCCTGCGACCACTATCCTTTAAAAAGTCTAATCTGGCTATATTAGCCTCAATCGAGAAGACCAGGCAATCAAAATAAACGAGGCAATGCGACCCAACAAAACATAGAACAGCCAATGTTAATGCTGATGATTATTAGAATGTTATTATGCATTAAATCACTAATTCAAGGCTGGACTTTTAGCTTGCCAACTCCCAAATACTTTTCTTTCATGAATTTGCGCTTTAGAGCTGTCAGCTTATATTTGTTTTAGACTTGCAAAAGCAGGCAAAGTTCTTTTTAGCATTTCTGGATGGTCTAAGGCTAAAGATTTTAGCATAATTCTGACAAATTACTGGAAGTGCTGTAAATTCTTTCTGAAAGCCTAATAGCAGCAGTCGCCATAAGCCTGGCTCCATAGTTTCCGAAGATAGAGCCCTGAAGGTAGCCTAGCTCTAAAAGATACTTTGCTAAGGCTTCCGTTTTAGCATGGCTATGTTTCTGTGCGGCCAAAATCGCCAAAGGAGTGACTTTAACAAGTTGGAAATCTAGAGCTTTGAGTATTTCTCCTTATGTCTTTTTGATTTGAGCAGCAGTGTAGGTAAAGGCAGTGACTTAAACGTAGTGTTTCATTTGAGGGGGATAGATTTCTTAATACTTACTTGCGATCCACAAGCAGGTAATTCCAATAAGCTGGTAGTCCTCTTTACGAATCGGCCTCAACTATTGATAATCCTAGAGGTAAAGAATAGCTAGGTGTAGGGTTTAGTCTTTAAGTTCAAAAGATTGGTGGACATCCACCAGCCAGTCTATCAAGATCTGCTTCATTTTAGGAGTGACCTCTGTTGCTTGCTCTTCAATCATCTTGGTCTGAAACGACTGTCCTTTCTCATTTAGATACTTTTTGATATCCTTGATGTAATCGTTTATGGGATCAATGGTTTAGGGCTGCTCTTTGAGTAGCTGTTTGTGTTCGAAAGTAGGTAATTTCTTGCAGTTGAGGCTTAATTTGGGCATATTTGTAATATCTCTGCCGAAACATCTAGCTTCTCTTTGCTAAAGTGTTCTGTTTTGGTTCTTGCTAATAAACATTCGTTATAACGAACTAACAGTCTCTATTAATTAATAGTATCTTTTGCTAAGGTATTAGATTGCTAAACATTTCAATTTCAATCACTAAACTTGCTCAAAGACTTCCTCCACATGCCTTTCGTGTATCTCCTGTATATGCTCCTAGTATTCGTAGCCTCCTGAACGTTAAAAGATGGTCTTGATGTTATGTATGCACTATTGTATCTCCTGTGCATTGTCCTCGCCTTTGCAAGTTTGAAGCAGTCTTTCGGAGGTTGCTAAAAGTTCGTTTTTCTCGTTGAGCTATTGAGTTATTTTGGCTATTTATTAATTAAGGCTTTAAATTTCTTTGCTCAACTGAGCTCTTTGGAAGTCAAACTAATTCTGCAAATTTTCAACATTTTATCTAAGTTAACCGTTCTCTGTCACCAAGACTCTTTTTTCTCTCTAAAATTCGTTGATAAGCTTCTTTCGCTATATAGCCAAATCTACATGTTTTACCTAAAGAAGTTGTTATAGCTAACGAACTCTTTTTCTATCATCGCTAATGTTGATTCGGCTGGTGGCTATGTTACTGGTTCTATTAGGGTTACCCATAGAAGCTCTAAGATCGGAAGTAGCCCTATCTCTCTACAACTTGACTGTTTATATTTCTTCTCTGAGCTTAAGCACTTCTTTTTCTTTCAATTCGGCAGTTTCGATATGGACTTGGATCTAAGCAATTTATTCTTAAAGGCTAGTTACTCTTTCTTTAAGGCGGTCATTCTCTTCCTCTAAAAACTCTTTTTAGCTCTTCAGTATTTCGATGTTCTGGGTATTGTACATTTCTTGGTTCTTTTGCTATTGCACTTTATCGGCCAATTTGATGTTTTCACTTTTCTTCTTAGCTAGTTCCTCCTTTGTCTCTATTAAGCTCTATCTCAACCCAGCAATCTGTAGCTCATGCTGGTTTATTTGGAATTATTTCAACTAGATTGAGGAGTTCAAGCCAATGATTTGCTATTTTAGTTGTTTGATTTATTGCCATGACTTCTATCCTGTATTTTTTATTCTCTCATTCTTCTCTTTCAGCTATTCTTCAAGTTGAGCATTGATTCTACTTGATATCTATAACTATGATTTAAGCTTTTAGATTTGAACCTGGGACTAAGTGACTGTTGTGTAGGCCTTGTTAAGTGTGTTTTACACTTATTATAGTTTTGCTTTTTCATTTGCTAGAGTCTCTCTTGTATTAGCAAAGGCTAAGTTTGTTTATTTTTGTTATTTTTAAAGCACTTTTATTTTCTTTTATAGCTCTTTTTTTTCTTCAGACGCTAGAACCCATTTTTAGTTGAGTTCCAAACATTTTATCTAAGATTTTTCTTTTTAATATTTAAGCTCATTTACTTTAATCTAAAGTTTTTTGATACTTTATTCAGCTTATCGCACTTTTTTTTCTTATGCAAGCAAACTTTTTTAAAGTTCGCTGATATTGACTTTGTACCTTTCAAAGATTGATTAGTTTTGGCCTGTTATTTCCGAGATTTTGCTTTCATTCGAAGCCTTCCACTTGATTTCGTTAGATTTGAGCCCTAAAATCTTTTATTCAGCCAATTTCAACTATGATCGTAGGTTTTCGATTTCCTCTTCATGAATCTTTATAACCTACTTCAGCTCTTAGGCTATTTATTCTTTTTTCTTGATTTCGTTGTTTAGCTTTTAAATTTAGCCAGACAAATAAAGTTTTTATTCTTACAAACCTTCAATCCTTTTTTATTGCTCTTACCTTTGTTCTTAGCTTTGAGAGATAGAGGTTTTTAATCTTTCTTTTTCAGCTTTTAGTATTTTATCGAATTATTCTTATTTGTCGATTTGGATTTTTTTCAACTTTTTCAATTAGTTTTACAATGAAACCTTTTCTTAGACCAACTCTGATACTTTTGTTTGATACTTAGCAAGAATAAGATTTCTTTTCTTGATTGTCTCCACTTGCATTGCAGATAATGTTTGATCAGGGAAAGACAACAAGTTTTGTTTAGAAAGAGAAACACTTTCCTAATCTTTACTTATTTGCTCCAGAAGCTGTTGTAATGCGTTTGTTGTAGTGGTACGATATTCTTCCCATTCCTTCTTTAATTTTAAGCAAGTTTTAGATTCTTCTTCTAGCTTTTTTATGGTTATTTCCAGCTCTTTGACCAAATTTTCATTTTGTTGATTTGATACTTTTAATTATTATCTTACTTCCTATAGCCTTATCTCTTTATTAGTAGTATCTTGTTTGCTTGATTGCAAACTTTCTCTTAAGTAATTGATTTAGTTATTACGTATTGCCAACTATTGAGTAAGTGAAGATTGCTCTTCCTTAAGTGACATGACTTACAACTGGGCTATGGTGAGTTCTTAGCTTTTGTGTGATAGGTTTTTCTACTTTTACCTCAAAACTTTTTAATCACTCAATCGACGTTCTTCAGAACTCGTCTAAATCTGTCTTAACTTTTAGCGAAGTATGTATAATTCACTTTAGTTATTTTGTCCTTTTTTATTGAGCTAGTAAATCAACTAATCTTTGCTCTTTATTTGTTCATTTAGAACTCTTTATTTTTGTTCCCAATCTACAATATTTTTTCTCAAATTTTAGATCAAAGTTGTGAGCTCTTTGCTTTCATCTTCAAATCTTTTAGCTTTTTAAGTATTTACTAAAACTGACTCATTAAGTGTTAATATTTCAGTGTTTGCAGTCCTTAGCCTGATATTTATCTCTTCATACTGTTACTTTGATTTTTAGAGTGACCATTTCAATTATTCAACTTCATGGTCTGAATATTCTTTAGCCTTCGCAATATAGGATAGTTGTTACTAGTAAAAAGATTTTAGCTCTTACATGTCATTCTTCTCAGTCTACAGTTTGCTCTTCAGGTCATTTATCTTTTGTCCTGAGTTAAAGTTTTGAGTTTGTAGGTTTTGGATTTATCTGTTCAACTTTTCTTCTTCTTTTTTTAGAGATTAGAAGTTTTTCGACAAGGTGTTTAGTTTGGCGTTTACGTTTTCTTTTTCTCTTGTTCTTTAGCTTAGAGTGGCTTAAGAATCTTTGTACTTTGCATCTAGAAGACCTAATTAACTGTTTGTTCTGTCTAGCTTTTAATTGGTTTTGGCAAGTTCAGCAATAATCTAGTTATTTTTCTTTCTCAACAAATTTCGCTCTTCCTCTATTAGTTTGTAATCTGCGATTTCTTTTTCGTATATTTTTCTTTGATCTAACTCTTTCTTGAGCTGCATCTTTGCCATTTCCAGTTCAGACTCAACTGCTGCAAGTCTTTCTTCCCTTTAAGATTATCTTTTTGTTAGTGATTTAAGCTGCAAATTTGATTCATTCAACTGGGACTCTCTTTCCGTCTGTTATTCCTTTAGCTTTTCAATGTTTTGTGTTAGGCTATCTATTTTTTTTGCCAATCGATTTTTCTATTCAACATAAGCTCTATCTTTTTCCTTAGCTGCTGCCTGATGCTTTTTTTCAGCCTCTTCAAGTTTAGCCAAAAGTGTATTATAGTCAAAAGTAATTTTCTGCCTTTAGCTCTAGCTTTGGGTGTATTTCTAGTTAATCTTTCTCAACTGCTCTTGATATGATGTTTCTTTGAACTCAACTCTTTTTTGCTGATTGGATAGTTGGACGTTAATATCTTGAATCTTCTCCTATAATCTTTTAATTTATGATAGCTGGTCTTTGACTATTCTTTCTTTGTCACTCAAAATAACTTCAGCTTCGTTTTTGAGAGACTCACTTTGAATATACTTATTTTTGGTTCTTTAAGATTCTTCTTTGGATTACTTTAGTTGCATATTTATCTCTCTTTATTTACGCTATAAAGTTTTTATTCTTTCTCTCTGTTTTTCGATTTAGTTTGTCAAAGACTCATTCTCTTACTTTATGCGGATGAGCTGATCCCATCTCTCATCTGTTTGGAGGCTTTTGATTTAACCTTTTAGCTTTGCGATTTCTTTTACATAGTGAGCTTTTTCGTTTGGATCCAAGTACCTTGAATTGTATTTTTGGTAGCCTATTTCTTCTTGCTGCGCTAAATTCTCTCCATATTATTCTTGTTAGTGATACTAGGTAGGAGCTCTAAAAGTGCCATAGTTGGGAACTTGACTGACAGTAGTTTTCATGCGTTGTTGCCTCGGAGAAACATCTCGATAATTGGGAGTAAGCCTAACTCCTTTGGAATTTGAAGATTTATCCCTTGGTGATTTAAGTTGCACCTTACTGAATATCAAGATATGTACCTCTGTAGAACCATATTGGAGGCATTAGAATACTTGAGATCCAGCTTTGACATTTTGGTGGTGTCTCTATTGGCGACTTGAGATTGATAGATTATTTCAGGGCTGTTTTTGCGTAGTAATTGGAAAGATTGATAAAAAGTGATTTGTGCTGATCGATCTGGACACTTCTACAACGTCAAGGTATACTCCACTCTTTCCAAAGGCTATTTGTTGCAAGGGTTGAAGGTTACATTTCCGGCTGGGATCATTCCGTTTGCTGATGCCATCTGGACATATATGCGGACCTAAATTAAAGGGCTTTTACCTTTTTATCTTCGTAATGACCGTTTATTGGGTCATAGTTGACTTCAACCTCAGCCTCTAAAATCTCACTAAGGGTGCATTCTCCTTTTTTCAGCTAATGTGCATT
>Ga0316217_10002093_pt1 | contig 24660 bp, 21 predicted proteins | sample 1anoAmetaG_FD_203633 | JGI IMG/M metagenome (GOLD analysis project Ga0316217, IMG submission 203633) | Freshwater microbial communities from Trout Bog Lake, Wisconsin, USA - 1anoA | ecosystem: Environmental > Aquatic > Freshwater > Lake > Hypolimnion/Profundal zone | place: USA: Wisconsin...
GGCACACACCACAACGTGGAGCATCTGCAGGAGCTGGCGGGAAGCAGTGGGCGATTGCAGATCACGGTGGGAGACGTGCGCGACGCCGAACTGGTCAGCCGCGTGGTGAAGCCCGCCAGCGAGATCTACCACTTTGCCGCGCAGGTTGCGGTCACCACATCGCTGGTGGACCCGCGGCTGGACTTCGAGGTGAATCTGTTCGGCACCTTCAACGTGCTGGAGGCTGCCCGGCAACATGGCAGGAATCCCTTCCTGCTGTTCACCTCGACCAACAAGGTATACGGCAACTTGTGCGGCGGCGAGAGCCCGAACCATGGTTCGGCAGGCAAGGAAGCGGCTGGCGGCAGGGGATGTGACGAGCGCCAGGCGCTCAACTTCCACTCGCCGTACGGCTGCTCCAAGGGCGGGGCTGACCAGTACGTGCGCGATTACGCACGCATCTATGGACTGCGCTCGGTGGTCTTCCGCATGTCGTGCATTGCGGGGCCGCACCAGGCCGGCAGCGCGGACCAGGGATGGGTGGCGCACTTTCTGTATTCGGCTCTGGAGGGCCGGCCGCTGACCATTTACGGCGATGGCCGCCAGGTGCGCGACGTGCTCCACGTGGCCGACCTGCTGCGCGCCTTCGAGGCCTCCTATGCCCGGCGCAAGATGACCGCCGGACAGATCTACAACATCGGCGGAGGAGCCGGAAACGCGGTTTCGCTGCTGGAATTGATGGAGCGGGTGGAGCGGCTTACCGGCGAGCGTTTGAGCTACGACTTCGATCAGGTGCGCGCCGGCGATCAGGAGGTCTATGTGACCGATCACGGCAAGTTCTCGCGCCACACAGGCTGGGAGCCGAAGGCTGGTGTGGATGAGATTCTGAGCAGTATTTACCAGTGGTATCTGGGCAACCGCGAGGTGTTGGCGCCCTTGCGCGCCGGGACGCCGGGATTGCTGGCTCCGCTGCCGAGGAGCGCCTAGTGTCTGGTGAGGTTTTTGGCCACCCGGCCCGCTACGCTATCCGCAATCCAGCCCGCTACGCGCTGCTCAATCCCAACTGGGACTTCGCGGGCTCGACCTACTTCGGCTGCCGCGATCCGCATACTCCGCTGGAGCTGCTGTTCGCCGCGCAGAAGATCGCAGCCGGGGGCCACCATGCGCGCCTGATCGACGCGCAGACCGACGACTTGACGCTCCTCCAGGCGCGCGACGAGGTGGAGCGCTTCGATCCGGATTTTCTGGTGATTTCCTCTGCGCCGTCCTATTTGTTCTGGCGCTGCCCGCCGCCGGAGCTGCGCATTCCGCAGCAGTGGTTCGCCGGGATTGGAGGGCGTGCGGTGAAGGTGCTGATTGGACCGCACGGCTCCGCTACGCCGAGGGCCGCCCTGCATAAGAGCGGCGCCGACGTGGTGATCCGCGGCGAGAGCGAAGATGCGCTGGCTGCACTGGCCTCCGCGCCGTGGGAGCTGATCGACGGGGTGTGCTTCCGCGACCGTGACGGGCGCGAGCACTACAGTCCGGGGCTGGGGGTGGTCGAGATGCAGAGCCTGGCCGCGCTCGACTATGCCAACTACAACGTGGAAAAACACCGGCACCGGCATCACGTCTTCAATCAGGAAACCGACGGCCGCGGGGCCGAGGTCGAGTTTGCCCGCGGCTGTCCGTGGAACTGCACCTTCTGCAACAAGCAACTGTTCCGCAACAAGTTCCGCGAGCGCCCGGTGGAGACGGTGCTGCTGGAGATCGACCGGCTGATCGCCCGCGGCGTGGACTACATTTATTTCATCGACGAGATCTTTGGCGTGGGCAAAAACGTGCTGCGGCTGCTGGAGGAGATTGCGCGGCGGCCGGTGCGCATCGGCTTCCAGACGCGCATCGACCTGTGGGACGAAGCCCAGCTCGACCTGCTGGGCCGGGCGCACACCATCTCCATCGAGTGCGGCATTGAATCGATCACCGAAGCCGGACGCGACGAGTTGAACAAGAACTGCCGCATGAGCACCGCGCGCATCAGCCAGCTGCTGATCTACGCCCGGCAGCGCATCCCCTGGGTGCAGGCCAACCTGATCCTCACCGAGCACGACCAGCGTGGCGAGATTCGCCGCTGGCAGGAGACGATGAAGGCCCAGGGCGTCTGGGTCAGCGAGCCGGTGCCGATGTATCCCTTCCCTGGCTCGCCGCTCTACGTGCAGATGTTCGGCCCTCCCGACGACCAGGCCTGGGAGCGCGCCCATCATTACTACACCACGGCCTTTGCCGGCAAAGGCTACAGCGACATCCAGGAAGCCAAGCCGGCGGCGTTGGAGGCGCTGGAGCGATCTCCAGCGCGCTAAAGTCCGGCTCCGGTTCCGCCGATACTCCACATTAAGAGCTTGTAAGAAAACTTGATAGGGGAACTATGGCACTTTTGAACTGGAGCACCGAGTACTCGGTCGAAGTGGAAGAGATCGACCAACAGCATCAGAAGCTCTTCGCGATGCTGAACGAACTGCACGAGTCCATGAAGTCGGGCAAGGGCTCACAAACGGCGCCGCGCGTTCTTAAAAAGCTGGTGGAATACGCCTGCGAGCACTTTTCCCTGGAAGAGGCATTGATGGCCCAGGCCCACTATCCGGAGCTGGCCCGGCACAAGGCCGAGCACGACAAACTGACCGGCGAAGTGGCCAAAATGCTGCAGGACATTGAGAGCGGAAAAACCGTGCTGAGCATGAAGCTGCAGCAATTTCTGCGCAGCTGGCTTACGGACCACATTGCCGGCTGCGACAAGAAGTACACCTCGTACCTGTCGCCCCGGAATTAACCTCCGGAATTCTTGTCCCCGTCGCGCCTTGTGCCGGCTCTAACGCATTAAGCCGAGGCGCGCCGGGGAAACCTGCGCCACGTGGCGAGCCTCCCGGCCAGAATGGAACTTGCGCACTGCTTCGGGTAGGGCGCAACCCTCGCCAAACATCCATCCGCGCCAATCCCCTACCAAGTCGCTGATCTAAACGGCCCACGGCTCTCAAAGAGCCGGAGAAACTAAGCCGGGTTCTTAGGGTGTCATTCTGAACGGAGTGAAGAATCCCAGCACGGCTCAATCCTTTGCGCCGCTTCAGGTTTTTCAGCCAGCCATCTCATTGGCCACCCCGCCGCCATTCTCAGAGGAAAGCCCGATGAAAAATCTTTACTTAGCACGCAGAAAATACCCAGAGATGGAGATTTCGCGCTTGACACGGGGTGGAATGCAGGTAAAGTTGTAGTGGAGCAAAAGGGAGTGAAGTGGACAAAATTCCCTAACTTTTAGGCTCCTCTGGTCGGCCTTTCGACTGCAGTACTGGACCGGCCAGCTTATTTCTTAAGCCCAAGAAAGGGCTTTGCACATGTTTCGCGGCAACTGCCCAACCCGACTGGATGAGAAGGGCCGCCTCAAGATGCCTGCCGATTTCAAGCACGAAATCGACAAGTACGATGACGGCCAATTGTATATCACCAGCCGCGATGGGAAGGTTGTCCAACTGTATCCGATGAAGGAATGGGAAGCGATTGAGGCAGTAGCGGCGGCGCAGCCCACCTCGAATCAGGCCGTGCAGAGGTTCTTGACGGTTACGAGCTATTACGGACAGGTCGTTGCGCTGGATAACCAGGGTCGTTTGACCATCGCCGAGCGGCTCCGCAAAGAGTTCAACCTGGATGGCGAGGTTTGTGTCCTTGGCAAGCCAAAGTTTCTTGAGATTCACGTCAAGGGCGAACTGGATGCGGCGGTGAAGAGCAGCTTGCCGACCCCGGAAGATTTGGACGAACTGGCACGGGTAGGAATTTAGTTGGTGGACCCCGATAAGGAGTCCGAAGGTGAAAGCGCACTGCGAGGCGCGCATGGTGGACGCGGTTTCAGCCATGCACCGGTTCTTTTAAAAGAGGCAATCGACTTTCTGGCCGTCAAACGCGGCGGGACTTATATCGATGCCACTCTCGGGTTGGGCGGACACAGTTCGGCCATTGCATCTTTGCTCGGCCCCGAGGGCAGGCTGATCGGCTTCGATAAGGACACCCGGGCGCTGGAGATGGCCGGCCAACGGCTGGCTGCCCCCGAGGGGCGCCAACAGGACTGGCCCGAGATCGTGCTGCACCATGCGTCCTATGCCGAACTGGCAGAGCGCGTGGCCCCAGGCAGCGCGGACGGCGTGCTCGCCGATCTGGGCGTCAGTTCGATGCAGTTTGAAGACGCTGGCCGAGGATTCAGTTTTCAGGCGGACGGTCCTCTCGATATGCGGATGAACCCGCATGCCGAGTTGTCCGCCGATCAAGTGGTAAACCAGTTCGACGAGAGCAATCTCGCTGACCTGATTTACGAATTCGGTGAGGAAAGGAGGTCACGGAGAATTGCCAGAGCCATTGTACGGGCGCGGCCGATAAAATCGACCGCTCATCTAGCACAAGTTGTATCGGCCGCGGCCCGGCCAATGAATCAGCCGAGAGGCAAAGGCATTCATCCTGCGACCCTGACTTTCCAGGCAATCCGGATTTACGTGAATCGCGAACTGGAGGACTTGCGGGCGCTGCTCGCAAGCGCGCCCCAGGTGGTAAAGCCGGGTGGAAGACTGGTGATCATCAGCTTCCACTCGCTGGAAGACCGCATGGTGAAAGACGCCCTGCGGGACGGAGCCCGCGATGGCGTGTGGGAGCCGTTGACCAAAAAGCCGGTGATTGCCTCCGAAGACGAGATTGCGGAAAATCCGCGGGCGCGTTCGGCGAAGTTGCGGGCGGCGGTGCGGATGGAACTCCGCAGGCGGGGCGGGAAAAGATAGATTTTTTAAACATGTTGTTAACATTATGTGGAAAAACCTGTGCATGATGTGGAGAACTTTGGAAAGTTAGGGAGTGCACTATGGCGACCTGGGCAGCGGCACTGCCGCAAAAGATGAATGCAGCGTTCGGCGCACGGTTGCATGCCGCGCTGCGCGTACTGATGAGCGCACCGGCGGGCGCGCCGACGAACGCGCCATTGAACGCAACGTCGAGCGCAACGTCGAGCGCAACCCAGCCGAAGGCGGCCCCGGCCTCGCCGCGCCGCTACATGCCTGGGGCTCCCGAGATTTACTTCCGCAAATCGATCGACAACTCGCGCCTGGTGCGCACGCCCGACCCGGTGCAGCAGCGCGAGGTGCGTCTGTTCACCGCGAGCGTGGTGATCTGTTTCCTGGTGGCGCTGGTCTATCTCGGCCAGCACTGCAGCTCGATTGAATACGGCTACAAGATCGAGGACCTGCGCGCCAAGTGCGATCAGATGGCGGACGTCAATCGCACCCTCAAGCTGGAAGAGGCTACGCTGAAAGATCCCGAGCGGATCAACGCGCTGGCCGGTGAGATGGGATTGGCGCTGCCCGCGGTAGGTCAGGTGCAGCACATGGACGAAGGCGATGCGCGGGATAGCGGCGCGCCTGTGATGGCCCGGGCCGACGCCCTCTCGGTCATCTCCGTTCCGAACTAAGCGGATTCCGGCAAATGACGCTCCGGCTGCAGGTTTTGCACAAACATAACCTGTACGGGCCGCCACCGCTGTATTACCTTGGAAAAATGCAGTGGTTTTGTCTTCTTCCAGTGTTCCTGGGCGTGGAGCGCCCGTATGCGGTTTTGTGCAGCTCTCTCCGTGTCTCCGGTCCGGCCGGCGATTCCAGTTTTTGCGCAGGGGACTTTCCAGGTTCCCTGGCGGTGCAGGTGTAAGCGATGGCTACAGGCGCCAAGCCCCCGATTGACGTCAAGTCTCGCCTCCTCAAGTTTGGTGTATTCCTGTTTGTCTGGGCGCTGATCATTGTGCTGCGGCTCACCATTCTGCAGGTGCTGCACTATCGCGAATGGGTGCAGCGGGCGGATCGCCAGCAGCAGCGCACGGTGGAGATCTCTCCGCAGCGCGGCATCATCTACGACCGCAACGGGCAGGAACTGGCGATGACCGTGCAGGTCGATTCCATCTTCGCCGTGCCCAGTGAAATTCCCGATCAGAAGACCACCGCGACGCTGCTGGCCGGCGTGACCGGCGAGGACGCCGACAGCCTGCTGGAGCACATGCAGGCGCAAAAGAATTTTGCCTGGATCGCTCGCAAGGTGGATGGCGAGACGGCGGAGCGTGTGAAGTCGCTGAACCTGCGCGGCATCTACTTTCAAAAGGAGCTGAAGCGCTTCTATCCCAAGCGCGGCCTGGCGGCGCAGGTGCTTGGCTACGTGGGCATGGAAGACACCGGGCTGGCCGGCATCGAGCATCTGTACCAGAACCAGTTGAACGGCGTGAAGGGCCGCGTGGTGATTACCATGGACGCGCGCCGCAAATGGTTCGGACACGTGGAGCAACCGCCCCAGCCGGGTTCGAACGTGGTGCTCACCATCGACGAAAAGATCCAGTTCATCGCCGAAAAAGAATTGCAGCAGGCGATGCTGGATACGCAGGCGGTGGCCGGTACGGTGGTGGTGCAGAATCCGCGCACCGGCGAGATTCTGGCGCTGGCCAACGCGCCTTCGTTCAATCCCAACCTGACGCATGAGATTACGCCCGCCAAGTTGAAAAACCACGCGGTCAGCGATATCTATGAGCCCGGCTCGGTCTTCAAGACCATCGACTACTCGGCGCTCTTCAATGAAAAGCTGGGGCGGCCCGAAGAAATCGTGGATTGCGATCCCGGCTACATTCTGGTCGGAGGCATCCGGATTCACGATGACGGCCATGTCGGCACGGTCAATCTGGAGAAGGCCTATGCCGTGTCGAGCGACGTGGCCGCGGTGAAGATGGCGCTGCGGCTGGGGCCGGAGCGCTTCTACAGCTACATCCGGGCTTACGGCTTCGGGCAGGCCACCAACATTGAACTGCCGGGCGAGACGCGCGGAATTGTGCGCGATCCCAGCCACTGGCACGCCTCGACCATCGGATCGATGGCGATCGGGCAGGCGGTTGGTGTGACGCCGCTGCAGGTGGTGTCGATGATGTCGACGATTGCCAACGACGGCGTCTACTCGCCGCCGCGCATCATAGCCGGGGTCACGCAGCCGGACCAGGGTTACCAGCGCATCGAGTTTCATCCCCAGGGACAACGCCGCGTCATCACCTCCTATACGGATGCCCTCATGCGCCGGTTGACCGAGGAAGTGGTGCTGGAGGGAACGGCGCGCCGCGCCATCCTGGACGGCTACACCTCGGCGGGTAAGACGGGCACCGCGCAGAAGGTGGATCCGGTGACCCATGCGTATTCGAAAACCGACTACATGGCCAGCTTTGTGGGCTTCGCCCCGGTCAACAATCCCGCGGTGACCATCGAGGTGATTCTGGATTCGCCGCGCGGGCTGCATCAGGGCGGACAGGTGTCGGCTCCGGTCTTCAAGCGCGTGGCCGAGCAGGTGCTGGCCTACTACGGCGTGCAGCACGACGTGGAGCCGAAGAAAAATAGCGAGCGCCGCCTGCTGGTGGCGCACGCCGCCGAAGGCGACAGGGAAGATGCGCTGCCGCACACGCCGGGCGAAACAATGGAACTGGAAGATGTGGGGAACCCGGCGCAGGACGCAGGCAAGGCCCCGTCCTCACCGGCCGCGGCTCCGCTGCAGGCGCCCGCTCCGGCGTCGATCAATGCGCGCGGGGGCACGGTGGTGCTCGATGTGGGAGGCGGTTCCACGGTACCATCGCTATTGGGCCTTTCCATGCGCGAGGCGATTGGGAGCGCGCACAAAGCAGGATTTGAATTGCAGGTGGTGGGCAGCGGGACGGCGCGCGAGCAGCAGCCTCCGGCAGGCTCCTACCTGCCGCCGGGCTCGAAGATCGCGGTGCGTTTCACTCATTAACCTTGCCTGCCAGGCAGGCATCGGATGGATTGCGGTGATGAACTTTCTGGAGATTCTCGACGGCGCGGAGGTGCTCGCGCAGAGCGGCGGCGATTGCCCCGTGAAGGGGCTGGACTACGACTCGCGCCGGCTGCAGCCCGGGTGGGTCTTCGTCGCCATGCGCGGAGAATGCACGGACGGCAATCGCTACATTGATGCAGCGATCGCGGCCGGAGCCGTTGCCGTGGCGACCGACTCCGCAGCCGAGACTCCGCGCGAGGGCGTGGCGTGGGCGGTGGTGCCGCATGGGCGGCGCGCGCTGGCCAGGTTGAGCGCAAACTTCTACAAGCATCCGGCGGAGCGGCTGCGCGTAACCGGCATCACGGGAACCAACGGCAAGACTACGGCCACCTTCATTGTCGAATCGATTCTGCGCGCCGCCGGGCGAAAGAACGCGCTGGTGGGCACCATCGAGTGCCACCTGCCCGGAGAGACGCTGCCCGCTCCGCACACCACGCCCGAGGCGCTCGAACTCAACCGCATGCTGGCCCGTGCGCTGGCTCGCGGAGCAACCGAGGCGGTGATGGAAGTTTCCTCGCACGCACTGCACCAGGGACGCATCTTTGGCGTCCCGTTCGATGTCGCGGTCTTCAGCAATCTGACCCAGGACCATCTGGATTATCACAAGACGATGGAGGAGTACTTTGCCGCCAAGCGCATTCTGTTCGAGGGGTGCGGCACCGAGCCTCCGCGCTGCGCGGTGGTGAACCTGGACGATGAGTACGGGCGCAGGCTGGCCGAGTTTTCGCGCCGCCGCTCGCAGGTTTACACCTACGGAATCGAGCAGGGCGACTTTCATGCGGAGCATCTGGAGATGACTCCGCATGAGAACCGCTTTGTGCTGACCACCCCGGATGGCCCAATCGATTTGCGCTCGCCGCTGATTGGCCGGGTGAATGTGTACAACGTGCTTGCCGCCTGCACCGCGGCCTATGCGCGCGGCTGCAATGCGGAGCAGATTGCCCGTGGCATCGCCGCCATCAGCCGCATTCCGGGGCGCTTTGAGCGCGTGGACGAAGCCCAGCCCTTTGCGGTGGTGGTGGACTACGCGCACACCGACGACGCTCTGCGAAACCTGACGCGGCTGGCGCGCGAGTTCGTGTCGCGCAACGTCTCCCCGCAGGATGTATTCGCGCACGGCGTCGCCTCGAATGGCCAGGGCCGGGTGATCACCGTCTTCGGATGCGGCGGCGATCGCGATCACGGCAAGCGTCCGAAGATGGGTCGCGCCGCCGGTGAGGGAAGCGACTTCGTGGTGGTCACCTCCGACAATCCGCGCAGCGAAGATCCCATGGCGATCATCGAGGAGACGCTGGCGGGGCTGCGCGAAACCGGGACCCGCTTTGCCATCGAGTCGGACCGCCGCAAGGCGATTGCGATGGCGCTGGCCGAGGCCCGCGCCGGAGATATCGTTCTGCTTGCGGGCAAGGGACACGAGCGCACCCAGATCACGCGCGACGGCGAACTGCCGTTCGACGATCACCAGGTGGCGGGCGAGGAACTCAACCGCATGGGATTCAGGCGAGGAGGCGAGCACGCATGAGGCTTCCATTGAGCAGGGTTGCGGAATTCACCCAGGCCAGCGGCCGGTTCGACCATGCTGCGGTTGCCGAGGGCTACTCCATCGACACGCGCACGCTGCGTCCGGGCGATCTGTTCTTCGCCCTCAAGGGCGAGCGCCTGGATGGGCACGACTACGTGGAAGCCGCTCTGCAGGCGGGTGCGGTGGCCGCCGTCATCTCTGCGGGCCAGCTCTCCCGCTTTGCCGATCACTCGCGGTTGGTGGTGGTGGCTGACACCACGCTGGCGTTGCAGAACCTGGGTGCGGCGGCGCGGCGGCTGTGGGGAAAAAAGCTGATCGCCGTGACCGGTTCGGCGGGAAAGACCACCACCAAGGATTGCATTGCGCATGTGCTCAGCGCGCAGTTTCACGTGCTGAAGTCGCTGGGCAATCTCAACAATCATTTCGGACTTCCCATGCAGCTGCTGCGCCTGGAGGCCCAGCACGATTTTGCCGTGATCGAGATGGGCATGTCGCACGCGGGCGAGATCGCCACCCTGGCGCGGATTGCGGCTCCGGATGATGGCGTGGTGACCAACGTTGGCCTGGCGCATCTGGAAAGTTTCGGCACGCAGGCAAACATTGCGCGCGCCAAGTATGAGTTGATCGAGGCCCTGCCCGCGGGCGGCCATGCGTTTCTTAACGCCGACGATCCCTATGTTTCGCAATTCGGCCGCGATTTTCACGGCCTTGTAACGCTCTATGGGATCGATCATCCCTGCGACTACCGCGCCGAAAATCTGGTGATGCGCGGCGTGCTGGGTTCGGAGTTCGACGTGGTGGGTCCCGGTTTCCGCGAGCCTGCACGGCTGGCACTGATGGGGCGCCACAACGTGCTGAACGCGCTGGTGGCGGTGGCTGTGGCCGCAGAGCACGGCGTGAAACCCTACGACGCCGTCTCCCGTTTATCTTCGCTTAGCGCGGGCGACAAGCGCGGCGAAGTGCGCGAGGAACATGGCGCGATCCTCATCAACGATTGCTACAATTCCAATCCGCAGGCATTGGACAGCATGGTGGCGGCGCTGGCGCAGACTCCGGCGCGGCGGCGCGTGGTGATCGCCGGCGAGATGCTGGAGCTGGGGCCTGCCTCGCCCGAACTGCATCGCGAGTGCGGCCGCAACATGGCGGCGCAAAAGGTGGACTACGTGGTGGGCGTGCGCGGCAACGGCGAGCTGATTGCCGAAGGCGCCGCCTCCGGCGGTGTGGCCTCGGAGTTCGTGGAGACACCCGAGTTGGCCGGAGAATGGCTGGCGCGGAACCTGCGCGAAGGCGATGCGGTGCTGTTGAAAGCTTCGCGCGGCGTGAGTCTGGAGCGTGCGCTGGCGGTGTTTGAGGCGCAACGGAAAGTCTAGTTCAATCGCGGGCATCGGTCCGCGCAACGATCGGGGAAACTTTGCTCTACTGGCTTTTATATGAGTACATATTCCGGCACTTCAACGTGGGACCGTTCCGGATCTTCCGCTACCTCACGTTTCGCACGGCCTTCGCCAGCCTGACGGCGCTGTTCATGGCGCTCATCATCGGCCCGGCGGTGATCCGCCGCCTGCGCGAGTTCCAGATCGGCCAGTATATCCGCGAGGAGGGTCCGCGCTCGCATCAGAAGAAAGCCGGCACGCCGACCATGGGTGGACTGCTGATCGTGGTCTCCATCGTGCTGCCCACGCTGCTCTGGTCGGACTTGTCGAACGCCTTTGTCTGGCTGGCGGTAGGTTCCACGCTGGGCTTCGGCGCCATCGGCTTTGCCGACGACTATCTGAAAGTGGTGCGCAAGCAGAACCTGGGACTGAATGGGCGCAGCAAGTTGCTGCTGCAGACGTTCGTCGGCTTCGCCATTGCCGTGGCGCTGATTTTCATGCAGGCGGAGGGACAGTATTCCACGCGCCTCATGGTGCCGTTCTTCAAGAAATTCCGGCCTGACCTGGTGGTTGGCCCACTGGTCCGCCATCCTCATCTGTGGCCGATCGCGTTTTTGCCCTTCATCGTTTTCGTCATCTTCGTGCTGGTCGGTTCCACCAACGCGGTGAACCTGACCGACGGACTCGACGGGCTCGCCATCGGCTGCACGCTGATTGCGGCCGGCGCGCTGACGGTGCTCACCTACGTCAGCGGCCACGCCCAGTTCTCCGAATATCTGGAGTTGCAGAGGATGCCCATGGTCGGCGAACTGACGATCTTTTGCGGCGCCATGGTGGGCGCCTCGATCGGTTTCCTCTGGTACAACACCCATCCGGCGGAGGTCTTTATGGGCGATGTGGGATCGCTGGCGCTGGGCGGCGCCATCGGCACGGTTTCGGTCATCATCAAGCAGGAGCTGCTGCTGCCCTTCATCGGGGGAATCTTCGTGCTGGAGGCGCTCTCGGTGATTTTGCAGGTGGGCTCGTTCAAGCTGCGCGGCAAGCGCATTTTTCTGATGGCGCCGCTGCACCACCATTTCGAGCAGCTTGGCTGGTCGGAGTCGAAGGTGATTGTGCGGTTCTGGATCGCATCGCTGATCTTCGCATTGTTTGCGCTCACCACGCTGAAATTGCGATAAGTTTAAAGCAATCCGGCGGAAGGCAGGAACGAGGGTATGGAAGTCAAAGGCAAGCGGGTTCTGGTGGTTGGATTGGGCAAGTCGGGCGTGGCCTCAGCGCTGTTTCTGGCCTCGCGAGGCGCTCTCGTCACCGTCAGCGACGCCAAGCGCGAAGACCAGCTGCGCAAGGAGATCCCGGCGCTGCTGGAGCGCGGCATTACGGTGGAGACCGGCAAGCACGGCGAGCGCACCTTCGCCAATCAGGATCTGATCGTGGTCAGTCCCGGCGTTCCCGGCGGCCTGGCCGCGCTGCAACACGCACGGAAACTTGGCATTCCGATCATCGGCGAAATCGAGCTGACGGCGCGCTTCCTCGAAGGAAAGATCATCGCCATCACCGGCTCCAACGGCAAGACGACCACGACCACGCTGGCTGGGGAGATCATCGCCTCCGGCGGGCGTAAGACGCTGGTGGGCGGAAATATTGGCACGCCGGCCATCACCTTTGTCGATCAGTCTTCGCCCGACACCTGGGTGGTGCTGGAGCTCTCCAGCTTTCAACTGGAGTCGATCGAGACCTTTCGTTCGCATATTTCCGCGGTGCTCAACCTGACGCCCGATCACCTCGACCGCCACGGCTCCATGGAAGCCTACGTCGCGGCCAAGGCGCGCATCTTCGAGAATCAGAGTGCGGGCGACTACGCGGTGTTGAACGCCGATCACGAGGCCACGCGCGCGCTCGCCCAGGGAATCAAGCCACAGGTGTTGTGGTTCAGCCGCAAGCATGCGGTGGAGCGCGGCGCGTTTGTGAAGGATGGCGCAATTGTGGTTCGCGACGTTGTATCCGCGAACCAGGAGACGGTGGAGATCATGCCGCTCACCGAGATTGCGCTGAAGGGCGCACACAACGTGGAGAACGTGCTGGCCGCCGTCGCCATCGGCATGGCCGCCGGAGTGGAGCCTGCGGCGATTCGCCGCGCGGTCAAGGATTTTCGCGCCGTGGAGCATCGCCTGGAGTACGTGGCCACGCTGCGCGGCGTGCAGTACTACAACGATTCCAAGGCTACCAACGTGGACGCGACGATCAAGGCGCTGGAGTCGTTCCCGGCCAACGTTCACCTCATCCTCGGAGGCAGAGACAAGGACAGCGACTACAGCGTGCTCAAGCCGCTGCTGGCCGCGCGGGTGAAGCAGGTGTACACCATCGGAGAGGCCGCGGCCAAGATCGAATCGCAGATCGGCGGCGCAGCTCCGGTGCTGAGCGCGCAGACCTTGGAGGCGGCCGTGCGCGAGGCGGCGGAACTGGCGGCCGCAGGCGACATCGTGCTGCTGGCGCCTGCCTGCGCCAGCTATGACCAGTTCTCCAGCTACGAGCACCGCGGACGCGTGTTCAAGGAACTGGTGCAATCCCTGGCAGGCGCGGCGCCTGTCATTTCCGGCGGAGGGCAATAGTGGCCAAGCGCGACAGCATCGATCGATGGTTGTTCGGCGTGACCCTGCTGATGGTCTTTGCCGGACTGGTGATGGTCTTCAGCGCCTCGGCCATCGTAGCCAAGGAGAAGTTCGGCTCGGAGACCTCGTTTCTGGTGAAGCAGGGAGCCTACGCTGTGATCGGCCTGGCAGCCATGTTCGGTCTCATGAATCTGGACTACCGCAAACTCAACCGGCCGGCGCTGGTCTTTCCGTGCCTGGGCATCACCTCGTTTTTTCTATTTGCGGTGTTTTTTCTGGACCGCTCGCATAATACGCACCGCTGGATCAAGCTCGGCATTTTATCGTTTCAACCATCGGAGCTCGCCAAGCCCGCCATCATTCTCTTCATGGCTCACTTTTTAGAGAGCCGTCTGCGCTCCATTACAGACCTGCGCCATACCATCTTGCCGGCGGTTGCGCCTACGGCCGTCTTCTGTGTGCTGATCGTGGCTCAGCCAGACCTGGGAACAGCGATGACGTGCGCGTTCATTACGGCCGCCATCCTGTTCATCTGCGGCATGGAGTCGAAGTATTATGCCTACGCCGCGTTGCTGGCCGCGCCGGCGATGTACGTCCTGCTCTTCCGCACCGCGTGGCGCCTGCGCCGCCTGATGGCATTTGTCCATCCGCTGGCGGATACGCAGGGAGCCGGATTCCAGATCTTTCAATCGCTGATTGCAGTGGGCACCGGAGGGCTGACCGGCCTGGGACTGATGGAGGGCAAGCAGAAGCTTTTCTATCTGCCCGAGCCGCAGACCGACTTTATCTTCGCCGTGGTTTCCGAGGAGTTGGGATTGATCGGCGCGGTCTGCTTCGTCGCGGCCTTTGCATTTTTCTGCTTCCGCGGACTGCGCGCCGCTTGGCGCACGCGCGATAACTTTGCCCGGCTGCTGGCCGTTGGCATCACGGCCATGATTGGCATCCAGGCGTTTTTCAATATCAGCGTGGTGCTTGGACTGTTGCCCACCAAGGGGATTCCACTGCCGTTCGTCTCCTACGGCGGCTCCTCGCTCATCGTTACCCTGGCCTGCGTGGGAGTGCTGCTCAACATCACGCAGCAGACGGATTGAGATGAAGATCGTCCTTGCCGGCGGCGGCACCGGCGGCCATGTGATTCCCGCCCTCGCCATCGCGGAAGAACTCCGCCGCAACGGACACGAAGCGGCGTTCGTGGGCACCGCGCGCGGCATTGAAACGCGGCTGGTTCCTGCGGCCGGCTTCCCGCTGCATCTGGTCAAGGTCGGAGCGCTCAATCGCGTCAGCCTGGCAACTCGCCTGCGCACCTTGATAGATTTACCATTGTCGATCTTTGCCGCGATGCGCATTCTGCGCGGCTTTCAGGCGCAGGTGGTGATCGGCGTGGGCGGCTATGCGGCGGGCCCGGCGACCCTGGCTGCGGTGCTACTGCGCATTCCGGTGGTGCTGTTTGAGCCGAACGTGGTGCCCGGCTTTGCCAACCGCGCGGTGGCCCGCTACGCCGCCAATGCGGCGGTCCACTTTGAGCAGACCGGGAAGTGGTTTCCCCGCTTCGAGGTGACCGGAGTTCCGGTGCGGCCCGCGTTCTTCGCGCTGCCCGCGCGGCAAACCCAGCCGCCCGCGCTGCTGGTCTTTGGCGGCAGCCAGGGCGCGCGCGCCTTGAACCGCATCGTCCGCGAGTGCGCCGGGGAGCTGCTCCAGCGCATCCCAAATTTGAAGATTGTGCACCAGACCGGAGAGCGCGAGTTTGAGGAGTTGCGCCAGTTCTACCAGAGTGCCGGCATCGGCGTGGAGGCCCACGCGTTCCTGGACGATATGGCGCAGCGCTTTGGCGATGCCGACCTGATCGCCTGCCGCTCCGGCGCCTCCACGGTGGCCGAGATTGCGGCGGCGGGCAAATGCGCCCTCTTTGTGCCGTTCCCCGGCGCCGCCGACGATCATCAGCTGCGCAATGCCGAGCTGCTCGCTCAGGCCGGGGCCGCGCTGCTGATTGCGGAGAGAGAGCTGACGGCCGAGCGCTTCATGGACGAGGTGACCGCGCTGTTGCAGTCGCCCCAGAGAATGGCGGAGATGGGTGCCACGGCCCGCACGCTGGCGCACCGCGATGCCGCCGTCCACATCGCCGGAATGGCTATTCGCGCGGCGGAGAATTCGAGAGCCCGGAAATCCGCGGCCAAATCGTCATAGCGTCAGGTATTCGCGAATGTATTCGTCGTTGGAGTTCGCGATTTCATTGGCGTCTCCCTCGAACAGTTTTTTGCCATCCTTCAGCACCAGGAAGGTTGTTTTCGAATCCCAATTCCATCCGTGCGGCACGGGCGCCATTTTGTTCTGCTGCGGGTTGAAGTAGTGCGTGGCCATGGTGAAGGCGTCCTGCAGGCGATGGGTCACCAGCAGCGCGCTGGATTTGTAAACGTCGCGCTGCTTCACCAGCAGCTCCACAATCGTGGTCGAGGTCACCGGGTCCAGGCCCGCGGTGGGCGAGTCGTAGAGCAGCACCTCTGGGTTGGAGATCATGGCGCGGGCGATGGCCACCCGGCGCCGCATGCCGCCGGAGAGTTCGGCGGGAAACAGCTCCAGGGTGTGCTCCAGCTCCACGAAGCGCAGCGCCTCCAGAACGCGCCGCTCGATCTCTTCCTCCGGAACTTTTTCCTCGTGCAGGCGGAAGGCGACGTTGTCTTGCACCGTCAGCGAATCGAACAGAGCCGACTCCTGAAAGACCATTCCGAGATGGCCGCGCAGCGGGATGAGCTCCTTCTCGCGCATCGCCGTCAGCTCCTGCCCCTGCACAAAGATCCGTCCGCTATCGGGGCGGGTCAATCCGAGGGTGAGTTTCAGGATGGTGGTCTTGCCCGAGCCTGCGACGCCCAGCAGAACTTTGGTGGCGCCGCTTTCGAGTTCGAAGGAGAGGCCGTCGAGGACGACATGCTCATCGTAGCGCAGGCTCACATCTTCAAAGACGACCGCCTTCGTCCCGTTGTGGCTGGTCTCGCTCATGGCTTAAAACGGCCCCAGCACCACCATCAGCAGGCGGGTGATGAACAGGTCGACGGCGAGGATGAGCACGCTGGCGGCGACCACGGCCTGGGTGGTGGCGCGGCCCACGCCCTGGGTTCCGCCCTTGGCGGTCATTCCGTAGTAGCAGCCCACGGTGGCGATGATGAAGCCGAAGATCACCGGCTTGATCAGTCCCATGAAGACGTCGGGGTAGCGAAGCGTCTGCCAGGCCGAGGTCCAGTACTCGTGCAGATCCAAGCGGAGCAGCAGCAGGGCGATGGCCGAGCCGCCGCATAGCCCCACCAGGTCGGAGAGAATGGTGAGGAAAAACAACATGAACATGGTGGCCGTCAGCCGCGGCGTCACCAGTTTGCGGGTGGGATCGGTGCCCAGGGCGCGCATGGCGTCAATCTGCTCGGTCACCTGCATGGAGCCCAGTTCGCTGGCCATGCCGCTGGCGTTGCGTCCGGCCACCATCAGGCTGGTGAGAACCGGACCCAGCTCGCGCACCATGGAGATGGAGACCAGCTGCCCGGTGAAGGAAAGTGCGCCGAAGCGCGCCAGTGAATTGGCGGTCTGCAGGGCCAGCACGGCGCCGGTGAAAAAGCCGGTAAGGACCACGATAGGCAGCGAACCTACGCCGATGACGTCCATCTGCTGCACAATGTCGCCGATGTAGCGCGGTTGGCTGAACAGGTTGGCAAAGGCGTGCCAGGAGAGGAGGGAATACTCCTGCACCGCCAGAACGTTGCCCTTCGCGTATTCAGTCAGCGAGAATGCCATACCGTACGGGACGCCGTTTCTCAGGGGATTCGGGTGCTGCTGCGCTTAAGCGACTATATCAAAACGAAAGCACATGGAACAGGAAAGCGGCGGAGTTGCGCTTCCGCCGCCGGACGCATACAGTTACAGGCCGGGTTGGTCGGAGCAAGGAGCGCGGTTGCCGCAGTCGCCCATATTCATGCAGGAACGGGAGTCGTGTTTCTCCTGTGGAGAGCATCGCATGCGCTATCTCCACCTTCAAACCCGCGATCTCAACCGGCTGCCGGCCGTGGTTTTTGTCCAAGGGCTCATGGGCTACAGCTTCAGCTGGCGGCACAATATCGATTTTTTTGCCCGGCAGCGCGAGGTCGCCGAGTTCAACCGCTGCCTCCTGCGGTTCCTGGAGACCTGATCCGTTCGTAACCTGGCGCGCCCATCGCATCGCCGCGGCAGCCGGAGTCAATGTCATAATGAGTCATGAGCTTGCGCGAGCAGTTCGTGGGAGCGCTGCGCGGCGTCGATCGCGGCGCCTGGGTGCGATTCCTGATCGCCCTTGTCGGGCTCTCGCTGGCCTTTGCCTCGGCGCTGCTTTCCACCGCCTCCAGCGAGGCCGGGGATGTGCTCGCCACCGTCGTTTTTGCCTCCGCCGCGCTGCTGCTGGCGGGTGTGGTCGCCGTGACCACCGTCCCTTACCTGGCGCGCCGCGTGGTTGGGAATCGGGTTCAGGACGCGCTGAATTTTGAGGTCACGCGCCAGGGCCTGGTCTATCTGGGCCTTGCCCTGCTCATCGGTATCGCCGCGCTCAACACCGGCAACAATTTGCTGTTCATTGTGGTTGCCGCCATGCTTGGCGCGGTGCTGGTCAGCGGCATCGTCTCAGCGGTGATGATCGGCGGGCTGGAGGCGGGAGTGCATCTTCCGCATCATGTGTTTGCCGGGCAGAGTTATGCCGGCGCGGTGCTGCTGCACAACCGGCGCCGCCTCCCGGTCTTCTCCATCTCCGTGGTGCCGCCGCTTCGCAAGGCGGAGCGCGGTACCTGGCGCTGGCGTCGCTCCGTCTACGTCTACCCTCCGGCGCATACCGGGCGCAAGCCCATCCTTCGCTGGCCTGACTTTATTTGCACCCGAGTTGTGCCGCCGCCCCCGTTGCCGCCCGTCTTTGAGCAGGGCGTGTACTTTCCCTATCTTCCCGCGGGATACCGGCAGAGCGCCGAACTGAATCTGTGCTTCCCCCGGCGTGGACTGTATGCGCAGCGCGGTGTGGGAATCTCCACCCGCTTTCCGTTTTCGTTTCTCAACAAGACGCGCACCGTCACGCTCGATCAGGAAGTGCTGGTGTATCCCTCGGTTGCGCCCAACGAAAAAGCGCTGGAGGTACTGCCGCTGATCACCGGCGAGTTGGAGACCAACCTGCGGGGTCGCGGCCAGGATCTCTACCGCATCCGCGCCTACGAGCCGGAGGACAGCTCGCGCCACGTGGACTGGAAGGCCACCGCGAAATCCGGCGAATTGAAGGTACGCGAATTCACGCGCGAGGATGAGCGCAGCCTGTGCATCATCTTCGATAATCCCGCTCCCGGCGTGCTGGACGAGGCACATTACGAGCGCGCCGTCAACACGGCGGCTTCCATCGCCTGGCATTTTTTTCAGGAGAACACCGAATTGCGCTTTGCCGCCCCGGAGCTTTCTCCGGAGTCCGATGTGTACGCTTTCCTCGAATATCTGGCGCTCGCCCAGCCGACCACCTCGGATGCGTTCCTCGGCAGCCTTGCCGTTGGCCGGCAGTACAACGTCATCATCACGGCGTGCCCGCGCGGCCAGGTTCCCATGCGGCTCTGGCAGAGCTCGTGGGTGGTCTTCGCGCAGGATTAGCGCACCTCTCCGGTTGATGCATACAGGACTGGCGGGTGCCCCAGGTTCCGCGCGCTAACCTGGGAGAGCAGAAAGCCTCGGGATACAGCAAATCGGAAACCGATTTCACCGCTGCCGCGATGTTCAACGATTGTTATGTTTAACGTTGGCTGCTGGCCGGGGTTTGGGCCTCGGCAGTTTTTGGTTCGCTCGCCCTGAGGACGGTTTGCGACAGGCTGGTAAGCAGTGTTCCGCAGTGCTCCACGATGTTCATCAGGCTCAGCAGAATGTCTTCGCGCACGGCGGCGTAGTCGTCATAGTCGCGGGTCAGCACATAGGCCTGCATCTCCAGTTCGAATCCGCTGCCGGAAAGGTTCGCCAGGCGCATCCACGCGCTGGAGCTCTCCAGCCGAGGATGCTGGCGCAGCATGGCGCCGGCCTGTTCCAGCACGGCGTCCATTTGCGCGCGGGTGGTCGAGTAGCTCAGCGTGAGGGTGCAGAAGATGCGCATCTTGTCGCGGGCGCTGAGGTTTTCGACGTTGGCGGTGGCCAGCGAGCCGTTGGGCACCGAGATCAGTCCGCGCTCGAAGGTGCGGATGCGGGTGGAGCGCAGGCCGATGTCCTCCACCGTGCCGATGGTTTGACCGACGCGGCACAGGTCGCCGACGCGCATCACGCGGTCGGTGAGGATGCTGAGTCCGCCGAAGAGATTTTCGATGGTCTTCTGCGCGGCCAGGGCGACGGCGATGCCGCCGATGCCGAGTCCGGCGAGCGCCGCCGATAGATTGAAGCCCGCCAGATAGAGAATGCTGAGCAGCGCCACGGTGGCGATGACTACCTTCAACATGCGATGCAGCAGCAGGAAGAGCGAAAGCTGGCCGCGCTCCTCGGGGGCAGTGATGCGGCGGCGCATGCGCTCGGTCCACAAGGTCACGAAATCCCACAGCAGCCACGCCACGGCGAACAGCAGCGCCGTGCCCTGCACGCGCATGTAGTATTCGCGGAAGAGCAGCGGCACGGTGAGCAGGTGCATGCCGATGGCGTGCGCGGCGGCGGTGGCGAACAGCAGCACGGGCCCACGCACGTTTTCCCACACTTCCCACTTGGCGGCGCGATGCTGGATGCGGCCCAGGAACCACTCGGGCGCGCGCACCACGATAAAGGTGATGACGGCGGCCACCAGCAGCGCAACCGGGATGAGCAGCAGAAAGGCCAGCCAGACCCAGAGCGGAATGGAAAGAATGCTGTGGCGGACGACGATGGCAGGCAGATGCTGCTCGATTTCATGCGAGCGCACGTCGTTGGCGAGGTCTTCGGTTTTGCTAAGCGTGCTCCAACTGATGAGCCAGAGATGGCCGCTGTTGCCGTCGGGCACGCGCACCATTAGCAGCGGCAGTTCTTTGCCGTTGACGGAGAATTCGCCGGCGCGCTCCTGGTTGGGTTCCAGTTGCGGATCGTAGAGCAGTTCAGGATTGTCGGTGACGGAGCCGAGGCGCCCCACGTAGGCGTTGTTGAGCAACGCTTTGAGATCATCGACGACCCGCGTGGTATCGATCTCGGTTTCCTGCCGGGGGAGCTGGAGGTATTCGGCGGCTCGCCCGTTGTCGCCGCGTTGCGCGGCATCGATAAAGCCGGTGAGGGTGCCGCGCGGCGTGTCGCGCCCCAGCGGATCGATATATTTTGCGGCGGCAGATGGCGTGCCGCTGGCGGCATTGGCGGCGGAAGAAAGCGCCTTGAAGACAGTCTGGGCCAGCAGCGGAGCGCACAGCAGGCTCAGCAGCAACAGGTGGCGAAGGCTCGCTCTCAGGATCCGCATTGTTATCAGGGTACCTCTTAGCGCGGCTTAGACGCTAGCGCAGGCCAGAGACAACGAATGGTTGCCGAGGGATGGAAGTAAAGCCCGGCAATCATTTTAGCCGCGCATCGACATCGTGGCGAATTGCGGGACTGACGATCGACTCAATTGCGAGAATGCGAAGGCGTTCGGCTTCATCGGCCTCACCGACACCAGCGAGTATTTCGATGAGATGCTGGACGTCTTCTATGTAATTCTCAACATCCGCCTTTTGGCGCATGATGGAAGAGGGGGTAGCCTCGGTAGGAGTGTCTGCGATGCTCCTGTTGAGCCGACCAGCCAAGCGGACTAGCGCTTCCAGCGGAGACCGGATGAAAGCTCGCGCCAAAGAGTAGTCCCTCGTGTGAACCAGTGCGGCTCGGGCCAACGGAAAACACCTTCGAGCAAACTCACGATCTCCTTTTGCTATCTCTGCGAATAAAGAGCTGGTCCGCTCGACCTGTCCAAGCTTTTCATTGATCGCGCTAACGTCGTCAAATAATTCGCGGTCTTGCGAGCCATCGCGAAGAGCTGTATCCTTCGCGTCCCTGATCGATTCGAGCTCAGCTCGGGCTGGAGGATAGACGTCCCCGAGCTGCACCCAGTAGCTAAGGGCGAATGAGAGACGGACTCCGCGCAGAACTGGGTCTGGAGCCAGGGCACTCTCATGGAACCAGCGATACTCCTTGAGCGCCTCATCGTACTGGCCGCATTCGACTAACTTGCGTGCGTCCTTGAGCACCTCGCTCGGATCACGATCCGTCATGTCTGCTTGCCCCTTCTATTTTGTCTCCGGCTTCCAGCGGAGGATGGGTTTGCGGGCGGCGGCGGTTTCATCCAGGCGCGACAGGCGCGTGGAGTGCGGCGCATTGCGCACCAGGTCGGGCGAGTCGATGGCTTCCTGCGCGATGGACTTCATGGCTTCGACAAAGCGGTCGAGTTCTTCCAGCGGCTCGCTCTCGGTGGGCTCGATCATGAGCGCGCCGGGGACGACCATGGGGAAGCTGACCGTGTAGGGATGGAAGCCGTAGTCGATGAGGCGCTTGGCGATGTCTCCGGTTTTGATGCCGAGTTTGGACTGGAGCTTGTCGCTGAAGACGACCTCGTGCATGGAAGGCGTGTCGTAGGGAAGGTCGAAGGTGCCTTCGAGTTTCTTGCGCAGGTAGTTGGAGTTGAGCACGGCGTCCTCGGTGGTCTGGCGCAGGCCGTCGGGACCGTTGGCCATGATGTAGGCGAGGGCGCGGACGAACATGCCGAAGTTTCCGAAGAAGGCGCGCACGCGTCCGATGGAGTGCGGGTGCGTGTCGTCGAGGCGCAGGGTGCCGTCGGCGTTTTCCACCACAAGCGGCGTGGGCAGGAATGGCTCCAGATGCGCCTTGCAGGCGACGGGACCGGAGCCGGGACCGCCTCCGCCATGCGGAGTGGAAAAGGTTTTGTGCAGATTGAGGTGCATCACGTCCACGCCGAAGTCTCCTGGGCGGGCCTTGGCGACCAGGGCGTTCATGTTGGCTCCGTCCATGTAGAGCAGGCCGCCCTTGCGGTGGAGGATTTCGGCGATCTTTGCAATCTGCTCGTCGAAGATGCCGAGGGTGTTGGGGTTGGTGAGCATGAGGCCCGCGACATCTTCGTCCATCTCGGCTTCGAGGGCTGCAAGATCGACCATGCCGCTGGAGTTGCTGGGCAGGCTTTCCACCTGGTAGCCGACCATGGCAGCGGTGGCGGGGTTGGTGCCGTGAGCGGAGTCGGGGATCAGAATTTTTTTGCGCGGGTTGCCCTGCGATTCGAGGTAGGCGCGAATGAGCAGGACGCCGGTGAACTCGCCGTGGGCTCCGGCGGCGGGCTGCAGGGTGATGGCGTCCATGCCGGTGATTTCCAGGAGCTGATCGGCGAGCGCCTTCATGATGCGCAGCGCGCCTTGCGAGATTTGTTGCGGCTGATAGGGGTGGGCTCCGGCGATTCCGTCGAGGCGGGCGACGACCTCGTTGACACGCGGGTTGTACTTCATGGTGCAGGAGCCGAGCGGGTACATGCCGAGATCGACCGCATAATTCCAGGTGGAGAGGCGGGTGAAGTGGCGGATGATTTCGATCTCGCTGACCTCGGGGAGCGCGGCGGGCGCGGTGCGCAGAGCATTGCCGAGTTCGGCAGCGGCATCGACTTCAGGAACATCGAGCGGCGGCAGGCGATAGGCTTTTTTGCCGGGCGAGGAGTGCTCGAAGATGAGGCCTTCGTCCTGGGAAATATGCGTGCTGGTCTTGATATGTTCGGAGCTCATGCAGTCACCTCCAGGGCACGAAGCTGGCGTGCGGCGGTGTCGATGGCGGCGCGCGATGTGAGTTCGGTGGCGCACCACAGGGCGGCGTTGCCGAGCTCGGGATAGAACTTGGCCAGCGGCAGGCTGCCGATGATTTTGTTTTCCGCGGCGAGGCGGCGCGAGATTTCGGCGGGGTCTTCGCTGGTCTGGAGGACGAATTCGTTGAAGCGTGGCGCGCCTTCAAACAGCAGCGTGGCTTTGGCGCCGAGAGTCTTGCGGGCGTAGGCGGCCTTGGCCAGATTCTGCGCGGCTAGCTGGGGCAGGCCCTCGCGTCCGTAAACACCGAGGAAGATGTTGGCTACGAGGGCGAGCAGGGCCTGGTTGGTGCAGATGTTGCTGGTCGCCTTCTCGCGGCGGATGTGCTGCTCGCGGGTGGAGAGAGTGAGGACGAAGCCGCGCTTGCCGTTGCGGTCGGTGGTCTGTCCGGCGAGGCGTCCGGGGATTTGGCGGACAAACTTTTCGCGGGTGGCGATGACTCCGGCGTACGGGCCGCCGTAGCTGAGAGGCACGCCGAAGGACTGGGCTTCCATGGAGACGATATCGGCTTCGGCGGGCGGGCGGACGATGCCGAGCGAGACGGCTTCTGCGATGGCCACGACCAGCAGCGCGCCCTTGGCGTGGACGACCTCGGCGATGGCGGCCACGTCTTCGATGGTTCCGAAGAAGTTGGGCGATTGGATGAGGACGCAGGCGGTGTTTGAGGTGATGGCGGCATCGAGGGCGGCGAGATCGATGCGGCCGTTACTGGCGAACGCGGCCTCGGTAAGCGGCAAGCCCTGGTATTGGGCGTAGGTGGCGATGACCTGGCGGTACTCGGGATGGACGCTGCGGGCGAGGATGGCGGAGTGGCGTCCGGTGAGGCGCATGGCCATCATGACGGCTTCGGCGGCGCCGGTAGAGCCGTCATACATGGAGGCGTTGGCGACCTCCATGCCGGTGAGTTCGCAGATCATGCTCTGGAACTCGAAGATGGCCTGCAGGGTGCCCTGGGCGATCTCCGGCTGATAGGGCGTGTAGGCGGTGAACCACTCGCCGCGCGAGATGAGCGCGTCGATGACCAGCGGGCGGTAGTGGTGGTAGGCTCCGGCGCCGAGGAGAATGTCGTATCCGGTGCCGTTTTCGGCGGCGCGGGCGCGGAACCAGTCGACGATTTCGCTCTCGGCCATCTGGCGCGGAATGGCGAGATCGCGGTTGAGGCGGAACTCGGCAGGGATGTGCGAGAAGAGCTCGTCGATGGAGGAGACGCCGATCTCACGCAACATGAGGGCGCGCTCGGCAGGAGACTTGGGGAGATAGCGCATGTTGGAATTGTAAATCCTAATGGAAAAGGCCCCGCAGGGCCGTGTGGATTATGGGCGGCTGGAGCGGGTGGAGGGATGGCACGTCCTGCTCTCCCACCTTAGCCGCGCAAAGAACGCGCGGCGGAAGGTGGGGTACCCATCAGCGTGCCGGGGCGACAAGGCCCCACATTCGCCAAACGAGGGCGGATGTGGGCCACCCGGAAAATTCGGATTAGGCGTGCTCCTCAGCGATGAACTTCTCGTAGTCGTCGGCCG
>Ga0316217_10002094_pt1 | contig 24657 bp, 12 predicted proteins | sample 1anoAmetaG_FD_203633 | JGI IMG/M metagenome (GOLD analysis project Ga0316217, IMG submission 203633) | Freshwater microbial communities from Trout Bog Lake, Wisconsin, USA - 1anoA | ecosystem: Environmental > Aquatic > Freshwater > Lake > Hypolimnion/Profundal zone | place: USA: Wisconsin...
TGAGTTGGTTGCCCCAGAAATTCTTGTAGAGATTCCGCCGCACACGGTAGATGCCATTCGCGCGATCCGAAAACGGCTCCCAGAGAAAAGTTTTCCCGCGCTGGCGGACGCGCAGCAGCGTCTTGCTTCCGGTGACATCCGCCATGTCGCGGATCTTGTCGTCGGTATAATAAGGAAACAGCGCGGAGTTCGCGTCACGGCGACCGGCGGTGAGGCCGCCGTTGCTGGAGATGAACAGCCAGTGGTCCGCGTCGCTGACGACCGTCATGAAAAACGGACGCATCCGGTCATAGTTAGCGATTCGGTAGAAGTCTTCACCTTCCAGAAAAACCTGTTCTCCCTGGACCGGTTCGCGGTTGACACAGCGGGGGCTTTTGCCGAGATACAATTGTGTGGCCATTTCTCGTGTGGGTTCGACGGCGTTTAGACCTGGGCCCGGCGGGCATCAAGATCTTTTTTCATCAAGTCCGTCGTCTTGGAATCAATCGTGTAGAAGAACATAAAGATGGCGCACGACATGTAGAGCACGCCGGGAATAACCGAAACCAGCAGCTTGATGCCGTGGATGGAGGTCGCCGTTTGAACGGCGTCGGGCACATAATGGTAAACCGTCAAAATCCAGCCGGCAATTGCGGCGCCGATGCCCCAGCCAGCTTTTTGCGCAAAGGTTGCGGCGGAAAAATACAATCCCGTCGCGCGCCGGCCCGTCTTCCATTCGGAATAATCCGAGGAGTCGGCGATCATCGTCCACAGCAGCGGCACGGCCGGGGCGTAGGCCATTTTCGCCAGGATGTTCAACACGTAAATAGTGATGATGTCCTTCTCGCCGGGCAGATAAATGGCGATGAAACAAATGCCGGAGATCAGCGAACTGGCGATGAAGACGTTGCGATTGCCGAAGGCTTTGGCCAGCGGCTTCGACAGCGGCAACGCGACGATGAGCGCAATCGTGCCAATGACGTTGAAGAGCTGGACGTTGTCCTCCTTCCCAATGTAATACTTGAAGTAGTATGCGATCGCCGCATTTTGCATGGCGAACATGACGAAGGAGATGATGCCGACGCAGGCGAGAATCATCCACGGCCGGTTCTTGAACAAATTCTTGAGGTCCTCTTTCAGCGAACTCGGCAGTGCGGTTGAGGGCTGCACTCGTTCCTTGGAAGTCGCGAAGGTGATGAAGAAAAAAACCACGCTCAAGAAACCAAACATGATCAGCGTGTATTGGAAACCGGCAGCCTTGTCACCATTGCCAAAATATTTCGCCAGCGTCAGTGCCAGACCGGAAACTACAAACTGACCGAGGAAAGCGCAGATGAAGCGGTAGGTGTTCAAACCTGCGCGTTCGTAGGTGTCTGAGGTCATCACCGCCGCCAGAGAAGAATAGGGCAGATTGACGGCGGCATAGGCGGTCATCAGCAACACATAGGTGGCACCCGCGTAGATGATTTTGCCCGTCTCACCCAGGTTCGGCGTGGTGAAGGTCAGGATGGCCAGCACCGCATACGGGATGGCTCCAAACATTATATAAGGACGGAATTTTCCCCAGCGCGTTTTTGTGCGGTCCGAAATGATGCCGATGACTGGATCAATCCCCATGTCCCAAAAGCGGGCGATCAGCATGATGGTGCCAGCGGCGGCGGCGGGAATTTTGTAAACGTCCGTGTAAAAAAACAGCAGCCAGAAACCCACCATGTCCCAGACGAAGTGCGAAGCGGTGTCGCCCAAACCGTAGCCGAGTTTTTCCTTGAAGGTCAGCAGCGTGGAAGTTCCACCCCGCTTGTCCGCATTGGCGACAGCCGATAAATCTGCGACGGGAGAATCTTGTTCAACAGAGTTCATATTTATTTGGCTGGACCAGTTGATGATTCACCAGTCGTGGCGACGGCTGCCGAGGGTTTTGCCGGCTCGTCCACATAGAACGGAATGTTCGCGTGAGCGGCGTGACCGTGACCGTCAAAAACGTAGGTGAACAGGCGATACGCGCCGGGTTTGTCCGGAGCCTTTAGCGAAATCTCACTGGCAGCCGGATCGGCAATCAAACCCGGCAGCGGCGCGGGCTTCGACTCGGTATCGCCGCCAATCTTGGTTTCGGTGCTTTCGTGCATGACTTCCCACCGGTATGTGAGCGGTTCGTGGTTGAGATCGCTGGCCGATACTTTGGCGGCATACGTTTGTCCGACGACCAGCCGGACATTTTGCGGCGCGGTCTTGCCATCCAACCACGTTCCTTCCAGACGCGGGCAGCGGTTGGTGGGCCAGCCCCCCGTCCAGATATGATGCATCACGTCCACCGGTGCGGTTTCCTCGCCGGAACTTAAAAACATGCCATACCAAGTCGGCGTGCGTTCCTGTTTGTTGCCCCAGAGGAAAACGTAGGAACCAAGACAAAGTTTTTGATCCGATTCAATGACCACATGGAAACGCTTTTCATAAAGATCCGCCTTCGTGGTGCTGTCGTTTTCAATCGGCGCGCCCCACTCGGTTTTGCCGCACTCCCAATGTCCGGTCGCGCCCCATTCGGTGACGATGTAGGGTTTGTCCCAGGCTGATTCGCGAAGGTATTTCGGAAGGTTGATGATGTCGGAATACATCTGGAACGAAATGAAATCCAAATCCGGCGCGCGGGTTTTAACCAAGTCCGCCGTCTCCTGCTTGAAACCGGCCAGCGTCGTGGTGGTCGGATGATTGGGATCAAGTTCATGAATCATCTTGGAAAGGTCATTGACCGCGTCCCACACTTTTGGATTCTTCTCGAAATTCAGTTCGTTGCCAACGACCCAGACGAGGAGTGCGGGATGATTGCGATATTCGAGAACCTGTGATTTCAACAGGGCGAACTGTTTGGCCACCATGTTGGTGTCGCTGTAGTCGAAGCCGCGGCGCTCGTGATCCACATCCAATCCCATCGCCACCATCAATCCGTTGGTCAGCGCCCGATCCAAAACCTGCCGGCCGGTGTCGCGGCCGTTGTCCGTGCTCCAAGTGCGAAAGGAATTCGCGCCGTGCGCCGCCAGTTTCTCCTGGCTGCCGTATTCCAGCCCGGCACCCTTGATGTAAAACGGCTGTTGGTTGACATAGAGCAGCCAGCGTCCGTCCACCTGGCGGAGCTCCACTTTGGCCGGGCCGTTGGTCTTGATCATTTCTTGAGCCAGACTGCCACAGGCAGCCAGGACGCCAACCGAAAATGCCAGCGACCACTTCAGTAAAAAAATCTTCTTAGCATTCATAACATCATTTGTTTGGCAAACCTTCCTGCCGGACCAGAAGGTGTTCCAGTTCTTCCAGCGATTTGCCCTTGGTTTCAGGAATGGCCAGCAAGACAAACAGCAGTGCCGCCAGCGCCATGAGTCCGTAGCCGAGAAAGGTGCCGGCTGCGCCGAAGTGTGTCAGTTCCCACGGAAAAATAAAAGTGACCGAGGCGCTCACGACGGAATTCCAGAAGCCGACCACGGAAATCGCCGCGCCACGGTAGGCGTTCGGGAAAATTTCCGACAGCAGCACCCACATCACCGGCCCCAGCGAAATGGCAAACGACGCAACAAACCCGATGATGGCGAGCAACACCACCGAGGCGCGGATGTTCAATCCGGCGGTGGTCAGCGAATCGTGAAATGGCGTCAGCCGTTCCGCGCCCAGCTTGGTATCGAGGTCGGCGAGAAAATCCTTGTCCGTGGCGAAAACTTTCGGCTCCAGCTTTTGGAGATCGCCAATCAAGTCGGCCGGAACTTTATTTGCACTCAGAACGGCAAAAGATTTTTCCGTCAGTTGATAATTGGAATTGTGAAATGCCCAGGAGCAGGTCAGCAGCGAAATCGCCATCCCGGCGGCCCCGATCACCAGCAGCGGCTTGCGCCCCAGCCGGTCAATCCACTTGATCGCCACGAACGTCATGCCGAGGTTGACCAACCCGACGATGACGGCCTGCTTGAACGCTGCGTTGGTGCCGCCGCCCGCCTGTGAAAAGATCGTCGGCAGATAATAGAAGATGGCGTTGATGCCGGTGATCTGCTGGAAGAACGCAATCGTCAGCGCGATCAACATCACAAACCGCATCCGGCGGCTGAACAAAATACGCATTATGGACCGTATCTTCCGGAAAAACGATACATTCACCCCGACGCCGGCAACTTGTTCCGCCGCGTTCTGGCGGACGCTGCGGATTTCCTCCGCCGCGTGCTCCGGACCGGCAACCTTCGTGAAAATTTTCAGCGCCTGGTCTTCACGGCCTTTGCCGAACAACCAGCGCGGACTTTCCGGCACGAAAAACAGCAGGAAGAAATACAACGCCGCCGGAATGGCTTCCACGCCCAGCATCCAGCGCCAGCAATTGTCGCCGAGTCCCAGCAGGAAATAATTGGAAAAGAACGAAGCCGAGATGCCGATGACAATCATCAGCTGGTTGAACGAAACCAGGCTGCCGCGCAACGCGGACGGCGCAATTTCGGCGATGTAAACCGGCGCGATAAGAATCGCCCCGCCCACCGCGATGCCGCCGAGCACCCGCGACAAGACGAAGATGGAAAAATTCGTCGTGGTCGCCGACAGCAGGGCGGAAACGGTGAACAGCACCGCCGTGAGCATCAGGATTTTTTTCCGGCCGAAGGCGTCGCTCAGGAATCCGGCCAGCGCGTTGCCGCCCAACGCGCCCCAGCCGAGACAGCTCACGGCCAGGCCGAGCTTCCAGTCGCCGCCAGGGCCGGTCAGGGCAAAGTAGTTCTTGATGAACGGCACGGCACCGGAAATCACCGTGGCATCAAAGCCCAGCAAGAAACCGCCCACCGCCACAATCAACGCGACGGACACCGTGAATAATTTGCCCTGTTTCATAATGAGGATGATCTTGCTTGTTCCACGGTCTTTGTCGTCAGCCAGTTTTTTCAACTGAACCCGTCAAACCACAGGTGTTCGCCGCCAAAACCCCGATGCCTAGACTGAGGCGACAAAGGTCAAAACCCATGCCGAGCGGACGGAATTTCTTAATTTTTTAATTCACATTTTAAATCCGGGAAAATTACGCCGACAACACAACGAGGAAAAGGCATCCCATGCCAAAAAGCGATGCAAATTATGACGCTTCATACGACCCGTAAAATAAATGGAATCTATTGACAATAATTATCGCGGGACTGATTTTATGTCAACGAATATATTACATTTTCGGCGCGGTAAATTGGGCAAAAACATACAAAACAATATTCTGATCGACCGCCAAACCCCAGCGATGCCAGGTTACATCACCAGTTTGTAAAAACGATGTGGTTCAGTGATTGCGTCCGTAATAACCTGAGTTGTCCCGTTACCGGTGACAATGTTCAAGAGTTTCCAATTCGTATCCTCCAGATTGTTCTTATATACCACGAGGTAGGTGAATCCAACCTGCGTCGGAAATGAGAGCGTGGTGTTTGTGCTGTTTAAAGTCACGGTGATGTTCGTGGAGGACGGCACCGGCACCAGCATGTAGAAGTTGGCGTTGGCATTGTTGCCGCTTGTCATTTTAAGCGTCTCCACTCCACCGAGAGACACCACCACAGGTTGTCCATTGGTGTTGAGCAGCGGCACCCACTGCCAGGCCTGCCATCCGGTTCCGGTGGCACTAAAAGTTCCCAAAACCTGCACAGTTTGACCCGGCAAACCCCGGCCGGCTGTCACCAGGCTGTTTGTCACGATGTATGCGCCATTACCACTCGCGAGCCGCGCATAAATATAATAGTTATTCGTCGGTATTGTTCGCGTGTAATTCAACCAGGCACCGGAATACCACCAGCCCACGTTATAGTCGGGAACCCCGGCGTTGACATATTTTTGCCTTATAATATCACTCGCCACCTGGGTGCCACATGAGTCATTCCGGTAGGCGAACTGCTCGCCGCTGATGTTGTTTGGCGTCGTCAGGTCAATCCCCACCACCGCCGGCGTCGCCTCCATGAAGTAGCTGTTGGTCGCCGGGACCGCCGTCGGCACCGGATTATCAATGAACCGGCCTCCGCCAAAATCAAAATCCTCCGCCTCGATCATGAAATTGCTTTGGCTGAAGGTGTCAAAATTATTCACCGAAGCGGTGGTCACATAGCCGCTGGCATCGGTGACGGTGATGGCAACGGAATTGAACTGATTCGGCAGCAGACCATTGAAACTGACATTCCAATTCATGGGCGAACCGGTGAACTGCAACAGCGAGGAAACATCAATCCCGTTGACAATAACCTGCACGCCGCTGGTCGGGATGTTGGTGACCGTGGAGCTGACCGTGAAGGTCAAGTTGCTGGCCGCATTCACAAACACGCCCGAAGAAACCGGACTGATGCCGCTGATCACCGTCGGTTGCGGGACTGGATACACCTCGAATTCCCAGAGCGAGTCGCCGTAAGTCGTGTTGCGCTGCGTGGCATACATCCGCACATAACGCCCGCTGCCCAGCACCGCCAGATCATTGATGCTGCCCGGACCGTTGGTCGTAGTGTAAGCATTGGTCCAATTCGTGTTATCAGAAGAAAGTTGGATGCTGTAACTTTTGGCGGAGGCGGTTTCCCAAATCAGCCGGACGCGGGAAATGTTTTGCACCGAACCCAAATCCACCGCGATCCATTGCGGATCGCTGGAAGCCGACGACCAGCGCGTGGTCGGGTCGCCGTCAACGGCGGCACTGGCGGGATAGCTGGACGATTGGACCGATGAAACCGTGACCGGCTGGTTCAACGCAATGTTGTTGAGGCCGCAAACCTGCACGCGATCCAATTCAATCCAGTTGAGGTTGAATCCGGCGTTGAGCACTTCCAACCGCAGCGCTTTGCTGCCGGTGTCGCCGGAAAGCGGAACATTCGGCAGCGTGATGGTCTGCCAGGTCTGCCAGCCGCCGGTGTTTGGAATTTGAATCGTGCCCAGCACAGTGCCGTCGAGCCGCACCCGTAATTGGCCACCGCCCGCAAGCGAAGCCACACGCAGACTGATGCTGTAAATGGCTTCGGGGTCGGGCACGTTCACGGTGTATTCCAGCCATTCGCCGTTGTTGAGATAACCGACGTCATAGCCGCCGCCGGTGTCCGTGGTGGCTTCGATGCCAACGTCATCCGAACGGTAGGCTCCGCCCGGGTTTCCAACCGTAGTGTTGTAGTAGGCCACACTTTCGCCGCCGGTATCGTAGTTCTCGGCCTCGACACGTCCGGGCAGATTATGAATCGCACCACCGAAAGGTTCTTGTGGTTGCGAATAAACTTCAAACTCCGAAAGTGAATAGCCGTAGCCCGGCAAGGCTTGGGTTGTTGTATAGACTCGAACATAGCGTCCCCTGCCTGAAGTCAAAATGTCTTCGACTCCGCCAACTCCGGTGTTGGTGCTGTAAATGCCGGTCCAGTTGGTGGCATCTGGTGAAATTTGCAAAACGTAGCTGCTGGCATAATTGGTGTTCCATTGCAGCCGGACGCGGGAAAGGTCCTTCATCAAGCCCAAGTCCACGGCAATCCATTGCGGGTCGCTGGACAACGAAGTCCACGCGGAACCCGCATCGCCATCCACGGCGGCGGAGCCGGGAGTGTTCGTGGAGAGCACCGACGAAACAGTCACTGATTGATGCAGCGCCGCATTGGCCAGGTCGCTGGAGGGAATTGCCGAACCGACATTAAATGACCCATTCAGGCGAAGGTCGCGCGACGAAGCGCCGACCATGACTTGAAAAGTTCCGGGAGTGATAATCCAACCGCGAGCCGTGGCATCCCAATTGGCAAAATTTTCCCAATCAAGATTAAACGTCACATGCTGCGTCTGTCCGGGCGCGAGCGTGATCTTTTGGAATCCCTTGAGCTGCTTGGGCGGTTCATTGGCGGCGGCAGGAAAACCGAGATACAGTTCAACCACTTCCGTCCCGGCCCGCGTGCCGGTGTTAGTCAGGTCAAAACCAACTTGCACCTGACCGGAAGGACTCACCGCGCTCACGGTAAGGTTGCTGTAACCGAACGTGGCATAGGACAAGCCAAAACCAAATGGAAAAAGCGGAGTGACATTGTTCGCGTCATACCAACGATAACCGACCTGCAATCCTTCCGAATAGGTGACGTGACCCAGCACACCGGGAAATTGCGCCGTGGCATTTGCACACACTTGATTGGCAGCAGCGGGAATGGTTATGGGCAGTTTGCCAGACGGATTAACGTCACCGAATAGAACCTGCGCCAGCGCGTTGCCATTTTCCTGTCCGGGATACCATGCAAAAAGAATCCCCGCAACCTGGCTGGCCCACGGCATCAAGGTGGCCGATGACGAATAAATCACCACGATGGTATGCGGATTGGCGGCGGCGACCGCACTCACGAGCGCATCCTGACCGTTGGGCAGCGAAAGACTTGAACGGTCGGAACCTTCACTGGTTTGCTGCCCCACGCAGACTATCGCCACATCAGAATTTGAAGCGAGCAAGGCGGCGGCAGAAACACTGGCACCGTCACCCTGACTATAGCTGACGGTGATGCCGGCTCCGGCGCGGCTGGTTATTCCGGCCAGCGGTGTGATGTTATACGGCAGAGTAACACCCGCCGAGCCGGCTCCGGTCGAAATGGGCGATGCGTTGGCGACCGAACCAATTACTGCGATGGAATGAATTGCCGAAGTATTCAGCGGCAGCAAGCCGCTGTTGTTCTGGAGCAGCACGGTTCCTTGCGCGGCGGCGTTGCGGGCAAACTGGGCATGAACCGTGCCGGTCACATTTGAACTCAAGCTGCCGGTGCCGGGATTATCAAACATGCCGGATTGAAACATGCTCGTGAGCGTGCGCTGCACCATGCCGCTGACTTCGGATGAAGGCACATTGCCCGATGTGATGGCGCTGTTAAGCGAACTGCTGGCGAACCCTCCGGAATACATGTCCATGTCCAGACCGTTGTCCGCGCCCGCCACCGTGCCGAAGCCCGCGCCCCAATCGCTCATGACGAAGCCGTTGAAACCCCACAATTTTTTCAGCGTGGCGTTCAGCGCTTCCGACTCGCAGGCGTAGCGGCTGTTCACCCGGTTGTAGGAACCCATGACCGCGCCGACGCCTGCCCGCACGGACGCGCGGAACGGCGGATAATAAATTTCCTGGCGGGTGCGCTCATCCACGTCCGAACTGATCAATGTGCGCAGCGTTTCCTGGTCGTTGCACACGAAATGTTTTGCCGTGGCGATGACGCCCTGGCTTTCGATGCCCTGGATTTCCGCTGCCGCCATCGCGCCGGAAAGCTGCGGGTCTTCGCCGTTGCCCTCGAAGTTTCTTCCGGCCTGATAGGCGCGCGCGGTGTTCATCATCGGCGCGAGCAGCACGTTGACGCCTTTCCCCCGCGCCTCCGCACCCATCAGGCTGCCGTATTGCCGCGAGAGCGCCACGTCCCAGCTCGCCGCGATGGTGATCGGCGCCGGAAACGCCGTGACGTTGTTCGCGCCGTCGCCGATGCCCGCCGGACCGTCCTGCAAATTAAGGGCCGGAATGCCGAGCCGGGTGTTGTTCGGAATATATCCAACATAAGGCCCGGACGCGCCGGCAACCATCGTGACCATTTCGTTGAAGGTCATGGCGCTGACCAGCAACGACGCGCGCTGGCCGGCCGAAAGCGTTGTATTGGTCCAAGACTGGGCGGATAGACTACCCGCCACCGCCAGCCAGATTCCGGTAATACAAACACTTTTGACAATTCGACTCAAAATCCTGATGCGGGTAAAAAAATATGTATTCATAGAGAAGTTCCAAACAACAATCCAACATTGGAAAGCAACGCCGCCTACAGAGCGATTCGTGATCCCTTCGCTTGCCTTGGACCGAAGTGTGATTGCCCTGACTACGGCGATGCCAGCCGGAAAAAGACGCTGGCTTGATTGGGATCGGGATTCAAAACCACCGGACTGGTCGTGTTCGTCTGGTCGAACCAGATTCCGCCCGTCAATGCATTGGTCTGGGTCTGCAAGTGGCAGACAATGTTCGTCGGCCAGGACAAAACCACGCTGCCATTGGACTGGGTCGCGGAAATCTGGAGCGGCGCGGTTTGCTGATAAACGCGCACGTAATCCACCAGCATTTGTTGGGGAAAGACCGTGGTGCCATCCGGGTTGCCGGGCCAGTTGCCGCCGACGGCAACATTGAGAATCAGGAATTGCGGCTGCGTGAAGACCCAGGTGCCACCGCTGGGCAGACTCGCGGGCGTGGCCGTAAAAAATAAATTGGTGTCCAAAAACCATTGGATCTGGTTCGGCGTCCACTGCACGGCGTAAATGTGGAAGTTGTCCGCGAGCGCTCCGCTTGCCAACGTATAGGTGCCACCAACTCCCGAACCGCCGTTGTAGTCCCCGCCATTTTGCGGGCCGTGAATCGTGCCGTGATCGGTCCCCTGATCGCTGACCTTGCCAATGTTTTCCATGATGTCTATCTCGCCGCAGTTAGGCCAGTTGACCCCGGCGTCAATGTTTGTGCCCAACGTCCAAAAGGCGGGCCAGATTCCCTGGCCGCGCGGGATTTTGATGCGCGCTTCCATGCGGCCATAAGCCCATGACCACTTGCCTTCAGTCAGCATCCGCGCCGAAGTGTAATTCTGGCCGCCGTAGCTCTCTTGGTCGGCCTCAATGACGAGTTGCCCCCCTTCGATGCGGGCATTGTTCGTGCGCGATGTGTAATACTCCAGTTCATTGTTGCCATAGCCGCCGTTGTTGCCGATGTCATAAGTCCATTTGGTCGGATCAGGCGAACTGCCGTCGGGTTGGTTGAACTCGTCATCCCAGACAATGTTCAACTGCGTGGCTGGAGGAGTGACCACCGTGCCGCCGGTTTGATTCAAGGTGAGATCGTCGAAATACATCGAGCCATTTTCATTGGTCGGTCCCTGCTCAAAAACCACTTGATAACGCGCATAAACCGTGCCCGCCGGCGCCACCAGGCTGGTGACCGTGTTGGTCACCTTTCCTGGCAACAGGATCACCGACGATGCGTTCGTAAAGGAACATTGGTTGGTGATTTGCAAATCAAACCAGGTGTTCAATCCGCCGAAGCTTGCAATATTGGTGCCGCTCACAACGGCTGACCGGTAGAGAGCCAGGGCATTGTATGACGCGTCGCGAAAACTGACTTCAAGCCAGGCCAATGCTTTTCCATGAATGCCACCGCCATCACCAGAAAGCGAGTAGGCCCAGCCATCGGCCGAGTAGGTAACACCCGGGCCAGAGACGTTGTCCTGATACACACCCGAATAATTTAATGCGCTGATGAACTGACCGTAAGTCTTCAAATAGTAAGATCCGCCATGGGCACCGCTCCCGCCGGATTGGACTGATATGTTGCCGATGCTGTTACCGTAGGTTGTCCAACTGGTAAGATCACCCGTCTCAAAGCCTGAATTGGTAAGGATGTTGGACGCACGCATTTCTCCGGCGGACAGGAGGGCAACCAACGTGACGGCGATGCCCAACGGCCGCGCCAGAAAAACAATTTTAGAAATCACTGGTGAATATATTTTATGGTGTTGGAAGCATTATAGCACGGCGTAAAACATTAATCCAGTATCATTCAAAATACAACCGATTCTCTTTGTTCAAGCCAGGCATTGTCCCCTGAATTTGGGTCACTGGCAAAAGTCGGACCTTTGCCGGTTAAACTATAATTCGGGACATTTTGCGAGATGACAACCCCATCCGTCCATCTCTTGATTTCCGAGTGTCCGTCGGCATACGAAAGACCGCCGGCGTTGCCATGGCGCGTGGACGGAACATTGATCCATTTGTTCTGCAAGCCAGGACTGCCGGCAAAATATCCGTCATCAATGGAATTGGCATTTTCGTCTATGAGCACAAACGTCATGGACGGTCCGGGCGTAGTTAAATCCCCTTCCTTGAAAAATATGCGCGCCGCCGAGCCGCCAAAAATTGATTTTGCATCCCTGATGGTGTTGGCGGCGATGTTAACATACGGACTCATCCAGCAGTTCATCGAATAGCTCCGCGCCCGGGGGAAAATAGTCGTCCCAAACTTGACGACCGACTGATCGGCCGCGCACTTATAAACGGTCATCGTATTGACATACGGATAGATGAGCCCGTTTTGAATAAAATTTGTCTGATCAAAGACCAGTGTAGGTATTTGGACATTCCCCGGGCACCATTGAACATATTTGCCACCCGGCATGATGTTGGGATCATTTATACCTGTCGGCTGCTCTCCCGCTTCGCAATTGGGCGGCAGCTTGCCATTGTTGTCCTGGTTATACATGACCCAGCCCAGGGTCAATTGCTTGAGATTGTTCATGCAGGAGATGGCCTGCGCCTTTTGTTTGGCCTTGCTCAAGGCCGGCAGCAGCATCGCCGCCAGGATGGCGATGATCGCTATCACCACCAGCAGTTCAATCAAGGTAAATCCACCGGAACGGCCTAGCCAGCGGCGGCCCGGCTGGGTTCCACCCGAACGGCTGTCCGCCAAAGTTATTTTTTTGTTCTGACCATCACTCATCATATTCATATTATTCTCACTTTCAATCCGACTTCCATTCCCGATGTTTTTTCAACCACAACCCATCTTCTGCCAAAATTTTTAACTTGCCTGACGACCGGCCTGCAGGCCGGTCGTCAGGTTGAATGACCCAACCAACCCTTACTGCGTCTGCACCTGATAAAACCGCGTTTTTCCGGTAATCGGATCGGTTACCGTCACCGTGCCACCCGTGCCCGCAATGTTGCCTTGCAGCACACTCCAAGCCGGGTCGGTCAGGTTGTTCTTGTAAAGCACCGCGTAAGTCGAGCCGCCACGAGTCGCAAAGGAAATTTTATAGGTGGATCCACTCACCGACGGAGTGACAGTGACGGGAATCACTTGATAAAGCTCCATGTCATCCCAGAAAACCGAGCCACCCGTGCTGCCCGGATGATAGTAATATACCTGATAAGAGATGGAAGCCGCACCGGCCGGCGCCACGAAGGTTTGCACTGTGTTCGTAGGTGTATCCGTATTGTCCACCACATTCGTTACCGGCAAATAAACCCAGGTGTCCCTCGGCAACTGCGGATAGGTGGTAAAACCGGTGCCATAAATCTTGAAGGATTCGTATGTCGGCCCGATTTGTGTGCCAGCCGCGTTATTGAAATGAACCTGAACCCGGCAGGTGTTGCTGGCACTGAGGTTATCCACAGTTGAGGTGATATAAGCGTGTCCGGCCGCTTTCCAGACTGAACCGGGGGTGATGTTGGTAATGGTGTCATGATAAAATCCGTTGTCCGTGCCACCCGCATAGATTTGCGCGCAATATTTTCCATCGTAAACATTGACCAAATTCGTCACCTGATAATAGGTGCTGTTGGTGCTGGGCAACCCCGTGCCATTGAACGGATGCCACGGGCTCCAAATTGGGGCGTTTTCAAAACCGGCATTCACCCCCAGGGCATTGGCCGCAGCCGCCGTGCTCACCACCGTCAGCGTCACGGGCACGCTCTGAATGGAACCATTCGAATCGGTGATCACCACGCTATAACTGCCAGCGTCTGTCGGAACACAATTGGTGATGGTCAGGGTCGCGCTGTTGGCCCCGCCCACACGCGGACCATTGGCGTTGCCCGTCCCATTTTTCCATTGATAGGACAAAGTAGTGTTGCCCGTGCCCACCACGCTGAAGACGGCGTTACTGCCCAGTGTAACTATTTGCGCGGTTGGCGCAGTGGTGATGTCGGGATCCGAGCCGACGACCTTTTCCAGATCACAGTCATCCCAGAATACCGAGCCGCCACCACCGGCTCCGTCGTCAAATTCCATTTGATAGCGCACATAGGCCGTGCCAGCCGGAGCGACAAGCGGCGGCGTTATAACATTATTATAATTGTTTTCGGTGGCCGGATCGCCTGCATAGTTATTGGTCACTTGCAGATAAAGCCAGCCGCTGGCATCTACGGCCGGAGGCGGAATGACTGCCCATGTGACTGGAATGCTGGACAGATCGTTTGGATCAAGAAACACCGATCCGTTGATCTGCAGCGCATTATTCGCATTGTCATAAAACACAACTTGCAGATGCGCATTGCAGGGCAGGCCGATGTAATCCTGCGAATGCGACAGGGCATAACAACTGGCAGTCCATTGCGAACCGGGAGCGGTGGCGATGTCCTGATAGATCCGGGTGGCGGCATTGGCATAAGTTTGATAGGTCTTGAAACAATACGCGCCCGTATGCGCCAAAATGTTTGAAGCGTAAGGCGGATAACTTTGCCCGCCGTTGTAATAGAAGTCATTGGTCGAGGCAACGCTGCCATCTGGATCCAGCGTCCAGCCGGTGGAGTTTCCGGTTTCCGCACCCGGATTGATCAGGACGTTGGCGGCCCTGGCGCTGCCACCGAACAGGAAAAGTCCGACCAGCAGCGTGACCGCGCAGACCAGCAGGCAGTTGTTTGAGGTTGTCGAACGCCCGCCCGCTTGCATCGGGGCCGCGTTCTGCCGAGGTTGATGTTTCATTATATTCATCGCAATTACTAATGGATTATGTTTTTCTATTTAGTGCCAACGTGTAGTAATATGTATCACGCCGCAAGATGCCCGTCAAAGTTTTTTTGCATCACGACAGGGATTTATTCCGAACGATTATTATGGCCGAAATGCCAACATTCCCGTCAACCGCCGTCTCTGAAAGTTGCATTCAAAAACGCACCATCAGGGGTGGGGAGTAAAATATGGCTCTTTGGCGAAAGCCGTCACAATGGCAAGAAGACGGATTGCCACCCACTTTCATCCACGCCTTCGACCTAGCCTCCTACTCAATGTATCTTTCTTGGCTCTTTGAATTCCTGATGTTGCAAAAGCAATACAACATTATAATTCAACCCATTGGCCTTAAAGCATGGTGGAAGTCTCGGATACCGGAACCATCTGCGGAAGCAAGCGGCCGCCCGCACCAATATCATGGCACGATCAAAACGAATCTGCCTCTAATGTGACAAAATAGTTGACCTTTGTTGCAGCCAGAAGGCGTCGCCCGAGGTCGCATCCCCCAGCACCTGACCGCCAGATCCCTTGTAGTTCAATATTTTGCTGTCTTTCCAGCGCTTGATTTCCGAGTGACCATCGGCGTAGGAAAGTCCGCCCGCGCTGCCATGGCGTGTGCCCGGAACGTCCTGCCAGAAATTCCCTTGGGACGGATCACTCACAAAATAGCCATCATTGATGGAATATTCGCACTCGTCGATCAGCACATACGTCATGGCCGGGCCGGGCTGGGTTAAAGACGTGTCCTTGTAGAAATTGACCCCCGTGCCGGGAGGAACCCAGCCACCGGGAATCGGAATCGGGGACAGGTAGCAATTCATGGAATAACTGCGGACATGCGGAAAAACGGTCGGGCCGAACTTGTAGCCGCCGTGGTCGGCCGCGCAATGGTAAACACTCATCGAATTGACATAGGGATAGAGCGCACCCACCTGCACAAAATTGGTGGCATATTGACTGTAGGCGCTCATATCCCCGGGACACCATTGATACCACGCCGCTCCGGGCAGCAGCTTGGGATCCGTCGGCGTGGGCGGGGTAGTGCCCGTCCCGCCATAGGCCCCGCCGTTGGGGACCAATTTGCTGCTGTTATCCCCGGAATACATCATCCAGCCCAGGGTCAGTTGTTTGAGGCTGTTCATGCAGGCGATGCCCTGGGCCTTCTGCTTGGCCTTGCTCAACGCCGGCAGCAGCATCGCCGCCAGGATCGCGATGATCGCAATCACCACCAGCAACTCGATCAACGTAAAGGCAGGGTGGTTACCTTTGTGGTTTCTGCCCGAAAATTCGGTCACGCATCCACTAAAATCACGGTCACTGTTTTTTCCTATTTTTGTTTTCAATTGATTTTTATTATTTTTTATTTTAGTCAAACTAGGCCATTCACCAATGGCTTGACCAGCCAGCCCGCAGCCGCCGTGTCTAAAAACGCTATTTATAAATTAAAGGCCCATTGACTGGCGGCCGACTTGGAACAATATCGGCCGCCAGTTTCAAGGCTTGAATTACTGCGATTCAACCCGATAGAAACGGGTGTGACCATTTGGAACATCAGTCACCGTCACCGGATAGGTAACGCCGATGGAAGCGGTATTGGTCTGCCAGCTCATGGGCGCCGCAACATTATTTGACAGCACATTCCAAACCGCGTCGGTCAAATTCGTTTTATAGAGAACGGTATAGCTTTGCGCGGCTCCGGCCGAGAAGGTCAGGTTGACAGAGCCGCCGCTGGCCGTTGCCTTGAGGTCGGTCACCGGCGTAATTTGAATCAACCGCATTTCATCCCAATAGATCTCATCCGTGGCGACTCCATCGGTGGCGGGAACATTCAAATAGACCTGATAATTAATTGCAGACGCGTCCGGCGGAACCACGAAGTAGCCGTTGGGCAATGTATTGGTAACCCAATCATTGCCCTGGGCATAGGGGGAAGCGGATGTAAAATATTGGGTGGTTACATTGGTTGCCCCCAGATAGCACCACTGATCCCTCGGCAGCTGGCCATGCAGCATGACCAGGCCATTGCTTGGACTGCTCACGTCCATATTGGTATACAAGTAAGCCGGGCTGTTGGTGTAATCCAGACCATAGACCGTAAACGATTCATAGAGCAAATCGTTGGTGGACGGAGCCCCGCTGGCGGTAAGAAACCAAACCTGCAAACGGCAGTTATTACCGCCAGCATAGTCATTCGTGCTGGCAATATAGGCGTATCCTCCCGCCCTCAAACATTCACCGGGAGTTACGTTGATCTTGGCATAGAAACCATTGTCCGTGTCGCCATTGTTACCCAACACACAAGACCAATTACCGGCATAAGGAGCCACCGGAACCGTGGTGGTGCCATACACGTTATACGGTGCGTTGGCGCTCGGGCCGGCAAAATAACAACCGTTGAACGGACTGAACGGCAGGAAGGAGGGCGCGTTTTCAAAGCCGGCATTGGCTCCCAGAAGATTGACCCTTTGGATCGGATCCAGCACCAGCACATTCAACGGCACCGGAACGCTGCGGATCGAATTGACGGGCACCCCTCCCGAAGTGAGCGTGACCACCACGTCATACAAGCCAGAAGAAGGACCCTGCACGTTGGTAAAATTCAAGGTCGCCGCCGTCGTCGAACTCGAGATCTGATTCATCCCCGGCGTCAACAGGTTGGTCTTGTTGAAATACCACTGGTATTTAAACTTTTCCGTTGGATATGTATTGTTATGCGTTGCCGTCACCGAGAAGGACGCTGCACCGCCGGCATACAGCGTCACCGCCACCGGATTGGCTGAAATATCCGGATCGGTGCTCACGACTTTGTTCAATACGCAATCGTCGAAATAGACCGGCTGGCCGGCGGGGTCGGCTGTGTCATCATATTCCAACTGGTAGCGAACATAGGCGGTGCCGGGAGGGGCCGTCAGGGTGGTGGGATACGGCCCGGAGGTGTCAAAGTTGTAGGTGCCGGCTACAACACCCGGATAGGTCGTGAAAATGTTCGTTGGCTGCAGATAGACCCAGCCACTGGCATCCACCGCCGGCGGCAGGAGCAGGTCATAGGGCGTGGCAGCGCCAACTGAGTCAAGAATCACAGACCCAAGTGTTCCGTAAGAGCTGGGAGGATAGGGCACCACGTTGTCATTGGTGTCAAAAAAGACAACCATCATGTCCGCCGAGGAACCTCCGCCAAAATAATTTGACGCGTAACCGATGGCGTAGCAGCTCGCCGCCCACTGCGATCCCGCAATAGCCGGAAAATCCTGATACATATAAGACGAGTCACCTGTCGTGTCGAACAGCTTGAAGGCATACTTGCCTGAGTGGGTCAAAATATTTGAACTGCCGCTGTTGGGAATAAACTGGTTGGTGGAAACGACATCCTTATAGCCGGCACCTCCGGATAGATTCCAGCCGGTCAAATCCCCGGTTTCCGCCCCGGGATTGATCAACATGTTTTGGGCGATAGCACCACCCTCAAAGAATAGGACAAACAAACAGGCCAATATGCCTGCGGAGAACCACCGACTGATTCTGACGGCATTAAAAGACACACCGGATTGAATGGACAATCCGGCCGGCCCAAGGTTTTTCTTAAAAATGCTCATGGCGATACGATATGGTTAATTGGTTTTTAGTTGGTTATTGGGTAACTTGTAGTAATTAATATCACACACCAAGATTCGCGTCAAATTCTTTTTTTGTTTTTATTTGAACGATTTGCTTAACCAAAAATTTAGTGAATTAAGCTGGCCTTGCCTCGACTTGGCGGACAAGTTTTGGGTGATTGTCTGAGCTAAAGGGCACGACCCCATGAACACTGGGCCGCCAGTTTGAAAAGAAGAATCTCGTGCCGTTTTCATTTTCTGAAACGGCGACCTTGGTTTTGTTTGATTTTAACATGATCTCTTTAACGCAACACCAACTTCAAAATATCCCACACCAAGCCGGGAGACTCGCCTGCCGGACATTCAGGAGAATACTTTCAAGTAACTGACTGAAAATGGACGGCGGCCGGAATGCCACCCGCAATTCCGGCCACCGAGATCAACCCAAACTAAATCCTATAGCAACTAGTTTGACTGCACCCGATAAAAACGGGTTTTTCCTCCGGGAATATCGGTCACAGTGATCGGATAGGTAATTCCCACCGAGGCGGTATTGGTCTGCCAAGTCAGCGGGGCGGTGATATTATTCGACAAAATATTCCAAGCGGTATCCGTCAGGTTGGTCTTGTAGAGCACTGAATAGCTCAATGCCGGACCGGCCGAGAAGGTCAGGTTGATATTGCCGCCGCTGGCCGTGGCTTTGAGGTCCGGCACGGGCGCAACTTGGATCAACCGCATTTCATCCCAATAAACCGCATCGGCTGCATTTCCACCAGGATTGTTCTCATATACCTGGAACTTAATATAATTGGCACCCACCGGAACTTGGAAGTATCCGTTGGGGAGGGTATTGGTGGGCAAATCGTCGCCGGCGGGATAATTTCCACCAAAATATTGATCGGTGATATTGGTCACCCCCAAATAACACCACTGATTTCTCGGCAACTGGTCATGCAACATGACCATGCCATTGCTTGGACTGCTCACGTCAATATTGGTATATAGGTAAGCCGGGCTGTTGGTGTAATCCAGACCATAAATCTTGAAGGATTCCAGGATCTGGGAGCCGGCGACCGGGGTTCCGCTGGTGTCCTGAACAAACCAAACTTGAACCCGCTCCGTATTGACACTGGTAAAATCATTCAAGCTGGAGATGTAGGCATAGCCACCCGCCTGCAACAGTTGACCGGGCGTGACCGGATAAAAGATATAAAAACCATTGTCGGCGTTACCATTGGCACCCACCTCGGCAGTCCAGCTTCCGCCGTAAGGAACTATCGGAGTGGTGCCATCATACGTATTATAAGGGGCAGCTGCGAGCGGACCGGCAGCGTAGCACCCGTTAAAAATATTCCAAGGAATCCATGATGGCTGATTCTCAAATCCCGCATTAGGTCCCAGCAGATTGACCTTTTGGATCGGATCCAGCACCAGCACATTCAACGGCACCGGAACGCTGCGGATCGAATTGACGGGCACCCCTCCCGAAGTGAGCGTGACCACCACGTCATACAAGCCAGAAGAAGGACCCTGCACGTTGGTAAAATTCAAGGTCGCCGCCGTCGTCGAACTCGAGATCTGATTCATCCCCGGCGTCAACAGGTTGGTCTTGTTGAAATACCACTGGTATTTAAACTTTTCCGTTGGATATGTATTGTTATGCGTTGCCGTCACCGAGAAGGACGCTGCACCGCCGGCATACAGCGTCACCGCCACCGGATTGGCTGAAATATCCGGATCGGTGCTCACGACTTTGTTCAATACGCAATCGTCGAAATAGACCGGCTGGCCGGCGGGGTCGGCTGTGTCATCATATTCCAACTGGTAGCGAACATAGGCGGTGCCGGGAGGGGCCGTCAGGGTGGTGGGATACGGCCCGGAGGTGTCAAAGTTGTAGGTGCCGGCTACAACACCCGGATAGGTCGTGAAAATGTTCGTTGGCTGCAGATAGACCCAGCCACTGGCATCCACCGCCGGCGGCAGGAGCAGGTCATAAGGAGCGAAAGTGCCTATATTGTCAAGAATCTGGGATCCCAATGTTCCGTAAGAGCTGGGAGGATAGGCCACCACGTTGTCATTGGTGTCAAAAAAGACCACCATCATTTCCGCCGAGGAGCCATTGCCAAAATAATTCGACGCGTAACCGATGGCGTAGCAGCTCGCCGCCCACTGCGAACCCGCTATGGCCGGAAAATCCTGATAGATATAGGATGAGTCACCTGTCGTGTCGAACAGTTGAATGGTATATTTGCCTGAATGGGCCAGATAGTTGGAAGGGGCGCTGTTGGGTATATACTGGTTGGTGGAAACCACATATTTATAACCATTGGGTGATTGATTCCAGCCGGTCAAATCACCGGTTTCCGCCCCGGGATTGATCAAAACATTTTGCGCCTTGATCCCGCCACACAAGGCAAAGCTGGCCAACAGGGACAAGCAGACCATTTGGCTGATTTTTGAATTGGTGAATTGCCCGCCGGATCGAACAAGCAATCCGAGCAGCCCAAGATTACGGTTTAAAATATTCATGGCAATTAGGGTGTTTTGTTGGTTCTAGTTGGCAGTTGGGTAACTTGTAGTAATATGTATCACGCACCAAACCGCGTGTCAACAAATTTTCGGCCGGGCAGGCCGCTATTAATAATGAAATTTGGCAAATTTCATCCCTGACGCACACCGGGCAGACAGGTATCATTCAAAGAGATTCTCGTCAATCTGATGATGCGGGCGCAGCCAGCATACTGACCGCCACCGACCCCTATCCGAGAGAAGGGGCCGCTGGTTTACAACTTTAATATTTTTTCCCGAAAAACTATGAGATCACCAGCGTCATTATGGAATGTGCCGCGCTGGTGTTTTTGACGCTTTTCCCGCCCAGCCAGAGGTTGAACGGCTGCGCTTTGCCGGAAAGATTGAGAATCACCACGGCGATTTTCCCATCAGGATTCACAAACGCCGTGGTCTGGAGCAAATCGGTCATGGAGGAACTGATGATCCGTTTGGCACCGGGACGGACGAACTTGGAGAAATGACCGATATAATAATAGGCGTTCATGTAATACAACTGCCCGGTCTTGGTGTCGGCATGGATCGGCGCGAAACAATAATTCTGGACATGGTTCGGTCCGCCCTGCTCGTCCAGCAGCACGTTCCAATCCGTCCAGCCCTCGACGCCGTTGTTGAAATCGTTGACCAGAGACTTGCCGTAAATCTCACCCCACTTCCAGTCGTTGATCTGGCCCATGTTGAACGGCCCGTTGCAACCTTCGGTGAACAACAGGTGTGTTTTGGGATAGGCCTCCTGGACGCGCTTGACGTTCTCGAAATTGTCGCCCACATACCAATGGTAGCCGACGCCCCAGACAAAACGGGCGGCCGCCGGATCGTCCAGCACCACCGAAGCGCGCGGATACAACAAGGCGCGGTTGTGATCCCAAATGATGATTTTTTTGTTTTTCAAGCCGTCCTTCCACAGGGCCGGTCCGAGATAATTTTTGACAAAGTCGCGTTCCTCCTCGGCGGTGTAGATGCAAGATTCCCAGGTCTGCTTGGCCAGCGGTTCGTTCTGCACGGTCAGACCCCAGATCGGGACGCCGGCCTTTTCATAGGCATGGATGAACTTGCCGTAATAGCGCGCCCAGACACCAAAATATTCCGGCTTCAATTTCCCGCCTTCCAGCATGTCGTTGTTGTCCTTCATCCAAGCGGGCGGACTCCACGGACTGATGAACAGGGTGAAATGGCCGCCCGCTTCCGCCATCGCCGCCTTGATGAAAGGAATGCGATATTTCAAGTCGTGGGAAATGTCGAAGCTGTCCAGGTTGGTGTCACCATCCTTGACGTAGGTATAGCTCTCGCTGGAAAAATCGCAGCTGTGGATGTGGGTGCGGCCGAGCGTGTAGCCAATGCCGTTTTGCGGGTCAAAATAGGCCCGCAAAATTTCCTGCTGCTTGTCCAATGGCAGCTTGTAGAACGTCTCCGCCGAGGCGTCCGTGAGGGCACCGCCGATGCCAATGACGGTTTGAAAAGTCTTGCCCGGATCCACAAAAATGTCCGCTTCCTTTTCGTTCACCGGCAAACCGGCGGCCAGCTCGGCTTCACCGGCCTTGGCCAGCCGCTGCCCGGTATCTTTGGCGGTGACATAAATGTCAACGTGGCCGGGGAATTGTCCGGCGGCACCGTGGGAAAGGTTTGCCAAGAGCAGGAGCGACAAGAGTGGAGCGACAAGGATATGCTTCATATTAAATTATTCAACATTGGATCAATTTACGAGCCGATGGCCGGCTTGACGGCAATGGTTTGGGGAAAATTGTGCAAATGAAAATGCCACCCGATTCGTCATCGGGTGGCATTCGCGAAAAACGAATCTACTTAAACTTTCCGACGGCGGATCAGCGAGAGCGCAGCCGCACCACCCAATCCCGCCAAGGCCAGCGTTGTGGGTTCCGGCACTGCCTGGGTCAGCATAGCATTATCCATATATACGGTATCAGTTGCCGTTTGGCCGTTATCCATGAACCATATATAACATGCTAAATATGCCGTTCCTGCTGGCGCGGTGCCAGTAACGCTATAGGTTGTCCAAGTATTGATAGGACCGAGCGCATTAAATGCGGCACCGGGAGCGTTGCCGAGAGTGGCAAGGCTGGCATCTTGAAACGTCAACTGGCAACCCACAGGAGTGCCATAAGTCCCAGTAAGGGCGGTATCAAACAAAGCAGCCACGCTTAAGGTATATGTATCCCCTGCAACACCGGGAACTATTTGATAGGATCCTTGAGGATTCCAGTTATTGCCTGCCGCATTCGCAACCAGCAACGCATAGCTGCCATCCTGAGGAGAGTCAGGAGAGGAACTCATGTCCGAACGAACAACCGGACTACCTCCGAAATTATTAGCCCAACCCTGACTGACGGTCGCAAGGGTAATGGGGTCGGCCGTGAAACCAGTTGCACTTTCAAAACTACCATTTACAAGCAGATTTTGCGCCTGGGCGGTTAACGCACTGATTGCGAGCGCAGCGGCAACCGAGCTGCAACCAAGAACTTTGTGTGACATTTTCATATAGGTTAATTGTTTCTGTCGTTTATTTTTTCCGATGAATACGGGTAACGTGATACTTTTTACTATATCATGTTGATAATGTCAATGGTTTTTGCGAAAATAATTTGAGAAAGCTTTTACACGGGACAAATCGCCTTATTTTTTGATGGCAAAACTGTGTCTAAAATGTTAATTTTATGAAACTTATATGATCAAGCCCGATGCACTGTTGATGAGCCAGGCATGAGCCATCCCCTTCCCAAGCCACTCTTATGATTGCGCAAAATCGCATTTCACAACGTCGTCTGTGGCTGATGCGACTTTTTGCCATGGTGTTCATTCCACTGTCCGTGCTGGTCAGCTTGGAACTCGGACTGCGTCTGGGCGGTTACGGCTATGACATCCATTTTTTCCGCCGGATCCAAATCCAAGGACAGAACTTTTATGTGCCGAATGAGACCTTCAGCGACCGTTTTTTTCCGGCGGCGATTGCCCGGACGGCGCTGCCTATTCGATTTCCGGCCGAGAAAGGCACCAACTCCTATCGGGTTTTTTTGTTCGGTGAATCCGCCGCCAACGGAGATCCCGACAACACTTATGGCGTCGGTCGCTATCTGGAGGTGCTACTGCGCGAACGCTACCCGGGAACCGACTTCCATGTCATTTGCGTGGCCCTGACGGCGATTGATTCGAGCACCATCCTGCCCATCGCCCGCGAGTGCGCCCAACATCAGGGTGATTTGTGGCTCATTTACATGGGCAATAACGAAATGGTCGGCCCCTTCGGTGCCGAGACGAGTTACGGCCTGCGGGCGCCCAGCTTGGGCGTCATCCGCACCATGCTCGCCATCAAATCCACCCGGACCGGGCAATTGCTGGATGATTTGGGAAGACGAATGCGAAGCAGTGCATCAAGTCCAAAAAAATGGGGCGGCATGGAAATGTTCGCGAACAACCGTCTGGGACATGACGATCCGGCCCGGCTGCGGGCCTACGCCAACTTTAAGGGAAATCTGGAAGATATTTTGCGCACCGCACATCAAGCCGATGTGCCGGTCATCTTGAGCACGGTGGCGGTCAATTTGAAGGATTGCGCACCGTTCGCTTCCATTCATGCGACAGGTTTGTCAACAAACCGGGAAGCCGCTTGGAATCAGCTTTACCAGCAGGGCACTAATTTGGAGGCGGCCGGATCATTTGCCGAAGCGCTCGCCCAGTATCAACAAGCCGCGAAAATTGATCCGCAATTTGCCGACCTGCAATTTCGCATGGGAACCTGCGACCTGGCTTTGACAAATGATGATCAAGCCCGGGGTGATTTTGAACAGGCGCGAGACGATGACGCGCTCGATTTCCGGTCGGACACGCGCATCAATGCGGCGATTCAGGAGGAGGCGGCCCGTCATACCGGTCAGGGCGTCACTTTGTTGGATGCCGCCAGGATTTTCGCGCAAAATTCTCCGGCGGGCATTCCCGGGTTGGAATTGTTTTACGAACATGTGCATCTGAACTTTGCCGGCAATTATCTGCTCGCGCTGAACTTCGCCGAACAGGCGA